>Ga0209376_1003054_pt1 | contig 15429 bp, 13 predicted proteins | sample GraSoiAngelo_134_FD_185891 | JGI IMG/M metagenome (GOLD analysis project Ga0209376, IMG submission 185891) | Grasslands soil microbial communities from the Angelo Coastal Reserve, California, USA - 14_0929_05_30cm (SPAdes) (version 2) | ecosystem: Environmental > Terrestrial > Soil > Grasslands ... | reverse complement strand
TCGCCTGAACCGGGACCGACGAAACCGCAGATGCCACACATAAGATCAGCGCGCCCGGCGAGTCCTCACGAACGAGGAAACGCCTGCGCCGCGGGCCGTTCCGATGCGCGCGAAAGACCGTCGCCACCCTGCTCCGCGCCCTCATTTGAAATCATGTAAGTCGTCTTGTTCTGCGATTCATAATAAGTACGCATGAGCAATTCAGCGAGCAGCCCCATGAGAAAACATATCGCCCCGGTGATAAAAGTCATGACAAAGAGCAGCGGGAGCGGCGTTTTGATAAAGGCTTCGTGCCCAAAAAATTTGTAATACAGAGCCGCGCTGCCGGCGATCACCCCAATACCAATGTTGATTAAACCGACCCAGCCAAAAACGTACATCGGTCGTTGCCCATAGCGATGGAGGAAAACCACGACTAACAAATCGAACAAAACCTTCGGAATTCGTTGTAAGTTGTAGTGGGAGACACCATGCCGCCGCGCATGATGCCTCACGGGAATCTCGGTCACGCGCGCCCCGTTCGAATACGCGTAAATCGGAATGAAACGATGCATCTCGCCGTAAAGATTAACGCCTTGCAGCGCCTGCCGCCGATAGGCTTTCAGGGTGCATCCATAATCGTGCAGATGAACCCCCGAAACCGCCGAGATGAGCCAGTTAGCCAGCCGGCTAGGCAGCTTGCGCCGGAGCCGCGCGTCCTGCCGGTTTTTCCGCCAGCCCGAGACGAGATCGTAGCCTTCATCCAGTTTGGCCAAGAGCTGCGGAATATCGGCCGGATCATTCTGTAAATCGCCATCCATGGAGACGAGGATATCTCCCCTGGAGAAACGAATCCCGGCCATGAAAGCCGCAGTCTGACCGGCATTACGGCGCAACTGGACGAGGCGCAGCTGCGGCCGCGCCAGTTGCCGGACAATCTCGGCCGTTTGATCCATACTGCCGTCGTCCACCACAATGACCTCGTAGGAAAAGCCGAAAGCTTCGAGGTTGCGAAAGAGAGCCGGCAAGAGCTCCTTCAGGTTGTCCGCCTCGTTAAAAACGGGCAAAATGACCGAAAACCAGTTGAGGGCGCATCGGGAAGACTTGTACTCCTCTTCCCACGGCAGAGCAACTCTTTACCGCTCCATCTGGGGGTGAGGGGGGGCTTTCATCTGTCAGTATACGATCTTAGTGAACAAAGTGCGGAGGTAGGTGTGCCAGGTTGTGAACACCTTCTTATAACAGAAAGGCCGAAGCCAGATGGATGCACTGAACATTCCTTTGAGTTATGGCCGGATGTCAGAGATCAGGCGATTGCGTTTCTCAATGCGTTTTTACAGGTTCCGGCTATGAGTGTACCAGTCGCCGAGTAACAATTGCAAAGCATCAATGCTAATCATATTAGCCTCGCCATCCCATAAAAGCCCCGTGTCTGGCGGGCTGGCAGGCTAGCATCGTGACCGCCGCGAGGATCAGGCAGAAAAACCAGTCGCGTTTCGACCAACTCATAACCGAGGACTCTTCAGTCCTTTTAGCCGTTCAACTTTTCGACCGTTCAACGCTTCACCGATTGTAATTGATCTGGGCCCGCAATTTCTGTCATTCTCAGTGGTTATGCGACTATTAGTTGAAATTCTGATGGTTGGCGCCCTGATTCACTTTGGCTGGAACATGCCGTTTAAGGAATATGTAGCCCAGGCGGGCCCATCCACATCACTTGCCGACACAAATTCAACCGGAATGTTCGGAAACCGTTCTGAATGGACGCGCGCCGAACGTTTTCGCGCCGTGTTGGAAGGACGCCGTCATTTGGGACAACAAGTGACCGAAGCGATATTCGTCAGCAGCGAGCAGCTCTCCGCGCCTGAGGCGGAATTGTATCTGCGCGATTTGGTCTCGGACCTCGTCGTGCGCCAACCGTAAGGATGTTAACCAGCTTGGCTGACTCGGCCGCCAGGCTGCCAACTTGGCGAATCTACAGACCAGCAGGCTGGGCAGCCTGCTCCCCATGTCTGGCTAGCAGCCTGACTTCCGGCCAGAAAACTGAAAAAAAAATCTTGTCATGGCAGCGAGAATTGTTACAACGGGCGTAATTCTTCGAGCCTAAGTTCGACGCGCCGAGGGTGGGAAACATCTCGACGGTTGACGTAAACACCGGCGCGAGGGAGGAACTTGTGCGAATTATAAGGGAGCCATAAAAGCGCGCTGCTCCGGGGGCGACATCCATCGCCAGTGGCAGAGCTTGCGCCTGTGCTACCACAATCCGAGCCATTGCTTGAAACTCTTCGACAGGGTGTGCAAATAGGTCGTGGTTGGAATGCTGCAGGGACCTTAATCGGAAGCGAGACGCCCGCTTGCTGTTTGTGGTCAAAATGTGAACCGAGGTGGCTGTGATAAACAACGTGATGTAAAAGGAAGTCCCGGTTGTTATATGGGCGCACCGTTGTAGAATCGACGACTTTCAAAGCAACCAGCCTTCTCGACGATGAAACGTACGGCCCCGTTTTACTTCTTTGTGGTCAGTGCCGTTGCCCTGGGCATGTTCTTCATCCTGCGAGCGGGAAATCAACTGCCTGCGCCGGCTCCACTTTCCCCACAATCTAGCTCTCAAATCACTCCGCACCTCCCTTCTGCGGCAGATTATTCGTTCTCGGCTTCGGTGGAGTCCACCCTGCTAGCTAACGCCAACGACCCCTTAAGTCGGCTCTTTCTACAGCTCTTCATTGTCATTCTCGTTTCCTATCTGGTTGGCTGGATATTTACGCGTTTTGGACAACCTGCAGTGGTAGGGGAGATGATGGCGGGCGTTCTTCTGGGCCCGTCGGTCTTTGGGCTGCTGGCGCCCACTGCATTTCAGTTTGTTTTTGCTACCTCGTCCCTGGGCGCGCTGAGCCTCTTTAGTCAAATTGGGGTCTGCCTGTTCATGTTTACCGTCGGGATGGAAATGGATGTGGCGGAGCTGCGCCACAGAGCGCATACAGCAGTCGTCGTCAGCCATGCCAGCATCATCGCTCCCTATTTTCTTGGCATGCTGCTGGCATTATTCCTCTATGGCCGCCTCGCTCCACCAGGGGCGTCATTTCTTGCCTTCGCCCTGTTCATGGGGATCTCCATGAGCATCACCGCGTTCCCCGTGTTGGTTCGCATTCTGCGGGATCGCGGTATTTTTAAGACCTCGCTCGGAAGCACCGCCACGGCCTGCGCCGCGGTGGGAGATGTGACCGCATGGTGCGTGCTGGCATTCGTGGTAGCTATCGCCCGGGCAACCAGTGTAGGTGGAGCAGTCTTCAATCTCGGTCTCGTACTGGTCTTTGTCGCGCTCATGCTCTTCGTCATCAAACCAAAGCTGCCAAGTTGGTTTGGACAGCCAGCGTTGGAGCGTCCTGACCCAAGTAAGGCTGTGCTGGCTTTCGTTTTTGGGGTCGTGCTTGCCTCTGCGTTGAGTACTCAGCTCATCGGGATTCATGCGCTCTTCGGGGCATTTCTGGCAGGAATAGTCATGCCTACAGCGGGTGGTTTCCGCGACAAATTGGTTGTGCGGGTTGAGAACTTAAGTTCCGTCCTCCTCCTGCCGGTGTTCTTCGCTTTCACCGGTCTGCGCACACAAATCGGCCTCCTCAACAGCGCTCAGGATTGGTTGATCTGCTTGGTCATTATCGGAGTTGCCACCGCGGGAAAACTCGGCGGAAGCGCCCTGGCTGCTCGTCTTACCGGGATGAAATGGCGGGAATCGCTTCAACTCGGCGCATTGATGAATACCCGTGGACTGATGGAGCTCATCGCCCTGAATATCGGCTATGACTTGGGCATTCTCTCACAACGCATCTTTACCATGCTTGTGATCATGGCTCTCGTCACTACTATAATGACGGGACCGCTGGTCACTTTTTTTGGAAAAGAAGAGCGGAGACCGTGAGCGTGATCCGAGCCGTTCCTTACAATTTCTGGCTGCGGGAATGCAAAGTCCCTTCGCTTGGGAGTGCCGCGTGTTGTTCAAGTTGTATCGCCAAGGACCTCCTGAGATACGGGAGCGGGCGAATCGTGGGAAGCTGTGCCGACCCGCGAGGCGAGCAGCGTCTGCGCCCGCTTGAAGTCGTCCGGTATTCCAATGTCGATGAAGAACCCCGTGCTAATCAATCCATAGACCCCGCGGTCGAGAAGGCGGGGAAAAACGTCTCTCTCCAGCGAGATCGGCCCGCCAGTTTGCAAGTCGCGGATGATCTGCTTTCGAAGCAAATAAACGCCGGCGTTAATCAGACCGGGACCGCCTCGGACGCCTTTTTCGAGGAACTGGGTGATGCGGCCGTCGTGATCGAGTGCCACACTCCCATAGCGAGTGACATCGGCGACTGCCTGCAGCACCACGACGATATCAGCATCTTTGGTCCTGAAGAGCCCCAGCATTGGATTAAGGTTCCACTCCACATAACTGTCGCCGTTAAGAACAAGTACGGGGTCGCTGATGAGTGGTTCGGCGAGCTTGAGTGCTCCACCCGTGCCTAACGGCTCGTCCTCTCTGGAGTAACGGATACGCATTCCAAGGTCATTTCCAGATCCGAAGTAGCTTTCAATTTTCTCGGCCATGTAGCCCGTTCCCAAAATCACGTCATCGACTCCCTGACACCTGAGCCTATCGAGCAACAATTGCAGAAAAGGCGTCCCCGAGATTAGAGCCATCGACTTTGGCCGGTCAGAAAGTACCGGGCGAAGTCGAGTGCCGTGCCCCCCGCAGAGTACGAAAGCGAAAACGGCACCGGCTGGACTGTCTGGGTTATCCTCCAGTTCTTTCATTTTTGTCGCAAAGAAAAGTAATCGCCGTGCGTTTCCCGCTTAACTCGTCAAGCCCGATCTATCACTTGGGCGAACAGCCGACTCTCAGTCAATCCTATCAGCATACGCTGGAACACCGAAAGAAGGAAAAGTTATGATGTGGTTCGTTGAAATGCGCAATCGCACGGAGAGTTTTCCACGGGCACCGGCATTGAACGAGTGAGTATGAAGAAAGCTCTTTCCCCTCAAAGACAAGGATCCAGCGCCGACTCGATCTTCGTCATCAAGCGAGCCGAGCCCGATTGATTAACGCTGTCGAGGGCCAGGAGGGGATGCTGGCGCAGCCCCGTGGATCGGGTGCGAGCCTGCTTGGTCCAACTTGGCTGATGCTGAACGGTAAAGCTGAGGCGCTTCATAAAAGGCGGCTTCTGCTAAAAAGCCGCCCTCCCACCGGCTTAGCCAAAGGCAACCTGAGAGAAGCAGTTGGCTTAACTGTCGCCGGCGTAGACTACAGCTCTGGTGATCCCGAACGATTAAGTACCCTTGCGTCTGACCACAAACGTGGGAATACCCTCCTCGGGCGTAGGTTTAACTTCTCCTGTCGATGCGGTTGGCGTTTTGGTCGCAAGTAACTCTCCCAGGCTTCGCAGGGTCGCGAAATTTTCTGCTATGAGCTCTTCGTCCTCAATCCGATAACCCAAGTCATTTTCCAAAAATGCGACCAGACGGACCACGCGCAGCGAGTCAATCTGTAGCGGCTCGTCAGGATCAGTTAGTGGTGGCAAAGAATCCCGATTGTTGTCTATGTACTCTTTAAGTTTTGGGGGGATTTCCATCATTTGGGGGTATTTCCATTATTTAGGGTTATTTCCATGATATTGTACTGGTTTAAAAGAGGCTGGCAAATCACCGTGCCCCCATCCATTGCTCGGTCGTCCCGACGGGGGAATTCGGTTCCCAGAGTGCCGCCCGCTCGGGGTGAAAACGGGAACCGATTGGCACAGAGTAGTCATCCTGGTCGTACTCGCGCGTGCGCTTGAGCAACTTCCGGAAAGCGATAATGGCCGGTGAAGGCTGGTGCTCAGTTGGATAAATCCGTGAGGCAAAGGCGTCGGTCAATTGGTCGGGATAACGATGATACACGAAAGTCGCGAAGGCGAAGGGCTGTTCCCAGAACATATCGATCATGTCTTCCAAGTTATCGATCGCTTTTTCGCAGAAGAGCTGGTGGTCGGCAAAAGGGTTTCCCCCGTTTCGCCTGCTGCCCTCGAGGTACTCGCGAACAAGCGGCGCGGCGAACTCCGCTTCGCGCGTGGTCACCGATACTCCGAAGGAAAATATCGGATCGATGAAACGGTGCGCATCACCGATGCAGATAAAGCCTTTCCCGCAGAAGCCGCGCACCTGGTAGGAGTAATTTGGGATAACATGCACCTTCTCAACCAGGTTCATTTCAGGTACGCGATTCCGAAGTTCCGGGTTGATATTGTAGAACTCGTTCCGGAAAAACTCTTCGGGAGTTTGCTTTTTGGCGAGAAAGTCTGCGTTGGGCGTGACCATTCCCACGCTGACAATGTCCTTGTCGAGCGGGATGAACCATGCCCAATGAAACTTTTTCGCGTAGAAGATCAGAGTGTTGTCTTTCGCATCTTCGCCCGAAGTGCCGGACCCGCGGACCGCACCGGTCACCTGCGAGAAGAAGGCGACCTGCTTGTCATAGTTACCGAGATATTTCGGGCCGGTGACACGCTGGTTGCCGAGAAATGTTGCCTGGCCAGAGCAATCGAGCACCATCTGCGTTTCGATGTCCTCGCTCTTGCCGTCAGGCCAGCGAACGGAGACGCCTCGCACCGCGCCGTCATCGGCGAGTAGCGGCTTTGTCGCCGCGCCCCGCATGACGGTCGCCCCGCGCGCCTCGGCTTCCTTGAGCATCATCGTATCGAAATCGCTCCGCCGCACCTGCCATGTGGTTGAAAATGAGAGGTTCCATTCCTTATCGCGGGCTGAAACGGGAATGTACCAGGAATTCTGGCCACTCGTGCCGAAAACTTTGACACCGTGCTTGACGGGGTGTTCCCTTTTTACCATCTCATCCTCAAAGCCAAGTCTCCGAAGCACCTGGCCAGCTTCTCCGGTCAGCGATTCGCCAATGTGATAACGCGGGAATTCTTCCTGTTCCAGGATCACTGGCTTAATTCCTTGCCGAACGAGGAACATTGCCATCGCGGAACCCCCCGGCCCGCCACCGATTATTAGCACATCAGTTTTCATAACTTATTGAAGCAATAGAGCAAAGAGGCAGCGAATTTGTCTCGAATCAATACGCTGTCAACCTTCGCTGGTGGTTTCGAGCAGGCTTTTTCTGACTTGCGAGCTTTACAGTAACCGCCCAGGAGGATAAAAAGCGATGCCTCTGTTTTCTCTCCAAGAACGAAAGGAGAAGCGTAACATCAATTGAGGTTAAACTATGAATCCGCGCACTCGCTGCATTGCACTTCTTGTTGTCGTCGCGGCGCTGCTTCCCTGCCAGAGGGCAAACGCTGCCACCGTTTGAGTTCAGGTCGGCCAAGGCGGCCTGAAGTTCACTCCGCGAACGGTCTTCATTCAGCCCGGCGACACCGTTCAGTGGGTTTGGGCTGCTGACGGCCACAGCTCGACTTCCGGCACACCCCGGCAACCCCGATGGGCTGTGGGATTCCGGCGTACAAAACAGAGGGTTCACATTCCGCCAGACTTTTCCAAGTGCAGGCGCCTTTGGAACTGGTCCTCTCCGAAAATCTGATCGAGCATGATTTTGACGTAATGGCTGGCATGCCAGTCGCAGTGGTAATAGAATCTGCCGGTCTTCTTCAGCACGCGATGCCCGTTCCCGCCCCGATAATTAAAACGAATGTCCCGATGAAACAAACGACCGCGCCGGGTTTTACTGGCCGTTGCGAGCTCCTTCTTTCGTCGGTTTTCCTTCTTTCTCGGTTTTCCTTTTAACCGTCAATCCCAAATCTTGGCGCGCAAGCTGGATAAAATAATTCGACAGGCTTCGCCCCTGCTGCTCCGCACGCGCTTTTGCCGCTTCGCGTAACTCTGGCGGCATCCAAAATGCCGTGTAAATCTTCGATCCGCGTTTCACGAGGCGTAATCTTCGGTGGAACCGCGAAACTTCTTTACAGATAGCTTAAGCATTCTTTTTCCCTAATTCGCAATTTCGGTCAGGCGCCGGTCGTATGATCGCCCCGCGAACCCCCGTAGGACTAAAGTCCCACGCTATATTTGTTTGACACCGTTTAAACAATGTTCCAAAAAGGCTTTATCTCTCATCTCATTCAACGGAAACGGCGGGTCGAAGTTCTCGAAAATCTTTTAAACACAATGAAATAAAAAAGAACAAACCCGAAAAACGTAAACCCAAAACCGAATACTCCGCCGTCAAAATGCACATCGACCTTTACAACGCAATCCAAGAGCGCGCCGCTTCGTTGCATCGCACATACAGTGAACACATGCGCCAACTGGCGATTGCGGATATTCAACGCACTGTCGCCACGTCATGACTTTTGCCGCGATTATGTTTCTCGCGGCGGCCGCCGCCCTCCTTTTAATGGCGCGCACGATGCGCAAGCCCACTGGTGAAAGCCGCGAGGAGCGCATCCGAAACGATTTCGATTTTCACGAAACCGATCCAAAAATAATCGAGCTCGGTCGCCGATTGACCCGAGAAAAACCCGCCTGCAAGCCGAACGGACCGCGCCCGATTTCATTAGTCGCAGTCAGCTTGAGTCAGGGATCTGCTTTTTGCTTGACAACGGCCTCACATACCATGCGTGGCCCTTTGCGACCACTTGTCGGCTCGCTCTCGGCTGTCGTCGCCGCGATTCTGCTCTACGGCTCCAACCACGCCGATGCGCAGGCGCCCCCAGGCATTGGAATTATGTATTTAACGCGCAGCGATCAAGCGGGAGATCCGATTCATGATCTTTCGGGCGATCCAGAGTGGACAAACCCGGTCGTGCAGGGGGTTTCCCTGCGCACCCAATGGGCTAGAGTCGAGCCACACGAACACGCAAACACAAATGACTTTTACTGGGGTTATCTCGATCAAGGCGTGGCTCTGGCAGCCGCTCACGGGAAAAAAGTAGCCATTCTGGTAACGGCTGGGGTGACAACTCCGCAGTGGGTTTTCGATGCTGGTGCGGCTGCTTTCAATGTAACGGAGCAATATGGTTATTCGTCGATCACAGATGGAGTTACTACTGCCGGATCAACTACGGTGAGAAGTGCCGGGGATACGGCTGGCTGGGATTCTTCTGTTAGCGTAGGGTTACAGATATTCGGGGGCAGCATACCGGCCGGAGCTACTATCGTCAGAGTTAATTCAAGCAGCAATGTTACGATTTCTGCGCCCGCGACGCAATCAGCTACGGGAGTTGCGATCACCACCGCACAGATTGAGCCGATGCCCCTGCCGTGGGACCCGATATTTCAGCAGAAATGGGGCGCGTTCATTCAAGCATTTGCTGCGCGCTACAGCAGCGCTGCGAGTCTTGCCTATGTTGTAATGGGTGGCCCGGGTCGGAGGGAGGAATCGTATTTCTGTTTCACAGATTATGATATGGACTACTTCATTAATACCCTCGGTGGACTACCGAACTGGGAACGGGGCGTCAAATGGATTATCGATCAATACGGAACTTACTTCCCGAATACGCCATTCATCCTGGCCCTGGGGGCGCCAATTCCGCTCCCCTCCGGAGATGATTCCTTGAAGGCAGTGGTTGATTACGGGGTGGCTCAGTATCCCGGCAATCACTTCGGCGTCATGTCGTGCGGCCTTCAATATCCCGGCGGTCCAGACAACGGGTCACTGGGAGCAACGGAGGTACCATTATTGTGTCCGACTTCGACCGTGGGGTATCAATTCTTGTTAACACAACATGAGGATATTGATCCAGTGACCGGACGATTTATGTTAGATTTAGGATTGGAAAGAGGGATGAATTTCGGCGCTCATTTCATCGAGGTCTATAGCGGCGACTGCGATGATCCTGTCTTAGCCCCAGTGCTTATAGCGGCTGGAGCTCGTATGACAACGATGCCACCCATTCCAAATGCTCCGAGCAGTTTGACAGCGACAGCAACCTCTTCATCGACGATTGACCTTGGCTGGCGTGACAATGCAAACAATGAAATCGGGCAACGAATTGAACGGAGTGTTGGATCCAGCAACAATTATGCTTTGTTGGAGAACGTGGGAGCTAATATCACTGCGTTCACGGACAGTCAGTTGATTGATGGGACCAAATACTATTATCGGCTTCTAGCTTTCAATATCGGAGGGTCTTCAACCTATTCCAACCAACGATTGGCCACTACGCCTTTAAACAGCCCAACATCTCTTACCGCAACAGCCGTGTCTTCTTCTCAAGTTAATCTTAACTGGACTGATAATTCTATGAGTGAAACTGGTTATTTAGTTGAAAGAAAAGCGACCTCTGCCGGCAACTGGGCTCAGATCGGAAGTGTCGGTATGAATGTGCAGAGTTATACCGACAGATACAACTTTAGATCCGGGACAACATATTATTATCGGGTACGTGCCACCAATGGGACGATTTATTCGGGATACTCAAACACGCCTCATGTAAAGCCTAATCCTTAAAGGTGCTTCATCCCTATTTTGCCACAACGCCGAGAGACCAAGCAACATTTAATAGGCTCGCCGGATTAGCTCAGTGGAAGCTCGGCGTCCAATGGATTATTGACAAATACGCTCAGCGTTTCACGTTCCGTTTATCCTCGATCTGGGTGCAGTTGTTCCCACCGACGACGGTCAAGCCGCTCCCGGTGCTGCGGAACGGATGCTTGCGGATTAAACAACCTTTTCATTGGCAATCAGGACCCGTAAAAAGCTCTCGCTATGGATCTGACGAAAAGCGATGATGTCGGCGATCCCCTGGATTCCTCGTACGCAGCCAACACGCTTTTGAGAACACTTCCTTAGCGAAGCGCTCCCTTGCCGTCGTTTTACCGCACGGGTCTAATCGTCTCGCGTTGGAGACGCTGTCGATCAATCTTTCCCGTTCCGGTTCTGGGAAGCGTCTCACAGAATTCGATCTTTTCGGGCACCATGTAAGACGGCAACTTCTCAGCGCAATGCCGTTTCAACTCCGTCGAAGTCAGCGAATTGCTGTCATTAATAGTCACAATTGCATGGATGGTATTGCCAATTGCCTCGTCCGGAATCGCCAAAGCCACTGCCTCGTTGACAGCCGGATGCGCGACCATCACCGCTTCGATCTCACCAAGCTCAACACGGTAGCCGCGCGTTTTGATCATGTGATCTTTGCGTCCGATCAACAAAAAATCCCCTTTCTCATCGATTGTTACCCAATCGCCCGTGCAGTACAATTTTTCATCGCGGCCTGACGCAAACGGGTTGCTGATGAAACAAGCAGCGGATTCCGACGGACGCCCGTAGTAGCCCTGCATGACGTTCGAGCCGCGGGCGTAAAGCAACCCTTCCTGCCCCGGCGCGAGGACCCGTTTACCAGCTTCGTCGATGGCGATGACCGCCATGTTGGCGCAGGCTTTGCCGATCGGGACCGGCGTGGTTTGATTTTCGGGGATTTGACCGACCTCGTACCAGGTGCAGACATTCGTTTCCGTCGGCCCGTAAAGATTGGCCATGCGCGGCTCCGGTAGCATTCGCCGTAGATTGCGCAGGTGCTTGATCGGAAAAACCTCGCCGGCGAAGAGCACCAGCCGCAGCCGGCTCAGGTCGCGCTCATGTAACTTGCCGCGGGTGAGCATCGTGAGGACCATTGGCACAGAGTACCAAACGGTGATTCTTTGATTCTGGATAAACGAGGAGAGCTGCACGGGGAAAGATGACAATCCCTCAGGTACAAGCGAGATTGCGGCACCAGCTTTGATCGCGGCGAAGATGTCGAAAACCGACAGGTCAAAGTTCAGCGGGGCATGGCCCGAGAGGCGGTCGGTACCAGAGATGGCGAAGGTGTCGCATGCCCAGTTGACAAAGGTCAGCGCGTTCAGATGCGAAAGCATCACGCCCTTCGGAGTGCCCGTGGACCCAGATGTAAAAAGAATGTAGGCGAGGTCCTGATCGATAACGTTGACTGCTGGCGCCGCAGCCGGCCGGCTCGGGAGCGAAACAGCGAAAGTAAACGCCGACGCAGGAAGCGCCGTATTCGGGGCTTTGTCGATGAAGAATATGGCCGCCATCGAACATTCATCAAGAACAGCGACGCTGAGTTTCTCACAAAGCGAAAAACTCGTGATCAGCGCGCGGAAGCTGCACTGCCGCGCGATCTCCGCGAGGCGCAGGCCGGGAGCATTTGGATCGACCGGAACGTAACACGCACCGGTTTTCATAATTCCAAATATGCTGGCGATTGCGAAGGGCGATTTGTGTAGATAAATCCCGATGCGATCACCGGGAACTACCCCGATTTCGATAAGCGCATGTGCGAGTTGATTGCTGAGTTTTTCCAGCTCCGCATAAGTGAGCGCCTGATCGAGAAGGCGCACCGCTTCCGCGTCGGGCCGACGCGCGGCGCTTTCGGTCAGTAGTTGGTGTAGGACGTAGGCCACAGGGCTGCATCTGAGCGGGCTCGCGGAATTAGTCAAGTTGTACCTGGCTGTCCCATCCAAATTTGGTTTTGGTGCCGAGCCACAACAGAGCGTGGTCCTCCAGATTAGAACGCTACCGGAGCAACCGGCGTTTTAGGTGCTGCTGAGGTTAAGCTGGACGACCTTCGTAAAGCTGGCTAGGTCATGCACGCCCTGCTTGCCGAGCACGCGCTGGGTCAGCACGATGCCTGCACAGTTGACCGCGCCGTGCTTGCCGAGCAGGTGCCAAACTGGGCGACGGCCTGCTCCAAGCGCGCGAGCACAGTGACGGGCGCCCTTCTTCGCGTTCGCCCCAGCGTTGGCGGCGTCCCTTAAATCCCGAGTGTGCGAATCCGATTCTAGGCAAGGTGGGGATCTGGCTGGTGAGCGCACCAGCGAAAGAAAGTCTCTGAACTCGAGATTACATCGCGTGTCACCGGCGCAGTTAGCGCCCAGCCGACGCCGTTGCCCACATATCTCAAGTCTCGGTCCGAGAGCTGATCTTGTTCCTTGATCCAGCGAGTGCGAATCGTAATTGATAAGGCCGTGTAATCAGGATCTTCGAAGGCGGAGAATATCGGATTCCTACAACGAAGCTGTGTGCCGTTCGCCCCGGCCCGACAAATGGCAGTGCGCGACCATTATAGAAAAAACGCGACCTGGTTTCGCGGTCTGATGCCAGCGCATAATCTTATTGCGCTTCCAATACGGAGGACGCTACTGATGGTGCGCGCTTTGCTTGACCGCGCCGGCGCGCCCCAGTAGAGTCGCTGCTTATCGCGTGTCCCGCGTGACGCCCACGGCCCACGGTAGCGGCGTTGCCGAAGCTAGTCGGAAGCGGACAAGCGAAACACAGGCGGACTAAGAACTCAACGCGATGGACTTTGCCTGGTCGGATCAACAACGAGAATTACTGGACGCAGTCGGCCGTTTTGCAAGCCAGCAACTTCACTACGACGTGATCGAGAACGATCGCGACGGCGTTTTCAACCACGAGGCCTGGAAAAAATGCGGCGATTTCGGCATCCAGGGCTTGCTCGTCCCTACCGACTACGGCGGGCTCGGCACTGATCCACTCACTACCGTGGCAGCCCTCGAGCGTCTCGGGTACGCCTGCAAGGATAACGGCCTGCTCTTCTCCATCAACGCCCACATGTGGACGGCGATCATTCCGCTCGTCTACAACGGCTCCGAAGCACAAAAGAAAAAATACTTGCCCGGCCTTTCTAACGGAACGCTCATCGGCGGCAACGCCATGAGCGAACCGAATAGCGGCTCTGACGCATTCAGCCTCACTACCACCGCCATCAAGAAAGGCTCCAGGTACATCCTCAACGGCAGCAAGATCTTCGTCACGAATGGTCCTGTAGCCGACCTGCTCGTCGTGTTTGCCACGGTGGACAAAACACGGGGCCCGGATGGAATCAGCGCCTTCCTGGTCGAGAAAAATTCGCCAGGGATGAACGTCGGGCGCAAACTCGAGAAGATGGGCCTGCGTACGTCGCCGATGGCGGAGGTGTTTTTCGAAAACTGCGACGTGCCGGAAGAAAATCTGCTCGGTAAAGAAGGTGGGGGCGCTTTTCTCTTCACGCGGTCGATGACTTGGGAGCGCGGCTGCATCCTGGCCAGCGCGGTCGGGTCGATGCAACGATTGTTGGAGACGTGCATCCGTTATGCGAACGAGCGAAAACAAGGCGGCCAGTCGATCGGGAAATACCAGCTAGTAGCCAGCAAAATTGTCGACATGAAGCTGCGGGTCGAGAGCTCCCGTCACATGCTCTACCATTACGCGTGGTTGAGCGGCCACCGCAAGGCCGTGTACCTGGAGGCCGCGATGACCAAGCTGCACATCAGCGATTGCTGGGTGAAATGCTGCGAGGACGCAATCCAGATCCACGGCGGCTACGGCTATATGACCGAGTACGAGGTCGAGCGGGAATTGCGCGATGCAATCGCCAGTAAGCTTTACTCCGGCACGAGCGAAATCCAGCGCAATATCATCGCCTCGATGCTGGGACTATGAGGCAGCGTCGGAGTGCAGGGCAAGAGAAAGTGCAGATGCAGGGAACGTCATCTCTCTTGGAACTGTGATTCAATACCTTTAGGTAGATGAAGATCCTAGTTCCGTTCAAGAGCGTAGCCGATCCTAACAACGCTATCGTAGCGGGCGCAGCGGTTTCGACTCCCAAGTCGGTGATCAACCCGTTCGACGAGATCGCCATTGAGGAAGCGTTGCGGATTCGCGAACGCGGCCAAGCGACGGAAAGCGTGGGCGTCACGATCGGACCGCCGGCTGTCGACGAACAAATCCGCGCCGCGCTGGCAATGGGTGTCGATCACGCTATTCGGATCGACGATTCCCGCGCTCTTGACCCTTACGCGGTGGCGCGCATTCTCGGTGCAGTGGTCAAGAGGGAAGCGCCATACGTCGTGATCATGGGGAAGCAAGCTGTGGACGATGACTCAAACCAGGTCGGTCAAATGCTGGCCGGTTTGTTAGGCTGGCCGCAGGCGACGTTCGTCTCGAAGATTGAGTTTCTGGACAACAAGACGCGCGCCCGCTGCACGCGTGAGACCGACGCCGGCCTTGAGGTAGTCGAAGTCAATCTCCCGGCAATTATTACCGCCGACCTTCGCCTTAACGAACCGCGCTACGTCTCGCTACCCGGTTTAATAAAGGCGCGCCGCAAACCCATTGAAGTTCTAACTTGCGATCAGCTGGGAGTGACTGTGCGGCCACTTACAACTGTGCTCTCCATTGCGCGTCCGCCCAAGCGCGCGGCTGGCACGCGCGTTGAGTCAGTTGAAGAGTTAATCACGAAACTAAAGCAGGAGGCGAAGGTGCTTTAGTATGGCGGAGTCCCTGGTACTGATCGAACACGATCGCCAACAAGTGAAGCGTCCCTCGTTGCACGCCATCACGCTGGCGCGACAACTCGGCGGTGAGTACGCGCTACTCGTGCTCGGCCACGGCTTGGACGGGATCGCCGCATCTCTTGTTTCCTACGGCGCGTCTGCAGTGGTTGTCGCCGACGACCCGGGATTGGCGGAACCGTT
>Ga0209376_1003053_pt1 | contig 15431 bp, 10 predicted proteins | sample GraSoiAngelo_134_FD_185891 | JGI IMG/M metagenome (GOLD analysis project Ga0209376, IMG submission 185891) | Grasslands soil microbial communities from the Angelo Coastal Reserve, California, USA - 14_0929_05_30cm (SPAdes) (version 2) | ecosystem: Environmental > Terrestrial > Soil > Grasslands ... | reverse complement strand
TTGGATCGTCGCCGCAACGTTCATCGTTGGCAAAGCTGACAACCAAAATGCTGTTCGCGGTCGCGACGCCGATGGCCATGATTGCGCCCATGAGCGACGGCACGCTAAGCGTTGTGCCGGTGATGAAGAGCATCCAGATGATGCCGCACAACGCGCCAGGTAGCGCCATGATGATGATGAACGGATCGGTCCACGATTGGAAATTGACCACCATCACAAAGTAAACGAGCACGATCGCAAACAGGATTCCTGCGCCGATGCCAGCAAACGATTTGTTCATGCTCTCGACCTGCCCGCGCACGTTCAGAAAAGTGCCGCGCGGCAAATTCTTTTTCGTTTGATCGAGAATTTTGTTCACCTGGCCAGCCACGCCGCCCAAATCGCGACCTTGCACATTCGCAAGCACGTCGAACACCGGCTGCACGTCGTAATGGTTCACAATGATCGGTGATTCGCGTCGCTCCACTGTGGCCAGGTTTCCCAGCAACTCTGGGCGCGGCTGATTGGGCGCCACCACCGGCGTGTTTTTCAAATCTTGCAGCGTGTCCATTTTATATTGCGGCGTTTGCACAGCGACCTGGTAATTCACGCCGTTCTGAAAATTGAGCCAGAAGTTCGGTGACGCCTGGCCGCTGGAACTGAGCGAAATTAACATTGTGCGCGCTACGTCGTTCTGGCTGAGACCAATCTGCTGCGCGCGGGTGCGATCGACATTCACCCGCAAATCCGGGCCGTGCACGACCTGGTGCACGTGCACATCGGCCGCGCCGGGAATTTGCGCGACGCGTTCTTTGATTTGGTTCGCAATCTCGTAACCCCTTGGGTCGCGACCCGTGACCTGAATATCGATCGGAGCCGGAATACCGAAATTCAAAATCTGGCTAACGATGTCCGGCGCGGCAAAAAAGAACTCCATGTCCGGAAAATCGCGGTGCAATTTCTCGCGCAGGATGTGCATGTATTGCGCAGTCGGCCTGTGATTCGGAGTGAGCGCGACAAGAATTTCGCCGTCAGCTTCACCAATGGTGGCGTTGTCGCTGAAGGCGAGATTAATTCCGCTAACCGGCAGACCGATGTTATCGAGCACGTTATCTATTTCGCTAGGCGGAATCACCTCACGAATGGCGCGGCCGACCCGGTAAAAACGCTCTTCCGTCGCTTCGAGCCGTGTCCCCGCCGGTGCGCGCACGTGCAATCGGAATTGCCCGGCGTCCACGACCGGGAAAAAGTCGCGCCCCAGAAACGGGACGACGCAAAGTGAAATAAGGACCATCGCGCCCATGGCCACAAAGACGATCTTGCGATTCCCGAGGCACCAACGCAGTGCATCAACGTAGCGGTCACGAATTTTTTCGAACCCTCGATTGAAGCTCTCGTGAATCCTGAAAAGGAATTGCGAGATCGCGCCGAGAATTCCTTCTGGGGAGCGCACGCGCCGCCCGGGCTCTTTGCGGCGCCCCGCTGCAAAGTTTTCTTCATCGCCCGGCGCGCCTGGCGGTCGCGCCCTACCACCTTTTTCGCGCTTGTTATCGATCTCTTCTTCACTGCCATCACGCTCTCCGAGCCCATGCGCGAGGCTCACGTCGATTTCCTCGAGATGCCCGCGCATTAGAAATTTCACCATCGTCGGGACGACCGTGCGGGAGAGAAGATAGGAGGCGAACATGGCGAAGATGACCGCCATCGCCAGCGGTTGAAAAAGAAACTTGGCCACACCGCTTAGGAAAAAGATAGGCACAAACACAATGCAGATGCACAGCGTCGAGACGAACGCGGGCACGGCGATCTGCATCGCACCGTCGAGAATGGCGCGGATCATGGGTTTCCGCATCGCGAGGTTGCGATGGATGTTTTCGATCTCAACAGTGGCGTCATCGACCAGAATGCCGACAGCAAGCGCAAGGCCGCCCAGCGTCATGATGTTTACGGTCTGGCCCAGCGCGCCCAGCACGATGATCGAGCACAAGATCGACAACGGAATTGAGGTCGCCACGACCAGCGTCGATCGCCAGTTTCCCAGGAAAAGAAGAATCATCAGCGCCGTGAGACAGGCCGCGATCACGCCTTCACGCAAGACGCCGTTGATGGCCGCGCGCACAAAAATCGATTGATCGAAAAGCTGCGTCATTTCGAGTTCCTTTGGCAGTGTCGCCTGAATTCGCGGCAGCGCTTCTTTCACGCGCTTGATGATGTCGATGGTAGACGCGCTCGCGCTTTTGAGAACGGTGAGCAGCGCGGAGCGGATGCGATTTTGCGCGACGATGTTCGTCTGCACAGCGAAGCCGTCCCGCACGTGGGCGACGTCGCGGATGTAAACCACCGCGCCGTTCACCTGCTTGATCGGCAGATCGTTCAACACTTGCAAGGCCTCCGGACTCGAGTTGAGGCGGACGTTGTATTCGCGGTCGCCGATTTTTTGCGTGCCGGCTGGCAGGATGACGTTCTGCACATTGATCGCGTTGCTAACGTCCGTAGGCGAAAGGCCCTTTCCGTAAAGTTTCGCCGGATCGATATCGACCATGATCTGGCGTGATTTTCCACCGTAAGGCAACGGCACCTGCGCCCCTTGCACGGTGGCCAGCTGCGTGCGGATGAAATTCAAGCCGATGTCGTAGAGTTGCTGCTCGGAAAGCGTTTTGCTGCTCAAGCCGACTTGCAGAATCGGCACATTCGACGCGCTGTATTGAATAATGAGCGGGGGCGTCGTCCCCGGCGGCATGATCCTCAAGAGCGTCTGGCAAATCGATGTGATCTGGGCGACGCCCGCTTCCACTTTTGCGCCTTCATGAAAAAAAACTTTGATGACCGAAACGCCATTGTAACTCTGCGATTCGATGTGCTCGATATCGTTGACCGTGGTCGTCATCGCGCGCTCGCAGACCGTAACAAAGCGCTTCTCCATTTCTTCGGGTGCAACGCCAGAGTAGCTCCAGATCACGCTCACCACCGGAATGTTGATGTTCGGGAAAATGTCGGTGGCCATCCTCGCGATCGTCACGATCCCGAGCAACACGACGAGGATGGCCACCACGGTGAACGTGTACGGACGCCTAAGAGCTAAACGAACAATCCACATGCGCTGAAGGTTTCAGTTTTCCGACAAACAAAGCCTGCATAAGAAAATCGAACGCCGCAGCGCATTCGGTCTCGCTCTGCCGCCGAGAAGATTCTTCATAGTGCAGCTTCCTGGTTCTCAACCAGTCGCTTGAAATTGCCGAGATACTCTTCCACTCTTCGCGACAGACTGGGGGGATCGAAAATCGAACGTATTTTCAGCGTTATCTCCGTTTCCCGATCGGAGCGAGGCTCGAATGAAACGACGCCCGACATGAAACCGTCCGACATCGAACGCCACGCGATTCGGCGGCCGGGAATTCGAAGCACAATCTGAAAGACACCTTGTTGTTCGTTGCCGTTGGGGTGCCAGTTGTAAGAAAAGTGTGTGTCATCCATTCTTTGTACATTCCGCAACGGCGTGATGAATTTCGGCAGATCTTCAACCCGTGACCATTGGTCATAGACCTGGCCAACGGGCGCGTTCACTACAACGCATTGGCGCGCTGCGTTCATCTCGATCGGAACGGGCTCCATCGTCTGTGTCGAGTTGTCAGGCGGAGAAGCGTCCATACAGGTCCCTCGAAAAAACCCTGGTCCAACCGTCGGTGAAGTTAAAGAACGACATGTTCAACAGCAGCATGGGATCATGCCTGCGCCCACGTCGTCGAAACTTGTGGCGCAAGCTGCGCCGTGTAGTGCTTTGATTCAGTTTTGTTTTCATTTTGACATTTTGTTCGTCTCCGAAACTCTAAATATGGTTGAGCGGCGTCACCACAGAGCGGTGGGAGGATTTTTCGATGCTCCGCAAGGGAGAATGAATGACACCTCTTTCGAGGGAGGAACCAAAAGTGGTGCAATGCTGCGCTGTCCGTGGGCTACCACCGAACCGGCCATCGCCTATCACGACGAGGAGCGGGGTGTGCCGGTGCACGATGACCGGGTGCTCTTCGAGTTCCTGATGCTTGAAGGGGCGCAGGCAGGGCTGAGCTGGATGACAATTCTGAAGAAACGGGAGAACTACCGGAAGGCGTTCGATGGATTCCGTGCCGAGAAGGTCGCCCACTACGGGGCGCATGATGTGAAGCGGCTACTCCGCGACGAAGGCATTGTGCGCAACCGGCTGAAGATCGCGGCACGATCCAGAACGCGAAGGCGTTTCTCGTTGTGCGCAAAGAATTCGGGGCGTTCGACGCTTACGTACGGGGCTTCGTCGGCGGCAAACCGATCCAGAATCGCTGGCGAATCATGGCCGATGTGCCCGCGCGCACCGCAGAATCCGATGCGATGAGTCGCGATCTGCTGCGGCGTGGATTCAAATTTCTAGGCTCGACAATCTGCTACGCGTTGATGCAATCGACGGGGATGGTGAACGATCATCTCGTGACCTGTTCGCGACATGCCGAACTCGGCGGCGCGCACAGGCGCAAGTGACGAAACACGGAAAAGAAAAACAGATCCCAGCCGCAGTTTGAAAAAGATCGACAATTCAATTCATGGATCGACGTCTTGTTTTGGTCTTTACGGTGCGAGAGAAAACGATAACAGTGAAAATGGCCGTTTAAGCGAGGACTAAACGACATGACGTCGCTCACCGCGTTGCTCTCGAAGTGGCCGCTCATTCGTCAAATTCGTGGGCGGGCCGACGGCACGGGAATGGAAGCGATGTCGGACAAAACGCGCGCCATGCACGCGCGGACTGACGATGCGCAAGTAGCGCGCTCGATTTGTCCCTACTGCGGAGTCGGCTGCGCTCAACTAATTTATCACAAGGATGGGAAGCTGATTTCGATCGAAGGCGATCCGGATTCGCCGATCAGCCAGGGAAATCTTTGCCCGAAAGGCGCGGCTTCTTACCAATTGCTCACGCATGATCGGCGCGAGACAAAAATGAAATATCGCGCGCCGCGCGCGAAAGAGTGGACGGAGATTTCGCTGGATCGGGCCATGGATATGGTGGCGGATCGGGTGTGGGAATCGCGCAAGCGCACATTCGTCAGGCAAGAAGATGGAGCGACCATCAATCACACGACAGCGATCTGTCATCTCGGCGGCGCCACGCTTGATAACGAAGAAAATTATCTCATCAAAAAGCTTCTCACCGGAGGCCTGGGCATGGTCTGTGTGTCCAACCAGGCCCGGATATGACATAGCAGCACGGTGCCCGGTCTGGGCACCTCCTTCGGCCGGGGCGGAGCTACAACTGCGCAGCAAGATCTCGCCAACGCCGATTGCATATTGATCGAAGGCTCCTCGATGGCCGAAGCCCACCCGGTCGGTTTTCGCTGGGTGATGAAAGCAAAGGAACGCGGCGCGACGATCATCCATGTCGATCCACGATTTTCGCGCACCAGCGCAATGGCCGACATTTGGGTACCGATCCGCGCCGGCGCGGACATCGCCTTTCTCGGCGGACTCGTTAGGCATCTGATCGAGAATGAGCTCTTCTTTCGCGATTACGTCGTCCATTACACGAATGCGTCCTGCATTTTGAGCGACGAATATGCCGATCCGGAGGACAACGGGGACGGCTATTTTTCCGGTTGGAACGAAGAGAAGCGCGCTTACGAAGGCAAAAGCTGGCTCTACAAAGGCGAGGATCTGAGTCGGCCTCAGCGCGACCTCACATTGCAAGATCCACAATGCGCTTTTCAGAAGTTGAAAAGACATTTCGCCCGTTATACGCCGGAAATGGTCGAGAAAGTCTGCGGCATCCCGCCGGAACTTTTCCATAAAGTGGCGGACGCGCTTGTTGCCGCATCGGGGCCGGAGAGAACAGCGGCGATTTGTTACGCGGTCGGTTGGACGCAGCATTCCAAAGGCGTACAGATCATTCGAACGGCCGCGATCTTGCAACTGCTGCTTGGAAATATCGGCCGACCGGGCGGTGGAATTCTCGCGTTGCGCGGGCACGCTTCCATCCAGGGCTCAACCGATATTCCTACGCTCTACGACATTCTGCCTGGCTACATGCCGATGCCGCGCGGCGGAAAAGAAGAAACGCTGCAAAAATATTTGGAGGCACACACAACCAGAACAGGACTCTGGTCGAATACTCCTGCTTACTTCATCAGCTTGCTGAAAGCCTATTATGGAAAACGCGCGACAGGGAAAAATGATTTCGGCTACGACTGGCTGCCGAAAATCACTGCCGATCATTCCTTCTTCGAATACCTCTACGATATGGCGGACGGTAAAATGGAGGGAATGTTCTTGATCGGGCAGAATTCAGCTGTCGGCGCGCCAAATTCACGTTTGCAGCGGAAGTCGATGGCGAAATTAAAATGGTTCGTCATTCGCGAGATGGTGGAAACAGAGCCAGCCAAGTTTTGGCGCGATTCGGCTGAAATTGAACGCGGCGAGTTGAAAACGGAAGAGATCGAGACGGAAGTTTTCTTTTTTCCCGCGGCCGGCCACGCCGAAAAAGAAGGTGCGTTCACAAACACGCAGCGGCTCTTGCAATGGCGCGAAAAAGCCATCGATCCGCCGGGAGATTGTCGATCTGACGCGTGGTTCATTCATCAACTTGCATTGCGTCTAATCGCGAAGGCAAAAGCGTCGGAGGACGCAATCGATGAGCCGCTGCGTGCGCTCGACTGGTGGTACCCCGAAGACGAGAAAGGCGAGCCGCAAATGGAGGCCGTGCTCGCGGAGATCAATGGCTGGTACACAAATCCTGTAGCCGGGGTCGGTGACCCTGGTGGGAGTGATGGAGTCGTATTCACTATCGATCGCGACGGCAACGCTCATCATGGGGCGCAGGTCGATGGTTATGCAGAATTGAAACCCGACGGATCGACAGCATGCGGCTGCTGGATTTATTCCGGCGTTTTCGGCAGCAATGGCGTGAACAAGGCGAATTCACGAAAATCCGAAAATTATCTTGGCCACGGCTGGGGCTTCAGTTGGCCGAGCGATCGCCGCATCATTTACAATCGCGCCAGTGCGCGGCCGGACGGAAGTCCCTGGAGCGAACGGAAAAAATTGGTGTGGTGGGACTCGCAAAAATGGACGGGCATAGACGTTCCTGGTTTTGTAGCGACAAAGGCTCCGGAGTACCAGCCGGACGAGACGGCGGAAGGCCTTGATGCGATTCCCGGCGATGCGCCGTTCATTCTGCATGAGGACGGGCTTGCCTGGCTTTACGTGCCAAAAGGTTTGCAGGATGGGCCGTTCCCGACGCATTACGAACCGCTCGAATCTCCCGTGCGCAATTCACTTTACTCGCGCGATACGAATCCGGCGGTGAATTGGTTTACGCGCGGCGAAAATCGTTTCGCGCCGCCGGGCGACGCGCGCTTTCCTTTTGTGCTGACGACTTATCGGCTGACGGAGCACCATACAGCCGGCGGCATGACGCGCTTCCTGAGTCATCTCTCCGAACTGCAGCCAGAAATGTTCGCCGAGCTTTCGCCCGAACTCGCGCGAGAATTGAAAATCGACAATGGCGATTACGTTTGCGTGATTACTTTGCGCGGCGCGATCGAAGCGCGTGCGCTGGTGAGCCGGCGCATTCGGCCGATGAATCTGAATGGCAAGAGGGTGCATCAGGTTGCGGTTCCATTTCATTTTGGAGCTGCGGGTCCCTTGCGCGGTAATGCTGCCAATAATCTCGTCGCAATTTCTGGCGAACCGAATGTCACGATCATGGAAAGCAAAGCGCTTACATGCAACGTTATCCCTGGCCGATTGCCGCGCGGCCCGGCTTTTCTCGATTGGATTGAGCGACATGCGCCACAATCCGGCTTGCCACTGAATTTACACCCGGAGCAACCGCCGCCGGGTGCGCCGACCGGCGGAAGATTTTCGCGTATTCCATGATTGGCGAGTTTCTCTGGGTAGCGCACGCGTCTCGCGTGCTGGTTTCGGCGTCGCGCCGAAACAATCTTTTCTTTGAATTTCGCATGCAACAGAGAATGGAAACGAATGTACAAAGTTCGCGATCGCGAGGACGCGATCGCCAGCACGCGAGACGCGTGCGCTACCCAAACAACAACCTTCAACACGCGATGCGACGATGATCGGCGAAGGAATCGAAAGTACGAACCAGCGCCATCACAATTTCGTACAGGAAAAAGTAGAGGTCGGCTTCTTTACCGACCCGACGGTTTGCATTGGTTGTAAGGCTTGCGAAGTCGCCTGCAAAGAATGGAATCACGTGCCGGATGACGGTTTCACGTGGTCGGGAAATTCGTACGACAATACTGGGCACCTTGGCGCATCGACGTGGCGCCATGTCATGTTTCTTGAGCAGGATCGACAAAAAGGAAACCAGGTTGTGGGTTCGCATTCGCTAGCTAGTGGCGATGCTGAAGACCCTTTTCGCTGGATATTTCTCTCCGATGTTTGCAAGCACTGCGAAGAAGCCGGCTGTCTGGAAGCGTGCCCGACCGGCGCGATCGTGCGTACGGAAGTTGGCTCAGTCCTCGTTCAAAACGATGTCTGCAACGGTTGCGGTTACTGCGTCGTCTCCTGTCCATTTGGCGTGATCGATCGTAGACCATCGCCGCTGCCAGACGCTGGCGGCGCATTTAAGTGCACATTTTGTTACGATCGCCAAAAGAGCGGACTCGTTCCGGCCTGTGCAAAGGTTTGTCCGACCGAATCGATTGTGTTTGGCCGGCTCGATGATTTGCGCGCACGTGGAGCGGAGCGCGTGCAACACCTTAAACAAAGTGGATACAATGACGCGCAACTTTACGATCCACAGGAAACATCCGTGCGCGGCATTCACGCGTTCTTTTTGATTCTCGGCGAACCCGAAGCTTATGGACTTCCGCCCAAGCCGCAGATTCCAACGATTTATCTGAAGTCAGCGTGGACTTCGGCATTCGCGACCGCAATCGCATCAATCATCGCGGCGCTCCTGGCGTTTGCGTTTTTCTCATGACAATCAATTCGCCATCCGAAAAGCGACTCGAAGAGTTGCGCGAGCAAGCGTGGAAGGACGGTGTAGTTGCTGGCAGCGGTGTCGATGTTGCCGGTGGCCCGATTCCGCGGAAACCGGGTTACTACGGTCAGGCCGTGGTCAGACCGCCGGTCTGGACATGGGAAATTCCGATCTACTTTTTCGTTGGCGGTCTCTGCGGAATGTCAGCAGTTATCGCCTTGGCCGCGGCAATTTTTCATCATCTCGACCTTGCGCGCACCGCGATGTGGGTGGCCGCCATTGGGGTGGTGCTCTCGCCGCTTCTGTTAATTCTGGATCTCGGGCGTCCACATCTCTTCATCAACATGCTGCGCGTTTTTAAACCTCAATCGGCCATGTCGATGGGCGCCTGGATCCTGATAGGCTTTGGCGCGTGCGTCGTTCCCGGCTTGATCGCGCTCGAACTGCACGCTCTTCACACGTCCACCGGAGCGATGGATCAATTTCTTCGCATCGCCGCCGGCCTGTTCATTTTCGGTTCGGCCTTCTTCGGGATGTTGCTCGCCACTTATACGGGTGTGCTAATCGGTGCGACAGCGATACCGGCGTGGTTTTTGCATCGCGTGCTTCTCCCGATCCATTTCGGGATCGCAGGCTTGGGATCGGCGTCTGCGTTGCTCGAACTGCTCGGCCATCGCATCGCACCGCTCAACGCGATTGGATTTTTCGCGGCCACGGTCGAATCAGTGCTTTTGGTTTGGCTGACAATCGCCAAACACGGAGCAGCCGATCGCGCGATACACGAACACAGTTCGGGCTGGCTCATTCGCATCGGCGAAATCTTGAGCGGTCCGCTTGCGCTCATCCTCCGGTTTTTCGGCCTGGTTCCGTTCGCAGCGGTCTCATTTCTGATTGGCGCGTTGGTCAGCCGATTCGGGTGGATCGCCGTCGGCAAAGTTTCCGGCGCCGATCCAGAGTCTGTGTTCGCCGCGGAGCGCTACTAGCAACGACCGCAGTTGTAGCCGCTGTCGCTGACTGCGGCCTGCTCAGTTCACCCAAAGCTTGCTCGCAATCGGGCACCCCAACTTCCTCGGGAGGTGGGCGAAGTCTTTACGTCCTCAACTCTCAGCTCTGCGCTCGACTCGGTCGGCCGCCGACCCAAGCGAACGCGAATGCCTACTGTCCCATCAGATTAATGCCCGTAGTTTCACTCAAGGCTCTGTCAGTACGGGCCTCAATCTCGACCGGGTCGTCAGTTTCACGACCCTTGAGCACCTGGTGAGCAATTAGCCGAAAGTCAGCTTCGATTCGTTGATCTCCAGGCGTTCGATCTGGGCGCGGCCCTTGTGGACCTATCGTGGACATGGACCAAGCCTGTACCAGTGGCGAAATGGCGCCGATTCTGACACCTATATAGAGCCACGTAGCTTCTTGTATTGAACACCCTCCGGCGCGACAGGCGTGATAGAACATACGATCGGCTTCGCGACGTGCCTGTACATCGTGGAGGGCATCGTCGCATGCCTTGTCATGGACGATCGATGCACGTCGATAATCTCCGGTATAGGGCGACCCGACGAGCGTCCAGAGGGCGCGCGGAATCGAAGCGCCGTCGACATCGTAATTCTTAGGAGTTAGCTACGTCTTTCCGTGGGGGTCAGTAAACGAGAAATCTGCGAGTAATCGCATCTTGCGATCCGGCCCTTGGTTGTCTGTGAGCCACTGGGTTCGAGGTTCACCAGAAAAAGTTCCGTGAGACATAATTGTGCAAGGGTTTAGCTCGCCATTGAAGCGCGAAAAATAGCAGAAATTTAGCTATGTGAGTAACGGAAAAAAGCAGATGTCAGAGGTCAGAGATCAGAAGTCAGAAGTTGGAGGGGCAGCCGCCTTCACTGATTACGGCGAGCCATGGGCTACTCCGAAAGCTTTTGACTCATGCGCTCCCGCGCATTTCGACCTGTCGGTTTGCCCATCTATGTCGCTCGCATCCCTTCGGCTTCGTTCGCGAGCAGGCGGCGTGACACGGCCGCCTTTGTCCGCCGGCGGCCGGACTCCGGCGTGCCAAGGATGGCAGGCGCGGCCAGCGCGGTGATCGGTAATTTGCGGTTGGTCGTAACTATCGCGCACGATTACGCCAACCTCGGTCTGCCGCTGCTCGACCTGATCTCCGAAGGAAACACTGGCCAACGAAGGTGGTTAGAAAGACGGGACTTAGCCAGCGACGCGGAAATTGCAGCGCTGGGTCGCAGCACTTTTCAGTGCTTCACAAGAGAGAGCGGATAGCACCTCTTTTGAGGGAGGAAACAAAAGTGGCGCGCTGGCGGAGGATTGTTAGACTTTTACCATGCGCACGCGTGCAAGACGCCGATCGATCAGCTTAGGACATGTGTTTGCGCGAGCGACTAAATTGTTATGAAACCCGAAGTCACCGCTGCGGAACCGATCCAGTCAATCACGGCACGTCCATCCTGTCGTACGGCGGGCGGACTTGGTCCGCAAACCGAACCTTGTCCCGCAGCCGAGGACGACGAAAGCGCAGTAAGACATCTATTCGAATTGTCCCGCGATGTGATCTTGTCCCTCGACCGCGAGGGAAATATCCTTTGCATCAATCCGCGTGGCGTCCAACTGAGCGGTTATTCAGAAACGCAATTGCGCGGAGCAAATATTTTTGAGCGCTTGCTGCTTCCGGAAGACTGGCGCGCGGCTCGCCAAATGCTAGATGATCTAGTGAGCGGGAAGGCGCGGGAATATGAAATCCGTTGGAAAACTAGTGACGGCGCCATCCTTCAATTTGATGGCGCATCAGTTCCACGCCGATCCAGCAGTGGAGAATTTTTGTCCACGCTCTGCACACTGCGGGATGTGACCGAGCGCAAGTGCGCGGAAGAAAAACTGCGCAAGAGCGAAGAGAAATATCGGGACCTGATCGAGATTTCACCCGATGCGATCTACGTCGTTGACGCCAATGGCATCTGTGTTTTGGGAAACCGCGCCGGCGCCGAGCTGGCTGGAATCCCTCAGGACGAACTGGTTGGCACGCTAGTCACCGAGACTTATCTCCCGGAAGAGCACTACCTGTTTCGAGAGCGGATCGAGAAATTAAGAGCGGAAGGCACTCTGCGATTCGAAAGGAAGTTCGTGCGCAAAAACGGCGAGATCGTTCCCGTGGAAGTTTCCTTGTCCGCGATACGCGGTGGATATTTCCAGGCGATCCTTCGAGATATCAGCGAGCGCAAGAAGGCGGAGGCGTTGTTTACCGGCGAAAAGCGCCTTTTCGAGATGATCGCGACCGGCGTTCCGCTCAAGGAGATTCTGAATGCCTTGTGTTTGATTATCGAGGAGTACCGTCCCGGCACGCTTGCTTCCGTTTTGTTGCTTCGTCCTGGTGGTGTTCATCTGGATTCCGTGGCGGGGCCGAGTCTTCCTAAGGGATGGACACAGCAGATGGAAAAACTGCCCATTGGACCGTGTGCCGGCTCTTGCGGGACCGCGGCATATCGGCGATCACCGGTCATAGTCTCTGACATCGCGACTGACCCGCTGTGGGAGGTGCCGGAGCATCGCGCTTCAGCACTGAGGTACGGACTGCGAGCCTCTTGGTCGAATCCAGTCCTCTCTTCGGAAGGAAAAGTCCTGGGAACCTTCTGCATGTACTATCGCGAAACGCGTAGTCCGAACTCGCAAGACCTCGAGCTGATTGAGTTAGCGACGCACCTTGTACGGGTCGCGATTGAACGTGATCGTGCTGAGGAGGCGCTGCGCGCTTCCGAGCAAGTCGCGCGCGGACAAGTCGAGGCGCTCACCTACAGCCTCGATGTTCTCGCGACTGCGCCGGCCCCAGACAAATTCCTCGGAGAAATGCTAAGCACAATTGGCCGCCTCCTGGCCGCGCAAAGTGTGATCCTTTGGTTGCTGGACGAATCGAATGATTCGCTGGTTTTGCGTGCATGGGCCGAGGGCACAAACTTTTCAAAGGTCGATCCGGAGCATCCATTCATTAAGAATCCTTTATCGTGGAAGGAGGACCTCGGACTTCAGGAGCTGTTTTTTTCAGGAGCGCCATCTGTCTGCGAAGACATAGAACATGATCACAATGTTTTCGCAGCTCTTCGCGAGTATTTGAAATCCGGAGGAACGAAGAAGTTCCTGAGGATTCCAACTCTGGTGGGCGGTCGGGTGAGAGGATTCATCGGGATTCGTCACGGCGACCGGCCGCCCTATCGGCCGGAAGAGATCGAATTGGCGCAAGCACTCGCGCACCAGGCGATGCTGGCGATTCAACTCAATGAATTTGCCGAGCAAAGCCGGCAGGCAGCCATTTTGGAAGAACGAAATCGTTTGGCGCGCGACATTCACGATACGCTCGCACAAGGTTTCACTGGCGTGATTGTGCAATTGGAAGCGTTGGAGGACGCCATCGCGTGTTGCCGTCGTAAGGAAGCCAACGAGCATTTGCAGCGCGCCAGCGAATTGGCGCGACGGAGTTTGAATGAAGCGCGCCGATCGGTCCACGCGCTGCGGCCCCAAGCTTTGCAAGGAGGGAACTTCTGGGAGGCGCTAAAAGGAATCATTAAAAATACAACTGCCGCAACTGCGCTTCACACGACTTTCAGCCTTCGTGGCAAACTGCGCGATCTCCCGCTAACTTGGCAAGAAAATCTTCTGCACATCGGACAGGAAGCCTTGACCAACTCGCTCAAGTACGCCCACCCACGCAATTTCGAGACGCGGTTGATCTCCAATTCAAAGGAACTGCGCCTGGAGCTTCGTGACGATGGCGACGGATTCAGGGTCAAAGATCGACATGATGGCTTCGGTTTGGCCGGAATGCGCGAGCGCGTCGAACAAATGGGCGGGAAACTGAAGATCACCAGCGCGCGCGGCAAAGGCACGAGGGTCGTCGTGACCTTACCCTACAATGATGAGGCAACATCCCCAAGGAACGACGGTTTCCAAGGCGTCGAAACGGCTCATCCGTGAGAACAAAAAAGAAACCCGCTCGCAAGGCTACAGCCCGCGCCTCTGGTAGGGACGCCGCGCCGCGTCGTCCGGGGCATCGCAGCGCGATGCCCTTACCTAAAACTGCGCAGAAGAAATCTCGAATTGCTGTTCTGATCGCCGACGATCACAGCGTAGTTCGAGAGGGCTTGGCTTCACTCATCGGTCGAAAAGCAGACATGACCGTCGTTGCCGAGGCGGCCAATGGACGCGAAGCAGTGGAGCTTTGGAAGCAACATCACCCCGATGTGACCCTGCTCGATTTGCGAATGCCTGAGCTCGATGGCGTTGGCGCGATCAAAGAGATTCGCGCCGGCGATGATCACGCGCGCATTATCGTGCTCACCACGTTTGACGGCGATGAAGATATCTACCGCGCCATTCAAGCGGGCGCGAAAGGGTATCTGCTCAAGGATGTGCCTCGCGAGGCATTGATGGATAGCATCCGCCGGGTGCATGCCGGAGAGACTTGTGTTCCTGTGCATCTCGCAGCGAAGCTGGCGGAACGCGTCAGCGGCGAAACCTTGAGCCCGCGCGAGATCGACGTGCTCAAGCTGATTGCTCAAGGAAAAAGCAACAAAGAGATCGGCTCCGCGCTATTCATCAGTGAGGGCACGGTGAAATCGCATGTGAAAGCGATTTTCGCCAAGATGAACGTTATTAGCCGCACCGAAGCTGTCGCCAGCGCCACACGCCGGGGACTGATTCAGCTGTAGTGCTTGTCCACTCGCGCTACCATCATTCTATCTGCAAAAGGGCCTTCTCTGTAGTCCTTACGTTTAAAGATGAATTCGCATCAGAATTCAGTGGCGTTTGGCGCGCCTGGAATCGAGCCGCGCTGGACTTCGAGTGCGAAAGAAGGCGTCGGCACCGCTTATCATACGAGTTGTCGTCTCTGGTTCACGCTCAGTCACGGAATCGTCGATGAGATTTACTATCCGCATGTCGATCAACCGAACACGCGCGACTTTCAGTTTCTCATCAGCGACGGAGAAACGTTTTGCCAAGAGGAAAAACGTGATCTGGGTCATCTGATCGAATACCCCGAGCGCGACTGCGTCTTTTATCGCCTCACGAATTCGGAACCCCGGGGCCGCTACCGTCTGGTAAAACATGTGCTCACTGATCCGCATCGGTCGGTCTTGCTCGTGCACACCAAAGTCGAAGTGCTCGATGAATCGCTGCGGGGGAAGTTGCGCGTCTACGCGCTGTTAGCTCCTCACATTGCCGGTTGTGGCGCCGGCAACTCCGCGTGGTACTCTGAAATCGGCGCCACAAAACTCATCCGCGCCCAGCGCGAAGACGTTCATCTTATCATGGCATGCAGCACTGGTTTTGCCCGGCGATCCGTCGGTTATGTAGGCTTCAGCGACGGTTGGCAGGACCTGATGAGTAATTTCAAAATGGATTGGGAGTTCCGCACAGCCGAGAGAGGCAACATCGCGTTAACCGGCGAAGTCCATCTCCCAAGCAACGGTGAATTCACAATCGCCATTGCCTGTGGTCG
>Ga0209376_1003045_pt1 | contig 15451 bp, 12 predicted proteins | sample GraSoiAngelo_134_FD_185891 | JGI IMG/M metagenome (GOLD analysis project Ga0209376, IMG submission 185891) | Grasslands soil microbial communities from the Angelo Coastal Reserve, California, USA - 14_0929_05_30cm (SPAdes) (version 2) | ecosystem: Environmental > Terrestrial > Soil > Grasslands ... | reverse complement strand
TTCGTCGATGAAGCTCACGACGCGCTCGAATTGCTGCTTGCTCACGATGGCGCCCATGTCGTTCGTCTCGTCGAGCGGATCGCCGACCTTCAGCTTGCGGAGCTTCGTCGCGAGGCGATCCATGAACGAGTCGAACACCGAGTTGTGCACGAATAGGCGAGATCCGGCGGTGCACGACTGGCCCTGACGCGCGAAGCGCATCGCGTCGATGACCCCGTCGGCCGTCTTGTCCCCGTCCGCATCAGCGAAGAGGATCTGCGGGCTCTTGCCGCCGAGCTCGAGCGTCACCGGGATGATGCGATCGGCCGCGAGCCGCAGGATCGCCTTGCCCGTCTCGGTGTTGCCGGTAAAGGAGATCTTCGCGATGCCCGGGTGCTCGGCGAGAGGCGTCCCGACTTCGTCGCCCGTGCCGGTGATGACGTTGAGTACGCCCTTCGGAAGATGCCGCTGCGCGATGCGAGCGAACGCGAGGGTCGCGAGCGGCGCGTTCGCCGACGGCTTGAGCACGACGGTGTTCCCGGCGACGAGCGCCGGCGCGAGCTTCCATGCCGCGATGAGGATCGGAACGTTCCACGGAACGATCGCCGCGACCACGCCCAGCGGCTCGCGCCGCGTGTATGAGAACCAGTCCTCGCCGAGCGGGATCGTCTCGCCCTTGAGCTCGCCCCCGAGTCCGCCGAAATAGCGGAAGAGGTCTGAGACGCGCTGCGCCTCGGGACGCGACTGCGTGCGGATCGCGTTGCCGGTCTCGCGTGCGAGCAGCTTCGCGAGCTCCTCGGTCTCGGCGTCGACAGCGTCCGCGATGCGAAGCAGGAGGCGGCCGCGCTCGCGCGGCGGCATGGCCCGCCACGCCGGGAACGCGGCCTGCGCCGCCTTCACCGCGCGATCGACGTCCGCCACGCCGCCGCGCGGGACCTGCGCGATGACCTGCCCGCGCTTGGCGGGCGTCTCGACGTCGAACGTGCGACCGTCGGCGCTCTCGACCCACTCACCGCCGATGAACATCTTCTCGCGAGCTGGCGCAGCGACAGCCACTACGGCCTCACGAGGTCGTCGTACATGTCGGGACGGCGGTCACGGTAGAACTGCCAGGTGTTGCGGACCTCGCGCACGAGGTCCATGTCGAGGTCGGCGACGAGAAGTTGCTCCTCTTTATCTGACGCCTGCGCGACGATCTTGCCGCGCGGATCGGCGAAGTATGAGGAACCGTAGTAGTCGTTCGGACCGAACTCCGCCTCCTTCCCGACGCGGTTGATCGTGCCGACCCAGTAGCCATTCGCGATCGCGTGTGAGGTCTGCTCGATGAACCAGAGGTGCATCGAGAGACCGCGCGACGTCGCGGACGGGATGAACACCAGCTCAGCGCCGTGGAGGCCGAGCATGCGCGCACCCTCGGGGAAGTGGCGGTCGTAGCAGATGTAGACGCCGACCTTGCCGACGGCGGTGTCGAAGACCGGATAGCCGAGGTTCCCGGGACGGAAGTAGAACTTCTCCCAGAAGCCGTTGACGTGCGGGATGTGCGTCTTGCGGTACTTGCCGAGGTATTTCCCGTCCGCGTCGACGATCGCCGCGGTGTTGTAGTAGATGCCGGCCTGGTCCTCTTCGTACATCGGTGCAATGAGGACCATCGAGTGCTTCTTCGCGAGCTCTTGCATGAGCTTCGTGGTCGGCCCGTCGGGGATCTTCTCGGTGTACGAATAGTGCTTCGTGTCCTGCACCTGGCAGAAGTACGGTCCGTAGAAGAGCTCCTGCAGGCACATCACCTTCGCGCCCTGTTTCGCGGCCTGGCCGATGTAGTCGACGTGCTTCTGGATCATCTTGTCCTTGTCGCCAGGCCACGCGACCTGCGCCAGCGCCGCCTTCACTGTCGTCATGCCCTGCCCCCTTCGCTGAGGGCGTTAGGTTAGCGCGCGCGTGCGACACGCTTCTGGCGCTGTCGGAAGGCGCGGACCTTCGTACGGCTGCCGCACGTGTTCTCGTTGCACCAGCGTCGACTATGGTTTTTGGTGCGGTCGACGAACATCCACGCGCAGGTGTCGTCGGCGCATTCGCGAAGTAGCCGACGATCCTCGCTCGTGAGCAGGTCGGCCGCCGCGCGTGCGATCGGCCAGAGAGGCCGCGCCATGTCGTCGTCAGGCCATTGCCATTGCCATCCGTCGAGAACTCGATCGAGGCGCGCATGGGCCTGCGCATCGGCGGCTTCGGCGCTGATGAGATCGACCGCTTCGCGCGGAGCTTCTCTCTCGTGGGCGATCCTTGAGAACGCCGTCCAAGTCGCCTCGCGCAGGGCGACGGCGCGGCGATAGATCTGTGCGGCCTTCTCAGGCTGTGCTTCGGCCTGAGCGATCAGGCGACGCGCGAGAGCTGCGCCGATTTCGCCCGCCTGCCGCGCGAATTCCACCAGGTCGGCATACGTCTGGATGTGCTCGTGAGCTCGCGTCTTGTCGTACCGATACGAGCTCGTGTTCAAAAAATCGGTCGCGAGGTGAGCACCGATGAATTCGAGGCCGTGATCGAGACGCGTCAGAGTGTGCTGCATGACACGTTCAAAATCGCCTATAGGTCGTTGACATGCGATCACATTACGCGTAGCGTTCGTCCTTGTCAACACGGTCTAACGCGAAGATAGGCCGTGTCGGAAGGAGAGCCCAGTGGAACTCCTCCTCGCACTCGGGGCGTTCGTCCTCGTCGACGTCCTCGCGCTGCGGTACGGCTTCGACAGCCGCCCGCTTCCGCTCCCGAAGAACAGCCCGGTCGAGGACCGGAAGAACTAGATCACGACGAAAGGCATCGATATGGAGCTACTTCTCGTGGCGCTCGGCGCCGCCGTGACTGCGGGGCTCTTGTGGCGAAACTTCTCGGGACGCTCCTAGGCGGGGAGCTGGCCAGTGGCAGCGAAGCGATCCGCGACGTCGAGTGCCTCGTCGATCGCCTTGATGCCAAAGCGGAGCTCGTCCTCTGTGACCGTCAGCGGCGGCGCGGCGAAGATCATGTTCCAGCGGTTGAGGGTGTAGACGTCGCGTGACATCAGCGCGTTCTTGATCGCGGTCTGCAGCTTCGCCGCGGGACGGTTCCAGGCTTCGAGCATCTCCTTCGTGCCACGGTCCTTCACGAGCTCGATCCCGGCGAACAGTCCACGCCCGCGCACATCACCCACCGACGGGTGCCGCGCCGCGAGCGACTTCAGCTCTCTTAGGAGGAGCTCCCCCATCCTCGCGCCGCGCTCGATGATCCCCTCGTCGCGGTAGGCGTTCACCGTCGCCACACCGGCGGCGCACGCTAGCGGGTGACCGGCGTACGTGAGGCCGGCCCACAGCACATTCGTGTCGAAGTGCTTCGCGATCTTCGCGTTCACGATCACGCCGCCGAGCGGCACGTATCCGGAGTTCACGCCCTTCGCGAAGGTCATCATGTCCGGCACCACGTTCTCGTGGTCGACCGCGAACCACTTTCCCGTCCGGCCGAAGCCGGTCATGACTTCATCGGCGATCAGCAAGATCCCGTACTTGTCGCAGAGCTCGCGCAGACCCTTGAGGAATCCGGCCGGCGGGATGATGAGACCCGCGTAGCCGACGATCGGCTCGAGCAGGATCGCCGCGACGTACTGCGGGCCCTCGTACCAGAGCACCTCCTCGACGTGCGCGAGCGCGGCCTGCGCGGACGCGCCGTACGGGGAGCGGTACGGATCGGGGTTGAAGAAGCGGACGACACCGGTGATGCCGGGCTCGTTTGCCCAGCGGCGGTTATCGCCTCCGAGCGTCATCGACCCCTGCGTCTGCCCGTGGAACGAGCGGTACTGGGTCATGATCTTGTGGCGGCCCGTGAACATGCGCGCGATGCGGATCGCGTGCTCGTTCGCCTCGGTGCCGCCTGTTGTGAACAGCGTCTTCGTCAGATCGCCCGGCGTGACCTCAGCGAGAAGACGCGCGAGCTCGGCGCGCTGCTCCTCACCGAAGCCCGGCGTGACGTAGCAGAGCCGCTCGGCCTGCTCCTGGATCGCGCGCACGACCTTCGGATGTCCGTGTCCGAGGTTGACATTCACAAGGCCTGACGAGAAGTCGAGGATGCGGCGCTGACCTGAGTAGAGCCATGAGCCTTCGGCGCGGTCGATGACGACCTGCTTCAGCCCGCCCTGCGCCGACCATGAGACGAAGAGATGCTCGCTGGTCTGCTGAGCGATCTCCGCCGGGTCCGCCGAGCGCTTCGTCGTCTCGAGCGCCACGGGCGGATTCTAGTCGCCGCTCGGGGGCGTCGGCACTCGTGCACGCCCGCGACGCAGGTCACAGACGTTCCCGATACGCTCGGCCACGTGAAGTTCGGCGCCACGCTCTGGCCGCAGAACACGACGTGGGCCGCGTGGCGCGACGCCGCCAAGTTCGTCGACGAGGTCGGCCTCGAGACCGTCTGGGCCTGGGACCACTTCTACGCGCTCGCGGGTAAGGAAGAGGCGCAGAACTTCGAATCGACGACGCTCCTCGCGGCCATCGCACCGCTCACGAAACGGGTGAAGATCGGTGCGCTCGTTCAGGGTGTGACCTATCGGCACCCCGCGGTCATCGCGAACATGGCGGCGACGCACGACCACGTCAGCGAAGGCCGCGCGATCTGCGGCATCGGCGCGGCATGGAACCAGACTGAGCACAAGGCGTACGGGATCGATCTCGGCACGCCCGGAGTCCGCTCGCGACGCTTCGCGGAAGCAGCGAAGGTCATCCGCGCGCTCCTGGGCGGCGAGCGCGTGACGTACTCGGGCAAGTACTACCAGCTGAAGGACGCCGTGCTGAACACGCGACCGATACAGAAGCGGCTGCCGATCATGATCGGCGGTGGAGGCGAGCAGAAGACGCTGCGGACCGTCGCCCGATACGCGGACATGTGGCATGCGTTCGGAACGCCCGAGGTGATGAAGCACAAGATCGAGGTGCTGCACCAGCACTGCAAGGATGTCGGGCGCGATCCGAATGACATCGAGGTGTGGGGCGGGCAGTGGATCGTCGTGCGCGACGACGCCGAAGACGCGCGTCAGGTGCTCGACGAGATCCGTACGCACCACCCACCGATGAATCCGCCGAACGCGATCATCGGGAACGCCGATCAGGTCGCCGCGCGCCTCAAGCAGTTCTGGGACGTCGGCGTGCGCGGGTTCATCCCGGGTTTCGCATATCCGTACGACACGACGACCATCGAGCGGCTCGCCAAGGAAGTGCGCCCGCGGCTGCAGAAGCTCATAAAGACATGAAGATCGGTGTGCCGAAGGAGACCATGCCCGGCGAGACCCGGGTGGGCATCGTTCCGGAGACCGTCGGACGCCTCGCGAAGGCCGCCAACACCGTCGTCGTCGAGCGTGGCGCGGGCACCGCATCCTCGTTCACCGACGAGGCGTACGAGAAGGCCGGCGCGCAGCTCGTGGACAACGCGTACGACGCCGAGCTCGTCGTGAAGGTGCAGCGGCCGACGGACGAGGAGATCGGCAAGCTGCGCTCGGGCACGGTGCTCATCGCGTTCCTGCAGCCCCTGACCAATCACAAGCTCGTCGATCAGCTCGCGCGCGCCGGGGTGACCGCGCTTTCGATGGACGCGATCCCCCGCATCACACGCGCGCAGCCGATGGACGCGCTCTCCTCACAGGCGACGGTCGCCGGCTACAAGGCGGTTCTCCTCGCGGCCGCGGCGCTGCCGAAATTCTTCCCGATGCTCACGACCGCGGCGGGGACGATCGCGCCGGCGAAGGCGCTGGTGATCGGCGCCGGCGTCGCCGGGCTGCAGGCGATCGCGACCGCGCGGCGCCTCGGCGCTGTCGTCGAGGCGTTCGACACGCGACCGGTCGTGAAGGAGCAGGTGCAGTCGCTCGGCGCGAAGTTCCTCGAGATCGACCTCGGTGAGTCGGGCGCCGGCGCGGGAGGCTATGCGAAGGAGCTCTCGGAGGAAGCGCACAAGAAGGAAGTGGAGCTCCTCGCGAAGGCGGCACGCGAGAACGACATCGTCATCACCACCGCCGCGATCCCCGGACGCAAGGCGCCGGTGCTCATCACGCGCGACATGATCCCGACGATGAAGCCGGGTTCGGTCATCGTCGACCTCGCGGCGGAGACCGGCGGCAACGTCGAGGGCACTGAGGCGGGCAAGACCATTGTCGTGAACGGTGTGACGATCATCGGGCAGTTGAACCTCCCCGCCTCGATGCCGTTCCACGCCAGCCAGATGTACTCGCGCAACATCGCGAGCCTTCTCGCGCTCATGTTGAAGAAGGACGGCACGTTCAACGTCGACATGACGGACGAGGTCGTCAAAGGAACAGTGATCACCAAAGACGGTGAGGTCGTGCACGCGGCGACAAAGCAGGCGATGCAACCCGCGGCCGCGGCGGCACACGCGTGAACGGCGCGGATCTCCTGCTCGGCGCCTACATCTTCGTCCTGGCGATCTTCGTCGGGAACGAGGTCATCTCGAAGGTGCCGACGACGCTGCACACGCCGCTCATGTCGGGTGCGAACGCGATCCACGGGATCATCGTCGTCGGCGCGATGCTCGTCGCGACCGCCGTTTCGGGTCCCGTCGGCATCGTGCTCGGGTTCCTCGGTGTCGTGCTCGGGACGATCAATGTCGTCGGCGGCTTCGTCGTGACCGACCGCATGCTGCAGATGTTCAAAGCGAAGCCACGCGCCGCGAAGCCTGCGGACAAGAAATAGATGGAGCAGCTCCAGGGTCTCGTCCCATGGGTCTACCTCCTCGCCGCAGTCACGTTCATCCTCGGACTGAAGGGCCTGTCGGGTCCGACGACCGCGCCGCTTGGCAACCGCGTCGCGGCGGCGGGCATGCTCCTCGCGGTCATCGCGACGTTCCTCGAGTCGCAGGTCGCGTCGGCGTGGCTGCTGATCGTGCCGGCGATCGCGATCGGTGCAGTCATCGGCTTCATCGGCGCCCGCCAGGTGCCGATGACCGCGATGCCGCAGATGGTCGCCATCTTCAACGGTGCGGGCGGTGGGGCGGCCGCGCTTGTGTCGATCCAGGAGTACCTGCGCGCGACCGGCGAGGGCGCCGTCAATGCCGGCGAAGTTGTGGCGATCGTGCTCGGACTGATGATCGGCGCCGTGTCGTTCTCAGGCAGCGCGGTCGCGTTCGGCAAGCTACAGGGCCTCATCGATGCGCGCGCATTCCGATACAGCGGACAGCAGCTCGTCACCGGTGGCCTGTTCGCGGGCATGATCCTCGGCGCGCTCGCGCTCATCGCGAGCGCCGCGGGCCTCGTCACCGTGCCTACGGTGCTCGTGCTCGCGCTCGTCGCGCTGCTCGCCCTCGCGTTCGGCGTCGCGCTCGTCATGCCGATCGGCGGCGCGGACATGCCGGTCGTCATCTCGCTCCTCAACGCGTACACCGGACTCGCGGTCGCGATGGCCGGCTTCTCCATCGGCAACCAGATGCTCATCATCGCCGGCACGCTCGTCGGCGCGTCGGGCACGCTGCTCACGCGGCTCATGTCGAAGGCGATGAACCGTAGCCTCGGCAACGTGCTCTTCGGCGCGTTCGGCGCGGCGACCGCCGCGAGCGGTGCGCGCGCCGAGGACGGCCGCACGGTGCGCTCGATCAGCGCGGAGGACGCCGCGATCCAGCTCGGCTATGCGCAGCGCGTGATCATCGTCCCGGGCTACGGCCTGGCGGTCGCGCAGGCGCAGCACGGCGTGCGCGAGCTCGCGGACCTCCTCGAGCAGAAGGGCATCGAGGTCCGCTACGCGATCCATCCCGTGGCCGGACGTATGCCCGGCCACATGAACGTCCTCCTCGCCGAAGCGAATGTCCCGTACGAGAAGCTCTTCGACATGGAGCAGATCAACGATGACTTCAAGCGCGCCGACGTCGCTCTCGTCATCGGCGCGAACGACGTGACGAACCCCGCGGCGCGAAGTGACAAGTCATCGCCCATCTACGGCATGCCGATCCTCAACGTCGATCAAGCGCAGAACATCATCGTCATCAAGCGTTCGATGAAGCCGGGCTTCGCGGGGATCGACAACGACCTGTATCTCGATCCGAAGACCGGCATGCTCTTCGGCGATGCGAAGCAGGCGGTGTCGCAGGTGGTCGCGGAGCTGAAGAAGGCCGCGTAGCCGCGCTCCTTGACGAAGCGGCTCGAGCTCACGCGCGCGCGAATCCTCGCGCACCGACGGAAGGTCGGCGCGCTCGACGAACGACTTCCGATGAGTGCGGCCTCGCTGCGGCGCGTCGCCTGGGCCGGCCTGCAGGACAGCATGCCGCGCGCCGCGCTGCTCTCGATCCACGCGCGCGTCAAGGGCACCAGCTCATCGGCCTGGGAGCACGCGGCGCTCGTCCAGGTATGGGGACCGCGCTTTAGCGCATACGTCGTTCCGGCGCGCGACGTCGCGGTCTTCACGCGTGGACGGATGCCCGATGACGAGATGGATCGGCTCCGATTCGAGGAGCTCGCCGAGCGTCTCCATGGGTACCTCAAGGGCCGCAAGGTCCGTTTCGGCGAGGTCGCGCGACCGCTGCGACTGTCCCATCACAACTACATCCGCTACGCCACGACGACGGGCCGCCTCCGCATCCGCTGGGAAGGAGCGCGGCAGCCGGTCGTGTGGACCGAGTCAGAGCCCAGGATCGACTATCGCGCCGCGCGTCTCGAGCTCGCCCGCCGGCACCTGCACGTCTTCGGTCCGACGACGCCCGTTTCGTTCGCGCAGTGGGCGGGCATCGCGCCGCGATCCGGCAGCGCGGCGTTCGACGCGCTCGCGAGATCGCTGACGCCCGTGCGAACACCGATCGGAGATGCGTGGATCCTCAGCAGTGACGAACCGACATTCCGAGCCGCCCCATCACCCAGCGCGCCGGCACGTCTGCTTCCCAGCGGCGATGCTTACTTCCTTCTCCGAGGAGTCGATCGCGAGCTGCTCGTGCCAGAGGCGCGTCGCCGCAGTGCGCTGTGGCCATCGCGCGTGTGGCCGGGTGCCGTCCTCGTTCACGGCGAGGTCGTCGGGACGTGGCGACGCGCCGGCCAGCTTGTCGACGTCGCGTCATGGCGACGGCTGTCGCGTGGCGAACGCGACGCGGTCGAGACGGAGGCGCGCGCGCTGCCGCTACCTGATGTGAGCGGCCAGATCCGCGTTCGCTGGGACGACTGAGAGCCGCGGTCTCACAGCCGCTCGCGATGCGGCATGCGCATCGCCGGGACCGGCGCCGCGCGATACACGTCCTCCGGCTTCACGTTCTGGCAATGCGGGCAGTACCAAGACTTGCGCACGTCCTCGCCGGGATGCCAGCCGTGTTCGACGCGCGTGCCGCAGACGTGGCATGGCAGTCCCGCGCGCTCGTCGACCCACATGCGATCGGACGGATCGAGGCTGAAGCGCGTGCGCCGCTCGCCGCCGCTGCGGTTCAGGCGGATGAGCTTTCGCGCCTGTGCGACCACCGCGCGCAGCTGGTCATCGCTGAGATCGCGGACGGGCGCCCACGGCGAGAGCTTCGCGAGGAACAGCGCCTCGACCTTGAAGACATTGCCGATGCCGGAGATGACGCTCTGATCGAGGAGCGCGGTCGCGATGTCGCGGTCCTGCTTCTCGCGGAGTCGGCGCAGCGCCTCGTCCACGTCGAACTCATCGCCGATGATGTCCGGTCCAAGGCGACCGACGACGCGATGCAGCGCGAGCTCCTTCGCGGCGAGGAGCTCGACGATCGGCGGATGGAAACACGGCGCGACGACGTTCGCGGTGCGGATGACGACGCGCGCCTCCTTCTCCGGCTGCCACCACCGTTCGCCTGGGCGATAGACGTGCCACGAGCCGCTCATCTTCATGTGCGTGTGCAGCACGACCTCATGCGGCGTGTCGAAGTGGATGAAGAGATGCTTGCCGTTCGATTCGATCGCCTTCACGGTGCTACCCACGATCTCATCGTCGCGGACCGCTGCGCTCACCTTCGGCGCCGTGATCTCGAAGCCGGTGACGACCTGACCAGCGAGTACGCGCCGCAATACCGTCGCGGCGCGGAAGATCGTGTCGCCTTCAGGCATGGGTCACGGATCGATCAGGCGCTGCGCTTGAGATAGCCCCGCGGCGTGCGCGCGAAGCCCGCGTCGCGCAGCGGCTCTGCCATGGGCGACTCGTCGATGGGCCGGCCGTCGACCTCGTCGATGAAGAACGGCGCCCCGTGCGCTCGTGCCGCCTCGCCCGCGAGGGCTCGCGCGATGAGCGTGCGCGTGCGCCCGGCGTCGACGGGCTCCTCTTCGACGAAGGTGAGCAGCGCGCGCTCGCCCCAGGGGACCGAGCGCGTACCCGACGATGACGGGCGATCCTTCGCGAGCCACGCGACGAGCCGCCCATCGGCAAGCACGACGAGCGCACCGGCGGTGCGCATCGGCTTTCGCCCCTCGTCGCGCTCTGGCCAATTCAGCGCCGCACCGTACGGGTTCGCGGGATCCGTCGCCGCGATCGTGAACACCGCCGGGTCCTCTCCTGGCTCGCGCATCGCGCGCAGGCGGTCGACGGCACCGGGCAGAGCGAACTGCGCTGCGCCGCGGCCGGCGACGAAGTACCCGCGCCGCACACGGCCGGCCTCTTCCATCGCCCGCAACACGCCGTAGACCGCGGCGAAGCCCCCGTCGATCTCCTCCGCCTGGACGATCTCGCGCGTGATGACGCCGTGCCGATCGAGCAGCTGGCGGACGCGGGCGGTGAGCCGCTCCGTCGGCGTAAGCGATGCGTCTCCATAGGTGGATACCGATGACCAGCGTCCGGCGAGCTCCGGGTCGATGCCGGTGTGCGACCCGCGGCGTCGCACGTTGCGTGAGGGCGTCGGGCGCAGCAGCGCGCGCACCGCGCCGAACGTGTCGTTCGTCACCTCGCCAGACCACACGAGATCCCACAGCGCGTCCTTGATCTCCGGCGCGAAGCCGCCCCCGAGCGCGGCTCGCAGTTGGGGGAAGAAGATCGCGCCGCGTTGGCGCAGCACTTCGCGGATGCGCTCGTGGGTCGTGCCCTCACGCGGTGTCGGGATGGGGATGAGGGACGCGTGCTCGGCGAGGTAGAGCGCGACGCGCCCGTCGCGCGTACCGAGCGCACCGGCGCCGACCCAGACGAGCGCGCCGGACGCGAGAAGCGCGTCGAGCTGGCCATCCTCATAACCCAGTAACCGCGAGGGCAGCACGCGCGACTCGAGATCGGACGCCGGGATGAGCGCGCCCTCGAGCTGCGCGATCGCATCGAGGAGCGCGGCCTCGCCGCTGCGCGGCGCATCGATGCCGTGCCACGCGACGGCAAAACGCGCCAGCGCACCCTGCTCAACCGGCTCGACCTCCTTGCGCAGCCGCGCGAGCGAGCGCTGCCGCAGCGTGCGCAGTACGCCGGCGTCGATCCACTCGCGGCCATGTCCGCCGGGACGGAACTCGCCCTCGACGACGGTGCCGACCACAGAGAGCTCGCCGAGCGCGCCCTGCACGAGCGCTGGGCCGACGCCGAGGCGACGCGCGAGGTCGCTGACCGTGAACGGACCGTGGGTGCGCGCGTAGCGGCGAGCGAGCGCGGCAAGTGGCCGCGCCTCGCCGATGAGGAACGCATCCGGAAGGCCTTGCGGCATCACGGAGCCGAGCGCGTCCCGGTATTTCGCGGCGTCCTCGGCGGCGATGAGGCGCGTTTCGTTCGCGACGTTCACGTTCACGACGCGGCGCTCCCGCGTCAGATCCTCGAGCCATTCGTCAACGTGCGCGCCCACGATCGTGCGCGCGGCGATCTCGTCGCGCGTGAGGTCGCCGAGGCGAAGCAGGAGCTCGTGCACGCCATCAGGGTGCTTCGCGTGACGCTCGGGATCGAGGTGTTGCAGCTGCAGCTCGAGCTCGGCGAGCACGTCGGCGTCGAGGAGCTCGCGCAGCTCCGCCTCGCCGAGCAGTTGTCGCAGCTGCAGCGGATCGACGGTGAGCGCCTGCGCGCGGCGCTCGGCGAGTGGCGCGTCGCCCTCATAGATGAAGTTGCCGACGTACTCGAAGAGCAGCGCCGAGGCGAACGGCGACGGCGTGCGCGAGTCGACGGTCACGACGCGGATGTCGCGGCTGCGGATCTCGCGTAGCACTTCCAGGAGCGCGGGCATGTCGAAGACGTCCTGCAGACATTCGCGGTACGCCTCGAGGATCATCGGGAACGACGAGAAGCGCGCCGCGACCTGCAGCAGCTCGCCGGCGCGACGGCGCTGGTGCCAGAGCGGGGAGCGCTGGCCGGGATAGCGGCGTGGAAGCAGCAGCGCGCGGGCCGCGGCCTCGCGGAAGCGCGCGGCGAAGAGCGGCGTCTGGCTCAGGCGATCGATCACGAGCGCTTCGACGCGCTCGGGGTCGGGCAGCACGAGCTCAGCGTCCGGCGGGCGATCCGCCTCGGGGAAGCGCGCGACGATGCCGTCGTCGGTCCAGAGCACATCGATCTCGAGGTCCGATCGCTCCCGCACCATCGCGCCGATGGCCATCGCCCACGGCGCGTGCACCTTCCCGCCGAACGGCGTGAGCACGCAGACGCGCCAGTCCCCCACCTCATCGAGGTAGCGCTCGACGACGATCGTCTTGTCGTCGGGTGCCGCGCCCGCGGCGGCGATCTGATCGCGGAGGTACTCGAGCAGGTTCTTCGCCGCGAGCTCGTCAAGGTCGTGCCGTTCTTTGAGGAGGGCCGTCGCTTTCTCCGGCTCGGTTTCGCGCAGCGTGCGCGTGAGCGCGCCGATGGCGCGGCCGAACTCGAGCGGGCGATTCGCCGTCTCGCCTTTCCAGAACGGCATCTTGCCGGGGACGCCGGGTGCCGGTGACACAAGGACGCGGTCATGCGTGATCTCCTCGACGCGCCACGTCGACGCGCCGAGGAGGAACGTCTCGCCCACGCGGGTCTCGAACACCATCTCCTCGTCGAGCTCGCCGACGCGTCCCTTCCCCGGCTCCGCGCCGACGAGGAACACGCCGTAGAGACCGCGGTCGGGGATCGTGCCTCCGGAGGTGAGCGCGACGCGCGCCGCGCCCTCGCGAGCGCGGATCGTGCCGGCGATGCGATCCCAGACGATGCGTGGTCGCAGCTCGACGAACTCGTCCGAGGGATAGCGGCCCGAGAGCATGTCGAGCACGTTCTCGAGCTGCGCGCGCGGGAGCTCCGCATAGGGCGCCGCGCCGTGGACGATCGACTCGAGCTCTTCGACGGTGATCGGGTCGCGTCCGACGATCGCGACGATCTGCTGCGCGAGCACATCGAGCGCGTTGCGGATGTAGCGCGATTCCTCGACCGCGCCCGCGTGCATCCGTTCGGTGAGCGCGGCCGAGGCGAGGAGGTCGCCGCGGTACTTCGGCAGGATGATGCCGGTCGACGGCGCGTCGACCTGATGTCCGGCGCGACCGATCCGCTGCATCGCGCTCGCGACCGACGGCGGCGTCTCGATCTGCACGACGAGATCGATCGCGCCCATGTCGATCCCGAGCTCGAGCGTGCTCGTGGCGACGAGGGCTCGGACGCGACCCGCCTTGAGGTCGTCCTCGATGCGCAGCCGCTGCTCGCGCGCGATGGAGCCGTGATGCGCGTGCGCGATCTCCTCCTCGGCGAGATCGTTCAGCGCGGCGGCGATGCGCTCCGCGAGGCGGCGGCTGTTGACGAAGATGAGCGTGCTGCGGTGCTGACGGACGAGCTCGAGCAGGCGCGGGTGGATCGCCGGCCAGATCGAGACGCGGCCGTCGGTCCGGCTCACGGGGCCAGAGCGGAACTCAAGCGGATCGCCGAGGCGCGCCATGTCCTCGACCGGCACCTCGACGGTGAGCTCAAGTGCCTTCCGGCTGCCCGCGTCGACGATGCGCACCGCTCGTGCCCCGCTCTCGCCGAACCCTCCGAGGAAGCGCGCGATCTCATCGAGCGGGCGCTGCGTCGCGGAGAGACCGATGCGCTGGAGGCCGGCGAGACGTTTCTCTCTCAATGCGGGAGCGACGAGGCGCTCGAGCCGCTCCAGCGTGAGCGCGAGGTGGGCGCCGCGCTTGGTCGACACCAGCGCGTGGATCTCGTCGACGATGACCGTCTCGACGTCCTTCAGGGCCGCGCCGGCGGACGACGAGAGCACGAGGTAGAGCGATTCCGGCGTCGTGATGAAGATGTCGGTCGGCGTCTTGCTGAAGCGCACGCGCTCCTTCGCCGGTGTGTCACCGGTCCGGATCGCGACGCTCGGCTCGCGTACCGGATGGCCGAGGCGCTCGGCGGCGTGACGGATCCCGGCGATCGGCGCGCGCAGGTTCCGCTCGACATCTACCGCAAGCGCCTTCAGCGGTGAGACATAGACGACGCGGCAGCCGCGCTGCGGTGACTGGACGAGCATGTCGATACTCGAGAGGAAGGCGGCCAGCGTTTTACCCGATCCCGTCGGCGCCATGAGGAGCGTGTTCTCGCCGCTCTTGATGACCGGCCAGGCTTGTGACTGCGCGCGCGTCGGCGCCGCGAACGAGGTGCGGAACCACTCACTGACGGCGGGATGGAACCGATCGAGCGCATCGCTCCCCACGCGTTGACGATAATCCGCGGCCGGACCGCGGACCGCATCGCGCGCGACGCTAGCGGAGCTTGTTCGCGAGGTCGGCGAGGCTCCCGGCGTCAAGGGTGCGCGACGAGATCTCGTACGTGACCCCGCGCTCGGTCCAGCGGATGACCGTGCTCCCGTGATCCGTCGACGCCATGGCGTAATAGCCGCGCACGCGGAACGCGGGATCGGGATCACCGCGGAGCGGCTGGACCGGATCGACGCCGGTCGGCGCCGCCACGCCGACGAGGTCACCGGTCGCGCGCAGACGGAATGTCGTGATCGACGCCGCGGTCGGGATGAGCCCGGTCTCTCCGTTGATGCCGGTGCGACGCACGATCGTCGCGATGTCGTCGGGCAGCGAGAGGTTGAGGTCTGGCGCGGGGCGCGCGCTCGCGAGGATCGACGGACCGCGCAGCGCCACCTTCTCGGCCGGCGCCGACAGCGACTGCGACACGAAGGCGGGGATCGGATTGTCGATGCGGTCCTTTGACCAGTACGGCACGCTCGCGACGAAGGCGACGCCGAGCGCGGTCGCCGCGAGCGTGAGGAGGACCTCGAGCGATCGTCGGGTCGCGCGGATCTCTTCGCTGCTCACCGCATGTCATCCGCGATCTTGATGAGCTCGTCCGTCGAGCGGGTCGGGGACGACAGCCAGTAGAGGATCCCTTTCTCGCTCCACGAGATGACCGCAGGCCCCTCGACGGACGCGACGCCGGCGTAGCCGCGCACGGTGATGACCCGGCGCCACTCGAACGGCGCGGCCTCGTTCGCGAGACGCTCAGGCAGCAGGCCGAGGTCGACGTTCTTGGCGTCGGGCGGCAGCGCGAGCGGATGCAGCACCGTGCCACGCTGCACGACCGCCGACGACACGTTCACATCGGGGAAGACCGCGATCGGTACGGGCACAGGTGGAGCGGCCGGGCGG
>Ga0209376_1003044_pt1 | contig 15451 bp, 16 predicted proteins | sample GraSoiAngelo_134_FD_185891 | JGI IMG/M metagenome (GOLD analysis project Ga0209376, IMG submission 185891) | Grasslands soil microbial communities from the Angelo Coastal Reserve, California, USA - 14_0929_05_30cm (SPAdes) (version 2) | ecosystem: Environmental > Terrestrial > Soil > Grasslands ... | reverse complement strand
CAATCATACGTGTTATCAGGCAATCCTAATTCCCAACCAGGCTCAAGAGTCGACGGTGGCGGTTCTGCTACTGCTGGAGTAGAAGGTGCACTACACTACTGGTCATTTCCAGGCAGAGTAGGAGGTCTTGCAAGCGGTGGAACACAGACAACAGCTAGACTTAATCTCAATCCACAACTCTCGACTGGTACAACATTGGATTGGCAAGTAGCTGAACAAAAAGGCTACCAAGCTAGTCCCCAGGATATAGCTCAATCTGAGATGACAGGTTATCTAAGACTAAGAGGTGTAGTTGACAACACCCAACACATATCTTACAAAGTTGGTGGAGAACACACATCTTCAGACGGAAACCTCGCAGGAACCTTTGGAATGGACATTAATTTTAACGGAGTCTATGGAGGTGGAAGTAGCAGGGGCGCAACATCAGAAAAAGAGTTGACCTATCCAAACTATGAATTCTTCTCAGATCCAGTACACACACAGACTGGTGTTATAGCTTCAAGTACAGTAGAAAAATGGGTAGGAATCAAAGTAGTATCAAGGCATGTACCAAATGCGTTTAGCGGACTATGTACGCTTGTTGCCAACTGTCAGGGGCAGCTATACCAAACATATATTGACATAGACCCAATTGATTTGGCAACTGGCAAGCCAAAAAACAACTGGCACTTGCTTGCAAGTCATCTCGATGACGGTTCAGAAACAGGAATGTATTCAGGACACAAGACAGTATGGGGAATGAAATTCTTCCAGTGGCGAGTAAACGGTGCAAGTAACATCGACTTTGCGTACTTGAGTGTTCATGGCATTGATCCAACAACCGGTCAGAATATACCAAACTAAGTACAAATGATTACTCGTAGAAATAAATCCATTGAGATAATGTAGAACAACTGTAAATCAACATGTAACTAACCAAACCATTGTTCCAGTGTATGACTTTTCTTTTCAAAAGATTTTTTTAATCTGTTCAAAGACGTCTCCACTCGTTCTTGCGAAAAGTTTCGCTCTTGTGTAAGATAGGATATTACCCCTTGATAGTCAATGTTTCCAAAATTAATTTCTTTGACATCGACAATTTGTGGGCTTAGAAACATTTGTCGTAGCTTTTTGTAATCAAGCTCTACTAGTTTGTCCTGAATTTGTGGAATATCTTCTAGTCTTCCATGCTCTTTTACTATCTTAAGTGCAGTCTTGGGCCCTATTCTCTCAAAGCCATCAGGGTTATAGTCAGTGCCTATCAAAATTCCAATATCTACTAGCTGCTCTCGTGTGACACCAAGTTCTGATAGTGTCTTGTGCAAATCTATAATTTCAGGTTCTACCTCAATTGTGGTATTTCGGTTTGGAAGTTTTCTCCGGCCGCTATTTGTAAAATTTCGTACCAGTTTTTTTGCTCCAAATAATAGCGAGTCAAAGTCCTGACTTGCAGAAGCATATGCTTTTCCAGTTATCGTAAGATGAGCTGCAGTAGCTTCACCCTCAGAAGGAGCTTGAATGTATGGTATACCAAAAAGATCTAACAATTTTTTAGAGTCGTTTACCATCTCGTCTCTTAATACAGATGTTTGCTGCGCATATTTTCGCGCCTCGTCATATTTTCCTTCAGATAAAGCTTTTTCGTATTTTATTGTGGCGTCTTTTTTTATCTGCTTTCTTTTCTCAATTTCTGCAGTCTTAAGCGAAGGCGGCCTGCCGTCAAAGACGTAAACTGGCTTTATTCCTAGTGATAAAAAGTTGACATTTCTATAAAACAGTCCACTGATGTGGCTTGTAATTTTTCCGCTATTATCACTCAAAGGTTGCCCGTCAGGACCTCGGATTATAGACAAGAACTGGTAGATTGCATTGTATGCGTCTATTGCAACTATCTTGGAACTAAATGACTCTAGGTTGGTCTTTTCCCTTACACATAATGCCTTGAGATCTAAGCCCACAAAATCACTTTATACTATGTGAATTTTTGCTTTTCCTATTTTCTGCGTGAGCCTGCCTTTGATTCCCAGCCACGCTCGATTATCTCCTCGTAAATGTTTGATAGTTTTGGAATGACTTCGCCTTTTTCTGCTGCAAATTTGACTTTTTCCCTATAATAGTTTTCAATTGCCTTTGCCATCTTTCCATCAATTGTTATAGATATTCTCGATTTTGCCATTACCTGCAAGACCTGATACCAGCAAATATCAATAATAAACTATCTATTATCCATTATTCCAAAAACTAGAATATTAACACAAAGCCTTCTTTTGTTACTTGAAATCTTACTTCTTTATCCTTTGGCAGTCCAAGCTGAACTAAAAGATCTTCAATGGTATCATCATCCTGGAGTGCATATTTTTTTCCTTCAAACTCTACTGTGACGGTCTTTTTTGTTAATGCCTCCATGAGACGTTTTTATGTAGATTGTCTACTTTATATCCTTTATTATATATTTGATCATCTGATCACTTATTCTTAGTGTATTTATGTACCAAACTCAGACTTGACAGTTGCCAGGTTAGCCAAGTGGTACGGCGACCGCCTCGAGATCATACAACAAGGTAGCGGTTGTGCTTTAAGCACCCAAGGGTTCGAATCCCTTACCTGGCGCTTGATAATTCAGTTTAAAACCCTGTCACGGGCCCGGTGCAACTATAAATACACTGTGATTAAAGTAAACCATCAGCAACCAAGGAGATGCCGGTGCAAAAAATTACTCCATTTTTGTGGTTCGATAACCAAGCTGAGGAGGCAGCCAAGTTTTATACTTCCATTTTTAAAAACTCAAAAATCGTTAGCATTACTCGTTATGGAGAAGCTGGGCGGGGGTCTCCAGAAAACCAAAGGGAACGGTAATGACCGTTACATTCCAGCTCGAAGGGCAAGATTTCATTGTGCTAAACGGAGGCCCGCAATTCACCTTTCTCGCCTTCCATATCTTTCCTTGTGAACTGCAAGACGCTGGAAGAAGTAGATGAGCTGTGGAAGAGGCTCTCCGAGGGAGGAGAAATACAAGTGTGCGGCTGGCTCAAAGACAGATACGGTGTATCATGGCAGATCGTTCCCCCCGTTTTAGCCCAGATGTTGCAGGACAAGGATGCTGAGAAATCGGAAAGAGTTATGAAAGCATGCTACAAATGAAAAAGATTGACATAAAGACCTTGGAGGAAGTATAACAAGCAAAACTAGTTTAAACATAAACTAGAAAAATTTCCTGCAATGAAAAAGAATTCTATTTCTTTATTTCTATTGAAAGTGAATCGTGAGCTACGTTATTAGCAAAGTCAAAGCATGATGCTCTAACGTGGTGATTACCTTTTCCCAACGTGGTCCAAGAAACGTGATAGAACCCGTCACCGCCTAATACTGCAGTCTTGATGTGTGTGTTATCATCAGTAACATGCACTTGCACTTTCTTAATTCCATCAACGGGATCAGCTGCTTGTATAGTAAAATCTACAATTGCCCAGTCAGTTTTACCTATGTGAATTACCGTATGGCCAGGAGGCAATAGTATGTTACAATCAATATCTTTTTTAGTCTTGTCGCAAACGTCACCGTACTTGTGTTTTTGGCATTGTTGCTCATTGTCCTCATCATTCCATGCAAAAGCTGCTAGAGTCATTGGAGCAAGTGCCGAGCTTAAAACAATTGTAGCTATTACTGTAGATAATACGAACTCAATTTTTTTTCCTCTCATTGCCACAACCCTTAACCCCGGATTATAGTATCGATCTAATTGTTATTAAAGGATATCGATTTGTGTTTCAATATAGGAAGTTGCTAAACCTATTTTCTTCTTTTTGTGCTTCGACTCTACTCAGATCTGAAAGCACAGCGCTTCTAGTTTCATATTCTGCAGTATATGTCTCACTGTTAGTAACCTGCTTTTTCATCTTCTTGTTACTCTACTTGATTTCTGAAATCATTATCAAAAAAAATCCCAGACATCACACAAAGTAAAATACGATTCTGTAAAAGATTCACGTAGAAGGTGATAATTTCAGTGTCAAAACGACCTTCTAGTTTAATTCCATGTCTGATGTATGGTATTCTGTGAGTAAAGATGTTACCATAACAGATGAGATTGCAAAACTCTTACAAGGAAAAAATTTTGCCTTTGTTGCAACTTTGATGAAAGATGGCTCTCCCCAAATCACCCCCACATGGATTGACCTTGAAAATAATATGATTCTTGTAAACACTGCAGAAGACAGAGTAAAGCACAGAAATATTGTGCGAGACCCACGTGTTGCAGTATCAATTATAGACCAGACAAACCCGTACAACATGGTAACCATACAAGGAAAAGTAATCGAACAGACAACAAAAGGTGCTGATGAACATATTGACAAGCTTGCAAAAAAATATCTTGGTGTTGACAAGTATCCGTTCCGCACACCTACAGAAAAAAGGATTATTTTGAGGATAAGGCCTGACAAAGTATTCCATATGAAGTGAATAATTAGTTATTGTGAATTGGAGACACTACAATGACTTGTCTGTCTTGCAGATAATGTTCATGGTATGACAATAAAATACGATATATTACTTGTGTCGCTTTACCTGTAGCTTACCCTTTTGTTTAATTGTTTTTCCACCTGCTAATGATTGAATGAGTGGCAACATCAAATGAATCTCAGCGCCGTTGTTTTTTCCTTCTGACTCTGCCCAAATTTTTCCTGCATTAGCTTCTACTATTCCTTTGCAGACTGACAAGCCAAGACCAGTACCACCATGTTCTCTAGTAACTGAGGTATCAATTTGATAGAATTTTACAAAAATTTTGGCAAGACTCTCCTTGATTATTCCAATTCCGTTATCTTTAACCACAATATATATACGATTATTTTTGACGGATAACTTGACCAACACTTTACCGGTTTGAGGTGGCGAAAAGTCAATGCTGTTAAGTAAGAGATTAACCAAAACCTGCTCTATTCTTACATTGTCACATATACATAATACGTCAGGTTGCAAGTCCAACGTAATTGTAATGCCTTTACTGTCTGCCGCGGGTTTTATCTTATTTGCAGTATTTTGTATTATTTGTGTGAGATTGTGCATTTGCATATCAAGTTTTAATCGTCCAAGGTCAATTTTTTGTACATCTAAAAGATCGGACACTAGTTTTAGAAGAGAATTTGAACTGGATTTAATTACTTGTAATCTATTTTTTTGCATGTCGTTTAACGGACCCAGGTTTTCTGACAATAAAATGTCAGCATATCCTTTTATCGGAACTAGCGGGGTCTTTAGCTCATGAGTTACCATGGCCAAAAATTCATCCTTTGCCTGGTCCATCTTTTTTACTCTATTTAGATGCAAGTTTATGATTTTTTGACTTCTTTCTAGTGCTTGTCTTGCCTGATAAATTTCTGTAATATCTTTTATGACCGTAATACTACCAATTAATTTTCCATTATCGTAAAGATTTGTAGCACTAAGAAGGCCGATAAAGGTGCTCCCGTCTTTTCTTTTGAAATTTATCTCCCTTTTCTCTACATGTCCTTCTTTTTTCCAGCTTTCAAAGGACTTTCTCATCTTATCTAAACTATCTTTTGTTACATGATCAAATATCGACTTGCCAATAATTTCGTCTTTTGAATATCCAAAATATCTTGCATATGTATTATTGCACTCTAGTATTCTTCCATTAGTATCAATTGTACGATAAAGGTCTGGTGCGTTTTCATACAAATGTTGGTATTTCTTTTCAGTGTGTCTTTGCTTTTCTATTATAATATGCAATTGTCTTTCAAGATTGCGTTTTAGTTCCTCGAATTGTGGGGTTTTGCCACCAGATGATTTGATTAATTTAGAGATAATTGTTTTTACCTGTTCAATCTCTATCGTATCTTCATATGATGGTTTATGATACTGGTTTGCCATACCGCCATCGTTTCACATAGATGAGATCATCCCGTTTTTTATTATCAATATACAAAATCTGACTCATGTTTTCTAGTATAGTCTGCCCTGACTGCAACTTGATTCTGGTCATCTAAGCTTTTAGCGTTGCAGCAGATACAGTATTTGGTGTGTAATAGTATGATACAAACAACTTGGATTATGGTATCGTTCTTGGGAAAACCGTGAGAGCAAGTAGTTTAACCATGCACGTTTTGTATGTCTTGATGGAGTCTATGTGATGTCTTATAATTCAGGCAGCCACTTGTAATGCCTAAGTTGAAAGCATCTCCAAAAACCTCGTCTCCTAATTTCCTAGTCAAAACCTGTGAAGTATGCAAAGAGGCAGTAGAATTGGTAAGTGGAGCTACCATATATGGTGACAAGTGGTATCACGAGTCCTGCTGGAAGTCAAGAAAGGAAAACGCGTGAATCACATAACACAGGGTTTTTGGTGTGTTTTTTGAATCCAAACTATTTACTTGTAAATACAAAAGCCCATTTAATACACTAATCTGGAACTACGGGTAATGTCAAATCCACAAAAATTTGATCCAATGCTGCTAGTGATAGCTGGATTAATCTTTGCACTCTTATTTGTTATTACGCAGCTAATGTTTTCTTTAATCAGTATTGTATCAGTTGGGGTAGGCGCCGCATTTGTGATATATCAAATAATTACACTGCAAGGAAAGATTGCCTCAAAGTTCAAGTATGGAAGACGCTTTCCTTCCTCTTTTCTTGTCTTCCTTTTTGCTGCACCCATTGCAATTGGAATCATTGGTGGATTTGATGCATATTCCATAGAACAATCACTAGAGAAGGCAGTTTTACTTTGGGGTCTTACACTTTCATTTTGGAATGCGCTGTTATTTGTACCGTTATCGCTTTACAGCAAATACAGGGAGACTACCATATCTGAACCGACATTGTATCCTAAAATAAGTGTGATAGTTCCTGCATATAACGAAGACAAAGTCATAGAAAGAACAATTCAAGGACTGGTTGAAACAAAATATCCAGAAAAAGAAGTCATTGTTGTAGACGATGGAAGCACGGACAAGACGCTTCAAATTATAAACAAATACAAAAAACAGATCAAAGCCTTACACAAAGAAAATGGCGGTAAGGCAAGCGCAATTAATTTTGGACTAGCATATGCTACAGGAGAAATAATTGTCATAGTAGATGCTGACACCATAGTTGGAGCAGAATCACTGATTCATTTGGCCAAAGGGTTTTCTTTGGACAAAGAGGTTGCTGCAGTTGCAGGAAACATCAAGGTTAGAAACAGAAAAAACTGGCTTACGTGGTGCCAGGCGCTAGAATACGTAGCAGGGATTCAGATTGCAAGAAGAGCACTAGATGTCTTTGGAACCATTTCAGTTGTGCCTGGCGCGCTTGGAGCATTTAGAAGAAATGTACTAGAAGAGATAGGATCTTATCACAAAGACACTCTGGTAGAAGATTTCGATGTGACACTTAAGATTCTAAAGACAAAGCTTGTAATCTCCGGTAGCACTAAAGCTACAGCATATACTGAGGCGCCCGAGTCTTTACGAAACTTGTACAGGCAAAGAAAACGATGGTATGGAGGAAACATCCAAGTTTTCATGCGACATGCAGACGCTTTGACAAATCCTCGATTTGGTCTTCTGCAAAGGTTTGTCTTTCCCTATATGCTATTTTCAAGTGTAGTCATGCCATTTATTGGACTGATCACAATCGGTGATGCGATTTATGCAGTAATTTTGGGCGGCGGAGTATTTGTCCTTGAAATGTTTGCCATCTTCACGGTACTACAGTGTCTACAAGCAGCACTTGCAGTAAGAATGGATAACGAAGACCCAAGACTGATTCCTTTCGGAGTATTTCTGGTAGTAGGATACAAACACATACTTGATTTTCTTTTAATTAGAGCTGTCTTTGAGCGTATATTTAGAAAGCAAATGACTTGGACTAGTTCTGAGAGGATAGGGGTATGATAACAATACCTGAACTAAAATTAATTGCGATTTTGGTATCCATACTGTTAATTCCTCCTTTGGCATATGGCGAGTACCTAGGTTCTATTGCAGTTGATATATCGTACACTAATGGTGACAGGGCAGATTATTCCTCGATATCAATGAAGGTGTATCAAGATTTTAGCAAGACTCCGTATAAAGAAATTGAAGCGATTTCAGGAAATCCATTTAATATTATATCTCTGCCTACAGGTCACCAGTACAAAATTGTAGTCTATGCAAACGGAATGTCTTCTGGCGTAGGTTATGTTACTCTGCAAGAATCACAGCAAGACGTACACATTAACATTCCAATCCCAGGCGGGATGCGCCTTAATTTGTTTTACAATGATGGCGAGACACCGATTTCTAGCGCCTTGATTTCTCTAAAGTCTAGCGATAACAAGACTTGGGTAGATGGAATTACAGATGTAAATGGCAGAACAGTACGTTTTTGGGTCGAGTCAACCACAGAAAATGAACATTACACGGTAGATGTAAAGATTGGCAAACACCTCCTGTATTCTTATTTTCCACTAGTTCTCCAACCTGGAATACCTCAAGAGATCAAGATAGTCACACCATGGCAGGCTAAATTTTCAAGTCTTGTCACGGTCCAACTATTCAATCAACAAGGCAAGACTGTATCAATATCAGAGGGAAGTTTTGCAGTGGATTTGCTCTCTGAGAGCGGAGAGAAGATCTTGCAATCAAAAGTAAATCAGATAGGTGAAGCAGATTTTTCAAATCTCAAAGTTGGAGATTATGTTTTTCGTGCAATAAACCTAAATGATAATTCAGAGTGGGGAAGATCAAGTGTCACCATAGATGGAACCAAGACAAATTTTTCCATATTGAAGAACCAAACTAGTGTACCTATAGTACAACCTACTCCAAGGCCTACTATTTCAAGTTGTAACTGCGTGGCATTCAGACTCGATAACGTACAAGACTATTGGCTTGATAATGTCCAGACGAAAATTATTGATACCTTTGCGCAAAAAAATACTGGAATAACTCTAGGTGTGATTGTCAAGGTTTTTGGTAATGACTCTAAACTCATTAATGATGTAAAAAGCAAAGTAGCTTCTAACACTACAATTGAGATAGGTGTTAACGGTTGGAGTTTTGAAGATTTCACCTCCTACAATAAAACGCAGCAGACAATGCTTTTACACCAATCAAAAGACAAGATAACATCCATACTTGGTGTCACGCCTTTTGTATTTATCCCACCCTTTGGCAAGATAAATAATGATACATTCTACGCCATGGACAAGAACGGATTTACTTTTGATAGTGCAATAACTGGTACAAGCCCACCTGCACTACTGTCAGACAAAATACACAACATTCCAGCAACGGTCTTTACAGGATACACACATCTAGAAAATGGCACGTTGCAAAGCATTACAAATGATAACATAATAAATGGAATTCAATCGAGCATGCAAAATTATGGCTTTGCTGTAGTCACACTAAATTTTCAGGACTATGCAGCAAATAATGGAACCCGGAAGGAGAACGCACCAGACTTGGATAAGATTAGCAAGATTCAGTCTTTGTTAGACAAGGTTCATGACAAGGGTTTTAGAATCGCTACCTTGTCTGAAGTTGGAAATATCCTTTCCAAGCCCCCCATGCCGTCTTGGATAAAAGACTCGGCAAATTCATGGTCTGAGGGAAATACCCCCAAGGGTGAATTTCTAAAAAGCATAGAGTATCTAGTAAAAGAAAAAATTATCCAAGGCTTACCTGCAAGCACCTCAGAACTAAAGACTATGCCTGACTGGGTCAAACATATAGCCAAATGGTGGTCTTCAGAGTTGATATCAGATGATGAATTTATCAATGGGATTGAGTTTCTATTAAAACAAGGAATAATTAACTGATAACTATATGCCACAAGCTCGTTAATTGACATCGAAAATGTAAAAATACCATAGTCTGTCTCAGACATTAAGAGAATGTTTCCATTCTTGTTTTCCATATGGGGATGCATACCTGAGATCTCAAAAGATTGTACAGATATGACCAATGCGTCTTCCACATATCTTGGAATCATAGCAGGAACAATAATTGGTGCCGTGATAAGTTGGTGGATATATTATAGACAGAAAAAGATATCGCAGATGCAAGACCGCATATTATCTCGCATCAAAGAATTGGAGGAAAGTCATGGTGAGATTTTAAAAAAGCTTGCAGATTTTGATGATAAACACGAGAAGGCCTTTGATGCAATACATGAATTAGGAAGTAATATTGATTCTGTTCTCAAAAAATCTGATACTGATACAAAATAAACAGAATTATTTTTTTGAAAAGCTCCACTTTTCTTCCTTGTTCATCTTTAGTATCTTGTCAGGTGGTATGTCCTTGTGTTCGTTACCTATATGGACAGTGTACTCTAATAGACTCGTGAATTGCTTCTTGCATACAGGACATACTTTTTCGAATTTGCCCATTACTAATATAGAATTGTAATTTTTTCTATTTTAAGTTATTTGAGATTATCAAAGATTGTAACTGTATTTTTCTGAAGTATTTGTCAAGATCCAGCTTTATTTGCAAACTTGCCTTCCATGACAATTTCAGAAAGTGGTTTTCTATCACTAGGGGCCTCGCGTTGTTGTAGTTCTGGCAAAAGTTTCTCCGTTGCCCCCTTTTTACCAATTGCAACCATTGCCATCACATCATATTCATCTGGTATTGCAAGATCTTTTCTTGCCCGTTCATAATCAAATCCCTGCATGGCATGTGTAATTAATCCCTGAGATGTTGCTTGTAGGGCCAGGTTTTCCCATGCTGCACCAGAATCAAACTGGTGGGTCACAGATGGTTTTCCATTATAATCAAATATCTTTTTTGAGATAATTACGACGAGTGCAGAGGCATTTGCACACCATTGTTTATTGAAATCTACAAGCAAATTAAGTATGGTATCCCAGTGCTTTGAGTTTCGTTTTGCATAGATGAACCGCCAAGGTTGGTTGTTGTATGATGATGGAGCCCATCTTGCTGCCTCAAAGAGGGCAAAAAGGTCTGGGTCGCTTATATCTTCGCCAGAAAATGATCTTGGAGACCACCTATTGAGAATCATATGATTTACCCCGTAGGCTGATTTTCTGGTCTTCTCTATTTCGGGGTCTAACATAACCGGCTTTTCTTTTTATCATACTTAAAAGTTTGATAATGTTTTTCACCAAGTGTTGCACAAGACAATCGTACTGGAATAGTATGTCATAAATGTTACAAACCAGATCTTATTGGTAATTTCAAGATAGACTTGATATCATGCGACCCAGCAACTTGCTCCATTTTAGGTCCAGACACCAACCAACCCTCATAGCCTAGTTGCCAGGGTGCATGTATATTTTTTCAAAGATTATAAACACATCATACAGAAAATAACTTAACTTTCATTATATGAATAGCAAGAAAAAACAACAAGACAGAGAAGAATTTCTAAACGAAGAGAAAGAAAATGACAATAAAGAGTGCGAAGAATATCTTGACGACGAGTTTGAGGATGAGAAATTATCTAAAGATTAACGAGTCTGTTCTGTTTTTTCCCAACAGCAATCAAACAACATTATCATAGATTCAGCAAGTGTTTGCGAATCAGTCCATATGGAAAAAACGTTGCTTGGTGAGTGAGTTGCATTTCTTAAGAAAATCATAACTTCAGAATCCTTTACTACAAAGCATTGATTTTCTGTCTTGGTGTTAGGCATGAATCTAATTCTTCTTTTATTGATCTTTCGTGCATAGGTCGGTATCATAGATGCTGGCGATATTATGAGTTTTACATCTGCCGGTGATTTTGCCAACATGTCAATAATGTCTGAATGATAGAAACTGGAGAGATCCCGCAGTGTACAAAATATCTTGATTTCTTCTTTTACAGTTTCTACCATCTGTCTTAATTTAGAATGAATTTGTGGATTTCCCTGTAGCATTTGTAATTGTTCTTTTCTTGTTGTGTTTCCTTCCGTAATAGATGCTGGTATTTCATTCCACATTTCCATCAGCTTATCTTCGCGTTTTGCAAGTATGTTGATCTTTTCCTTTTCTGCGCTGACAAGAGCGTCAATTGTATCCTTCAAGTCTAATGCAGCATATACCACAGGAGAAGAAAATTCTGCTGTGATAATTCCACGGCTCTGCAATGCGTTAAGAATACCATATGTTTCAGTCCTTGGCAGCTCTAGTGCTTTAAATATGTCTGATGCCTTTTTTGGACCAGATTTTGATAGATAAATGTACACCTTGGCTTGATTTGATGAAAGTCCGAATTTCATAAGCTCGTCTTTTACTTTGTCAAGCTGTATCTTGTAGTGATATAGACTCGAGTCTGGTTCTGTATCAAAGAGACTGATATCTGAATTTACTGCTAATTTTTCTGTCTGCATTATTAACCCCTGTAGTGTAGTTCAGATCTAGATAATATAAAAAACCCGTCTGCCAAAAGTGGTAATCACCCTTTTCTTAAGGTAATATGAAAGGAATTGCAATTTACGTATGTGGTTTACATGATTGCCTTTAACGGCTCATTATCAATTTGTCATCTACAATCACTTAAAAACTTGCATTTATTCTACTAGGTGTTGAGCAATTCAGATTTTAATTCTCAAATTGAAAAGATTGCCATGTTGATTGTTTCAGACAAGACCTCACCTGATGAACAAGACGCGCAGAAGCTGAAAAAGTATTATGACTATGCTAAAAAACAATTTCAACTCAAAGATGAAGACGCGGTACAGCTAGTAAATGAAACCTTGTTGTATCTGAAATTGAAAAGTTCTGATTCCATAGATCCACTCCAATACGGTGACCAGTTCGGTGCAGGATTTAGTTAGACAATTATATTTTAGAATAACAAAAGCGACAATTTCATTGTCCTAATTTTATTCTAGTTTTGGCGGACAAAACAATTGTTGATAAAATTGCAATTGTAAGTATTACAAATGCTATGCCACCAAATTCTGGAACTACCAGTGTTCCAATTACTTCGATTTGTTCAGTGCCATCAATAAAAGATATCGTTATGGTTCTATCTGTACTAGTCTTTGATTCATTAAACTCTGTGTCAGCACCATCTACTAGGACAAAGAACTGATCATCGTCTGCACCTGCTTTAGCATCTATGAGTGTTCTGGGCAAAGTCATAGTAAGACTGCCATCACCTGTTGTCTGAATTGATACCACAAGCGAGGTTGCGTTTGTGTCAAGTGTCATGTCACTTACCGTTCCCCCTGTGATGCCATAGTTTACAGGATAGGACTGTCCACCTGAAGGATCTGTTACAGCAAATTGGTTTTGCGTCTGTGCAAAGACCGGTGCTACACCCAATGAAATAACTATGATAACCATAATTACATATGACAAATAGCGCATGAGATCTTTTTAGAAGTCTTGTATTTGACCTTTACGTCAGCACTTTACTTTTACTGTCTACTGAGATAATTTGGCGAACATTCGTTTGTTTAATTGTTCTATGGCCTTGTTTCCCATCCTTCTATCTAAAAGGTTAAAGGCGTCAACTTCGATGCTTTCTAGAATCTTGTCTTTGGTGGGTTTTTCTTCCATACAGTATATTGTTCCAAGGGCGTGATTAACTCTAGCTAGTTCCCGCTGTTACATACTTGTTTTTTCAGGCTAATCTATGAGGTAAAGTCTCTTGAGGCTAATTCATGGGGTAGAACTTAAAACCTACATGATTGATCCTCCTCTGTTGCTACAAAGTCAAAATCCGGTAGCATTGCGAGACGAGATTCAAAGGATATTGGTTACAAATGGATTAGATAGGACATGTTACACCAATATCCTCGACTATACCATAGAATTATTCGAATCAAATGGACTTGGTGTAAATTATTACGGATATCATAATATCGTTCATGAGCTAGAAGTCACATATGTGACATTACTTGCAGCACAGTGGCAAAGCCTACATGACAAGGTTGCAAAAGAAGATTTACCCTATCTTTTTGTTGCAGCTCTCTTTCATGATTATGATCCTCAGAAAACTGGAGAGAGACCCCATGAAGAAGATGCTGTAAAATTTGTCATATCTGACGAAAAACTTCATTTGCTACTCAAGGAAGCAGGCATTGACAAAAATTTGGTTGCGGCTTTGATTCTAAGAACAACCTACCCCTGGACTGACGAAATAAGGAAAAACGTAGAAAAACAGATTGATGAATACTCGTCTAAATCAAATATAGCAAAAGATGATAACAAAAAAGAACATTTCAGAAAACTTGGTTGGTTTCTTTCAGTTGCTGATAGAATTGGAGGATATGCGCTTGGGGATTTTGTAAAAGCAATGGAAATGGCGCAAAAAAATGCCTATACATTGGCATGGCATCCATACTATATCGTAAGAAGATCTGTATCATATTTTGAAGATCTTCTCAACAATGAAGCAGAGATGTGTCAGGGAATATTGCATTCACTTCCAAAAGAAATGAGAAAGAATTTCATGGACAATGTTTTGTCATTTATGAAATTACGAGAGCAAGAAATACAGATTGAGGCAGCTCTAGTCTATGACAATGCAAGATTTTTTGCAAACATAGAACCGATCTCAAGACGCAGAGATCCTGATTTTGTAAAAACTCTGGCTCAAATCCATGAAGAATTACCTCTTCCACTACAGTTCAAAAAAGAAGAATTTAATGAATCTGTGATGGCCCCATATACAATTCTAAATACGTTAAGACTTGGTAGCGAGAACGGACCAATAATTGGTTTTGCCAAGGGTGGACCTCTCGAGGGATACAAATTGCGACCTGAAATCAATGATCCAAATTATGGGATGGCAAATACAATGTTTTTGGAACCAATAGCTATTAGAGTTGGATATTGGGGACAGAGGGGTGGACGTGAAATAAGACTTTTGTTTACAATGCAAGCACAGGCCAAAGGATTCAAGTACTTGACAAGTTTTGCACTAAGAGACGTAATTTCAGGTAGAATTCAGCGCGGAGAACAAATAGAATTTACACAACCCCTTAATCCAGAGCACTGGTGGAACTATTATGGAATTAGACTGTAGTAAAAATATGAAATACTAATTTTACAGTTTTATTATTCCTTGATGCATCAAGAACTTTATTGCAATTAAAAAGCATTTAGTAATGCTACTTTACATACCAGCTCTTGTTCATAAATTTCCAAATTTGGAAAATTGTAATGTATCTGAAATTTTTTCATACTGTATTAGAAAAATAAATTGTGTCAAGTGATCAAGGCATTCCATCTGGAGTGTGAAGCATGTCTTGTTTTAATCTTAATGCTCTGTAAATTATCGGGGCATGGTCAGCCTCTACATCAGTAGTGATATAGAGTATGTGATCTTCATCTAAAGGCATTGTAATTCGTTTTAGCTTTTCATATTCTACTAGTGCATATTTTCCCTTTCCAATCTTACCTGAAACTTCGTTACGAGATTTCCAAGCATTAATTGCAAGTTGAAGTGATTTCTGACTCTCTTCTGCCGATAGAAGGTTCTGAACTCCCTTACGATGGCCGCTAGTCATCACATTGCC
>Ga0209376_1003039_pt1 | contig 15460 bp, 13 predicted proteins | sample GraSoiAngelo_134_FD_185891 | JGI IMG/M metagenome (GOLD analysis project Ga0209376, IMG submission 185891) | Grasslands soil microbial communities from the Angelo Coastal Reserve, California, USA - 14_0929_05_30cm (SPAdes) (version 2) | ecosystem: Environmental > Terrestrial > Soil > Grasslands ... | reverse complement strand
CGAAAACCCAGCACACGACTCAAAATCGCCAGATCCAGCCGCCAGTTCGCCCGCATCGCATAAAAACTGGCGAGACCACGCGCCTCTTGATCGAACAGCTCCGCGCAGGCCTCCGCGTCGGCGAGCGAAAACAAGCCGATCGGCGCCTTCAACCAGAGCCGCTCAAAATCGCTCGCCAGCAACAGGACGGCGGCGGGACTCAAGGGGCGATTGCCGACCCACGCAAATTCTCCCCGCGCCACTTTCCACAACTGCGGCCAGCGCTTCAGCCAGTCGCCGACCGCGGTGAATTCGTGATAAGTCAAAACATCAACGGCGACGGAAGGTCCGGCTGAGTGAGGACGAACCGCAACCAGCGGGCGCAACGCGCTCTGGCCTCGCAGCCAGGCTTTTATCACAGCATAACAGGCGCAGGGCAGCGTCAATAATGTCGCGACCATCGCCATGGCGCGGCCGAGCCCGTGACCGGCTTTCGCCGTCGCCGCGCGTTGACTCAGTGGAGACAGCAAAAAAGCGTCAGGCACGTACGTGCAGGAACCGGTCTGCCAATTGATCAACGTGCTCCCCGAGGCGAGCGAATGTTTCACCTCCGTCAGCTCGCCGACGTACGTCTCAGGTCCCACGATGCTCTCCGCAATCTCCACATCCGCGGCCAGGACCGTCCCGTTCTCCACGATTGCTGCCGGCCCGACAATCGCTCGCGGGCCGACCAGGACATTTTCCCCGATCCAGCACGGACCGCGTAACTCGGCGTCAGAAGACACTCGGCTGTGCAGTCCAACCCAGACGCCTGGTCTCAGTTTACGCAAGCCCACGCGGTCGGGGGCTGAAGCCGCCTGCGGCAACCAGTGCTGCACGACCGCAAACAACTCGGCATAGCCGAGGAACAGCGGGCGATCAGGCGCACCGGGTAAAAAGTCCATCACCGTCACATCGTCCGGTTCGGCGGGCCAGTCGGCGGCCGCCGCGGAGCGATATTTGGCGCGCGCCTCGACTGGTTTCAGTTCGGCATCTTCCGTCACTACTTCCACTTTCAACTCCCAGCGCACGCCATCGCCGAGCCACGCGCGCACCTGATCCGGCCGGTCGGACACCAGGAGGTAAACATGGCGAACGCCGCGGTCCACGAGATGGTCCAACCAGTAATCCAGCAAAGTCTTGCCGAGGATAGGCGCCAGCGCCAGCGGAGCGCTTTGCGCCAGCGCGCTGACGGCTGGCCGTTCACCCGGACAAATCAATACCGCCTTCATCTCAATATGCCCCTCTTCCTGACAACACGGCCGGAATCGTCCGCAGCAGGATTTTAACATCACCCCAGAACGTCCGGCTTTCGATGTATTGCACGTCGAGTCGCACCTGGCCGGAGAAATCGATTTCGGCGCGACCGCCGATTTGCCAAAGACACGTGATGCCGGGTGTCGCCATCAGCCGTCGCCGTTCCGCCGCCGAATACATCGCCACTTCGCGCGGCACCGGCGGTCTTGGTCCGACCAGCGACATGTCGCCGTTCAACACATTGATCAACTGGGGCAGTTCGTCGAACGACAGACGGCGCAGCCATTTGCCGACGCAGGTGATGCGCGGGTCGTTCTTCATTTTGAACGTGACGCCTTCGCGATGTTCGTTATGCGCCAGCAGCTCCTGCAACCGCTGCTCCGCCTCGAGATACATCGAGCGGAATTTGAACATTTTGAAATGCCGTCCCCATTTGCCGACCCGCGTCTGTACAAAAAACACCGGACCGCCGTCCTCCAGTTTGATCAGCAACGCGATCAATAGAAACAGCGGGCTCAACAAGAGCAACAGAATGAAGGTGGCGGCCGCATCGAAGGCGCGCTTGGCCCGCCGCGTCCCGGCCGTCAGACAGCGCCAGACAACGCGCTTCAGCCAAACGTAGCCATTCAACCGCCAACGTCCGAGCGGTGATTGGAGGGCTAAAAAACGCTCCATCAACAGCGTATCCATTTGTGTGGTGCTCATGCTTTTCTTCCGGAATTCTTTAGTGTTCGCAACAGATCGGTCAGTTGACGTACTCGATCCGGAGCCGGTGGGCCTTCCACCACGACATGCGCCCAACGCCTCTGCGGAGCGACATACCGCTCGTGCATCGGCGCCACCGTCTCCCAAAATTGTTTCCGCACCGACTCCCGGCTCCGCCCACGCTCGGCAGCATCGCGCGCCAGACGGCGGGCCAGCCTCATCCGTACCGAGCAATCGATGAAAATCCGCAATGCGAAGAGCGAGCGCACCGAGGGACGCAGCAGCAGCCAGAGTCCTTCGACAATGTTCAAAGGTTTGGGATGAAAGGTTTGTCGTCCGGGCAGCCGGGTGTGAGTCGTAAAATCGTAGCGCGGCACGGGAATGGAACGCCCGGCCCGGCACGCTTTCAGCGATTTCTCAAACAACGGCCAGTCAATGGCGCGGGGATGATCGTAATTTATTTTCTGGCGTTGGCTCGGCGACAGGTGAGAGCGATCGCGATAAAAGTCATCCAGCGACAGCCGCCCCACACCGTTGCCCACGGCCGTTTGCAGATGGTCCGCCAGCCAGGTTTTCCCGGCCCCGCTACCGCCCACGACAGCCACCAGAGGATTTGCCGTTCGAGGTTTCATGCGTTTACGCTGCGTTGCGCCTCGAGAACAACCCGCGCGAACAGGTCTTCGAGACCGGTGATGTATTTCGAGAAATCGTAATGCTCCGAGACCAGTTGCAGTCCGCGCTCGCCCATTTGCCGGGCGACGGTTTTGTTCCGCAGTAACTCCTCCACTCGGGCGGCGTACGTCGCCCGGTCCATCCACGGCACCAGGTAGCCGTTGTGCCCGTCGAGCAACCACTCCCGGATGCCGCCCGCGTCGAACGCGACCACCGGCAGGCCGTATCGCATCGCCTCAATCCCCGCCATCCCGAACGGTTCCGGCCAGACCGAACTCATCACCACGAGGCTGCACTCGCGAAAATAATTCTTCACTTCTTCCGCCGGGACATAGCCGTGGAAACGCACGCGACCGGCCAGCCCCAGCTTCCGGCTCAACTGTTCGCAGAATGGCCGGTGGTTGCCATCGCCAAGAATGACGCATTCGAACGGCGCGCCAACGCGGGCCAGCGACTCCAGCAACACATCCACCCCTTTGCCGCGAACGATTTGACCGGCATAGAGGATGAGGTTCCGGTCGCTGAACGAACTGCGCGACGCCGGTTCCGCCTCGGGAGGAACAGGGACGTGCAGTTCAATTTTCTCCGCCCCAAAGCCGTTGTGAATCAGTTCTGCCCGCAAGTAGTGGGAGTTGACGATGAGTCGATGAAACTGCCGGTTGAACTCGAGTTCCTTTTTCTTCGCCGTGTAGCTGGCCCATTTCACGGGGAAGATGCCGTCGCGGTTGCGGGCGATGACCGCGGCGCACGGAAAGATACAGAAAGGCGAAACAGCTCGGGTGCAGATCCGGCGCGTGAAATAAAAATATTTGTAGCTGCGCATGCAGCAGAGATCGTGGTCGTGCACCATCCGCACCAGCGGCACGCCGGCGGAAGTCAGCGCTTCCAGGCCGTCGAGGTCGGCGAGTTTGTGCACGTAGGCCAGGTCAGGCTGAAAACCCTCCAGCGCGGCGTTGACCGCACCGGAGCTGTTCCCTGGAGCCAGGGGAAAACGATGGGTGAAAGTTTCCTCCCAGGCCGATTCTCCGCGGCGCGTACCCGCCCCGTGGAGAATGCCCACGACATGCCCGCGGCGCTTCAGTTCCCTGGCAGTTGCGAGCACATTGGCTTCGGCTCCGGCCAAGGCCCCAAAACGTTCATGCACAAAAAGCATTCGCATATTCGCGGCCACTCGTTCGGACACTTAAGTTGCTTCCTTAACCCCTCTGCGATTCATCTCCCTTCGGTTCTTTCACCGGAGCCGGAGCCCTCGCAGATTCAACCGTCACCAAGCTGTCACAACGCGGGCGGGCTTTGAAGTGGGTCTAATGCTAAAACGGAGATGGGGAAGATACCCCAATTGGCGGGGGGACGTTGCGTAGCGCCGGGTTGCCGAACCTCCGGGGGAATCGGCCCTGTTTACTCCACCAACTGATTTTTGATGGCATAATGCGTCAGTTCGGCGTTGCTTGTCATGCCCGTCTTTTCAAGAATTCGCGTGCGATAGGTGCTGACTGTTTTTACGCTTAAGGAAAGCTCCTCCGCGATCTGACTGACGGTCTTGCCCGACGCGATCATCCGCAACACCACGAACTCACGATCCGACAATCGTTCGTGTGGCGCCTTGGGCGTGTCGATGGCCAGATACGAAGCCATTTTTTCCGCGAGCGACGGGCTGACGTAGCGTCCGCCGGCCAGCACCTTTTTAATCGCACCGACGAGTTCCTCCGGCGCGCTTTCTTTGGTCATGTAGCCCGACGCGCCGGACTTTAACACGCGCACGGCAAATTGATCCTCCGGGTGCATGCTCAACACCAGCACCGGTAATTTTGGTTTTTCCTCTCTGATTTCCTTCAACGCCTCCAGACCGCTGCGGCCCGGCATGGTGATGTCGAGCACCACGGCGTCCCAGTTTTCCTTGCGCAGGCGGTCGAGCGCTTCGCGGGCGTTGGCAGCCTCGCCGAAGTGAGCCTGCTTGAACTCATCAGCCAGAATCTGCTTCAGTCCCCGGCGCACCACGGCGTGGTCGTCTGCGATGAGGATTCGCATGGTCAGGTTTCCCTGGTTGCTCCCGGTCGGACCAGCGGGATGCGCAAGCCGACGGTCGTTCCTTTGCCGCGGTGGCCAACAATAGTGACCTCGCCGTCGAGCATGGTGGCCCGTTCGCGCATGCCGAGCAAGCCGAGCGATTTCGCGCCGGAAAGGTCGCGCGCCGTCATGCCTTTGCCGTTGTCCTGCACTTCCAGGAGGAGTTTCCCGTGGCTGGCCTCCAGCTTGATTTTCACCCGCGAGGCATTGGCGTGCCGCGCGATGTTGGTGAGCGTCTCCTGAAAAATTCGGAACACGGCAGTGGCGCGTTCCTGACTCAAAGCTATGTCGCTTAAATTGGAAGCGAACTCGCATTTGATGCCGGTCCGCTTTTGAAAATCGTGGATTTGCCATTCAATGGCCGCTTCCAGGCCGAGGTCATCGAGCACGCCTGGCCGCAATTCGGTGGCGATTTTGCGGACGGTGCTGATGATTTGGTCCACGACTTCCGGGATTTCCCTGGTCTTTTGCCGGAGGAAACGCAGCGCGGGAAATTGGCCGGCTTCAGCGAATTTTTTGTCAAGCCAGGCGAGCTCCATCTTCAAACCTGTCAGCGCCTGGCCCAATTCGTCGTGCACCTCGCGAGCGATGCGCGTCCGTTCCTCTTCGCGCACGGATTGCAGATAGGCCGCCAGCGCGCGCAACTGTTCGCGCGAATCGCGCAATTGTTTTTCGGCCTGCTTGAGTCCGGTGATATCGCGCGTGACTTGCGCGAATCCGAGCAAACTGCCCTGGTCGTCGCGCAGCGCGGTGATAATGACGTTGGCCTGAAAACGGGAACCGTCTTTGCGCACACGCCAGCCTTCGTCCTCCGCGCGGCCTTGAAGTTTGGCCAGCTCCAGGTTTTGGTCCGGCTTGCCCCGTCTGACATCCGGCGCGGTAGAGAAGCGGGCCAGATGCGCGCCAAGGATGTCGTCCGGCCGATAGCCGAGCAGGCGCTCGGCACCGGCGTTCCAACTGGTCACGTGTCCGGCTGGATCGAGCATGAAAATCGCATAGTCCTGCACCCCTTCCACGAGCAAGCGGAAGCGTTCCTCGCTCTCCTGCAGGGCCTGTTGAGCGCGCTGGCGTTCGCTGACGTCACGGAAGGTCAGCACAACGCCGGTGATGTTCCCGGCGATGTCCCGGATTGGCGCGGCGCTGTCGTCGATGGGTGTCTCGGCGCCGGTGCGGGAGACCAGGACGGCGCGATTGGACAGGCCGACAACGACGCCTTCACGTAAGGCCTCAGCTATCAGGCTTTCGATTCTCTCTCGCGTTTCGGCGCTGACGGTCTGATACACCTCGGTCAGCGGTTTTCCGGCAGCATCGGCGGACTTCCAACCGGTCAGTTTTTCGGCCATGGGGTTCATCAGCGTGATCCGGCCCTGGGTATCCGTGACCATCACAGCATCGCCGATGCTCTTGATGGTGGTGGCGAACCAACGTTCAATGCGGCGGAGCCGACGCTCCATTTTGTGTTTGTAGAGTGCGATCTCGATGGTGGAGTAGAGGCGCTTCTCTTCGATTGGTTTGAGCAGGTAGCCAAGCGGCTCGGTTGCCTTGGCCCGCTCCAGCGTCGCGTCGTCAGCCTCGCCCGTGAGATAAATCACGGGCAAACTGAAGCGTTCGCGGAGTACGCGCGCGGTTTCGATGCCGTCCATCTCTCCTTTGAGCCGGATATCCATGAGCACCAGGTCCGGCCTCGCCAGGGCCGCTCCGGCCAGCGCTTCTTCTCCAGAGTGAGCAACGGCGGGGACCTCGTAGCCGAGAGTTCTCAATCGCTCTTGAATGTCTTCGGCGAGGAGGCTCTCGTCCTCCACCACAAGGATGCGTGCCTTTTCCATACGCCGCGCTGTTTGGCTCCAGTCATGTGGCGAACAGGCCGTACCAGCGTGTTCTCTTATTTTTTCGAGCCTTCGCCTGGCCGGTGGATCGGAATGTGCACGCCCACCGTGGTGCCTTTGCCCTGCCGGCCAATGATATTGACTTCTCCGTCGAGCATGGTCGCTCGTTCTCTCATGCCGAGCAATCCGAGCGACCGGGTGCCCGACAGTTCGCGCCCGGTCATGCCGCGCCCGTTATCCTGCACTTCGAGGATAAGTTTGTCGCCTTCCTCCCTCAAGTGAATATCCACCTGGGTCGCCTCGGCGTGACGGACAACGTTGGTGAGTGTTTCCTGAAAGATGCGGAAGACCGCCGTCGCCCGATCCGGGCCGAGGTCAACATTCTTCAGGCCGCAACTGTACTGGCACTTGATGCCGGTCCGTTTTTCAAACTCCTGGATTTGCCATTCGATGGCCGCCTCCAGTCCCAGGTCGTCCAGCACCGGCGGGCGCAGTTCGGTGGCGATTTTACGCACGGTCGCAATGATGGAGTCCACCCGCACAGGTAATTCCTCCAACTTTTCCTCGAATTGCTGGAGATCCTCCGTGCTGCTGACTTCAGCCACTTTCTTTTCCAGCAAGGCGAGGTCCATTTTCAATCCGGTCAGGCCCTGGCCCAGCTCATCGTGCACTTCGCGGGCAATGCGCGTGCGTTCCTCTTCGCGCACCGATTGCAAATACGCAGCCAGGGCGCGCAACTGTTCGCGCGAATCATGCAACTGTTTTTCGGCCCGCCTGCGTTCGGTGATGTCGCGCACGAAACCCGTGAACATCGGCGGGCCATCTAGGCTGACCTTGGTGATCGCCAATTCCACCGGAAATTCCTTGCCGTCGGCGCGCATGGCCATTATCTCGACCCGTTTGCCCAGCATCGTAGCCTGGCCGCCAGCGAGGAAGCGCTCCAGGCCGCGGCGATGTTTTTCCCGCAGCGAGGGCGGAACGATGACCTCAGCCAGTTCATTGCCCATGACTTCGGCTCGGGCGCGGCCAAATATTTTTTCCGCGGCCGGGTTGAATTCGGTGATGCGCCCACGGTCGTTGATGGTGATGATGGCGTCCAGTGCTGAATCCAGAATCGAGCCTTTGCGCGCCTCGCTTTCCCGCAGTGATTGCTCGGCTTCTTTGCGTGTCGTAATGTCTTCCAGGCTCCCCTCGTAGCAAATCACCTTGTCCTGGTCGTTCCGTATGACACGCGCATTGACCTCGGCCCAGATGATTTTTCCGTCGCGGCGATAAAATTGCGTCTCGAACAGGCGGATGATCCCCGACAGTTTGAGCGCGTTCAGCAGTCTGTGCCGCTCCTCGGCATTGGCGAAGAAATTCAACGCCTTGACTGCCGACAGTGATTCCCGGTCCGGATAGCCCAACATTTCCATCAGGGCAGGGTTGGCATCCACGATTGTGCCGTCGGGACCAAACCGGAAAAGTCCCACCGGCACGTCATCGAACAGGTTTTGGTAACGCCGCTCCGCCTCGTGCAGGGTTTTCCGTTGTTTCGCCCGCTCCAAGGCCATGTGCACGGCGGAGGCCAGGCGTACGTAATGTTTGGGTGACTTGAGGACGTAATCGTCCAGCCCGGCTTTCATCGCTTGCACTGCGATTTCCTCGTTGCCGCTGCCGGTGAACATGATGACTGGACATTCCGGCCAGCGCCCTTTCACGGCGAGCACTATCGTGAGTCCATCGGTCCAGCGTAACTGGTAGTCCGTCACCACCAGATCCCAGCGGCTGGCTCCGATGGCTTGCGACAACTCACGGGCGTTAATGACCTGCTGGAACTGGCAGTTTGGAAATTCACGGGCGATTTCACGCCGTACCAGCGCACGGTCGTCCGGGTTGTCGTCCACGATCAGGATGTTCAAAACGTCGTCCACGGTCATGCGGCGGTGCACTGGACCTGCGAGGCCAGTCCCGTCGGGTTGGGGTCGGCCGGCAGGTCCGGGTTCTGATTCAGCGTCAGCCAGTAAGCGTCCAGCGTTTTGACGAGTTGCATCAACGTGTCAAAATCCCCTGGCTTGACCAGGTAGGAATTGGCGCCCAGGTCATAGGCCCGATTGATGTCGGTGATCAGACTGGAAGAGCTCAGCACGACGACAATCAATGGTTTGAGGCCCGGTTGTTGCCGCAGCCATTCCAGGACTTCAAAGCCGTTTTTTCGAGGCATTTTCAGGTCCAGCAGCATCAACGCGGGCGAGGGATACCGCGTTGCGTCGCTGAACTGGCCTTGATGGCTCAGGTAATCAATCGCCTCCTGGCCGTCGCACGCCACATGCAACGGGTTTTTCAAACCGGCCTTCTGAAAGGCCCGTTGCATCAGGAAGACTTCGTTCGCATCATCTTCCGCCAGCAAAATGGTAAACGATGTATTCATCAGGTTTCCTCCGCCGCTGCCAATCCAGCGCCGGTGTCAGGACCAAGCGCACGCCGCGGCGTTCGAGCCGCCGACGCCATTTTACGGCTCCGGCAAACGCCGATTCATTTCCCGCCCACAGATTCTGCGAATTTGAGCTCACACAGCCAGCTGTTGAAAATTCGTTTACGTCCTTTATAAGATTACAATTTGCCTTCTGACGATGGCAGTGGGTAAAGACCTGAACTTCGCTGGGGCAGCCACCCCCCTTTGAAATAATCCGTTGTAGGATTCCCGGCCCTGATTTTCCCCTTGACAATCTGAGCGCGGCCAAGCGTCAAGAGTCGCAGACTTGGAAAGCATGCAATCAAAAGTCTAATCCTTCAGTTTTTACAATGATTGTCGAGGTTGTCTATGGGGTAAAACCCTACCTTTAGTATGCGGTCATTGCCCTATTCCCCTGGGTAGGGTTCACTCTATACTGCTGTACGTGGAAATGGAACCCAAAAACTCAGGTAAGCAGGAGGTGGTCATGAAGGCAGCCATGAAACGCAAAGAGAACAAAGCTCAACTCACCGACGGTCGCGCGCCCGAAACCAGCGCCGCGCTGTTGCGCGAACTGGTGGCCCACTTGCGCCAGAACCGCACCCAGCTCCGGGAAGAGTGGGCCCGCCGCATCACCGACGCCGAGCTGCTCACCGCGATGAGCAAGGAGGAAATTTTCTCCGAAGCGACGTCGGTGTACGACAACTATGTGGAAGTGCTCGAGACCGGCAGTGTCGAAGCGCTCCAGGCGTACGCGCGCAGCCTGTCCGAGCGAATCATTCCGCGCGGCGTCGAAACGCACGAAGTCGTCGGCATCGTGCTGCTGCTGCGCGACGTGCTCGCTCGTTCTCTGTTCAAAAAATATCAGGCCGATTTCGAGTTGCTCAACCGCGTGCTGGACGCCTACGAGCCGGCTGCCAACCGCATCGCCAACACCGTTGCGGTGAGCTTCGTGCAGGAACGCGAACGCATCATTCGCCAGCAACAGGAAGCGATCCGCGAACTTTCCACGCCGGTGCTCCAGGTTCGCGAGCGTTTGCTGATTTTGCCCATCATCGGCGTCATTGACGCTCAGCGCGCGCGCCAGTTGACCGAACAACTGCTGCGAGGTATCCGTCAGAACCGCGCCAAAGTGGTGGTCATCGACATTACGGGGGTGCCCACCATTGACTCGACGGTGGCCAATCACCTGGTGCAAACGGTCGAAGCGTCGCGGCTCATGGGCGCCAGCGTCATCATCACCGGTTTGTCGTCCGAAATCGCTCAGACGCTCGTCACCATCGGCGTGGATTTGAGCAAGATGAATGCGGTCGGCGACCTGCAAGGGGGCATCGAGGAGGCCGAACGTCAGCTCGGCTACACGGTCAACATCACCGGCGAACAGAGCCTGTCGGAACCGCCGGTATAACTGCGTGCACTTATGCATGTTCCCATTCTCAAACAAGGCGATTACCTGATCGCCACCATCCAATCGGTGCTATCAGACGCTGATCTGTTGCAACTGCGGGATGATCTGGCTGATCGCGTCGGCCAGTTCCGTTCCCGTGGTGTCATCATTGATGTCACCGTCCTCGACGTCATCGATTCCTTTGCCACCCGCACCCTGCGCGGCGTTGCGCACATGCTCAAGCTGCGCGGCGCCGAGACCGTCATCGCCGGCATTCAGCCGGACGTGGCGTTTGCAATGGTCCAACTCGGCTTGACGCTGGAAGGCGTGGGCACGGCGCTGGACTTGGAGGAAGGACTGGCCTTTCTCAATGCCAAAACGAAACGCGGCGGCAGCGTGTGGCGCGGGCCGATCCCTCCACGCTCGGCGCCCAAAGCGCCTCTGGATGCCCAGACCAGGAGGGCCAACCGGCGCCGGAAATGAGCACGTTCAACGAGGAACTTTGCGTGCCGATCAAATCGGACTCCGACATCGTCGAGGCCCGTCAGAAAGGACGGGCTTTGGCGATTCAGTTGGGCTTTAGCGGGAGTGACCCTACCGTCATTGCGGCCGCCATTTCCGAAGTGGCGCGCAACATCGTCAATCATGCCACGCGGGGTGAAATCGTTCTTTCCGGAATTCACGAAAGCAGCAGGCTGGGCATCCAGGTGCTGGCCCGCGATGAAGGGCCCGGCATCGCTGACATTGAGCAGGCCATGCAATATGGCTATTCCAGCGGCAAGGGGATGGGTGTCGGGCTGCCCGGCGCCAAGTGGCTGATGGATGAGTTTGACATTAAATCACAAGTCGGCAAAGGGACCAGGGTGACGATGCGAAAATGGGTGCGTTGATATGAGCACTACCCTGTTTTATCGCAAACCGTTCATCGAATGGGGAGTCGCCACCCAGGCGATCCCCGGCCAGAATGTCTCCGGCGATTTGCACCTGGTCAAACCGTTCGGGCATGGGGCGCTGGTGGCGGTTGTGGATGGCCTGGGCCACGGCGACGAAGCCACCGCCGTTGCCAAAACGACCGTCGCCGTGCTGGAGGAAAACCCGGAGCAATCGGTCATCACGCTGGTCAAACGCTGCCACGACGCATTGCGCAAGACGCGCGGCGTGGTGATGACCCTGGCTTCGTTCAATGTGCTCGACAGCACCGTGAGTTGGCTGGGCGTTGGCAACGTCGAGGGCCTGCTGCTCCGCGCGGACAACCTGGCCACACCGAGTTCCGAATACGCCATGCTGCGCGGTGGCGTGGTCGGTTATCAACTGCCGCCCTTGCGCGCCAGTGTCATCGCCATCGGGCCGGCCGACCTGATGATTCTTTCCAGCGACGGCATCAGCAGCGGCTTTAACCGGGATTTGAACGCGTCGGACCCGCCGCAACAGATCGCCGACCGCATCATGAGTCTGCACTTCAAAGGGAACGACGACGCCCTGGTGCTCGTCGTGCGTTTCCTCGGAACCCGTCATGAATGATCATCCTTTGCGCGACCTGTCGGAGCAATACACCTGCGCCCTGCAGAATTACCTGAAGACGGAAGGGGAGCAGGCGCTGCACCAGGCCTACGAACTCGGACGCAGGGCCATCACGGACGGGTTGGGGGTGTTGGACATCGCCAAGATTCATCAGCAGGCGTTCATCGCTCTGCTGCTGCCCACCATCGCGTTGGGCAAAAATCAGCGCCAAGTGCAGGCCGTGGAGGATTTTTTCATGGAGGCGCTGTCGCCGTTTGAAGCCCATCACCGCGGTTTCCTCGAAGCCAACATTCGTTTGCGGGAGCTGAATGAAACGTTGGAGCACCGCGCCGCCGAACTCGCCGCCACCAACCGCGAGCTCAGCCACGAAATCACCCGGCGCAAGGCATCCGAGGAAATGTGGAAACGATACGAATCCATCGTCAACACCTCGCGCGAATTCCTGACGCTGATCACTTCCAACTATCGCTACGAAGCCGTCAACGATGCCTATTGCGAAGGACATGTCAAACGCCGGGAGGAGATTCTCGGCTCAACGGTGAAGGAGATTTGGGGCGAGGCCACTTTCGCAAGGATCATTAAGGGCCATCTCGACCATTGCTTCAAAGGCGAAGAAGTGCATTACCAGGCCTGGTTTGAAATGCCCAGGCTGGGTCGGCGATATTTTGATGTGAGTTATTATCCCTATCATCAGAAGTCGGCGGTCACGCACGCCATTGTCGTAACCCGCGACGTGACCGAACGTTGGCTGGCCGAGCGGGCGTTGCGCCAAAGTGAAGAACAGTTCCGCACGCTGATGCAATCGGCCATCGACGCGATCATCCTTTCGGACAGCGACGGCCACGTTATCGCGTGCAATCAGGCTGCACGCACGATGTTCGGCCGGGCGATGGAAGAGGTCGTGGGCCATCCCGTCAGCCTGCTGGTGCCGGAACGTTACCGGCGCGCTCACGATGCCGGCATGAAACGCGTCGGGCGAGGCGAACCGCCGCACCTCGTCGGCAAGACCGTGGAGATGCACGGTCTCAGGAGAGACGGCAGTGAATTTCCTCTGGAACTTTCACTTGCGTCCTGGCAGACCGAGAAGGGAAGATTCTTCTGCGGGATCATCCGCGACATTACCGAGCGCAAACGGGCCGAGGAGGAAATTCGCCTGCTTCAAACCATCGCCCTCTCCGTCAGCAGCGCGGAGGATTTGCACGCGGCGTTGCGGGCGGTGTTGACCAAGGTGTGCGAATCCACCGGATGGGTGGTTGGACAAGCCTGGATTCCCCGTCCGGACGGACCGTGTATGGAATGCAGCCCCGCCTGGCACAGCAGCATCTCCGGCGTCAAAGAATTCCGCAAAGCGAGTCAGGGCTTCACATTTCTCCCGAACATTGGGCTGCCGGGCCGGGCCTGGACCGCCAAACGGCCTGTCTGGATTCCGGACGTGACTCAAGACGACAATTTTACGCGAGCGCGCTTCGCTCAGAAAGCCGGACTGAAAGCGGGCCTGGCCATGCCCATTCTGGCGGCCGATGAGGTGGTGGCGGTCATAGAATTTTTTGGACGCGAACCGCAACCGGAAGACGAGCGGCTCGTTCGACTCGTTTCGGCCGTGGCGGATCAAGTTGGCATTGTGATTCAACGCCGGCGCATCCAGGCGCAATTCGATCGGTTTTTCGCCCTTTCCGGCGACTTGCTCTGCGTGGCGGGCTTCGACGGTCGCTTGCAGCGGGCTAATCCAGCGTGGAAAAAAATCCTCGGTTACGCGGCGGAACAACTCCTGGCCAGGTCTTATCTTGATCTGGTGCATCCGGATGACCGCGAAGGCGCGGCGGCTGAATTCGAGCGATTGAAAACCGGTTCCACCATCGTTTCCTATGAATTCCGCGCCCGCGCCAAGGACGGGTCCTACCGATGGATCCAGTGGACAGCGACGCCGGCGCCGAACGAACTCGTCATTTACGCCATCGGCCGCGACACTACTGAACGCAAACGGGCCGAGCAAGCGCTTCGTAGCAGCGAGGAGCATTATCGGGAATTGTTCAATGAGGCCAAAGCGATGCAGGAAAGACTGCGCGAGCTTTCGAGCAGAATCCTGCATGCGCATGAAGAAGAACGCAAACGCATCAGCCGCGAACTGCACGACGAAGTGGGGCAGGCGCTCACAGCCATCAGCGTAAGCTTGCAGGTGCTGAGACAGAAAGCGGCCAAAGTCGGCAAGGGCCTTGACGCGACCGTCTCGGAAACGCAACGTCTTCTGGAACAGACGATGTACAACGTGCATCGGTTCTCTTATGAGTTGCGCCCGGCCATGCTCGACGATCTGGGGTTGGTAATTGCGCTGCGCTGGTATATCAGGGCTTTCGCGAAACGCACCGGCATCAAACTTAATTTTCGCGCGGATTCCGCCGTGGAACAACTGGCCAGCGAGCCGAAGACGGTGATTTATCGCATCGTCCAGGAAAGCCTGACGAACGTTTACAAGTATGCCGCTGCCTGCCGGGTCGAAGTCATCATCCGCCAGACAAACGACGGCATTCGGGTGACGGTCAAGGATGACGGCAAAGGATTTCAACCGGACCAGTTGGAAATGAGTTTGAAGGACAAAAGCGGACTCGGCCTCATGGGCATGCAGGAGCGGCTGCGGCTGGTCAACGGCCAGTTTGCCGTAAAGTCAGCACCCGGCAAGGGAACGACTATTCAAGCGCTGATCCCCTCCAGACCCCAGAAACGATAAAATCCGCTCAAACCAAACAACCGTGACCTGACCTATGCAAAAAATAACTGTGCTATTAGCGGACGATCACACGGTGGTCCGCCAGGGCCTCCGCTCCCTATTGGAAGCCGAGGAAGACATGAGCGTCGTCGGCGAAGCTGAAAACGGCCGGCAGGCCGTGCAAATGGCCAGACGACTCCAACCCGACGTGGTCGTCATGGACATTGCGATGCCCTCGCTCAACGGGCTCGAGGCCACCCGGCAAATCAGCAAGGAAAGCCACAAATCCAAAGTGCTCATCCTCTCGTCGTACAGCGACGACGAGTACGTGCAGCAATTGACCGACGCCGGCGCTTCCGGTTACCTGGTCAAGCAGACCGCCGCCCAAGACCTGGTGGCAGCCATCCGCGAAGCGAAAAAAGGCAACGCCTTTTTCAGCCCGGCCATTTCCAAACGGCTACTGGAACACTACCGCGCTTCGTTGGGCAAGCCGCCTGGCGAGAAGAAAACATCCAAACTCACTCCGCGCGAACTGGAGGTGCTCCAGTTGATCGCCGAAGGCTACGCCAACAAACAAATCGCCGGCGAACTGTTCATCAGCATCAAAACGGTGGAGAAGCACCGGCAGCAGCTCATGTACAAGCTGGACATTCACGACGTAGCCGGCCTCACCCGTTACGCCATCGCCAAAGGAATCATCGAAACAGCCAAGGGCCTTGGGGCCCATCGATCGGCGCTCTGATACCTGTGCCGCGTTCAGCTCACGACGATGCAGTAAATCCGCCAGCGGCTTTGGCTGGCGTCTTCGTCCGTCCAGGAAGTCGTCGCGCCCACGGCCTCAATCGGCCCGCTCAAGTCGGATCAATAAG
>Ga0209376_1003038_pt1 | contig 15461 bp, 13 predicted proteins | sample GraSoiAngelo_134_FD_185891 | JGI IMG/M metagenome (GOLD analysis project Ga0209376, IMG submission 185891) | Grasslands soil microbial communities from the Angelo Coastal Reserve, California, USA - 14_0929_05_30cm (SPAdes) (version 2) | ecosystem: Environmental > Terrestrial > Soil > Grasslands ... | reverse complement strand
ACAAAGGCAAAGTGGTGAAGGTGTTGCCCGGCATGCAAGCCGCTTTCGTCGACATTGGGTTGGAACGAGCCGCGTTTCTCCACGTCTCTGACCTCTCCATGGACACGGAGCCCGGTGATACCCTTGTGGACAGCGAGGAGGATGACAAGGGTCCCGAGGTGCCGCGGCCTCGTCGCCAGACCACACGTCCTATCGAACAACTCCTGCAGGAAGGACAGGAGCTCATGGTGCAGATCTCAAAGGGACCAATCGGGACTAAGGGGCCACGGGTCACGACGTATGTGTCCCTGCCGGGGCGGTCCCTAGTCTTTATGCCCAACGTGGAGCACATCGGCGTATCGCGGAGGATTCCGAAGGATGAAGAACGAGCGCGGCTGAAGGAAATCATGAAGCGGTTGCGCCGGCCCGGCTACGGCTACATCGTCAGGACGGTGAGCGAGGGCGTCAAGGAAGACGATCTCCGATCCGATGTCGAGTTCTTGAACGTCCTCTGGCAGGACGCCTTGAAAAAGCGCGAGGAACTGCCGGCGCCGAGCCTGCTGCACAGTGATCTGACATTGACGTTTCGCGTCGTGCGTGATCTCTTTAGCAGGAAGGTGGAACGCTTGCTCATTGATTCCAAAGAGGACTATGAGGCGGTGAAAGAGTTTGTCCACCGCGTGCTTCCTGAGCAAACCAACCGGATCCACTTTTACGATAAGGAAGAAAGCCTCTTCGACCATCTGGGAATCGAGATGGAAATCTCCCGCGCACTCAACCGCAAGGTGTGGCTGAAATCCGGCGGGCATATCGTGGTGGATCATACCGAGGCGATGACGGTGATCGATGTGAACACCGGACGGTTTGTAGGCAAGCGCGATCAGGAGGAAACCATTCTCAGGAACAATCTGGAGGCGGTCAAAGAGATCGCCTACCAGATCAAATTGCGCGGGATCGGCGGGATTATCATTGTTGATTTCATCGACATGGAGCGTGAGAAAAATCGGGAGAGGGTCTATCAGGCGCTGGTGGATGCGATGGCCGGCGACAAAGCTCGGACCAGAATTTCCCGTGTCTCCGATCTGGGGCTGGTTGAGATCTCGCGCGAACGGGTTCGTGAGGATCTCTTGCGGACCATGTCCGAACCCTGCCATTACTGCGAAGGGCGAGGGTATACGAAGTCACCCACAACGGTGGCCTATGAGGTCTTCCGTGAGATCCGACGGATCGGGAGGTTATCCGACGAGCAAAAGATCGTGGTCTGCGCCCATCCAAGCGTCGCGGGGCTGCTTCAGGATGAGGAACACCAAGGGATCGAAGATCTGGAGCGTGAGTACGGTGTGAAGATCATCGTGAAGGCTGATCTGACGCTGCATTTAGAGCAATATGACATCGTGGTCCTCTAAAAGGGTCGCGTGGCGTTTCCGGATCAGCGGCCCGTTTTCTACGGGATGCACACGCGAAAGGGTGAGAGAGTAAGCCGGGCGTTCCATGCTGAACACGGCGTCGCTGCGAACCTGGTTTGTGTTGCGTGCGGTGAGGGGGCTGGGTGATGCAACTGTCTGTCGGCTCGTCCAGGCCTTCGGTTCGCCGGAGGCCGTGCTGGCTGTCTCGGCGGATGACCTGCGGAACCTCGGAGGTCTGAGTAACTCTCTAGCGCAAGCGGTTCAGCGAGGTCCGGATCGTGAAACCCAACAGGACATCGACCGAGAACTCAAGGCGCTTGAGCGATTGCGGCTGTCGGTCGTGACGTACCTCGACGTCTGCTACCCCCCGCGCCTCAAGACGATTCACGATCCTCCCCCGTTCTTGTACATGGGCGGCGAACTGAGCGAGGCAGACTACCATGCGGTCGCGATCGTGGGAGCCAGGCGCGCAACCCATGCCGGCCGCCTGCTGACCGAACAATTAAGTCAGGAGCTGGCCTCGGCGGGGTTCACCATTGTCAGCGGTCTGGCACGAGGAATCGATGCGGCTGCCCATCGGGGAGCGCTGGCGGCTCAAGGGCGAACGGTCGCGGTCCTCGGCTGCGGGATCGACCGGACTTATCCGCCGGAACATCAGACCCTCAGGAAGCAGATCGAATCGAATGGAGCCGTGGTCGCCGAACTGCCTCTTGGAACCTATCCGTACGGCTATCATTTTCCCCGGCGAAACCGGATCATCAGCGGGATGTGCTTGGGGGTCGTGGTCACGGAGGCGGAGATCCAGAGCGGGTCGCTCATCACGGCGAGACTGGCTGCCGAACAGGGTCGTGAAGTCTTTGCCGTTCCGGGATCTGTGAAAGCACCGAACAGCCGGGGTCCCAACAGCCTCATCAAGCAAGGGGCGAAGCTGGTGGAGAGCGTGGAGGATATCGTCGAGGAGCTTTTGCCGCAGCTTGATGGTCCATTCCGGGAGCGGCTGAAGGGCCGCGCCTCTCTCCAGACCGTGGCCACGCCGCAGTTGTGCAAGGAGGAAGCAACAATTTACGACTTGCTGTCCCATGAACCGGCGCACATTGACGATCTCATCGCCAAAGCCAGCCTGGCGGCGGCTGACGTCGCAGCGCTCCTGCTTTCGCTGGAACTTAAAAATTTAATCCGTCAACTGCCCGGACATTCCTACCTTCGGCTATAATTGACTGGAGGGACTTGAAATGAACGGTGGCGTCGGTATATAAGACAACCCCTGTCTGAGCAGGGAGCGGACATCGAGCGAATTCAGGAGCTGAGATGGCGAAATCGCTGATCATTGTGGAGTCGCCGGCCAAAGCGCGCACGATTACGAAGTATTTGGGTCGCGGCTATACCGTCATGGCCTCCATCGGCCACGTGAAGGATCTGCCCACCAATAAACTGGGCGTGGATGTGGACCATGACTTCAAACCGCACTACGTGACGATCAAGGGAAAAGCCAAAGTGCTGGCCGAGATCAAACAGAAGGCCCAGGAAGCTGACAAGGTGTTTCTGGCTCCTGACCCGGACCGGGAAGGGGAGGCTATCGCCTGGCATATTGCGGAGGAGATTGACGGCAGAACCAAAAAGAAAGACAGCAAGGTCTTTCGCGTCCTCTTCAACGAGATTACGGAGTCGGCCATCAAACGTGCCCTTCAATCACCTGGCCAGATCGACATGAAGCTGGTCAACGCTCAGCAGGCGCGCCGCGTGCTGGATCGCATCGTGGGGTACCAGGGGAGCCAATTACTCTGGAAGAAAGTCCGGCGCGGCCTCAGCATGGGGCGGGTGCAATCGGTGGCCGTAAAGTTGGTCTGTGACCGTGAGCGCGAGCGCGAAGCCTTCCGCTCAGAGGAATACTGGTCCATCACGGCCACCCTGGCCGGCACGAACCCGCCGCCGTTTGAGGCCAGGCTTCACAGCATTGATGATCGGGAGGCTGTCATCCCATCGGCCCAGGAGGCTGAGCGCATCGTCGCCGCGGTTCGGGGGAAAGAGTTCACGGTCAAGTCCATCGAGCGCAAAGAGAAGCGTCGCAATCCCGTGGCTCCGTTTATTACGAGCCGGCTCCAACAGGAGGCAGCCCGCAAACTCCGCTTCACTCCAAAGAGAACCATGACCCTTGCTCAGCAACTCTATGAGGGCCTGGAGGTCGGAAAAGAAGGCCCGGTCGGCCTGATCACGTACATGCGGACCGACTCAACGCGCATCGCGTCTGAGGCGGCCGAGGAAGCGAGACGAGTGATTCAAGAGCGGTTCGGGGCTGAGTACCTCCCTGCGACGCCCAATGTCTATAAGACGCAGAAGGCTGCCCAGGAGGCCCATGAAGCCATTCGGCCCACAGCGGCCAGTCGAGATCCAGAGAGTATCAGGCCATACCTCGACCGCGATCATTACCAACTTTACAAACTGATTTGGAACCGCTTCATTGCTTCTCAAATGGTCCCGGCCATCCTGGACGTCACCCGCGTGGATTGCGTGCCCGAGCAGACGCGCAACACGTATCTGTTCCGGGCTACAGGGACAGTGGTCAGGTTCCCTGGACACACGGCGGTCTATCTGGAGGGAAAGGATGCCGAGCTTGCTCCGCAGAGTCCCAAGGCCGATCAGGAGCCGGAGGACGAGACTGAACGGCAATTGCCAGCCTTGGTCGAGGGAGAGCGGCTGCGGCTCGTAGCCCAGAAGGGGCATGTCACGCCGGGACTCACGCCGAAGCAACACTTTACCCAGCCGCCTCCTCGATACAATGAGGCCTTGTTGATACGGGAACTGGAAGAGAAAGGAATCGGCCGACCCTCGACCTATGCCAGCATCATTTCCACGATCCAGGAACGCCGGTATGTGGAAAAGATGGAAGGCCGCTTTGCGCCGACAGAGACAGGCCGGATCGTCAACGATTTCCTCGTCAAGGGGTTTCCCGACATCCTGAATGTCGACTTCACCTCATTGATGGAAAAAGAACTGGACGAAGTGGAAGAAGGCGAGAAACTTTGGGTTGAGACTGTGCGCGAATTCTACGGGCCATTCACCAGGGATATGGAAATGGCGAAGAAGATTCCGGGGCCCAAGGATACGGTTGAGCCCCCGACCAACATCCCCTGCGAAAAATGCGGCCGGATGATGGAGATCAAATGGGGTCGGAACGGAAGGTTCCTGGCCTGCCCCGGCTACAAGGAAGATCCGCCCTGCAAGAATACCCAAAACTTCGAAAAACTACCGGACGGCACCATTAAGATCGTGGCGAAGCAGGAGATTACGACCAACGAAAAATGTGAGAAGTGCGGAAGCTTCATGGTGATTAAGAGCGGACGGTTTGGAAAATTCCTCGCCTGCTCCGCCTACCCCACTTGCAAGACCACCAAGCCGCTTGCGCTCGGGGTGAAATGCCCAATGCCCGGTTGCGACGGTGATTTAGTCCAGAAGCGAACCAAAAAGGGACGGTCGTTCTACTCCTGTAGTCGGTATCCAAAATGCGAGTTTGCGTTATGGGATCGCCCGATCAATAAACCCTGCCCGAATTGCAAGGCACCCTTCCTCGTCGAGAAAGTGAGCAAGCAAGCCGGCGCCACTGTGCAGTGCCGGAACGAAGACTGCGGCTACAAGGAAGCGGGCTGAGCCTATCTCCGATCCCTCCCGGGCTAACCTTTAGAAGTCTGTTTTCGGCTCCTTTGGTGTCGGCCGGCTGCAGCAGCCTCGGGCTTTGGACTCAGGCCTCGGGCCTGCTTCACTGTGAGCGGCGTGCGGGTAGGTCATTCGCTTGCCTCCTTGGCCATCAGCGGGGATCCAATGAACCACATCTCGTACAGCGGGATCGCCATCATGATCAGAAAACTGATCGACATCATCAGGTCCCCTGTCAGCATGGTTACGACGAAGGCCGGCGACACGTAGCGGATCAACCAGGGAGAGAGGAGATCAAGCATCACACCGCCAAAGCCCATCCAGGTCATGAGGACTTTGAGCCTGTTGCTGGCTATGGTCAGATACAGCACGTGCACCAAAATCATGAACACCACGGGCATGGTAAAGAGATGGAAATGAGTGATTTCCGCCAGCTCTCGAAACGACATGGGCTCGCCGAACGTCGCATCTGACCCCCGGTAGTGATCGGCAATACCCTGAGGGGAAAGCCCGGTCATGCTGTGAGCCCAAAAGAAGGAAAAGCCGAACCCGACCAGCATCAGAAGAAGAAAAAGCGTGTAGACAAATCGGATGTGACGGTCGGTGTCACGCAGACGAAACCGCGTGTTGAAATTACGCATTCGCTCCTGTCCGGCGTTCAGTCGTCAAAAAGAAACCCGAAGAATCCCTTCTCTGCCTTCCTGGCTTGGACCGTATCACTTCCCAGCCCGAGGGGTTTGAGGTAGAACTCGTCGATGAGGACGAGAACACGTTTGACCCCGGCGCTCATGGACCGCACTGACATGGTCGCTCCGCTGATATTGATGATGTCCCGATTGATTCGGACCGGATCAAGCACCGTCTTGCCCTCATATTGATAGTTAAAGCGCTTGGTGCGAACCTCGCTACCACGCGCCTCACGGAACACCAGCAACTCCACGTTCATGACGAGGCCGTTCCTGTCAATTCCGACCATGTATGTCATCGGTTTGTGTTTCCCGATGGTGTTTTGAATCATGGCGTAGCCGTCAACGGTGCTGCCGGTCTCTCCGATGTAAACCTCAAACGATTCCTCTGGGAATTTCCACCCGATTCGGGATTCGACAAGGGCTTTCCGATCAGAGCTGAGCTGCAGAACCTCCTTGCGGATGCGCTCGGATTTCGGGAACATCAGCTTGAGGGCTTCCTCCGCGGTGAGAAACACTTCGGCATGACTCAGTTCTTGGTCGGTGAGGTACCGCTTGAGCTCAGCGTCCCAGATTCGTTCGGCCCAAGCGGGCGACGCGAGGAGCCACAAGGTGCCTGCCGCTAACATCCATCGCGTGAAACGTTTCAGGTCGAAGGACATCCGCGCTCCTTCAGCTTGGTATTGAGCCGGTTTATGACTGCGTTCATAGCTTCTTCGGAAGGCGCGACCGGCCACCATTTTGTTGCCTGTTGTGTCACCCCGCCCCGCAGATGCCAGCGCTGTCTGTTTTCAACCAGGCTGACCGTCGTCATGTCATCTGCCCGCTTGACGACGAAGGACATTCTGGCGCGCTCTTTACTGTCAAAGAGCTCGCGGCTGAACGCGCCGAACCCTCGTCTGTCAACCGCCGTTTCAGTCCAGTCCGTATCGATCACGCCCGCTTCCTTATCCTGCCGGATCACAGGCCGATCTTTCATCGTCTCCAGCGCTGCGTCCCACACGGTGTCGTAGGGGCATACGAGATGCTGATCGCGGCTACCATTCAGCGACGCACAGCTGCTGCAGACCAAGATGACCGAGGCAAGCGCGGATCCTAACGCCCGCATGTTGAATCGTTGCTCCTCTCTTGACTCCGCGAACCCTGCCCGGAGAGGGGAGGGTTCGCCAGGCTTTCGGCTTAGAAATAGGTCGCTGCGGAAATCACAAACGCGCTATCGTGAATCCGCTGCGACGTGTTAGGGTTGAACGCCATCGGCTGATACTGGTAACTCATCTTGAAGACCGCGTCTTCAACTGGACGATAGTTCAAACCAAAAGAAATTTGCTCGAGATCGCCAAACCCGCCCGCTGTATTATCCTGGTTGGTGTTGACCCGGTCGTATCTGACCACAGCCGTGAAGGTTGAGCCTTCGCCGAAGCGCTTCGGTGAGAGCTTGGTCAGGAAATCCGGCATGAAATGATAGTTGCCTTGAATGTACAAGCCGTTCATCCGTTGAGGGGGGATGCCCAGTCCGCTGTTCCCACCGATCCCCGTGAGAAGCATTCCAGGGGCCGGTGCGGGTCCGGGAGCGCCAATAGTGTTCCCTGAAATAGCTCGAGAATTGCCCCTCGCGTAGGCCCACGCTGCTTCACCGATGAGCTCAAAGGGGCCTCGCTGGAGAGTCCAGTCGATGGCCGTAATGCTCAAGGGGTTGTAGTTAGCAAACGGAGCAGCATTTCCATAGTAGCTCGATGCGGCTACTTCCACTCCGAGCACCGGACTGTAGGCCAGCCGTCCCACGACAGTCTTGCCGTTGTTGATATCAAAGCCATCATCTGCAGCGCATTTCCTCTGTCGAGCTCCACGAGTGCCTGTTGCTTCATTGATATTAGGAGTCCCGTTTGTCTCATAACCGCACGGGCCAGTCGTGACGTAAAACTCATAGTCCACCTTACTGATTCGGCCGGGATAAATCGTTCCGTAGAATCCAGCTCCAGTTTCAGCCACGGTGGTAGGAATAATAAGTTGGCTGACCAGCGGACGATCGGTCAGGTCGTTCAGTGGTGAGTCATGGAGCAGATTGAACTTGCCGATGGGCAACAGGAGAATGCCTGCGCGTAAGTTGAAAGGCTCTTTCACCAGGTAATCGATGTGTGCAAACTCGAGCCCGAACTCGAGCTCCCTATCCGGTCCGCCCTCTTCCCTGATTCCGTGCTCGATCTCGATCTCTGACGCGAATTTCACATGTTCGGTGATGTCCGCGAAAATAAATGGAACGAACCGCTGCTGATCGAAGTTGTTGGTAAGGCCTCCATAGCCATTCTCGATGCTGCCTTTCCGTTGGGACCGATACTGGATGTCCATGTAGCCACCAACGACGGCCTTAGGAGCGGCAACAAACGGTTTCGCATAAACCAACCGGCCGGACCCCGTAGAACCGAAGGATAACGGGGCCTGCATCTCCCGCCTCCGCTCCTTGCCGACCTCGGGGAGTGGGCCGATTCCAGGCTCACTGGGCGGCTCTGATGGCAGACCCGGTTCGCGCTCCCGCTCCTGCCTCTCGTGTTCTTTAAACTGCTGCACCGATTCTTCCAGCTTTTTCACTCGGTCTTCGAGTGCCTTGTCTTCCGCCCATGCGGGAACCACCAGCAAGACGCAGATCATCAGAGCCCCCAAGAGCGACCATCTCCTCATGGCTTTCCTCCGTCAGGGAGAGTGAGTAAGTCTGACTCGGGACTCTGAGGTCTCTGGTCTGTCGTTGCTCAGTCATGACAAGCTAAGAGTAGGGTTTCGCCGCACTACCGCCGTTCCAAGATGGGCATGGAAGTCGTCTGAGCTGTCCAGCCTTCGATTGAGGCAAATGGAATCAGCACGATCCGTTTACACCGCTTACATTTGAGCTCAAGCCCTTGGCCTCGAACTTTGGCGATCAACTGCCCGCATTCGCAACGAGTCTCGCTTCGATCCGACCGGCGGCTTATTTCGAGTTTCGTGGACATGGCCCGTTCACATCTTGAGAAGCAACCGAACCGGGGTGAGCTGAATCTTTCACAGCGATTTCCGCGAAACGTTTGAGCACAGGGATGAGTTGACCCAAATCAACTTATGAATGAAATTGAGAACGATTATTGATATCTTAATCAACATAGGCCTGTCAAGCAGATTTTTTCCTTAATAACAACAGCTACTTCTGGTATAAGAACCGGGAATCCTTCAGAGGCTTGTAGTCTGAGGGCAGCGACGGGGGGAAGTTTGGATGTCTGATGGTAAGCGATGGCAGCGTAAAGCGGTGAGGCTAATAACGCTCGCATATAATCCAGAAGCGACTCTCATATAATGACCAGCATGGGACATACGTGCGGAGGATTCTCTCGAGTCAGCCGGCCTTTGATGGGGTTACCGAGTGGCGCAATATTGGGTAGTTGCGCGACAGAGCTTGCCTCCACACCGGAGAGTCTCGAAGCAAGTGCTTCCGATGTGTTTGGTCGAGCCGTGACCGTGCTGACAGGAAAAACGACGCGATGGTATGGGCCGGCCGTCAGATTTATTGAGCTGGCGAACCGACATACCAATGAGCGCTTTCGCGTCGAGTTACTTTCCGATGATAAGCTGTTCGTTCTGCAACTTCCAGCCGGTGAGTATGAATTGAGCCGCGTGCAGATCAGTGAGGCTCCGTTCATGTCCATGGCCGACCTCCAGTCATCCTTCCAGGTGGCTGCCGACCAAGTGATCTATGTTGGGACATGGCGGTTTGGCGTGGACTCTCCTCGATACGAACGTATGGTGGTCGTATCGGCGGTTCAAGAGCAGGAAGACCACACACAGGCGGAGCGCCGGTTGATGGCCCGCTATCCCGATCTGGAAGGGCGCCCAATCGCCATGGTGCTGCCGATTCCTGCTTCTGCCGAGTCCCGTCTCTATGAAGTGATGCCTTATCCCCGCTATCCTCGCACCTTCCGCCGGCACTGCGGGTAGGTACCAACAGCATGCCACGCAGGCCTCTTCCCAAACGGGTGATCCTTCCCCGGAGCTGTGCGGTGGTCGTCCTGCTGACTATGGCTTCCCATGCCGGCTGTTGGCATGCGCCTGCCAGCTCAGCCCCCGTCGTCATCAAGCGGGCCCAGACACACATGGGCACTCTGGTGACGATTACGGCTGTTGCGCAGTCTGAGGATGTCGCCCAGGCAGCGATCACCGCTGGGTTTCGGGAAATCCATCGCCTGGAAGAGCTCCTGAGCACCTGGATTCCCAGCAGCGAACTGTCTCGTGTGAATGCTGCAGCGGGACGGGGAGCGGTGAAAGTCAGTCCAGAGACCCTGACGATCCTGCGGCGGTCGATCGAGATTGCGGGTCTGACGGATGGAGGGTTCAACATTGCCATCGGACCAGCTGTGGATGCCTGGAACGTGACTGACGGATCGCGCATTCCGGGAGCTGCGGAACTGTCACAATTAAGATCGCTGGTTGATTTGTCGTTACTTCGACTGGACGAGCAGGCCGGGACTGCCTACCTCGCCAGGCCTGGAATGAAGATTGACGTTGGAGGCATTGGGAAGGGCTTTGCGGCTGACCTGGCGGCGGCGGTGATGCAGTCCGCTGGTGCCACGGCTGGGGTAGTGGCTCTCTCAGGAGACATCAAGACGTTTGGGCGGTTACCGGATGGTTCGCGCTTTCCGTTTGGCATCAAGCACCCAAGGAAGGAGGGAGTCCTGTTAGCTCGGGTCGATCTTCAGGACGAGGTGATTTCGACCGCGGGAGATTATGAACGGTACTTTGAACGTGCTGGAATTCGGTACCACCATATCTTGGATCCGCGCACGCTCGAGCCGGCGCGCGGCTGTCAAAGCGTGACGGTGATCGCGCGGGACGGTACACTGGCGGACGGCTTGGATACCGGCATTTTTGTCTTAGGCCCTGAGCGTGGAATGGAACTTGTCGAACGGCTTCCCGATGTCGAGGCCGTCATTGTGGACAGCGAGGGGAAAATCCTAGTGTCGTCCGGTCTCAAAGACCGACTTCAGCTCGAAGAGTGAAAACGTTGAGGGGGAACATCATCGGCTCAGGTTGTGTTGTAAGTCTTGAGCACGAACTTATTTGAAAACGATCTTTTTCAGACTGTTCACTGGTACGTTGATCTCACCAAAATCGGACTCGCCTTTGAAGCTTCCAGCGGTCGCCAGGAGAGACCCTCCCGTTTTGCCGTTGGCGAGGGTAATGATCAATACCGGGAGGCCTTTATCTGATGCGGGACCGACATCAATTTGCCTAATGGCGTCGAACTTCACGTTGAGCGTTCCGGAACCGCGTTTCACCGGAATCTGCCTGAGTTCGTGCGGAAGATAAGCGGTCTCACTCTGGGCTCAAGATCCTAGTGCAACACTTGTATCCTGGTCGATCCAGGAGCCAAGGAGTTGCACATGGCACACTATCGACGCTTGAGTTTCATGGAGCGCGAGGAGGGGAGTCGCATGTTGGCCACGGGATCGAGTCTCCGGGCCACGGGACGGGCACTGGGCCGTGCCCCGAGCACCGTGGCGCGCGAGCTCGCACGCCACCACGCCTCGCCCGTGACCTATCGAGCCGTGCTGGCCCATCAACGGGCCCAACGCTGGGCCCACCACCCTCGCAAGCCCCGGAAGCTGGCGGTCCACTCCCGCTTGCGCAGGGTCGTCTTCACCCTGCTCGCGCAGCGGTGGTCCCCCGAACAGATTGCGCGCGGGTTGCCGCAGCGGTATCCTCATGAGCCGACCATGCGGATCTCCCACGAAGCCATCGACACCTCTCTCTATGTGCTGCCCCGGGGCGCGTTCAAGCGAGAGCTCGTCCGCTCTCTCCGCCGACGGCACCGGTTTCGTCGGCCGCGCAAGGTGCGGCTCTCGTCTCGGCCCATCCAGGATCTGATCAGCATCGACGAGCGGCCCGCGGAGGTGGCGGATCGCACGGTGCCGGGGCATTGGGAAGGGGACTTGCTCGTGGGTCGTGCGAATGCCTCCGCACTCGGCACCCTGGTGGAGCGGACCACGCGGTTGACGCTGCTGGTGCCGCTGCGATCGAAGGACGCGGTCACCGTGCGGCAGGCCTTCGCGCGCGAACTCCGGACACTGCCCGCCCAGCTCCGCCGCTCCCTCACCTACGACCAAGGGCCGGAAATGCGGGAGCACCGCCTCTTCACGAGGCAGACGAAGATGCGCGTGTACTTTGCCCATCCGCAGTGTCCCTGGGAGCGCGGGACGAACGAGAACACCAATGGCCTGCTGCGCCAGTTCTTCCCCAAAGGAACGCGCTTCCATCAGCTCTCTCGACGCGAGATCAAGCGGGTGCAGGCGATGTTCAACGATCGGCCCAGGAAAATCTTGAACTGGCACAGCCCGGCCCATGGCTTCACTCAACTGTTGCGCTAGGACCTTGAATGCACACACTGACCTTTTCTTCCCAATAGAACAGGACATTCTTGACCTCGGTCTCCACCCCTTGGGTATCTGTGATCACGGCTTTTAAGGCCTTGTTCTCCTTCGTATCGGCCCAGGCACTGCCGTCTGAAACAAGAAGTAACACAATCAGACGAATGACTAGATGAATAGGCCATCGTTGGCGGGCCTGTGACATTGGCCTCACTGCATGTCCCTCCCTTTGATGGGGTTAGGAACTCGACAGCCTGAGCAAAGATCTGAATCGATCACACGTTCAATCGTGCGGAGAGGGACTCTCTTTCAAGGCGGTTCTAGTGCTCCAGCCTATAGCTGATGGGGACTTGTACCACCACCTGCGGTTGTCCGAGGGCGTGCATGAGTTTGAGCGGCGACGCCTGCCTCATGATCTCGAGGGCATCCAGGTCCAGTACCCGATGCCCGGAGCTTTCTGCGACTTCGAGTTCCATGAGCTGACCGTCTTCCTTGATCACGGCCCGCAACACCACCTTCCCTTCCCAGCGGTTCATCCTGGCGATATGCGGATAGCGCTTTAACTGTTCGATCCTGCTCCACAAGGCCTGCGCCAACCAGCCGTAGTCAGGCTTTGCCGCGGGGCTAGGCCGTTCTGGATGCTCTCTGATCACTGCCTCCTGAATGGCTGGAGTGGCTGCCTGCAACGTGCCTTCAGTTGTCTCTGGCTTCACCCGTTCCATCGGCTGTGATTGCGTTGCCTCCGTGACCTGGTTCGAAATCAGAGACTGATCAGAAGGGGGAGCGGGAACTGGGCTGACGATCGCCTGCTGCGAAACCGGCGGGGCTGCTTCAGGAGGAGGCATGACGTCGGTCGGCGCCGTTTCTTGAACAACCGGTCCGACCTCTCTCATCTCATGTCTGACTTCTTGATGCACAAGAGGCTGCGCGGGCTGAACCATCTGGATCGGTCGCGTGGCTCGCTGTGGCTCAACCGATAGTGTCTTAGTTGGGGAGGGTGCCAGTGGAGTTGGAGAAGGCCCAGGTCCCTCTCCATGCTCCGGGACCGGTGCCTCAACCACGGAGACTTCCCACGTAAACGGTTCCGGCTGGGGCGCAAGGTGGAGGTCACCCAGAAGGATCAGTCCCGCGCCTATGACAAGGCCATGCATGAGCAGGGACAGTACCAGGCTCTGGATATACCTCTGGGTGTCCCCAGGAAGCTGCAGTGGGAGCGCGTTCACAGTCTGATCACCTCGAGACTTACCTGTCGAAAGCCCAGACCACGGACTTCATCCACAACTTGGACGAAGCGCTCAAGCATCGTCACGCGATCGGCTCGGACCACCACCAGCGACTCCCGAGGATGGGGGATCAGCACGGTCTTCAGTCCTTCCTCCGAGACCGGCTGATCATTCATGAACAGGCGACCATCGGCAGCCAATGTGATCACCAGCGGGACATCACGCCGGTCACCAGCTTCCTTGGATTTGGCGAGGTCGACCGGAATCTGGCCGGTTGTGATGAACGTCGCAGTGGTCAGGACGATTACCAACAGAACCAGCATCACGTCAACGAGCGGAATGACATTGATCTGGTTGAGTTCACGATCCATGCTGGACCCGGTACAGAGTCATCAATTCGGTCACACGCCGGCGCAGCACGTTGTTCATGACCACGCAGGGGATGGCGACGAGCAATCCCGCTGCGGTGGCCTTGAGCGCGAGGCTGAGCCCGATCATAATCGTGCTGACTGCAATGGTGCCAGCGGTGCCCATTGTGTGAAAGGTCAACATAATGCCCAGCACGGTCCCTAACAGACCGATGTATGGCGCGTTCGCCGCCACAGTCCCAATGACGACCAAGCGTTTCGTCAAGGTGATTTCAAACACTTGCTGATTCGGGAACTGGGTCAGGTCCACCTGGCGGTAAAAGCGCCACCGCTCTACAGCCACCGCCACCGACCAGACGCTGAGTACGAGCAATAGGCCAATCACGCCGAAGTCTATAGCATCTTTCAAGGCATCCATAGTAAGACCTCTTTCTCTACAGCTGTCATCCGTTCTCTGGAGGCCGACGAACCAAAAAAAATCCTCAAGGCATGTGAAACCCTGAGGATTGTGCCCAGTTCTTCACCCTCACTCTTTCCCCAGCCCACGAGGGAAAGACGGTTATTGTCCGGGCAGGTCTTCTGGCTCACAGGGACCCGAGCCTACTCCCCGCGCCTTCCCATCTTTGGCGTCCTGCGTCCGTCGCGGCTCTTGCGTCATTGCGACAGACGCAACGACGTGGTGCGCAATCGACGGGTCACGCGTTCAGACAGTGGCCTCTGCGGGTTTCGTCCCCATTCACAGCGGCGGGGCCGCGAGGGTATTCCACCCTCTTCCCTTTGCCCGGAGACATTGTTTTCGGAAACCCACTCTATGAGAGCCTGCGGAGTCTTGTCAAGAGCATACCAGTTGACTCTCTGGCGGCCCATGCCACTGTGAGATATCCCGATTATTCTGGCGAGACATAGTGAATGGGCGTGCTAGGTGGATGACCGCGGATTGGCGTCCCGGTCGAATAACACCGTATGGGTCGCAACGATCTGGAGTTCCACCGGTGTCCCGATGGGGTAGACGCTCGTCGAAGCTTCACTACTGTGCACGACACGACCAGAAGGGAGGCCAATCATATACAGATTCTCCGACCCTCGGAACTGCCTGGCCAGAATGCGGGCGGTGCAGTTCTCCGCTGGTATCACGTGGATATCGTCAGGGCGGATCATCACGACCACTCTGGCTCCTCCCTGGTAACCGGCCTGGTTCGGAAATTCTCCGATTTCCGTCAGAACCTTCCCGTTCTCGACAATGCCTGGAATAAAATCGGCTTGACCCACAAAATCCGCGACGAAAGGAGTGGAGGGCATGTGATAGATCGCCTCAGGGGTGTCGAACTGTTCGAGATGACCGTTGTTCAACACCGCGACCCGGTCGGCCATGGCGAAGGCTTCATCGTGATCATGGGTGACCAGGAGTGCCGTGGTGTTGGTGCGTCTCAGCAGGTCGTGCAGGTCCTGGCGCATCTTGCCCGTCATGTCGGGATCCAGGTTGCTGAAGGGTTCATCAAGGAGCAGAATCACCGGTTTTTGCGCAAGCGCCCTGGCGAGCGCAACCCGCTGTTGCTGGCCCCCCGATAGTTCATGGGGATACCGTCGTTCGAATCCAATTAAACCGGTCATGGCCAGCATGGCGTGCACTTGTGTGGTACGCTGATCAGCCGAGAGATGTCGGAGCCCAAATGCAATGTTTTCGGCGACGCGGAGATGGGGAAACAGCGCATATTCTTGAAAGACCATCCCCACGCGCCGCTCTTCTGTGGGGACCAGGAGTCCC
>Ga0209376_1003037_pt1 | contig 15467 bp, 14 predicted proteins | sample GraSoiAngelo_134_FD_185891 | JGI IMG/M metagenome (GOLD analysis project Ga0209376, IMG submission 185891) | Grasslands soil microbial communities from the Angelo Coastal Reserve, California, USA - 14_0929_05_30cm (SPAdes) (version 2) | ecosystem: Environmental > Terrestrial > Soil > Grasslands ... | reverse complement strand
AAGACGAAGATGAGCGCGAAGAAGACGATCCAGCCGACCGCTGAGAGCAGATGCACACGTCCGTCGAGGCGCTGCGGACCGCTGGTGAACGAGCCGACCAGCCCGATCGTGAGGCCGACCTGCGCGAGGACGATCGTCGCGAGAGTCGCAGCGCCGTACGCGGTCCCCGCAGCGAGCGCGGCGACACCGAGGGCCACGATGAGGACGCGCACCGCGCGGCGGATCGGGACGACGGCGAGCGCGAGCGCGACGACGAATGCGAGCGCGACCGCGAGCTGCGCGACGACCTGCGGCAGGCGCGTGTCCACTTCGATTCGTCCGAGTCCGGTGAGGAGCGTGAGCTCGAGGAACAGATAGGGGCCGACGACGAGCGCGCCCCACGCGCCGCTCGGCGGCGCGTTGCCGTCTGGTACGGAGACGAGCGCCGCGACGAACGCCGCCGCGAGGAGCAGCGCGGCGATGACCGACAGCGGACCGTCGATGAGCTCGAGGTCGAGACCGTGCAGGGCGATCTCACCCGCGATCTGCACCGCGACGCCGAGGATGATGCCGGTCGCCGCGTCGCGAAGCAGACCCGCGCGTCCGGCCTGCCGGATGAACGCGGGGAGCCAGCAGAGCCAGACGATCCATGAGGCGAACGCGAACGCCGGTGAGGCGTTCTCGCCGGGCAGCGCCTGGCGGAGCACGACGATGAGCCCGAAGAGCGCGCCCAGCCATACGGCCTGGCGGCGCAGCGGGACAAGGCGCACGAGGAACGAACCGACGACGCCTGCGATGAAGACCTCGGCCGCGACCTGACCCGCGTACGTGGTGTTGTCCTCGGCGACGTTCCAGATGATCATCGCGAGCGTCATCCGCACGGCCTGGATCCCCATCCAGGTCCCAAGCGTTGCTGCGAGCGTCGTCATCCCCACAGGCTAGCGAGAGAGGCCGATGCGAACCGCAGTTCGCATCGCCGAGCGAGCGACGCCTGTACGGCGAAGCCAGTACCTCGGCGGGGACTCTATCAGCGGTCCGCGGCTACGCGGTGGGGTGCGAAGCGACCCAGGCGTCGACCTTCGCGCGGAAGCGATTCGGCGCTTTGGCGAAGGTGCTCATGCATCCTGGACTACAGAAGGCGTACTCGCGGTCCGGCATCTCGAGCGTACGTCCGTCCTCTCGTGCCTCAGCGATGTCGACGATCATGTCGCACACCGGGTCGAGGATCTTGGGCCCCGACCCACCGGAGCTCTGTTTCAAGCTGCGGTGCTGGCGAGGTGCGGGTTGAGCTGCTGGAGGATGCGCTCCTTGGGCTGGTAGCCCACGAGGCGCTGCGCCTCACGTCCGTTCTTGAAGAGGATCATCGTCGGGATCGAACGGACGCCGAAGCGACCGGCGGTGATGGGATTCTGGTCCACGTCGAGCTTCGCGATCCGGATCTTCGAGCTCTGCTCGTTGGCGATCTCCTCGAGGACCGGGGCGACCATGCGGCACGGGCCGCACCACGCTGCCCAGAAGTCGACAAGGACCGGTTGATCGGACTTCAGGACCTCGGTCTCGAAGGTCTGATCACTGACAACTGTCGGTTTGGTCACGGTCTCGTCCTCCCAGGAGCTTTCACCACTTGAACACTAGCTGGTGCCCTCGTTGTTCCACGGCAGGTTCGAGGCCAAGTACGGCTTCCAGCCCGTCCAAGCCTGCCGCGCCGTTGGCCAGAAAGCCACGCAACGGCCTCCACTTTACGAAGCGCCAGCCGCGGCGTCGAACGATGTCCGATAGGGGCGCGGACCGCTCGAGCTTCTGCTGGAGCAGAGCGGCGCGCTCGTCGGCGATGGCGAGGAAGCGGAAGACGCGATCGTCGTCGGGGATGGCTTCGCCGATCGAGACGATGCTGCGATACAGGCGCGCCGTCCACTCGGCCTGCCAGAGGAACGCCATGCGACCGCGGTCGTACCAGACGCAGTCGACGAACTCGAGCGCATCGGCCGGACCGCGGAGCGAGTGCGCGGGACCGGCGAGTCGCTCGGCGTCGGTCATGAGCTCGACGAGCGTCCGGCCGCGCTCGGCGTGCGATGCGGGCGTCGCGCGGCGCTGGACGTCACGGCCAACGTGGACCTTGAACCCGAGGCGGTGGCCCGCGTCGACGAGCTCGGCGACGAGCTGCGATTGCGACGCCTGGCGAGCGACGAGCGAATCGGCATCAGCGAGACGCCAGCGCCCCTCCTCCGATTGCACCGCGTACGACGCGATGGCTTGCTCGATGAGCTCGCGGTCCGGCGTCTCGGCGCCGCGGAAGAGCGCGTACGTTCGGCGCAGGAGCGACCGCGTATCCACCTCGCGCGTGGCGGAGAGCACGCCCCAGACCGACCATTCGACGCGGTCATCGAGCGGCGTGACGTCGTGCGCTCCCTTCACCACGTACGCGTACTCCTCAGGCTCGTCAGCGATCTTGATGCGCTCGATGTCCGACCGTCGTCCGTCCGCCAGCGCTGATCGGAAGTGATCGACGAAGAGCTCGAGCTCTGAGACGCCACCCGCACGCGCGAGCGCGAGCGGCACGAGGAGCCCTTCAGCCGACAGCGACTGCAGCGCGGCCGCGGCGGCAAAGTCCTCACGCACGGGCTCGCCGCGCTCGTGGTACGCGTCGCGCACGCCTTCGCGCATCGCCTCCTCGATAGCCGCGCCATCGGTGGTGGATTGATCGCGCAGGAGCGGCATCTCGCGATCGAAATCGCACGTCGCCGCGGCCGCGCCGTTGCCATACGCGCCGGCGAGCGCGTCGCGCTGGTAGAGGATCGTCCGCAGCCGGTAGCCCGCGCCGGTCGCCGCGAGGACGGTCGCCGCGAGCGTCGTCGCGTCCGCGTGCGGCACGTACACGACCGCGGCCGCACCCGGCTTCGACGCCTTGTGTCCTTCTATAAGCGCTGCGCGCATCTGACGAAGTAGCCGTTCGCGCGACGCCAGTCGCCCCTCGCCAGCCTCGAGCGGGCGTGTCGTCTTCGCGCCGAGCAGCAGCACGCTGCCGACGGTGCTCCATCCACCGAGCGGATCGTCGACCGGCGCCTGGCAGAGAACGAGGTCGGCGTCGCCGGCGTCGTGACGCGCGACGCTCTTCGTCGCGCCGCGCTGCACAAGCCATCCGATCAGCTCTTTCACCGTGCGCTCGTACTCGAGCCAGATGTTCGTCTCGCGCGTCTGCGCGGCGTGGCCGCGTCGCGCGCGACCTTTCTCGATGCGCAGCGGCGTGCCGTGCCCGGCGACCGCGTTGAGGCGGCTGCCGCTCACGATGCACTCGAGCAGGCACAGCTTCAGCACCGCTTGCGCCTCGGGCATGCCGACGACGGCGGTCTCGATCGCGCGCAGGGTCGCCATGAGTGCGGTGACGTTGCGCGGCGTATAGAGCATCGCGACGGACTCGCCGAGCGCGGCCGCGACCGGGTCGGGTCCGAAACGCTCGACGAGCTGCCAGTAGGCCATGCCGCGCGGCTCGATGCGCCGCGTGCGCTCCTCGTCCTCGGTATCGACCGGTTCGATCAGAAGCGCCCGGCCATCGCGCGCGCAGACACCGCAACGGAAGGCCTTCTTCGAGGGCACGGGCGAATCGCGCTCCCAGAGGAACGCCTCCACGACGACCGGCGCACGGCACGTCGCGCAGCGCGAGCCGTAGAGCTCGCGCATCGCGACGCGATGCGGCGTGCCGATGAGCGCCGAATCGGCGACACGCTCGAGCGCGATGAGGAGCTCGTCCGCCGCCGGCGCCATTCGGACGACATCGCGAGCCCACGCACCGAGGGGCTCTCGCGAGCGCGCGATCCCGCGGCGACCGACGTGTTCCGCGGCGTCGGCAGCGGACCAGGGGAACGCGAGCGGATCGAGGACGAGTCCTCGCTCGGGCGCATACGCCGTCGCGAACGTCGCCGCGAGAGCTTTGGGGAACGCGCTGCCGAAGCGTTGGAGCGGTCGCGGGAGCGGCAGGGTTTCGATCGGCGTGAACGAGAGCACCCGCTCCCGCGGGTTACTCATCCCTCGCCCAGGGGCAGGGGCCCCTGTTCAGCGAGCGGAGTGAGCGTGTCATTGCAGGTGGAAGAGTACGGCCCTCCGGGCATCCGCGATCACTCCGATCCAGCTTCCGTCGCGTGAGGCGACGAGGTCCTGGATCTGTCCGACGGGCGCAAGCTGGTCGGCCGCTCCGTCCTGTGTGGCGAAGGCGACGAGCCGATCGGTCCCATCGAGGACGACCGGCCGGAGGCCGACGACCAGCGCGCGGCCGTCGATGAGCTGCGCCGACCACTTCGCCGCCGCACCCTCGGTCGCGAACGCCGTGAGCCGCTGCGGCTCGAGCACATAGAGGGTGCCGTCCTTCGCGAACTCGACGTCACGCCCTGGCGGCGCGACCTTCGTGATCGTGCGCGAGGGATCCGGCGACTTGATCGCCACGCGGAACGTCCCCACGTCGGTCACGATCGCTGCCCAGAAGCCCGCGCGATCGACCGCGAAGGCGCGCAGCGCGCCGGGGATGCTCACGATCCCGCGCGTGTCGCGCTCGCGACCGACGTTCAGGACACGCAGCTCGACGTTCGCGCCGATCTGGCTCGCGATGAAGAGCTCGCCGTTGTCGCTCGCGCTCAGGATCGCGCCGGAGCTGCTCACGTCGATGGGGAACGGCGCGCCCAGCGGCGCGCCGTCCGGCGCTCGGCCGCCGATGATGCCGCGATCGTCGCCCGACGACGACGCCGCGAAGGCGTACGCCCTCGGCACGAAGACGACGGACTGCGCCGCGCTGTTGAGGCGCATCGGGGCGCCGACGTAGTCGCTCGGACGCGGCATGACCCACGTGACCAGCGTCTGCCCGCCGCCAAACAGGAATCGCGCGTCGTCGGTGAACACGAGCTGGTTCACGCCCGCGTTGAAGCGCGGCAGCGCGCGAAGCACACCGTCATTCGTGAAGATCGCGACGAAGCCGTCGTCCGATCCGATCGCGACGTGGCTCGCGTTCGGGGTCATCGCGATGCGGCGCGATCCCGCGCGCGCGTCGAGGAAGCGCTCCGGCTCGCGCCAGAGCTCGACATCGGGTGCGACACCGGAGCGCGCGAACTTGTACGACGTTTGGTCGATGACGATCGCGATCGTCCCCTGCTTGAGGAGCACGCCCGCCGCGGCGTCGGCGCTCGCACGGTCTTTGAACGACGCGCGCACGACGAACGGGCTCTCCGTCGACGCGACCCACGCGACGCCGAGCTCCTTCGCGCGATCGCTCGCCTCGGCCGCGCCCGCGAACGGTCCGACGGTGACGAGCGCACCCGATGATGGCGACGCGGTCACCTTCATGCCGACACCGCGCGCGGTGAGCTTGTCGAGTGTGCCGTCGTCCTTGAGCAGGCTCTGCAGTGTGCGGAGCAAAGACCAGCTTTTCGCGACGTCGTCGATGACGCGCACCAACGCGTCCGGCGTTCGCGCGTCGGCGTACGCGAGCGTGTCCTTCCGAAGCTCGCCGAGCGCATCGGCGAGCGTCACGAGCCGGTCGCGGATCGGTCCCGCGGTGTCGACGCTCGCGGCGACGATCTTCGTCGAGGTGTCCGCGATGACGAGCGCCTGCGCGCGCGCGATCGTCGCGTAGCGATCGGTGTTCACCGCGCGGATGCGCTCGCCGTTCAGCGAGCCGACGAGGGCGTAATCGTAGGCGGAGAAGCTGAGGAGGATCTCCCCGACCGCGCGGGCGATGGGTCGGGCGTCGTTGATGTCGCGGGAGGGCGAGGGCTTCGCGCTGGGGCCACCCGAGCAGGAGGCCGTCACCACGACGAGGAACGCGAATATCGCTCCCCATCCAGTGCGACCCATCAGCCCACCCCTTTACTCGCTACTCGTCCTCGTCGTCCTCCGCGTCGTCTTCCTCTTCCTCGACGACGAGCGGCTCCTCGTTCGATTCGGCTTCCTCGAGGACTTCCTCGCCGGTCTGCGCTTCGGCCCCTTCGACCTCGTCGGCCTCTTCGGCCTCCTCGTCGGCGTCCCGTCCGAAGCGGAAGAAGTTGCCCTTGATGTACGCCCGCTCTTTCGTCTCGGCCGGCCGGTGATGACCGGGGAACGAGATGCGGCTCGCGTTCTCCGGGCTCTGGAAGACCTCACGAATGGCAACGCGAGCGTTCGCTTGGTCGTTACTGACGATCGCCGCCACGTACTGGTTTCCGGTGCGGATCAGGTCGATAAGCCGCCGCCCGACCTTTGGCTCGAGGAATCCCAGGAGCTCGCCGTCGCTGGCGTGGACCGCCAGGAGGCCCTCTTGCTCGCGGAGCTGGCACTCAGCGCCGACCGAGTAGCGGGCGAGGATGTGACCCGGGGCGGGATTGATGAGCCGGAGGATCCCGGTCTTGCCCATGTCCTCGATGAAGAGGCGGGGCTGGGTCTTCGTCTTCGTCGTGACGGCCTTGGACTTGTGGTCGAGCAGCTGCGTGGTGCGCTGCAAGCCGCGGATGGCGATCGAGTTGTATGGCTCGGCCTTGAGGACCTCGGCGAACGCGGCCTTCGCTTCCTCGACCTTGCCCTGCTCGACGTAGGCGCGGCCGAGGCGGTTATGCGCGTCGATGTCGTCGGGCGCGGCCTCGAGGATCTTCTGGTTCAGGTCGACCGCGCGCGTCCAGTCCGCATCGAGGGCGGCCGCGACCGCCTGATCTGCGAGGGCGCGGACGCGCAGGCCTGCGTCGGCTGAGGGAGACATCGGGAGACCATTGTCCCACAAGCGCCGTCAGGCGCGCGGACGAAGTACTCCGCGAGTACATTTCGCCGCGACATGCCGTACCTCTCTGAGATCCAACATCGCAGGGTGATCGAGCCGAATGGCAATGAGATCGGCACGCTCAAGGATCTCGCCGTCGTGCCGCAGGGTCAGTTCCCCGCCGTGCAGTGGGCCATCCTCGCGACCGGCGATGGCGAGCGGGTGGTGAAGTGGTCGGACATCGCGCAGGAGATCGGCCACCTTCGGCTACGCGGGCGCATCGATACCGTGCCCGACGCCATGCTGCCTCCCGACGCGCTGCGTCTGTCACGCGACCTCATGGACAAGCAGATCGTCGATACGCACGGCGCGAAGATCGTGCGCGTGAATGACCTGCAGCTCTCCGACGTCGAGGGTCAGCTCCGCCTCGTCGGCGCAGATGTCGGTCTGCGCGGGCTGCTGCGGCGCATCGGCGCGGAGGGTCTGGCCGAGCGCCTCTTCGGGCGGCGCCTGCCGCGCGGGATCATCCCCTGGCACCTCGTCGAGCCGCTCGACTCGAACACGCCCGAGCAGGGCGTGCGCGTCACCGTGCCACGCACGAAGCTCGCCCTCCTCCACCCGGCGGACATCGCGGACATCGTCGAGGAGATGGCCGCCGACGAGCGCCGTCACGTGTTCGAGCAGCTCGACATCGAGACCGCGGCCGAGGCGCTCTCGGAGGTCGAGCCGGAGCTCCAGGCGTCGATCGTCACCGACCTGCCGGAAGAGCGCGCCGCGGACATCCTCGATGAGATGGCGCCCGACGAGGCCGCCGACCTCCTCCAGGACCTACCCGAGGAGCGGCGTGAGGAGCTCGTCGAGCTCATGCAGAAGGAAGAGGCGCAGGACGTCGAAGAGCTCCTCACCTTCCCCGAGGACACGGCGGGCGGGATCATGACGACCGACTTCGTCGCGCTCCCCGCGGAGCTGACGGCGCAGCAGGCCATCGATCGCCTCCGCGAGCTACGGCCCGACCCCGAGCTCACCTATTACCTGTATGTCATCGACGGGCAGGGTCGGCTCGATGGGGTCATCAGCCTGCGCGACCTCGTTGTCGCGAAGCCCGAGCAAAAGGTCGCCGACGTCATGGACCCGCACGTGTTGAAGATCGACGCGACCGCATCGAAGGAGGACGTCGCCGCGCTCATCGCCAAATACGACCTGCTCGCGCTGCCGGTCGTCGACGCGCGGCACAAGCTCATCGGCACGGTGACCGTCGACGACGTCGTCGAGATCATGCTCCCGCGCGGCTGGAAGAAGAGGTCAAGCCGGACGCTCGCGCGCTAGATGCTTCGCATATACGGGCGTCTCCGCTTCTATCTCCTCGCGCTCGGTCCGGGACTCGTCACCGCCTTCGCCGACAACGACGCCGGCGGCATCACGACGTACTCCCTCGCGGGTGCGCAGTTCGGCTTCGGGCTCATGTGGGTGCTGCTCGTCACCGCGATCGCGCTCACGGTGACGCAGGAGACCGGCGCGCGCCTTGCGCTCGCGACCGGCCAGGGGCTCGCGGGACTCATCCGCGAGCGATTCGGTGTGCGCTGGACGGCGTTCGCCGTGCTCACGATGCTCGTCGCGAACCTCGGGACGACCGTCGCGGAGTTCGCGGGAATGGCCGCGGCGTTCTCGCTCTTCGGCGTGCCGCCGGGGCTGTCGTCGATCCTCACCGCCTCGCTCGTCGTGCTGTTACTCGCGCGCGGGTCGTTCACCCGCATCCAGTACGGCTTCGTCGCGATCGGCGCCGCGGTGTCGATCGCCTATGCGTTCTCCGCGTACCTCGCGCACCCGGACTGGGGGCACGCGGCGCGCGCGCTCGTCGTGCCGGAGATCACCGCGTCGAGCGCGTACTTCCTCATGCTCGTCGGTGTCGTCGGCACGACGATCACGCCGTGGGGTCAGGCGCTGATCCAGTCCTACATCGCAGACAAGGGCCTGGGCCCGCGTGACCTCGCGCCTGTTCGGGTCGACGTCGCGCTGGGCTCGGGCGTGCTCACGAACCTCATCGCCACGTTCATCATCGTCGCCTGCGCGGCGACGCTCTTCCCCACCGGTCGATCGATCAACGACGCGGCCGACGCCGCGACCGCGCTCGGCCCGCTCGTCGGTCCCTCGGCGCGTTCCGTGTTCGCGGTCGGCCTCTTCGCGGCGGCATTGCTCGGCCTCGCGACCGTGCCGCTCTCGAGCGCGTACTTCGCGTGTGAGGCCTTCGGCTTCGAGCGCGGGCTGTCGTTCCGCTGGCGTGAGGCGCCTGTGTTCTACGGCCTGCTGTCCTTCTTCATCGCCGGCGCCGCGCTGTTCATCGTCATCCCCGGACTGCCGCTCATCCAGGTCATGTTCCTCGCGCAGGTCGTGAACGGCCTGCTCCTGCCGATCATCCTCATCTTTGTCATGCGCCTATGCCGCGAGCCGAACCTCGGCGCGCTGCGCAGCGGGCCGATCCTCTATCCGCTCGGTTGGGCCATCACCGCGCTCGCGAGCGCGATGTCGCTCACGTTCGTCGCGTCGCTCTTCCTCTTTCGATAGGAAAGAAGCCGGCCGCCTCGCGGCGGCCGGCTGGGAGCGGGAAGGAGGTGGGTGGATCTAGCGGATGACGACGCTGCCGTAGATCTGGAGCGTGCCCGCGTCCTTTGAGCTCGTCACGCCTCCGTTGACGCTCGCTCCGGACGACGGGAGCCAGTAGAAGGAGCCGGGTGGCGGGCAATCCGAGACGCAATCGCCAATGCGATCGACCACGAGGTTGCCCGAGCCCTTGAGCGAGCCGAGCCTCAGGTCGACCGGGCCGGCGCCGTGATCGCGGGCGTAGTACGCGGTGCCGAACGTCCAGCCGCAGAAGGTCGGGTCGCAGCGGAACTGCTGCCACTGCACGGGCAGTTGATCGCTGACCATCGTGAACGATGCGGTCGGCGAAACGGTGATCGACTCGTCGCGCAGCGCGAAGTTGATCGTGCCGCGGAGATCGCGGAGCTCGCCACTCAAAAGATCGCCGGACATGACGACGGTCCCGTTGCTGTTGCCACCGAGGATGCTCGAGAAGGTGGCGCCGCCGGTGATCTGGAGGGTCTGTGTCGCTTGGCCGGCGACCGCGACGCCGCTCAGCGCGAGAGAGAGGATCGCTGTGAGAGTGAGCGCGAGTATCGAACGACGCATGTTGTGTTTCCCTTCCGTCGGCGGTCATCGATGACCACCCGACGCGAAGGTGTGTAGGCGCGCAGATGCGCATGTCGGTGTGGGGCTGGCCACGCCCCGAACGTGAGCCGCCACACGTCGGCAGTGCTAGCGCGGTTGCTCTAGCACGCCCCCGCCGGCATCGAGCCAGCGATCCGGGTTCTCGTAGAAGATGCGCTTACAGCGCTCACTGTCGAAGGAGTACGTCCGGTTCTCGTAGCGGATGCGCATCGCGCCGTCGCCGAGCGGGCGCTTGCAGATGACGCAGACGGCCGCGTCCATCACTCGAGCTCGATGATCGGCTGGTGCGCGCGGACGAGCTGGCCGCTCTCGATGAAGAAGCGGCGCACCTTTCCGCCCGCGGTGGAGCGGATCTCGTTGAACAGCTTCATCGCTTCGATGAGCCCGATGACGTCACCCTGCGCGATCTGGCTCCCGACCTGGATGAACGGCTCGGCCTGCGGCGATGGCGAGCGATAGAAGATGCCCGTGAGCGGCGCGTTGACCGTCGGGTAATCCGTTCGCGCGGGCGCTTCGGCGGTCGGCGCGACGGAAGCCGCAGGACCGGCGGCGGCCGCGACCGGTGCAGCGCCGTTCTTGCTCACGCGCACGCGTAGCGGGCCGCGTCGGACCTCGAGCTCCTGCACCTCATCCGCGGCGAGGCGCTGCAGCAGCTCGACGGCGAGCGCGTTCGCGTCGGCTCGGACCTTCTTCGGATCGGCTATAGCGAGGCTCCGCTGCGGAAGAGGAGCGACGCGTTGTGCCCGCCGAAGCCCATCGAGTTCGACATCGCGATGTCGAATTTCGCCTTGCGCGACGTCTTCGGCACGTAGTCGAGATCGCAGTCGGGATCGGGGTTCTCGAGATTGATCGTCGGAGGCAGTACGCCGTCGCGCATGCCGAGCACGCAGAAGATCGCCTCGATCGCGCCCGCCGCCCCGAGGGTGTGTCCGGTCATCGACTTCGTCGACGACACCGCGACCGAGTACGCCCGCGGGCCGAAGACCGTCTTGATCGCGGCCGTCTCGGCGCTGTCGTTCGCCTGTGTCGAGGTGCCGTGCGCGTTCACGTAGGCGACGTCACTGGGCGCCAGAGCGGCGTCGTCGAGCGCCATGCGCATCGCCCGCACGATCCCCTCGCCCCCCTCGGCCGGCGCGGTCACGTGGTGCGCGTCGGCTGTCGCGCCGTAGCCGATGATCTCCGCGAGGATCGGCGCCCCGCGCGCCTTCGCGTGCTCGTACGCCTCGAGGACGACGCAACCGGCGGCCTCGCTGAAGACGAAACCGTCGCGGTCGCGATCGAATGGACGCGATGCCTGCTCGGGCGCGTCATTGCGGGTCGAAAGGGCGCGCGCCTGATTGAACGCGGCGATAGAGATCCGGATGATGCCGGCCTCGGCACCGCCGGCAAGCATCACGTCGGCCTGTCCGCGCCGGACCTGCTCGGTCGCCTCGCCGATCGCGTGCGCGCTCGACGCGCAGGCCGAGACGTGCGCCATGTTCGGGCCCTTGGCGCCGTACTTCATGGCGATCTCGCCCGCGGCCATGTCCACGATCATCATCGGGATCAGGAACGCGGACACCTTCTTCGGATCCTTCGCGTGCGAGAGGACGTTGTCGACGAGCGTCGACACCCCGCCGATGCCCGAGCCGAACGCGACCCCGATCCGCGGCGCGTTGTCGGGATTGATCTCCAGCTTCGCGTCCTTCAGCGCCTGGCCTGCGGACGCCACCGCCATCTGCGCGAAGCGGTCGGCGCGGCGGACCTCCTTGCGATCCAGGTACTGGGTCGGATCGAAGTCGCGCACCTCGCCCGCGATCGTCGTCTCGAGGCCGGTCGTGTCAAACCGCGTGATCCGACCGATCCCGCTCCGCCCGGCGCGGATGCCTTCCCACGTCTTCTCGACCGTCGCGCCGAGCGGGGTGATCATCCCGACGCCCGTGACGACGACGCGCCTGCGCCCGCCGTTGTTCATGTTCTGAGTTTAGATAGGGCGAGCGACGAGCGATTCACTCGCGAGGAGCGAGTCCTGATCGTCGAGTGACAACGAGACGGAGGATAGATAGGGCGAGCGACGAGCGATTCACTCGCGAGGAGCGAGTCCTGATCGTCGAGTGACAACGAGACGGAGGACTAGGGAAGCGCCGCGAGGACGAGGGTGTCGACGCGGGCGCTCGTCGGATAGACGACCGGCTCGCTCAGTGAGGCGAAGACGAGGACGCGGCCCTTGCCGCGCACGTCCCACGATCCGTTGTGCTGCACGAGCGCCGTGTCCTCGTCGATGCCGAGTAGCCGCTGCCCTTGCGGGATGACGCCGGACCACTCGCGCAGCAGGCGCTCGGGGATGATGTCGAAGTGCGGCGCGACGATGACGTCGCGCACGACGCCCATCGCGCGACGTAGCCCGATCCCGGTCGGGAAGCCGTCCGGGCCGCGGCCCGAGAAGACGAAGGTGTGCTCGCCCATGAGCATCGCACCACCACTCGACCCCGCGACGATCGCGCCCGCGCGATTGCGATCGAGCACGGCGGACCAGAAGCGCGACCCCTCGAGCGTTTCGGTGATGTGTCGCGGATCGCCGCCCGAGAAGTAGATCCAATCCGCGTCGGCGATCGCGCCGCTCCACCGCTCGTCGTTCGCCTCGCCGCGCGTCAGCACAGGAACGCCGTACGGCTCGGCGCCGAGCGCGCGGAAGTGCTCGGTGCCTCTCGCGATCCATGCCGGCGGCGTGTCCTCGAGCCCCGCGGCGGTCGGCACGATCGCCACACGCGCGCGCGGTCGCAGCGTCGCGAGAAGCGCCGCGTCGACGGCGCGCATGGCGGACGTGAACTCCCCGGATCCCGCGAGGACGATCGCGCCGCGGCTCACGTCCCCACTCCGAGCGAGGAGAAGCGGCGCACGAGCCGGTCGTAGTTCCTGCGGCTGCGCTTCTGGCGTTCGTCCTCTCCGAGACGCTCCCAGGCGCGGTGCGTGTGCCGCGTCGCGAGTCCGGCACCCGATGCGACCGCTGAGAGTCCGCGCTCACGGAGCGCCAGCGACAACGCGATGTCGAGGTTTCGATAGAAGCGGTAGCGCACGTCGAATCCGCCGATCGCGAGGAGCGGCTCGCGTCGCGTCGCGAAGCAGTAGCCCTGGATCGCGTCACACACGCCGCTTGTGATCTCGTCGAACTGCTTTAAGTGGTCGACCGCGCGCAGGCCCCATGGCCCTGTCGCGCCAATGGTCTTCTCACGAAGCGTCCGCTCGAGCGCGCCGAACAGGTCTCCGGTGATCTCGACGGACGGATCGAGCTGCAGGACGTAGCGACCGCGTGACACGCGCAGGAGCGCGTTGCGCGCCGCCGCCTCGCCGAGATCGCGGTCGGCGAGCACGACGCTCACGCGTGCGTTCGCGAGGCGGCTGATCCGCTGTGCGCTCTCCTCGCTCGAGCCCTGGTCGACGACGAGGATCTCGCCGTCCGCCGGTAACCAGCGCAGCGCGGCCGCGACGCACCGCTCCGCGTCGCCGGGGAACTCGCGCGTCACGATGCACGCCGACCACGAGCGCGTCGGCACCGCGGCGCGCAGATCGGCGAGCTCTCCACCCGACGAGATGCGGTGCGGCCCGCGCGGCGGGAGGCGCCGCTCGCCGCGCGAGAGGACGATGCGCTGCCGGTCGATGTCGTCCACGCGCCAGCCGTCGAGTTGCGCGCGCAGCACGTCCGCGGTGCGCAGATCGTTGCGCACGCGCGCGCGGCGATGCTCCTCCGCCGCGGTGCGGATCTCGGACGGCGCGTCATCGGGCTCGCGCACGACGCTCGACAGATCGAGCCCGAGCACGCGGTCCATCTCCAGCGCCGTGGTGACCCGCTCCTGCGGGCTCGATCCGCGATCGGCGAGCGAGGCCTGCAGCACCGCGAGGGCGCCGGGCATGTCGAGATCGTCCGCGAGGCGCTCGCGGAACTGGGCGAGTCGATGCGACGGGGCGTCGGACGGCGTACCGGCGAGCGCGAGCTGAGCGAGATAGCGGATGCGCTGGCGAACGTGATCGAGCCCTTCCGCGGCCTGGCGCAGCGCGGCGAGCGTGAAGTGCATGCGCTGCCGGTAGTGCGTGAGCAGCGCCTGGTAGCGGAACGCGAGCGGATCGAAGCCGAGGTCGCGGATCTCGCTCACCTCTGTCGTGTTGCGCGCCGACTTCGCCATCTTCACCCCGTCCGCGAGCAGATGCTGTCCGTGGATCCACGTCCCGACGACGTCGTGACCGAGCGCGCCCTCGGACTGCGCGATCTCGTCCTCGTGGTGCGGGAAGATGTTGTCGACGCCACCGGTGTGCACGTCGAAGCGCTCGCCGAGGTAGCGCGTGCTCATCGCCGAACACTCGATGTGCCAGCCGGGATAGCCGTCGCCCCACGGTGTCTTCCATACGAGTGCTGCGCGTCCCTCTTCGGCGCGCTTCCAGAGCGCGAAGTCCGACGGATCGAGCTTTGCGGGATCGACCTCAGCGCGCACGCCCTGCTTCAGCGCCTCCTGCACATTGCCCGAGAGGCGGCCGTATCCGGGGAATCGCTTCACCGCGTAGTACACGGTCCCGTCGACGTCGTAGGCGAGGCCGCGCGCGAGGAGCCGCTCGATAAGCGCGACCATCTCGGGCACGTGCTCGGTCGCGCGCGGATACACCGTGGCCGACAAGATGTTCAGCGAGCGCTCGTCCTCGCGGAATCGCTCCTCGTACGTCGCCGCGATCTCCATGGGTGTCTTGCCCTCGGCGAGCGCCGCCGCGATCACCTTGTCCTCGCCGCGATCGACGACGTCCTGCCGCATGTGCCCGACGTCGGTGATGTTCTTCACATGTGTCACGCGCAGCCCGTCGAACTCGAACGCGCGTCGCAGCCAGTCGGCGAGGAGGTAGCTGCGCAGGTTGCCGAGGTGGACCGCGCGGTACACCGTCGGCCCGCAGGTGTACATGCGGACCTCGCCCGCGGTCAGGGGAGTGAACGGTTCGACGCGGCGTGTGAGCGTGTTGAAGAGCCGGAGCACGGACGATCCTCCCCTGCGCACAGGGTACGACCGTTCAACCCCGGCGATGGCGTCGGCTATTCCTCCTTCAGCATGGCCTCGATGATCGACACGGCCTCGCGCACCGACGCGACCTGTTCGGGCCGCAGCCGGCGCACGCGGCGCTCGATGTCGGCGATCCGCAGCTCACGGCCCTTCGCGAGCACGCGACGCCCCTTCGCGGTCATCTCGATGCGCGCGACGCGCGCGTCCGCGGGATCGCGCGAGCGCCGCACGAGTCCGAGGCGCTCCATCTCCGCAACGAGCGTGCTCATCGTGGGCGGGCGCACCTGCTCGGCTGCCGCCATCTCGCCGAGCGTTCTCGGCCCGCCCATGAGGACCGAGAGCGCCGAGAGCTGTGCCGCGGAGACACCGGTGAGCGGATCGCTCCGGCGCACGCGGCGCAGGAGGTGGATCGCCGCCGAGTGCAGCCGGTCGGCGACATCGCGCTCCGGCCTTGCGCCGCTTGACACGCCGTGATATTAGTTAGCCTACCTAACTAAATCAACTTCGTCCGGGGAGGCTTCCAAGGATGAGCGCTG
>Ga0209376_1003031_pt1 | contig 15479 bp, 13 predicted proteins | sample GraSoiAngelo_134_FD_185891 | JGI IMG/M metagenome (GOLD analysis project Ga0209376, IMG submission 185891) | Grasslands soil microbial communities from the Angelo Coastal Reserve, California, USA - 14_0929_05_30cm (SPAdes) (version 2) | ecosystem: Environmental > Terrestrial > Soil > Grasslands ... | reverse complement strand
CGGCTGATGAAGCTGAGGTCGCGCATCCGATCGAGCGCAACGTCGCGCACCTCGCGTGAATTGGCGCGATCCGCCCATGGCGACAATCTGTTTGGGCTTTTGACCAGACCTGCGAGCGTGGCGCACTCCGCCAGCGACATCTCACGTGCGGGCTTGCCAAAGTACCCTCGCGCTGCCGCTTCCGCCCCGTACAGCCCGCCGCCGAAATAGATCCGGTTCAGATACAACTCCATGATTTTTTGTTTCCCGAACTGCTCTTCGATTCGTTGCGCTAGAAAAATCTCCAGCAGCTTCCGGCGGAAGGTTCTTTCCTTGAGTGAGAAACTGTTGCGCGCCAGTTGCTGCGTAATGGTGCTTCCACCCTGGCGCACGTGGCCAGCGGTAAAATTTTTGAACGCCGCGCGAATGATCCCGAGCAAATCGTAGCCGTGGTGCTGATAAAATTTTGCGTCCTCCACCGCGACAACTGCCTTGACGAGATCAGCGGGCAACTGCTCGTAGGGCACCGTCTCGCGGTTTTCCACGTAGATTTGGCCGAAAATCTTGCCGTTGCGATCCAAAATCACGCTGGCCGATTCCATTTGTTCAAGCTTGTTTAAATCGAACGTTCTCGCCTGCGCTTTTAGATCTGCGACGAGGCTGGAAATGAAGACAGTTAAAGCAACGGCCAGCACCGCCAGAACTGCGATGGGAACATAAAACCACGGCCTCGAATACCAGGGCGGCCGAAAACGGTACCCCGGTGGGGGCCTCAGATATGTGGTGGACGGTCTCAAATTACGTAACAACGCGGTCGCGCAACTTAGGTCGTTCAGTTGACGATTCAACGATTTAACGATTTACCCGTCGCGCCATAGTTTTAACGTAGGCGGAACGATTTAACGAATGAACTCCGGCAATCCCGATCTCATTCGATTCATTCGGGCTGATATCGAGAAGCGCGGGCCCGTTTCATTTGCCTGGTTCATGCATCAGGCGCTCTATCATCCCGAGCACGGATATTATTCCTCCGGTCGCTGCGCGATTGGACGCAAGGGCGATTATTTCACCAACGTGAGCGTCGGCCCGCTTTTTGGGCAGTTGTTAGGCGCGCAATTGGCCGAAATCTGGGAGCGACTGGGCAAAATCGACAACTTCATGATTGTCGAACAGGGTGCCCATGATGGGCAGTTCGCCCGCGACGTTCTCGAATCTGTGCAAAAACGCTCGCCGGAATTTTTTGAAGCTTTGCGCTACCGAATAGTCGAGCCATTTCCAGTTTTGCAAGAGCGACAATCGCGGACGCTGGAATTATTTCGCGATAAGATTGAATGGCGCAGTTCGCTGCAACCATTCGTGGGCGTCCATTTTTCGAACGAACTGCTGGACGCGATGCCGGTGCGCTTGATCAGCAACGGCAGGGAGAAATTTGTTGGCGTCGATGGCGATAAATTTATTTTCGTTGAGCGACTGGTCGATGACGACGTGAAGTTTAATCAACCGGCGCTCGACTGGATCAACGAAGTCGCAGCGAACTTGCAGCGCGGCTACGTAATCGCGGTCGATTACGGACGTTCGGACGCCGAATTTCAGGGAGACGTCCAGATCCGCGCGCGACATCGGAATCTTGATTCGCCATTCGAGCAAATCGGGCATGCGGACATCACAATGCACGTGGATTGGCCGAGCATCGCCGAGTGCGCGCAAGCAAACGGCTTACGCGTCGCCGGATTCACTGATCAACATCACTTCCTCACCGGAATCATGTCTGAACTTGGCAGGGTCGGTTCACCCGAACCGACTGCGGCCGATTGGGGTCAATCGACGCTTCCTGATTCGCCCAAGGCAAAACGCGAATTGCAAACGCTGTTGCATCCGGAAATGCTCGGTCGCGCTTTTCAAGTGCTCGCGCTATCAAAAAATGTCGATCCCGCGGCGCCGAAGTTGGCAGGCTTCAAATTCGCACGTTAAACCAGCCTCTGTACTCGGAGTCAGCCGAGACACTACGCCAGAATTACGCGCTCGACGTGGGCATAGATGTTGAACGACGGCGGACGCAGGAATCCAATGAGCGTTTGATTGCCTTGCCGTGCAAAACTCACCGCGAGAGTGGAAGGCGCTGAGACAGCAGCAATGACCGGAATCCCGGCGGCGAGCGCTTTTTGAATGATCTCCAAAGATGCCCGGCCGCTGACGAGCAGGAGATGCTCGTCCAACGGCAGACGACCGTCGAGAAATGCGCGGCCGATTGCTTTGTCCACCGCGTTGTGGCGCCCGATGTCTTCGCGCGCGACTTTCAATTCGCCCTTCACATCGAAAATTCCGGCGGCGTGAATTCCGCCGGTGCGCGCGAAATCGCTTTGAGCGTTTCGCAGTTTTTCTGGAAGCGAGAGCAAAGTTTCAATATCAATCCGGATTGCTTTCGATGTTATGGGCGGGAAATTTTGTCGAATGGCTCCGATGTTTGTCTTTCCGCACAGACCACAACTGCTGGAAATTGTCCCAAAGCGCTTCGTCGAGTTCAGTTTCAGTTTCACGCCCTCCTTGAGATCGATAATCACCCTGTTATCGCGATCTGCCGAAATCCGCGCGATCTCGTCGCGCGCCCGGACGATCGCCTCTGACACCAAAAATCCGGCCGCGAGTTCTTCGTCGTGACCGGGCGTTCGCATCGTGGTCGCCAGAGTTTTGCGTCCGATGCGGAGTTCAAGCGGTTCTTCAATGGTCAGATCGTCGGGCAAATACTCCAGCTCGCCGTCGCGTTTTCGCCGGATGATTTTTTGCGAATCGATGCTGCTTTCCTTCATGTGAAATGAGCCACTCGATGGTATCATGGGCGCGGTGGAAATCTGCTATCTTTACATTTCTCCAGGACACAATTTTGTCGGCCATCACGGTCGCGAGCCGGACGCTTACCCGATGATCGAAGTGCCGATGATCGAATGTGTGGCTGGCCGCGGCATTCGCGGGGATCGCTACTTCGATTTCAAGGACGATTACAAGGGTCAGATCACATTTTTTTCACTCGATGTTTTCGATCAGCTTTGCCAGGTGCTCGGGCTGCGACATATATCGCCAGCCGCGGCGCGGCGCAACATCAGCATGCGCGGTGCCGATCTCAACGAATTGATCGGCCAGGATTTTGAGGTGCAAGGCGTCCGTTTTCACGGCACGCAGGAGTGCCGGCCATGCTATTGGATGAACCGCGCCATCGCGCCTGGTGCAGAAGAATTTCTAAAGGGCCGCGGGGGATTGCGGGCGAAAATTCTTAGCGACGGCAATCTCCGCTCCACGACCGCCAATGGTCATCCTGAGCGGAGCGAAGAACCTCCCCTATCAAGCTTGCAGCACGCTTAGACGCAAGCGTGATCGATCAGTCTATGTGAGGTTCCTCGCTTCGCTCGGAATGACAATCGAAAACGGGGCATGAACATCAGCGCTGTGCTGCTTGCTGGTGGTGAATCACGGAGGATGGGCAAAGATAAAGCAACCGTTCTCTTCCGCGGAAAACCGCTCTGGCAAATTCAAATCGACCTTCTGCGGAAATTGGAACCTGCGGAGATTTTTGTTTCGGCAAGAACTGATCCATCGTGGCGACCTGACGACGTGCAGTTCGTCGCAGACGATCCGCCATCACGCGGACCGCTTAGCGGTATTGCCGCGTCGCTGGAGCAGATGCACACCGCGCATCTGCTGGCGTTCGCGATCGATATGCCGTTCATGAGCCAGACTTATCTGCGTTATCTTTGCAACCAGATCGAGGCGACTGTCGGCGTCCTTCCGAAGATCGATAACCGCGCTGAACCGCTGGCGGCGATTTATCCTCGCGAAGCGAGCGTCGATTTTCAACGCGCGCTGTCGGGCGCGGATTTTTCATTGCAAAGCGTTGTCCGCCGTCTGGTCGAGAGTGGAAATGTGCGGGAAATATCCGTCACAGGGGAGGAGAAAAAATTATTCCGGAATGTGAATGAACTCGCTGACCTGCAATCGGCGTGAAGTCCGTTTCGCGCTGTAGCCACGGCCCTGTGGGCCGTTCCCCTAGCGCAAGGCTGCGATTTGCATGATGACCCGCCACAGGCCGGTGGCTACAGGAAATTTCCGAGCTAATACAAGCTGCCCTTGCAAATGCGCTGCGCGTGGTCGATATGTCCGCTGCGATTTGGGGATGCTGATGAGATTGTCGATGTTGCGCAGCGCGGCTTTGTTTTTTTCGCTTCCAGCGTGCGCCTTTGCCGCCAACAGCGTAGTGAATCTTTCGCATTACGACATGATGCGGCCGGATTTTGCGGCGATGAAGAGCGAGGGAATCCTCGGTGTGATCCACGAAGCCACGTATCCGCGCTTGGAGCGCGATACGAAATATTTCGAACGGCAGCAGGCCGCGACACGGGCCGGTTTGCTCTGGGGAGCGTATCACTACGGCAATGGTACCGATCCTATTCGCCAGGCTGATCATTTCCTCAGCGTCGTGTCTAACGCCTGGGCACAAACCGATCCGGCGGCGCGATCAAACGGCGTCCTGCTCGTGCTCGATTTCGAAAAGAACGGCCATTATCCCGGCGGCACGATGCGGGTCGATCAAGCGATCGCGTTCGTCCAGCGGATCCACGAACGCACCGGCAAATATCCCGGCATTTATTCCGGCGAATATAATATGCGACAGACTCTTGGGAGTCGGAATGTGAGCGGCGTGCAGAAGAGCATTTTAGCAAAGTGCTGGCTCTGGCTGGCAAATTATAGCAGCCAACCGCGAGCCACATCGCCTTGGGACTTCTGGCATCTGTGGCAGTATTGCGGGGATGGCCGGTGCAAACTTCCTCGATCAGCATATCCGAAAAGTGTTGCGAACATCCTCAAAGCCGAACGCAACATCTTTAACGGGAGCCGGACTGCGTTACAAACTTTCTGGCAGGAACGCGCATGGACTCCCGGCGGCGAAAAACCTCGTCGCGAACCGGAGCGGACGCTCACGGCCGAATTGTAAGGCGCGCCTTACACATAAAAAAAGTTCCGTCGTGCCGGTCATCGGCAGAGCGAAAGTCTGTCTGCAGAGGCGAGCGTTGGGCACTGTCTCGACGACCGCATTCCGGTAGTTGCGTTCAATCGCCGTCGCGTGCACAAGTGACATTCTCACTATGCATCATTCTCTCCCTGTCGCCGGGCTGCTCCGCATCCTGGCAATTCTATCCGCCATGCAAATAACGTCTGTCTCTCTTAACGCGGAGAAGCCGTCTGCGAAAAGTTCACCGTCCCCCCGAACTGCCGGCGACAATCCACTTCTGGTGGAAAGTACTTTGCCGTATCACGCACCGCCGTTTGATAAAATCAAGGATGAGCATTTTGTGCCCGCGATCGAAGCCGGAATGCGCGAAGAACTGAAGGAGATCGACCCGATCGCGAACAGTTCTGACAAGCCGACGTTCGATAACACGATCGTCGCGCTCGAGCGCAGCGGACGATTGCTCGATCGCACGCAGCGAACCTTCTCGAACCTGAACGCATGCGACACAAACCCGACGCGGCAGAAGATCGAGAAGGAAATGGCGCCGAAACTTTCTGCGCATCGCGACGAGATTTTTTTAAATGCGAAATTGTTCGCGCGGGTTCAGGAGCTTTACGACAAACGAGATAAGCTCGGACTCGATCCGGAGTCGGCTTATTTGCTCGAGCGGTATTACAAGGATTTTGTGCGCGCGGGCGCGAAGCTGTCCGATGCCGACAAAGAGAAGCTGAAGAAGATCAACGCCGAGCTGGCGACTTTGCAGACGCAGTTTGAGCAAAACGTCCTGAAGGAACGGAACGCCGCCTCAGTTGTCGTCGATCGCAAGGAACAACTGGCCGGCCTGACAAACGACCAACTGGCTGGCGTCACCGCGGCGGCGAAAGCAGAACACAAGGAAGGCAAGTTCGTCATTCAACTCCAGAACACGACCGGGCAGCCGTTGCTTGGCTCGTTGCAGGATCGACCTCTGCGCGAGCGGATCCTGCAGGCGTCGCTCTCGCGCAACAGCAAAGGCGGCGAGTTCGATACGCTCGACACTGTCCTGCGCACCGCGCAATTGCGCGCTGAGAAAGCGAAATTGCTCGGTTATGCGAATTGGGCAGCGTATCAGCTCGAAGATCAAACCGCGCACGACGTTCCGACCGTAAACAAACTTCTCGCTGATCTCGCGCCGCCCGCAGTGGCGAACGCAAGACGCGAAGCCGCCGACATGGAGAAAATTGTCGATCAAGAAAAGGGCGGCTTTCAAATCGCGGCGTGCGATTGGGATTTTTATTCCGAGAAAGTGCGCAAGGCGAAATACGCGTTCGACGAGTCGGAGCTGCGTCCATATTACGAGCTCAACCACGTGATCATCGACGGCGTCTTTTACGCCGCGGGGAAACTGTACGGGCTTACGTTCAAGGAGCGCCACGATCTGCCGGTGTACCAGCCGGACGTGCGCGTGTTCGAGGTTTACGATCGTGACGGCAAACCGCTGGCGATTTTCATCGGCGATTATTACGCGCGGCCATCAAAACGCGGCGGCGCGTGGATGAACGCTTATGTGCAGCAGAGCGATCTGTTCGGCACGAAACCGGTCGTTGCGAACCATCTGAACATTCCGAAGCCGCCGCCCGGTGAGCCGACTTTGCTCACACAGGATGAAGTGCGCACCGCATTTCACGAGTTCGGTCACGCGCTGCACGGCATGTTTTCGAACGTCAAATATCCGCGCTTCAGCGGGACGAGCGTGCCGCGGGATTTTGTCGAATACCCGTCGCAGGTGAACGAGATGTGGGCGCGCTGGCCGGACGTCCTTAAGAATTACGCGAAGCACTACAAGACGGGCGAGCCGATGCCGCAGGCCTTGCTCGACAAAGTGGAAGCCGCGGAAAAGTTCAATCAGGGATTCAAGACCACTGAATATCTTTCGGCATCGCTGCTCGACCAAACGTGGCATCAACTGAATCCAAGCGAGATTCCGAAAGATGCCATCGCGTTTGAAGCGGACGCTCTGCGGAAGGCGGGTGTCGATTTTCCGCCGGTGCCGCCGCGTTACCGCAGTTTTTACTTTTCGCACGCGTTCGCCGCCGGCTACTCGGCCGGCTATTACTCTTATCTTTGGAGCGAAGTACTCGACGCCGATACGGTCGAGTGGATCAAGCAACACGGAGGATTGAAGCGCGAAAACGGCGACCGTTTTCGCGCCATGTTGCTGTCGCGCGGCGGATCGGCTGACGCGCTTGGGCTATTTAAGAATTTCGTTGGGCGCGATCCCTACATCGAGCCGTTGCTTAAGCGGCGCGGGCTCGATCGCGCACCCGGCTCCGGCGCCACAAAGGGCGAATAACAACTGCCGGTTCGCTTGGAACGCGCCTCGCGGCTACGGACTTCTGACGAATTGTCGGTGGAAATGATGCTTCAATCTGTTAGGTTTCTAATCCCGTGAGCGAACGCCCGGACACTGCCGCACAAACAGCCGCGCCAAACGGCGAGAGAGCCGATTTGCGTCCGGAAAATATTCAGGACGCCGTAATCCGGCTCGCGGGCAATTCACAGGACGGAATCCAGACTGCCGGCGCGTTTCTCGCTCGGTTGGCCGGACGCAGTGACCACGACGTCATGACTTACATGACTATCCCGTCCACAATTTCGGGTGGACCGTCGATTTTCCAGGTCCGGATCGGTTCGGGCGAAGTGTTGTCCGCCGGCGATGAAGCCGATTTTCTCGTCGCGTTTTATCAACACAGCTACCAGGACCACATCGATTTTCTGCGCGAAGGCGGCGTGTTGCTTTACGATTCCGACAACGTCGAACCGAACCTGGACGACAAACGTTTCTTTTATGTCGGCGTACCCATTACTGGACTCACGATCGAAGCGCTCGGCGGCACCGCCAGGGACAAGGGCAAAAACATTTTTGTGCTCGGTCTGATCGCGAAGATTTTCAATCTCGATGTCGACAAACTGAAAAAACTGATCACTGAAAAATTCGCCAGCAAGGATGAGAGCATCGTCAACACCGCATTAATGGCGTTTCAGGCCGGCTACGCGTACCCGGTCGGCAATGTGCTGGCGAAACATTATCGATTTGAGCACATTCCGAGACCTAGCGGGCGTGCACAGATCACCATGGACGGCAACCAGGCGCTTGCCTACGGATTGATCGCCGGCGGTGTGCGCTACGGAGCCGGTTATCCGATCACGCCGTGGTCGTCCGTGATGGAAACGCTCCGGCGCGAGCTGCCGAAATATGGCGGCATCTTCGTCCAGGCCGAGGACGAGCTGGCATCGGTCTCGATCGCGCTCGGTTGTTCTTATTCAGGTTATCTCGCCGTGACCGGCAGCGCCGGCCCGGGCATTTCGCTCAAGGCCGAGGCGATCGGTTGGGCGTCAATGGCCGAGATCCCGCTGATCGTTTGTAACATTCAACGCGGTGGCCCGAGCACGGGTCTGCCGACCAACGTCGAGCAAAGTGATCTGCATCAGGCAATCTTCGGCAGTCACGGGGACAGCCCGCGAGTCGTACTCGCGCCATCGAGCGTCGAAGATTGTTTTTACATCGCAATTGAAGCGGCCCGCATCGCGCGCAAATACAGCACGCCTGTTTTCATTTTAAGCGACACATCGCTGGCCACTCGCATCGAAGCATTCGATGAACCGGATCTTTCGAAGTTGATGGTCAATCCCAAACCGGATCTGACGCCGCGACAGACGTTCAAGCCGTATCCCATCGATCAAATCACGCAGCACGTCCCGCCCGGCACGCGTATTCTCGATGGAAAATACCCGCTTCTCGCCGGACTCGAGCACGACGAGATGGGGCATCCGACCGGCAGCCCGAAGCTGCACATGGCTATGACGGCCAAGCGCCGCAACAAATTACGCAAGCTCGCCGAGGAAATTCCGGTGCCGGAAGTTTATGGCGATCAGGAAGGCGACATGTTGCTGGCCGGGTGGGGTTCAACTTACGGCCCGATTCACGACGCGGTGGCTATGGCGCGCGAAAACGGCGAGAAAGTCGGCGCGCTGCATTTGCGTCATCTCCATCCGTTGCCGAACGGTCTCGAGAAAATCTTCGAAAAATTCAAGCGGATCGTCACGGTCGAGATGAACGACCAGGGCGTTTACGGCTTCGGCCAACTCGCCACGATTTTGCGCGCCCGCTATTGTGAACCGAAGATCACGAGCTTCACGAAGACCGACGGTCTCACCTTCCGGGTCAAAGAAATTTTGGACGGCGTATTCAAGGGCAAGTCGTTCGCTGCGCGACACATTCCGCGCGAGGGCGCGGCCATCGTACACGCAGGCACCGCCCCCGAAAACGTGAAATCCACGAGAGAAGTCGTGCCGCAAGGCGTAGGATAACCAGAAGTAAGAGGTAAGAAGGAAGAAGGGGAGAACAGATTTGTTATGAATAAAGGAACAACAGGAAACGGCGACGGCGGTACCGCCGTCGCAGAACCGCCGAGAGAAAAATTAACCAAGAAAGCGATCACCGCCGATCACCCGACATGGTGTCCTGGTTGCGGCGATTTCGCTGTGCTGGCTGCGTTCTACAAAGTTCTCGAGAAACGCAATCTCGAGCACGAAAAGATCGTCACCCTCGCAGGCATCGGTTGCTCATCGCGCTTTCCTTATTTCGTCAACGGCCATGGCGCGCACTACATCCACGGCCGCGCCGTCCCGCTCGCATCCGGCATCAGCCTCGCCCGGCCCGATCTCCACGTGTTCCTCTTCGGCGGCGATGGCGACGGTTTCTCTATCGGCGGCAACCATCTTGATCACGGCGCGCGCAAAAACATCAACATGACCTATTTCATCATGGACAACTTCGTCTATGGCCTGACGAAGAAACAGACCTCGCCGACATCGCCAATCGGTTTCAAGAGCAAGACCGATCCCACCGGCGCGATCGATCAGCCGGTCAACCCGATGAAAAAACTGATCAGCGCCGGGGCCACGTTCATCGCGCGCACGCACGCCACGCAGGTCAAGCACATGATGGAAATGATCGACCGCGCGTTCGATCACCAGGGCTTCTCCGTCATCGAATGTTTGTCTGAGTGCGTTGAATTTTTCCCGGACGTGTTCGATCCAGCCGATCCGAAAAAAGGCGGCAGCTTCGAAGTGATCCAGGAAAAGAAATGGGATAACACCCCCGAGGACGAGCTGCGGCACGACGTCACCGACGAGCTGGCCGCGTACAAACTCGCCCAGCTCCCGTTCCCCGGCGTCTTCGGGGTCTTCTATCAAAGCGATCGTCCGACCAAAAATGCTCTCGAAAAGAAATGGATCCAGAGCAGCCGCGAGAAAACTGGCAACGCCAGCGATCTCGAGATTCTCCAAAAAACTTTCGACCGAATGAAATGATTCTGGGGAGCACAGGCTGCTAGCCTGTCCGTTTCGGCTGCCAGCCGAAACATACTTTCTTAAAATAATTTCACGCCTTCTGTAGCGGCGGTCCTGCGACCGCCGAAATTCTTGCCGCGATCAACGCTCAACCGCTGCTGACGTTTCATCATTCTTACTTCCTACTTCTCACTTTCAAACCGCCACCGTAACGCGCAGAAAGGTCGCAGGAATTGAGGTGGCATCGTGACTTTTGTTCTGGCTGTGGAACAGCTCTTGCAGTTCTTTTTGTAGCTCAGCTGCTCGGCCATTCTTTTCCGCGGCTTCGAACGCATTCATGGTCGGACCATAATATTTGCGAAATTCATCGACGAGCGCTGAAGGTGTGCCGGGGTAGTTGAAGGTGAATGTGTCCCGGGCGAAAGAAATGTTTTCCGCCGGAACTCCCGCCGCGGCAAAACGCTCGATCACGTTGCTCTCGACGCCCCACGTCATTGGGCTAACGAAACCTTCCGGCGGTGGCGGCGTGTAGTTTGAACTGATCTTCAAAATCTGCGCGACGAGCGTCGGATCGTTTGGAATCCAGTTGCCCATGACGATGCGACCTCCCGGTCGCGTTACTCGCACCATCTCCTTAGCCACATCGAATGGCTTGGGCGCAAACATCGCGCCGAAGATGCTGACGACGAGATCAAAGGTGTTATCCGGTACCCGCTCCAGATTGGACGCGTCCCCTTCCTGAAATTTCACATTGGTCAGGTCGTGCTCTGCCGCTCGTCTGTTCCCAGCCTCGATCAGGTTCCTCGCGATATCGATCCCCAGAACGTCTGCTCCCGCTTTCGCCGCGGGCAAGGCCGTGGTGCCATCGCCGCAGCCGAGATCCAGCACTTTGAGTCCTTTGGTAATACCGAGTCGCTGCACGAGCGCTTCTCCGCTTTCGCGCATGGTCGCCGCGATGCGCGTGAAATCGCCTTTTTCCCAGAGTGCTTTGTTTGGATTCGCAGGAGCATTCATAATGTGATCTTATCGTTGCCTTGTGTAATCGCAAAGTGATGGGGGGCAGAACCCGCGCCTCGCGTGCCCTGTTCGGCGCCTTCGCCGAACACCTCTTCTGTAGCGGCGGTCTGTGAGCGCCAAAATTCTTGTCACTGCCGATATCGCGTCGATAGAATTCGCAATGCATGCCAGACGTTCTTCGGGTTCGCGGGTATCGCTTTTTCTTTTTCAGCCGTGAAGGTCACGAGCCGCGCCACATCCACGTCGAGCAAGCCGAGCGGTACGCAAAATTCTGGCTGGATCCAATTGAGCTCGCTGAAGCTCGCGGCTTCCGTGGCTCAGAACTGCGCGACCTTTACTCGATGATTGAAGAACATCGCGACAAGTTTATTATTGCCTGGGATGAGCACTTTGGCCAGTAAACCTGTTGCAGACGCTGTCGATGTGAAATGCACCGACGACGAGTTGATCGTCACACTGGTTGATGGTCGCCGCGTTTCTGCGCCCCTTGCATGGTTCCCGCGACTGCTTCGTGCCACGCCGATGCAACGCGCGAACTGGCGGCTCATCGGTCGCGGTGTCGGAATTCACTGGGACGATGTGGACGAAGATATCTCAGTTCGCTCGCTTCTCGCTTCGTGAAGCTTCCATGAAGATCACCCGCCAGATCGCGGCGGCGGGATCTATCATGGTCGCTCTTTCACCCGGCCTGGCGGCGGTTTCGCTGAATGCGGGTGCGACCGCAACGGCAACACCGCAGTCGGCGCAGGCGTCAGCCATCGCAACGATCGTTCAAAAGGCGATGAAGACCGAGCACCTCCGGGCCGTCATCGTGAAGGTGACGCAGGGCGACAAGGTCATCATCAGCCAGGCGTTCGGCGAATCGATGACCGGCGTGCCGGCGACCACGGCGATGCACTTCCCCAACGGCGCCGTTGCGTTCGCTTACGTGAGCACGCTGCTCATGGAGTTCGTGGACGAGCACAAGGTCAAGCTCGACGACACAATTGATCGCTGGATGCCGACGCTGCCGGAGGCGAACAAGGTCACGTTAAAAATGTTGGCGAACCAGACCGCGGGTTATCCCGACTTCGAAACCGATCCGGCGTGGCTCGCCGCCTGGAGCGCAAATCCGTTCCACATCTGGACTTTCGAGGAGCGACTCAAGTACGCGCTGGGCCGCCCCGTGCAGTTCGCTCCCGGGACCAACTGGAGCTACGCGCACACCAACTTCATGATCCTCGGCGAGATCCTGAGCAAAATCGGCAAGAAACCGCTGGACACCCTCTTGCGCGAAAAGGTCCTTGTCCCGATGGGCCTGAAGAACACCATCGCCTCCCAGGCTTCCGATATCCCGAGCCCGGTCTTGCACGCGTTCGACTCCGAACGCCGGGGCACGCTCAAGATTCCTGCGAACATCGCGTTCACCGAGGAATCGTCCTTCTGGAACTCGCAATGGGGAACGCCGATGGGAGCGAATGAGACGACGAACATCGACGACATGGCCACGACCGCGACAAAAGTCGGCACCGGCTCACTTCTGTCGAAGTCCAGCTACGAAGCCATGACTGCACCGAACCTGCTCGGCTTCGGCCACAAGCAGGACAACTGCGCGCCCTCCTGCTTCACGCAAACGAACGGATACAATTACGGGATCGGCGTCGTGCGCTCGGGATCGTGGCTGCTGCAGAACCCGCTTCTCGACGGCTACAGCGCGACGGAGGCATACCTTGCCTCGAAGAAAATCGCCATTGCGGTGGCCGTGACCTTCGCGCCGGAAGCATTCGACTCGCAGGGCAACTACTCGAATTCCAGTGACACACTGTTCCGATCGATCGGCGCGTACCTCGCACCGGACGATGCGCCTCCTACGGCGCGTTGACTACCATTGGTTCATAAATCCCTTCCCTGTCGCGACCAACCCAGACGAAGACGAATCGGTCTCTCAACAATAAACTTTCAACTCTCAACCTTTTTCTGGATCGAATGAATTGATTGGGGAGCGCGTGCGTCTCGCGTGCCAGTGATCGCGCCCTCGCGATGGCGAACTTTGCATCGTCTCCGCTTAAGGATTAACGACTTGGCCGCGAAGCCGATCACCGCCGGTCGAGCATTTCCAAAAACTGGCGCGGCGACAGAATTCTGATGCCGCGGAATTCTTTCAACACCAGCAGATCCTCATCGCCAGTCAGAATCATCTCGGCTTTTCCAGCGAGCGCCGTTGCGAGCACGACATCGTCGCTCCTGTCCCGGCAAACGCGTTCACGCAATCGCGCCGGCGCGACAATTTCAGCCTCGTCGCGCAATGCCAGGAGCAACGGTAGGTTGTCAGGATCAGCTTTAAATTTCACTCGCAATGTGGTCCGCAGTTCACGCAGCAATGGTTCGGATGTGACGATCGTGTGTGGTAGCACCCGCACGCGGACCAAATCGCGGCAAAGGCCATCCGCCACGACCGCGGCGACAAACACGTTCGTGTCGAGGACCAGCCTCACGACACGATCTTGAAAACGTCCTCGTCGGTATAGATGCCCATTGCCCGTGCCTTCGGGATGAGTGCGCGGCGCGTCTCATCAAATGCATCCAGCCACAACTTGCGTCTGACTGCATCGCGTATGTATTCGCTGGTGGTGAGCTTTTGCTTCTTCGCGGCACGGAGCAGTTCCCGGCGCATTTCTCGCGGCAGACTAACTGTCAGCGTCTCCCTCATCTGTAAGACATTTTAGGACATCATAGGAAGCGAGTCAAGACTGCTTGGGAGCAGTAACCGCGCCGCTGCGTCGCACTCGACAGCGTCGTGCGCTCGCGCACGCCTAGTAAGCTCGTCGCTCGTCACTTGGTAACTCCTCCTTCATCCTTTTTACTTACCAGCTCCTTCATCCTTCTAACTTCTTACTTTCTTTCTGCCTCGCGCCGGACGATGCGCCGCCGACGGCGCATTGAAATAGAAACTCTCGCGTTTCGTTCGCCGAGGCGTTTAGTACTACTCACCCCGTGAAAGACGAAGTCCTCGATACGCATTCCAAGGCGCTCAAGATCAATCTCGATCCGCGCTGGTACGGCACCTTTGCCGAGATCGGCGCGGGACAGGAAGTGGTGCGCTGGTTTTTCCGAGTCGGCGGCGCTGCGGGCACAGTCGCCAAGAGCATGTCGGCTTACGACATGAAAGTGAGCGATGCCATCTACGGGCACGCTGACCGCTACGTTTCGCGCAACCGGCTTCAGGCGATGCTCGACCGCGAATTTGATCTCGACGTGGAGCGGCTGGGGCAGGAGCGCGCCGATACTACTTCGTTCTTCGCTTTCGCCGATACAGTGGTGGCGCGAGGCTACCGCGGCGGCCATGAATTCCACGGCTGGATGGGGATGAAGTTTCAGAGCCGCGCCAACGATCAGCCCAGCCAGATCGTGATGCACGTGCGCATGCTGGACGAGGAAGCATCGGCACAACAGGAGGCACTCGGCATTGTGGGAGTGAACCTTTGCTACGGCGCATTCTTCCTAAGTCATGTGCCGGAGGAACTCGTCGAATCGCTGCTCGATAACCTCACCGCGCGCCGCATCGAGATCGACATGCTCGAGTTCAGCGGAATCGAATTCCGCAACGTGGACAACCGCATCATGGCGCTCAAGCTCGTCCAGCTGGGACTGAGCGGCGCCGCCATGTTCGGGCCGAACCGCGAAGTGCTGCAGCCTTCCGACATGTTGCATAACAAGGCTGTGCTGGTTGAGCGCGGCAGTTTTCGTCCGGTCACGCACGTCAACCTCGACATGCTGGAGTGCGCCCTGGCGAAGTTTAAAGAAGACCCTGCGGTGGCGGACAAGCCCATCCTTTCTCTCATGGAACTGACCATGCGCAATCTGCTGGCCGGCGGCACGGAGGTTGACCGTCGCGATTTCCTCGCGCGCGTCGACGTTCTCGCCGCGTGCGGCATGACTGTGCTCATCTCCGATTACTTCCGATACTACCGGCTTGCCGCGTATCTCTCCTGGCGAACGCGCGAACGCATCGCCATCGTCCTGGGTGTGCCGAGTATTTTTGAGTTGTTCGACGAAAAATATTACACCGACTTGCCCGGCGGCATTCTTGAGAACTTCGGGCGTCTCCTTAAGAACGACTTGAAAATTTACGTCTATCCGCTGCAGCGGAGCGGCGGAGACGAGTTAG
>Ga0209376_1003024_pt1 | contig 15500 bp, 12 predicted proteins | sample GraSoiAngelo_134_FD_185891 | JGI IMG/M metagenome (GOLD analysis project Ga0209376, IMG submission 185891) | Grasslands soil microbial communities from the Angelo Coastal Reserve, California, USA - 14_0929_05_30cm (SPAdes) (version 2) | ecosystem: Environmental > Terrestrial > Soil > Grasslands ... | reverse complement strand
CAACCTCTGCGGAACAGTCTGCCAGCCCCGAAAAATTAGCGCATGGAATGAGGGACGTCCGTTCAGAGGTCTATTCGCTCGGAGCGACACTTTACTTTCTTCTGACAGGCGTTGCACTTTCGGGTGAGGAGCTCCAGCGGCCTCCAAAGTTCTCAAAGTTTCCAAAACCGTTGCGGTCCTTGCTTGCCCGGATGTTGCATCGCAATCCCGATCAACGGCCAAAGGATTTGGTCCTGCTGGCGGAGATGATCCGCGAATGCCTTCAGAAACTGGAACGCCGGCGGGCGCTCGCCGACAAGTATGGCCTTCCGTACAGGACAACAATTCCGCGGCGAACCGACGCTCCGCCCAGACGGTTGCTGCGAATAGCGTTGCCGGTTGCCGCGCTGTTGCTCGCCGCAGCAGTGATCGCAGCCGCGCTGTTACGAGAGCCGATTGGCAAAATCGTTCATCGGAATCACGAGGCAAAGAACATCGGCGTTCTGATTGGCGTGCCCGAATCTTCGCCACCGCCAGCAGTCCAAAATACTTTGACTACAACCCCGAAAGCTTTCGGGGCGGCTGTAGCATCGCAAGGCGAGAACGCGGGTGTGCCGTCTGCGAGCCAACCGTCTGCGAACGCGGCCACGGTTTCCAACTCGCCTCAGGTTTCATCGCCGGATCTTCAGCAGACCCAAACATCGAATGCACAACTCCAGGCGGCTGCGAGTCCCGCCAGTTCGCCAGGCGCAACCGTGAACAGTCAAGCCACCGTGGAAAATTCAGGACAAGCGAAGGAGACACCGCAACCCTCCGGCCCGAGTCAGACAGCTTCGCGTATCAAAAAGAAGCGCGTGGCTTCGACGTTGCAAGGCCGTGCGGCTTTGGCACATGCTCAGATGGTTGGTATTACCTCTGATGGAAGGCTGATTTATCGTTTGCCCTCCGGCAGCACCAGGGTTGTCGCGCCGGACTCAGACGAAGGCGAATACGTGCCGCGGCGCCATAGCCGCGTTTTTAATGACCGCGACGAGATGCGCGCTCCCCCGCCTCAATTTGAGCCAGATTATTTCCCCGACGACTAGCAAGCGACGGGAACACGCGGGGTGCCGCGAATAGCCGCTGGGTCGGTGAGTGAAATTTTTTCAAAAAAAAGCTTGCCTAACGCCGCGATTCCCGGCATAACCTCGCCTCCGTGGGGAAACGACCGGCCTTTTTGGCATTCGCAACTACATCGCTTCTCGTCATTTCCAGCGGAGCTCTTCGCTCGCAGGGATTGGCTCCGGCAACGTTGAATCTTGCGAGCCACGATCAAAAGGCTGCCGCAAACGACATGGTGCAAATCATCACCAGTAAATCGGTGCAGGAAACGGATAAGCCGGTGCGCGCGATCACGAAACAGCGGGTGCCGGTTGTCGCGAAAAAACTGGCTCAACCAGTTAAGAAAGAGCCGGCGCCGGCAATCGCCAAAGAGTCGGCGCAGACGTTCGTGGCAGAGCCGGTACGACCAATGGATCAACAAACGGTAAGCAAAACAACAAAGCGCTTTGGCCTTTTCAGCTTCAAAAGCCCGGAGGGCAAAAAGGAATCGGCTCCTGTCATCACGCAGTATTATCCCAAGCAGATCGTTTATCCCTTCGGCAGGGTTGATCGCCACATCGATGGCAGATTAATGCAAGCGGCAACCATCGCGCAGGAACGCGCCCACGCGCACTCGCGCTCACAGTGCTGGCATTACGTCAAGGAAGCGTTGCTCGCTTCCGGCGTCATTGATTCCCGCCCGAAGACCGAACTCGCAAGAGACGCTGCTCAAGAGCTCGTCAGCAATTACGGATTCAAAAGACTATCAGTGAATGATCCATTCTCCGCGCCGGTCGGCTCGGTGCTCGTGTATGGCACCTCTCGCAGCGTCGGCCACGTCGAGTTTCGCACCAGAGAGGGTTTCGTCAGCGATTTCCGTTCGAAAACTCCATCGCGCCGCCCGCTGCTCGGCGTTTACGCAAAGTTGTAATCCCGGATAATTTCGGAACGAGCGTCAGCCGGCGTTTGTCAATCGGCGCCTGGCCGAAACGGTCTTTTCTCGCTCCTAGTAATTCCTAACCAGGCGAGTCACTGCGATGAGCATGGACACGACCGGCCAGGCCGCAATGCCAGTGATCAGAACGAAAAGCAAAAGCTCAGCGACATAATCTCGGCTTCTTTCTACGCCCAAGAGTTCACTGCTTAATTTGTGGAAGGGGGGCAACTTTGTAACCGGCTGACCGGCGGAGGAACCCATTTGGGTTTCCGGTGTTGGATGATAGTTGTAATCCGTCAGCAGAAGCCTTCGGTTACTGCGCCTTGTGCCATTGTCGCGACCTGAGCCGCGCTGGTTGTGACTAATTTGAGGTGTTGGTTTCATAAATTTCTAGTTGTTAAGTGTGATTCCGATTGCAATTCGAGAGGACCGGCGCAAAAAACCCGCGCGTGGTGTGAGATTCGACCACTGGGGTGCCGCGAATTGCGGGCTCCAACTTGGCGAAATCTAACGAGCCTTTATGCCGCCCGCCCGCCCCGGCGGGCAGCGCGAATCGGCGCGTTAATCAATTTCATCCCTCCTCATGTACAGCCGTTTCCGTCCCTGTCCAGTGTCGCCCGGCGATCTCAGCTGTAAGTGCCTCTCCGACTGCGAGAAGCCACTTATAATTTATTTTGTAAAGCAATGGCTCCGCCGCGATCCGCTATTCCGGAGGCGGCCATCGTTGCAGAAGATGAGTCGATTTATTTAGTGAAGCAGAGAGCGCGCAGCGGGCGCAAACAGTCCTGCGCAGCGACATCAGCTCGCGAAAACGCCGTCAGTCCGAGCCGGGCTGCCAGTTGGGCGCGAAGTGCATGCGCTTTCGGATCAATTTTCCTGCTTTCCTGGTTTCCTGATTAGCCGATGCTTGTCCGCGAAATGGAACCGGCCGATTGGGGAGCATTGAGTGACGAGGCATTGCTCGAGCGCCGCATCTCGACGCTAGGTCTGAAGCTTGAGGGCGCGGCGATTCAACCATTGATCCGGCAGCTTTATGACGAGCTTTCGGCAAAGGGCCTGGTGTTTCGTCCGCCATGTCACATCGGCGATGAATGGTTTGTACCGATCGGCATCCCCGCGATTTTCATTCCATTTTTTCTCGTGCACGACCGGCTGAGGTCGCTTGAGCGCACGATGATGCTCGAGGTGGAAGGCGAGACGCCGGAGTGGTTCATGGAGTTAATGCGACACGAAGCTGCGCACGCTTACAGCTACGCTTATCAGCTTCAGCGCAAGAAGAAATGGCAACGGTGTTTCGGACACACGTCTCGCGAAGAAACGCCGAGTACCTACAGGCCGCGTCCGTTCAGCCGCAGTTACGTTGTTCATCTCGAAGACTGGTACGCGCAGAGTCATCCTGACGAAGATTTCGCCGAAACCTTTGCGGTCTGGCTCACGCCGGGGCTCGATTGGCGCAAAGATTATGCCGGGTGGCCAGCACTACGAAAACTGGAATATGTAGATGAGCTCATGCGCTCACTGGCAGGCAGGCCGCCAGTGCATATGCCGGAATATCGCGTCGCTGATTACGATTGTCTGAATGTTAAGCTCAAGACGTATTACGCGCGCAAACGCAAGCTTAACGAAGATGCGTACCCGGATTTCTACGATGCGGATCTGCGTCAGCTCTTTGCCGCGTCGGCCGGTATCAAAGCAAGCGCATATCTGCGACGGCGAAGGCGGCGATTACTCAATGCGGTTTCGCAATGGACGAATGAAAAGAAGTTTCCCGTGAACCAGTTGCTCGCAAGGCTTACTCGCCGCTGCGATGAGCTTGGGCTGCATGTGCTGAATGACGACCCGCAGCAGGATTTTCGTGTCACCGCTTTCATCACGACACTGGTGATGAATTATCTTTTCACCGGCAAATTCAAGCGCACCAAATAGCAGCTGTGAAAAAGAAACTCAAAGTCCTGGTGCTCTTTGACGGCACAAGTCCTACCAAGCTCGATCAGGACTTCACAAAGGAGCTGAAAACGAAGGACTGGAAAACCGAGGCGGACGTCATGGCCGCGCTCGGCAAGCTCGGACACACGGCGGAGCATCTTGCCATCTACGATGATGTCGATCTGGTGAGGCAAAAATTAGAGGCCTTCGCGCCGGACATTCTTTTCAACCTCGTCGAACAGTTCAAAAATAAGCCAGGGTTCGATCAGAACATTGTTTCGTTTTTCGAAATGCAAGAGCTGCCGTTTACAGGCTGCGGCTCGACCGGCCTGACGCTTTGCAAGCACAAAGGCATTTCGAAAAAGATTCTCCATTATCATGGCATTCACGTGCCGAATTTCCTTGTCATCCCGCGCGGTCAGCGGATCGGGCGCCCGCGGCAACTCAAGTTTCCGATCCTGGTAAAGCCGGTCAGAGAAGAAGCGTCGTACGGCATTTCGCAGGCGTCGTTCGTGGAGAACGACGAGCAATTCCGCGAACGCATCGCGTTCATTCACGAGAAATACAACAGTGACGCGATTGCCGAGGAATACATTGAAGGTCGCGAGCTTTACGTGAGTCTCATTGGCAATGTGCGGTTGACCGTTTTTCCAATTCGCGAACTGGTCTTTCGTGAAGTGCCGCCGAACGAACCGAAGATCGCCACCTACAATGCGAAATGGGACGAGGAATATCGCAAACGCTGGGGCTTGGAGAACCAGTTCGCCGAAAATCTCGATCCGGCGCTTGTCACCAAGATCCAGGACACGTGTAAAGACATTTATCGTTTGCTGACTATTGACGGTTACGCGCGTATCGATCTTCGGCTAACGCCGGAGAACAAACTCTATTTCATCGAGGCGAACCCAAATCCGATCCTCGCAGACGACGAGGACTTCGCGCTTTCAGCAGCAAAGGCGGACCTGCCGTATCCACAATTGATTGAGCGCATCGTCCGGCAAGGGATGAATACCGTTCGCGATTGACGGAAGGCATTGAGGCGCAGTATCCGGCGGAAAAACTGCCGCGCGCACGGTCTCATTTTTCGGTTAAGCTGGGATATGAGCGTGCAAGTTTATGGATGCAATCATGTCGCCATCGAAGTGGACGACGTCGAAAAGGCGGTAGCGTTTTACAATGACGTTTTCAATCTGGAACAGATGAGCGGCGGCGAGGGCGATGCCTTCTTCAAATTGGGTGAACATCAGTTCTTGGCAATTTTCGAAGTGGACAAAGTGCAACGGGCAAACATGCGCCATTTCGGGATCATGGTTCGCGACGAAGCGCAGTTGGAGGAAGTCCGCGATAAACTAAAACAAAAATATAAACTCAAACTGGAGCCACCGTTCCGCTGCGATTTTCGCGATCCCTGGGGCAATCGCATCCAGGTTGTCGATCTTCACGACGAATCGCTCGTCTGGCTTTTGCCTTACGCCGAAGTGCAGAAGGCGGGCATTAGATTCGACTCCGAGACTTAGGACGCAATGATTTCATTTATCGTTCCGGCACATAACGAAGAATTCGAGCTCTCATCCACGCTTGCCGCGATTCAGGCCGCGTCTTCTAACGCCGCCCAGCCGTATGAAATCATCGTAGTTGATGATGCATCGACGGACGCCACGCCAGAGATCGCGGCGCAGGTCGGAGCGAAAGTCGTCCCAATCAATCGGCGCCAAATCGCGGCCGCTCGGAATGCAGGTGCGCGCGCCGCGCAGGGTGAGTATCTCTTCTTTGTCGACGCCGATACGCGGATCAACCGGGCACACGTCATCGATGCGATCGCTGCTATGGATGCCTGTTACGCAGGCGGCAGCGCACGCGTGGCAATGGATGGTTTCGTTCCGATGTGGGGACGCGTTTTGTTGCGCGGATTTTCCGGCCTTTACTTCGGTCTAAATCTTGGGGCCGGCGCATTTCTTTTCACCACCCGGCGCAATTTCGAGGCAATTGGCGGCTTCGATGAACAATATTTTGTCGGTGAAGAAGTTTATTTTAGCCTGGAACTAAGAAAACTTGGCCGGTTCAAGGTTTTGCGTGAACCCATCGTCACATCCGGCCGCAAATTGCGCATGTACCCAGCTAAACAATTTCTTCGCGAGTTCTTCGGAGTGGTCGTCGCGGGTCCTCGCGGGGCGCGTTCGCGCTCGAAACTGCGCCTGTGGTACGACGGCAAACGCGAAAACCAAGTGGCGGAACGAGGGGACGGATGCCGCAGGCCTGACTACGACGCGCGGTTGCTAAAACGGCTTCTTCGTCTAAAGTAGCCCCTTCGTTATGGCAGAGAGCAGCGAAACGTTGAGTCTCAAGGAGTTTCAGTTGCATGACAAAGATACCGGCAGCGCGGATGTGCAGGTCGCACTTCTGACCCGCCGTATCGAGCATTTGACCGAGCACCTTAAGACCTATCGGAAAGATCATTCTTCGCGCCGCGGCCTGCTTAAGATGGTCGCGCAACGCCGGAGTCTGCTCGATTATTTGAGCAAAACAAAAGCCGATCGTTATAAGAAACTGATCGACAAACTAAACCTGCGCAAATAACCAGACCGATTATTGGTCTTGTTTCCAACCGTTTGAACTGCTCGAAGCCAGAATTAAATTAAGAACAGACAATCAGCAGTCCAGGCCGCAGTAATCACCTTGGATTTTAGGTTTTAGTTTCGCGCTCCGCGCTACGGGGCAACGGGTTTAAAACCTACAGTCAGGGTGACCGGCCTGGAACCTGCGCATCCAGGAAAAGTACAATGCAACAAAAGGTCACGGCCCAAATTGGGGCCAATCAAATCTCTATCGAAACCGGCAAAATCGCCAGACTCGCCGACGGTGCGGTCATCGTCTCGTGCGGCGACACCATGGTGCTGGCTAGCGCCGTCTCGGCCACAACCATCAAAGAAGGCCAGGATTATTTCCCGCTCACAGTCGATTATCGCGAAAAGGCGGCAGCCGTGGGGAAATTTCCCGGCGGCTATTTTAAGCGTGAAGGCCGTCCTACGGAAAAAGAAACGCTCACCTCGCGCATGATCGATCGGCCTTTGCGGCCACTCTTTCCGCAGGGATATTTTTACGACACGCAAATCATCTCAATCCTGCTTAGCGCCGACGGTGAGAATGATCCCGACATTCTCGCGATGAATGGCGCATCGGCTGCGCTATCCGTCTCGGATATTCCGTTTGCCGGGCCAATTGGCGCTGTGCGTGTCGGCCGGGTGAAGGGCGAGTTCGTCGCCAACCCGACGCACACGGAGCGCGCCGAGAGCGATCTCGATCTTGTTTACGTAGGCACCGAGAACGATGTGATCATGATCGAAGGCTCGGCCAGGGAAGTGCCGGAAGCCGAGTTCGTCAAAGCGCTCGAGTTCGCACACGGCCATGCGCGCGAGATGATTCGCGTTCAAAAAGAACTGGCAGCGATGGTGGGCAAATCCAAACGCGAGGCGCAGTTGCTCCAAGTGAATCAGGAACTGCTCGATATCGCTTATCGCGTTGCGGGCGACCGGATCGAAGGGGCGCTTTACACGGAAGGCAAGACGGCGCGCGCTAAAGCGATCGATGCATTGCGCGAGGAAGTGAAGACGGCGATCCTGGAAAAACATCCCGAGGCTGACTCCTTCTCGATCTCACAGGCATTCGATTACGTCCAAAAAAAGGCGTTTCGCGTCAGCATTCTGGAAAAACAGAAACGCGTCGATGGCCGCAGTTACCAGGATTTACGGCCGATCAGCTGCGAAGTGAGCGTCCTGCCGCGCGCGCATGGTTCGGCCATTTTCCAGCGCGGCGAAACCCAAGCAGTTGCGCTGGCTACACTCGCTCCAATCGAGGAAGCGCAGATGATTGATGCTTACGGCGGGGGCGAACAATCGAAGCGGTTCATTCTGCATTACAACTTTCCGCCATTTAGCGTAGGCGAAACAGGCCGGACGGGCGGCCCTGGACGGCGCGAGATTGGCCACGGCGCGCTGGCGGAGCGCTCGCTGGAACCAATTGTGCCGAGCGAGAACGATTTTCGTTACGCCATCCGCATTTCGAGCGAGATCATGGAATCAAACGGATCAACATCCATGGCAAGCGTATGCGCGGGTATGCTGGCCCTCATGGACGCGGGCGTGCCAGTGAAAACGCCAGTGGCCGGAATCTCCGTCGGGCTGGTGACTGAGCATGGCGAGGACCAACAGATGAAACGCTACGAATTGCTCACCGACATCATCGGCTCCGAAGATCACTTTGGCGACATGGATTTCAAGCTCTGCGGAACCGACGCAGGCGTCACCGGTTTTCAGCTCGATCTAAAGCTCCCCGGCATTAGTCACAAAATCATGGCGGAAGCAATCGAACGCGCGAAAGAAGCGCGCACGAAAATTCTCGACATCATGCGCAGCGCGCTGGACAAGCCGCGACCGGAGTTATCGAAATACGCGCCCCGAATCGAGACGATAAAAATCAATCCCGAGAAGATCGGCGCGCTCATCGGCCCCGGCGGAAAGACTATCAAGGGGATCGTCGCGGAGACTGGTGCTGAGATTAACATCGAGGATGATGGTTCAGTGCACATCTACGCGACCAGCGGCGAAAGCATGGCGCGCGCGAAGGAAATCATCGCTGGCATGGCACGCGAAATTGAAATCGGCCAGACCTATCAGGGGCGCGTGGTTTCCACAAAGGAGTTCGGCGCGTTTGTCGAGGTTTTGCCAGGCAAGGATGGGCTGGTGCACATTTCCGAGCTGGCAGATTTTCGCGTGAAACGGACCGAAGACGTCGCCAAAGTGGGCGACATCATCTGGGTCAAGTGCATCGGCATCGACGACAAAGGCCGCGTAAAACTTTCGCGCAAAGCAGCGCTGAAAGAACGCGCCGAGGCCGAAACGGGCCAGCCCGCTCCGGCGGAAAAAACTGAACGCTGATTGGAAGTGTAGGGCTGTAGCGCCCGCTGTCCTCAGCTGACATCGCGGCGCACCGGAACCTGCTGCGTAGAGGACTCCGAAAGGGTTCGCGAGCAGGCAGCCCACTCTACAGCATCTGGCGATTTCCCGGGAGTTGAGACAACGTCAGCTACGGGTGAAGTTGAAAGACGAAGCAGCGACCATGATTACACTCACTCGGCTTTCTTACGGTGTGCTCGCCGCCACAATTATTTTGGCGGGTCTGCTGCATCTTGGAGTACCGCTGTTGGTCGTTTTGTTCTCCTATTTTGCATTACAGCAGCTCTATTTCCTGACGAAAAGAAAGTGGCTCGCTTTGATCTTGTTTGGCATCGTTGTGGCGGGGATTGGCACGGCAGCGGTGTTCTTTACTCGCGCTGCCATTCTCGCGCTGCCGGATGTGGCAGACACGTCCCTTCCCTCGGCCAGCGCCTGGGCGCAGAAGCGCCAGATCGAGCTACCTTTTAATGATTTTGAAAGTCTTCGACAGGCCGTGATCGACGCGCTTGGCCAGGAAGCGCATTACCTGCGAAACCTCGCTAATTTTGCCAAAAGCACCACGGCGATACTGTTTTTCAGCATAATCGGAATTATCGCAGCCGGGAGCCTCTTTTTCAAAACAGGCCTCGACCCGCACCGGGGCACGCATCGGGTGAAGAATAATCTTTACTCCATTTGCTGCGATGAAGTCTCGACGCGATTCCGCGATTTCTACCGCAGCTTCGCGACGGTCATGGGAGCGCAGATCACGATCTCGCTCATCAATACGGTGTTGACGGCGATTTTCCTTCTCGCAGTGCGTCTGCCGCACGCGCCGCTGCTCACTGCAGTCACGTTTCTTTGCGGCCTTGTGCCAATCGTCGGCAACCTCGTAAGCAATACGGTCATTGTGTTCGTCGCTTTGACACTGTCGCTGAGACTGGCGGTTTCCGCGCTGCTCTTTCTAGTTCTGATCCATAAGCTGGAATATTTTCTAAACAGCAAAATCATCGGCGACCGGATACGCAATCCCATTTGGTTGACATTGGTCGCCCTGATCATTGGCGAACGACTCATGGGTATCCCCGGCCTGATCCTCGCGCCGGTGGTGTTGAATTATTTGCGCGTGGAAATGCTGACCGTGGAAGTGCCGCCGCCGGCGGCGGAAGCTCCAAATGCCGACATCCAAGCTCCAAAGAAACTCGAAACTTCGAAGCTTGGAGCTTGATGGTTCACTCGATGTTGGGTGTTGGAGTTTGAAGCTTTTAAATCATGAAAGCCGGTTTTCTTGAAAAACTTATCGAGCGACTCGGCCGCATCGGGCCGGAAGAGGTGCAGAATTATTTTCTGCGCCTGGCCCAGGAGAAAGGTTTCCTGGAAACGGTTTTCAATGCCATCCAGGAAGGCATCATTGTGACCGATTCCAAAGGCCGGATCACGTATTTGAACGATGCAGCTGGCGGATTGTTTGGGCTGGAGGGAGGCGATGTAATCGGCAAGCGGCTCGACGAACGTATCCGAGGTCTCGATTGGGAATCGCTCACTAAAAGCAGCGGACCAGTCAGTCATGACATGGAAATTTTTTATCCGCAAAACCGCTTCATCAATTTTTACATCGTGCCGCTGATGATAGAACATCGCGAGGCAGGCGCTGTAGCCACGCCCCAGCGAGGCGTCGAAGAGCAGACGGGGCACAGGCCCGTGGCTACAGGACCAGCAGCGGAGGTTGGCCACGTCATGATCCTGCGCGATATCACCGAGAGCCGACGCACCACCCAGCACACGATTGAGTCGGAACGACTGAATGCGCTGACGTTGCTGGCAGCAGGCGTAGCGCACGAGATCGGCAATCCACTGAACTCGCTGCACATTCACTTGCAATTGATGGAGCGCAGCGTGCAGAACCTCGACGACGGAGCAACGGCGGAGCTCCAACAATCGATTGATGTCGCCCGCTCCGAAGTCAACCGGCTGGACTCTATCGTCACCCAATTCTTACGGGCAATCCGGCCATCGCGTCCGCAGCTTCGTCTGGAGAACGTCAACACAATTGTTGAAGAAGCAGTGCGCTTTTTCACGCCTGAAATTCAGGGCCGCGACATTGTTGTCGAACAAGAACTGCGCTCGGACCTGCCTTTGCTTCAGCTTGATCGTGATCAGATGAAGCAGGCGTTTTACAACGTGATCAAAAACAGTCTCGAAGCCATGCAACGCCATGGGACTTTGCGCATTGGCACCGATCTGGACGATACGCACGTCTTCGTCAGGTTTGTGGATACCGGCAGCGGTATGTCGGCGGCAAACTTGAGTCGCGTTTTTGAGCCTTATTTTACAACCAAGCCGGCGGGCACCGGTCTTGGATTGTTAATTGTGCGTCGCATTGTGCGCGAGCACGGCGGCGAACTCTCCATTGAGAGTAGCCAGGGCAAAGGTCTCACTTTGACGATTCGATTGCCATACATCGACAAGCGCATTCGTATGCTCGAAGCGGGCGAGGCCAGAGACCAGAGATCTGAAGTCAGAAGTCAGTGATCGCTGCCAAATGCTCTTTTTAACCAGCCTTCAAACTGACGAAAGAAGAGAATGAGATAGGCTCCCGGCGATTGCTTGAAAAGTTCGATGATGCGTGGACTCAGATCCTGCCCGGGGTCATCAATTGTTCCGAACAGACGCACATTGGTCCATAGATAGCCGTCCTGCTTGCGGCTAAAGACTTCTTCAGGATTCGGCAGCCAATCGAGATATTCACGGGTAAGCCCAAGTCTGATCGTGCCGCGCAAACGACGCTGCTCGATCGACATTTCTCCCTCGATCCGGAATTTTCCTCTCTCTTCGATAGCGATGTTATTGATCTCGATCTTCGGATAGTTCCAACCAAAGCTGAGCGAACAATCATTTAACTCCAAATGTTCGAATGATTTCTTCTGCGCAAGCTCTGCGAGCTTTTCCAGAAGGGGAAGGTTGTCGATTCGCCCGTTGCTGACGCGCAACGAACCTTCGCCGGAAGAGCTTTCCAGCTTCGGATCCTGTCCGGCCCAGTGAAGATCGCCGGAAGCGCTGCCGGCCAGATGCTGTTTCCAGTCAGCTGGTAGCCACGAGCGAATTGGGACCTGATTGAAGTTCGCTCTCAAATCGACGTTCTTATCTTTGCCCATACCAGCGTTTGCCTGGGCGTGAATGCTTTCGGCGCTGCCCACATCTGATGCCAGATCGATATCGTAAATCGTCAGGAGCGTTTTGGTGATAAGAAGATGCGCGCGGCGCAGATCCAGATCGGGAAGCAAAGCCAACTTCAGTCTGCCGCTGGTGGCAACGTATTCAAAATCAGGCCCGTGAGGCGTGATGAGCAGCTGTGTGCCGAAAAATCCGGCCCGCTCGCCGCGAAATTGCCAGGTTATATTGGCCTGCTCCGATTCAATTTTCTTCAGGTAAACTCTGTTCGGCAAGAAAATGGAAAACCACGGCTTGGGTGCCACGGCTTCAGGATTCGCTTTGTAAATCTGAATCTCGACGTCGCCGGATTGCACGCGCACATCGGTGAACCTCCATTGCCGCACAAAGACGCCCAGCGGATCAAACGTTGCCGTGATGCCGCGACCGTCGAGTGACTTCATGGCTTTCTCTCCATTCCGCGCTTCAAAACTTTCGCTTTGCGCTGTGAATGCGCTGGTGCGTCGGATCGGCGAGTAGCGGCTCCGAGGGAAATGCAAGCCTTTCGCCGTCTCATCTTCCATGGCTTTACGAAACGACTCGCCCTCGACGTAGCGCGTGACTAATGGGCTGTAAAAAACGGCCACGCCACACACGGCGGCGAAAAGGATAGAGATGGCGAGTGCCGCAGCGCAGATCAGTAGTCTTCTTCGCAAACTGAGGGCGAACCTAATGATGAATGACGAATGACGAAATCCGAATCAATGACGAATGAAGCTTATCTTTCCGACATTCCTTCGTCATTCGTGCTTCGTCATTTCTTTGTCATTCCAAATTGCGCAAAGAGAAAAGCGTAAACGTCGGCCAATAGTTCGACCTGCACGTCGCCGCAGCCGGGGTCACCGATCCAAGCTACAGCTGACGCACGGCATACCTCGGATCTTTTACCTGCTTACGGACGGCTGCGAAGAGCCTGCTTATTCCCGTCAGGCTCACATGATTTGCGATGAACGATGGAAGGAAGCCGCCGCTGTCAGTGTAAATGGAATAAGTCGCGCGAGTCCTGGTTATGCCCTCCGGCTCAAGCAGCCATTTGCCTTCGCAAACTTTTACCCGCACTACGCCTTTCGTTTCTGGCGGGCCGAGGTCGTTCGCCGGCGACCATTGGCTCATAAAGACGAGACCATCAGAGGCAGGCCATGACCTCTTCCAGACTCGCAATGTGTAATCACGATCGGCGCAAACTTTCGGCGAGAGCCGCTGATAACCAATGATTGAATCGCCATCCCGTTTGATCAGGCGGCACTCAGTCATGAAAGGCATGAACTTTGGATAATTCTGGAAGTCATCGATCACTGCACAAACGGCGTACGTGGGGGCGTCAATCGGGCCGACAGCTTTAAACTCCTTGAGCGGCGAACCCGGACGCGCGCGGCTGTAGATCGCGACATTGTTTTCCCGAACGGCAGCCGGTTTCCACCCCTCGTCGCTTAAGTCCACCGCAGCGAACACCGTTGGTGAACCGGCAAAAAAGATCGAAATCAGACCGCGAAAAATTCGCTGGTGCACCGCGCGATGATACATGATCTCGTCTGGATGGCTACGTCTCTTTCAGCGTCGTTCGTACGTGCACACTTCGAGACGGGCCTCGACGCTTGAATGACGAAATCCGAATGACGTGCTTCGTCATTGCATTGCACACTTGATAGTGAACAAAAATCCAGCATCTAGCATGTATGAGCCAGCGCTACTCATGAATCTACAGCCAACTATCCTCATTGTGGATGACGAAAAACATACCCGCGACGGGCTGCGCCGTTTGCTTGAGAACGATTACGATGTGTATGTCGCCGCCGATGTTGCAGGTGCGACAGACGTACTCGACCGCGAGCAAGTTGATGTGCTTCTCACCGATCTGCGCCTCGGCAACGAAGATGGAATGAGCTTGATCGATCGCGCCTTGAAAATGCCGCGTCCCCCGACCTGCATCATGATGACAGCCTACGGCTCGGTCGATGTCGCAGTCGAGGCAATGAAACGCGGCGCGTACGATTTTGTGACCAAGCCGCTAAATCTCGACAAGGTAGAAATGCTCATCGCGCGCGCGGTGCGAGGCCGCAAACTCGAACAGGAAAATCGCGCGCTCCGGCAGCAGGTGGACGAACGCTATGGCCTCGAAAACATTTGGGGCGACTCGGCAGCCTTGCATGAAGTGCTCGACACGATCCGGCAGGTCGCGCCCTCTTCGGCCAACGTGCTTATCGAAGGCGAGAGCGGCACTGGCAAGGAATTGGCTGCGCACGCCATTCATAACTTGAGCCGCCGCAACAAGGCGAAATTTGTGGCGGTGCACTGCGCAGCGCTTTCGCCACAACTTCTCGAGAGCGAGTTATTCGGGCACGAGAAAGGCGCGTTCACCGGCGCCCATGAACGGCGCATCGGCCGGTTCGAGCAGGCGAACGGCGGCACGATTTTCCTGGATGAAGTGGCGGAGATCGACCCGAGCACTCAGGTTAAATTGCTTCGCGTCATGAGCGAGGCTCGCGCGTTCGAGCGAGTGGGCGGCAATCAAACGCTGCGCGCAGATGTGCGGCTGATCGCGGCCACGAACAAAAATCTCGAACAACTCGTGCGCGAAGGAAAATTCCGCGACGATCTCTTCTTCCGGCTGAACGTGGTGCGCATCACGATGCCGCCGTTGCGTGAACGAAAAGAAGATATCCCGATTCTGGTCCGCGGATTTCTTCGCCACTTCTGCAAGGAAAATAACAAGCCGGTTCTCGAACTGGCGCCGGATGCGATGGATGCGCTACTGACTTACGATTGGCCGGGCAACGTTCGCGAGCTGCGCACCGCCATCGAACATGGCGTCGTCATGGCAACCGGACCGGAAATTACATTGCGAGATCTGCCGATGGCCGTGCGCCGAGCGGCTAGTCCCGCAGTTGCGGGATTGCCCGCCGGCATTTCGGCCACTGAGGCGTTCGGGGAGAAAACGAGCCCCCTCGACCTGCACGAGACGGAAAAGAAATTGATCGCTCAAGCGCTTGCGGCGACAAACGGCAACGTGACCGCCGCGGCCAAAAAGCTCGGCATCAGCCGCCGAACGCTTCACCGAAAAATCAACGAAATGAATGTGGCCAAAACGCTTTCCGATCGCCTAGGACGAGAGCCGCGCGCGCTCCCCGAACCGATCTCAAACAAAGAGCCGCCACGCGGTGAAGCGTGACGGCTCATTGCGAAATATAGGTAAGGGTGACCTTTCTTCTTTTTCCCGATGGTTGACCCCGGTTATGGCTGGATGGCGACGAATTCCGCATTACTAACCCCGCTGGCGAAAACGCTGACCAACCCAGTGGGAGTAATTTTCAAAACCATGGCCCGACTTGGGTCATGGCCGGCGGCTAAGCCAAGGTCTGCGACAAAGAGGTTGCCGAGCGCGTCGAAAGCTAAACCGCGAAGGTCACCGTCGCCTAATCCGGAAGCAAAAGTGGTCT
>Ga0209376_1003022_pt1 | contig 15504 bp, 16 predicted proteins | sample GraSoiAngelo_134_FD_185891 | JGI IMG/M metagenome (GOLD analysis project Ga0209376, IMG submission 185891) | Grasslands soil microbial communities from the Angelo Coastal Reserve, California, USA - 14_0929_05_30cm (SPAdes) (version 2) | ecosystem: Environmental > Terrestrial > Soil > Grasslands ... | reverse complement strand
CGCGCGCAGCACGTCGAGGCGCTTCGCGGAGTCGTCGGCGTAGCGACGGATGAAGCCGAGGCGGGTTTCCGGCTCGGGGAGCGGCGGCGCGCCGACGTCGATGCCGAGGATGTTCCGGAACCACAGGTCCTCGCTCACGCACTGGTGCACCATCTGCTCGAGCACGCTGCGCCCCCGCGGATCGGTCGGGTGCGGCCGCACTCGCAGATCTGCGTCCCGAAACATGCTCCAGACGCTCAACACCTTGACGCGCTCGGTGGAGTACGTATCGACCAGGAACTCGTATCGCATGGCCATCCTCCTCACGCCACGAGCTCCACCGGATCGCCCACCGCCACGGCGCCGGGGCTCACGACGTAGCAGTTGAGCGCGAGGCGCCCGTCGAACTCCCGGTTGATCCGGCGGAGCACGTCGACGTCTTGTTCGAGGGAATCGGGGTGGAACGTGGTCATGATGCAGCGCTGCCGCAAATCCTGCACGCCGATGACCACCTCGCCGATCTTGAGCTGCCGGCCCTCCCACGTGCGCTCGGCCAGTCCCTCGACGCCGGCGATGACGATGTTCGGGCGCAGGCGCCGCCGATCGGTGCCGAGCGCCCGGATCGCGCCGTCGGTCGCGACGAGGAGCGGGAGCACGTCGAATCGCTCCACCCCGTCGTGGCGCACCAGCCGCGCGCCCGGCCCCACTGCGGTGACGACGTCGTGCGCGACCTCCGCAGCCCGCCACGGCCGGCCGTCGACCAGCGGCTCCCCGTCCGGGCCCAGGGTCGCGCGGTGACCGAGCAGCCGCGGTCGCGTGCGCGCCGTGACGACACGCCCGTGCGCGCCGCGCACGTGTACGACGCGGTCACCCACGATCCCGTCGGCGCGGATCTCCGCCCGCGTGAGGCTTTCGGCCGCCATCGACTTCACCGGATAGCGCCACAGCTCAGCTAGATGCATCGGTCCTCCCGCCCGCCACGCCGCAGACCGGGGCGCCCAGACGAGCCGCCCCGGCCGGCGGTCGCTAGGCGACCTCGAGCTCCGGCGCGTCCCACCGCTGCGGCTGGAACGCCTCGTCGAGTGGAAAGCCCGCCAGCGCGTGGGTGTAGTTGGCGAGCGTCTTGAGGCCGACGTGGCCCACGACCTCGAGCAGCTGCGCCTTGCTGTATCCAGCGGCCAGGAACGCCGCGACCGCCGTCTCCGGGACGAAGCCCTTGTTGAGCACGACCGCACGGGTGAACGTGACGAGGGCGTCGATCTTCGCGTCCCCGACGGGGGCGCCCGTGCGCACCGCCGCCACGATCTCCGGCCGCGCCTTGAGCATCCCCGCGATCGTCGAATGGGCGGCCACGCAGTACGTGCAGCGGTTCTCCGTGCTCACCGCGATCTCCACGAGCTGCCGCTCCGTCGCGGAGAGGGCGCCCTTGTCGAGGCTCCCGGACAGCGCGAGGTAGCCCTCGAGCACGGCGGGGGACTCGGCGAAGGTGCCGTAGAGGTTGGGGATGAAGCCGAGCGCCTTGTGCACGCGCGCGAGCAGCGGCTTCGAGAACTCGGGTGCATCAGCGATGGTGTACTGCGCGAAGCGGGACATGTGGCGATCTCCATGGAGCAAGGGTCATAAAGGATCAGGAACCCGCCTGCCCCGGTCGGGCTGGCGTGATAACCTGTAAATGAGTATTTTAATGGTTAAGTTCCCATGAGCTTCTTCTTCCTAGGCGAGCGGCTCGCCGTCGATCTCCTGAACACCGTGGTGGTGCAGGACGGCAGGGTGCGGGATCTCCTCCAGGGCCCGAGGGACGTCGCGGCCTGGGCGGAGGCGGCGGGGGCACTGCCGCACGGGGCGCTGCGGGGTAGCCCCGCCGGTCAGGAGCCCGAGCGGCTGCGGGGCTTCCGGGAGACGCTGCGGCGAGGGCTTGTGGCCTGGGCGGCGGGGGGAACCCCTCCTCGGGGCCTCATCGCGCTCCTCAACCGCCACTTGGCGCGCGACCCGGAGGTCACGGAAGTGACGGCCAGCCGAGGCAACGTCGTCACGCGGCGGCGGCCGGCTGGCGCGCCCCTCGACCGGTTGTACGGAGCGGTGGCGCGGTCAGTAGCAGAGCTGCTGGCGGGCGATGATCCCCGCCGGCTCCGCAAATGCGCCAACCCGGCCTGCCGGCTGATGTTCTACGACGTATCGAAAGCGGGACGGCGCCGCTGGTGCTCCATGCAAACCTGCGGGGGTCAGGCCAAAGCCCGCGCTTTCTACCGGCGGCGCCGGGATGGGAGCCACGGACGCCGGGCCGATCCGTTGCAGTGAGCACGGACGTGCGAAGGACTTCGCGATCATGCAGCCCAAGGACTCGGTGAGATCGGGCCGGTGCTGCAGAGTCAGAAATCGCCGCGCCTGGTGGGGTTGTATCATCCACCGGGTTTCGGACCCACGCGCGGTTGCCACCCCTGCCGAGTCAGAGTGCTTGACCGGCAGCGGCGCGACGTTCAGCGCCGTAAGAGCAGCGGCAGTTTGAAGCAGGGCGGCGAGCATCGTGTCCGATCATCAGGTGGTGGAGTGGAGCAGCGTGCCGGCCAACAGGATGGTCAACCACAGCACGAGGCTCGCGACCGATGTCCGCCGGAACCGACTCCATCCGGCGGCGACGCCCTGTCGGAGCGCGGTCTCCGCTCGCATCCGCACGTAGCCATTGCCGAGCAGCAGGGCGATGAGCCCCATCTTGGTCCAAAACACGACCGACGTCGCAAAGCTACCGAGCTCCGCGAACATCATCAGCAGGCCGCTCGCGAAAATGAGCGCGAGGCCTGCGACCACCCAGCGGTGCACGCTGGCCAGGCGGGCCAGCTCCGCGGACCAGTCCGGCGTCGCGGGCGAGAGCCGGAGGGACGCGCGATCGGCCGCGACGGCCAGGCCGCCCCCTACCAGGATGCCGACAAGTCACGGTGGCGCTCACGGGCGTGTGGCCGTAGAGATGCGCCCACCGCGCGAGGATCTGCGATACTGCTGCCGATGCCACCATGGAGTCGTTCTCCTGAAGGGGTTCGGGACGTAGCATCTCCCGACGCCTAGACCACCGTCGTTCCGCGGAAATTCCCGCGGGAATAATTCCGGGCGACCGGAGTCCTATTCCCGTGGACCGACGGACGAGAGCGGTCACGCGGTGATCTGAGCACTGTTTAGATGGAGGGTATCGGGGTGCGGTTGCTGACACGCGTCGCGCGCGCTGCTGTCCCGGCGGCAGGCCTCCTGGCCCTGCTCGTGCTGCAGGTGCACCCCGCACGCTTGGCGGGCGCGACTCCGTTGCGGGCCCGCGCCCTCCTGTTCTCCGACCAGGCCCGGCGCCTCCTCCTCCTCCAGTATCAGTCGTATCCGACCGAGTTCCTGGGGTGCATGATCGGCGCGCCAGCGGACGTGGATCCTGGGGAGTCGACTGCGACGTCCGTCGTGCCGCAGCAGACATGTGAGGACGCCGGCTGGGCGAACACGGTGGGGATGATCCACAGTCATCCGGGCGGTCAGCGCTGCTTCTACTCCTTCCCTGGCACTCAGGTAGCGACCTCGGATTGGCACTCTTTCGCGCTACAGCCCTACCCGGTCGACGCAATCATGTGTGGCGACCGGATCTTATGGATCGGCCGCGACCTGTTGGAGCAGCAGGAGCCGCTCGGGGCCTCCACACCATGACCCTCATCAGCGGGCCGGAGCAGTGGTATCTGCTGCAACTTCGCGTCTTGGGCGCGTGGTGGCGCCTCGGCTCGAGCGCGCTCGAACCCTACTTGCTGCTGCGGTACTCGCTCGCGCAGCTTTAAGCGCGATTCGTTCTATGAGAGTGATTGTCAAGGGTAGACCCCGGCGTCGCTGATTGCGGAGCACGTTTGTCCCGAGCAATCAGCCCTGACTGCTGAGGGGGCGCGGCCTGGCGGTGCTGCCGGGTCCGCGGGGCAGTCTGTTGCTTCCGCATCGGTCACCTCGATTCCGCTCCCGATCCGACTGGACGAACACGAGCGCTGGGGTCGCACGACGTGCGAACCATAGTTCTATCGGAGACTCGGCACGCAGCCGGCCTGACGCTTCTTCGGGGTTCTGCGAGGGGGCCTAGAGTTAGACGAGTACCTCGGCGTGACTGCTGGGCCGGGTGAACGAATCGCTCGAGACTGCCCCCCGCACCGTCGTCCCGGATCCTGAGCGCCGCAGCGAGGGAGCCGCACCCGCACCGCCGTCTCGTGGGTCCGGCGTTAGCGCGCTGGGATCGTCAGCTGCGTCGGATCGTAGCGCTCTCCTTTCTTCCACAGCCGGAGCGTGATCGCTGCCAGCTTGCGGGTGAGGGTCACCCGGGCCAGCTCCTCCCGCATGCCGCGCGCGAGCATCCCCTGGTAGAAGTCCTGCAGGGGCCCGGGCCGCGCGGTCGCGGCGGTCGCCGCGCCCTTGAACACATCCTTGAGCAGGCGATTGTGATTGCGATTCAGCCCGCGGGTCAGGGGCGCGCGCCGCCGCCGCACCGGCTGGCCCGCGACGAGCCGATAGTCGTCGCTGGACCGCGTCACCACGGCAAGCCCCGTGTAGGCCCACAGGTGGCGTTTGGTCCGAAACCGCCAGGGCGTCTGCATCGTGGCCAGCAGCAGCGCGACGCGCACCGGCCCCAAGAACGGGATCGCCCGCAACACGGGCCACGCCGGATCCCGCCGCGCCTCGGCCACCATTGCCGCCTTCGCCGGGGGCCGCAGCGCTCGCAGCACGTCGAGCTCGGCGTACAGGGCCTCGGCCCGGAACCGGGCGCCCCGCTCCGCCAGCTGCGCGAGCCACCGCGCCCGCGCGCCGGGCTGATACACCTGGGTCCCACGGGTCGGAATCGCGCGGGCGCGGAACAGCGCCTTCAGCCGGAGCATCACGCGCGTCCCGTCCTCGACCAGATTTCGGTAGGTGGCGGTGAGCTCCTTGAGCGCGGCCTGGGGCGGGCTGCCGTGATAGACCGCGCGCAGCCCGCCGCGCCGGAGCAACTCGGACAGCTGATCCGCATCGACCTGGTCGCCCTTGTTGCCGTGGCGGGACCGTCCCCGCTGATCGCACACGACGACCCGATCGACGAGCGGGGCCACGAGCTCGTGCAACCACTGCGCCTGGGTCCCTTCCTCAAAGACGACGTGCACAGCGCCGCGCATGCCGCGGAAGAACTCGACGAGCGCCGGCGCCTCCGTCGGCACGACGGTCCGCGCGATCACCCGTCCGTTTTCCTCCCGGACCGAGGCCACCGTCATTGCCTGGTGGACGTCCAACGCGACATACTTGGTGGTCCGTTTCATGAGAGCCGCTCCTTGCTGTGGTCCACGGGTCTTGGTCGACTCCATGGTAGCAGTAAGGGGCGTGCTCTCAACATGCGTTAGACCGCCCCCTCAACCGTCAGTAAACCGTCATGCCTCTTCACCTTCGCATCGCTAGGCCGGTTAGCAATATCGAACGTACCAAGGACATGTACTGTCGCGGCCTTGGCCTTCGTGTCATCGGAAGTTTCGAGAACCATGACGGATTTGACGGCATAATGCTCGGTGTGGCTGGAGCGAACTACCACTTTGAGTTCACACACTCTCGCCAGCACCCGGTGCGTCCGGCGCCTACGGTCGAAGACTTGGCGGTATTCTACACACCGGCTGAATCAGAGTGGCAAGCCACGTGCGCCAGAATGCTGGCTGCCGGGTTCAAGCAGGTCACAGCGTTCAATCCGTACTGGGAGGTAAGGGGTCGCACGTATGAAGACCGCGATGGGTATCGCATCGTCTTGCAGCATGCGGAGTGGAGCAACGGTGAGAAGGCTTGATACAGCTCAACACACGTCTTCCTCGATCGCGAGAGTCGATGGCGCCTCGTGGCCGCGCAGGGCACGCCCATCACACCACCGCCCGAGACGTCAGCGGCCTCACCAAGCGCTTGAAGCGACCGAGCGGCTATCGCTCTAAAGGAAGCCGGAGTGTTGTGCCCTGGCGCGCACGAAGATCGTTCACCTACAGTCGCGCCGGCGGCAGCTCGTGCTTTGAGTTCCGCTGTGGTTTCTCACGACACTCGGTTGATCTTCGATCAGCGGCCTGCAGCGCTCCGTCGGACGAGCGCTGCAAGTGGCATGTGGGCTACGTGAGGTCACTTCCTCGGTGAAGTGAGCGGGACCATGAGATGAGCGTACGGCGTACCGGCCCACATCACCCAGGGACCTCCGTTCTGACGCTTGGTCGGAATCCCCTCTAGCGCCCGCGAGTCAGGGACAAGTAGCATCACATGCGGAGGATCGTATCCCCAGTCGTTGTCGGGCGTCGCCTTGGTCGCAAACGGGTCCGTATTGCTGCCGTAGCTGCCGCCAGAGGTCATGTAGCCGATCCCTTCGCGCGAGATCTGTGGTGTGGCCTTGGTCATGAGAGCGCTCATGAACGACATCCACTGATCGTCCACGCACATCGGATCGTCCCCTCGAGTCGGCGGGAAATCGGGCAGACACGTCCACCCATTCGTCCCGGCGCGGAGCGCCACCATTTTTCCACCCTCGGTCGCAGGCCAGTCCATGATGGTGGCCTTCGTCGAAATGGAGCGCGGGGCGGCCTTCATTGCATCGGCGATTTTTTGGGCTTTGCTCAGCTTCGCTTGCGCAACTGCCCGATCGGCAGACCCGGGCGAAACCAATGCCAGCATGAGGAGAGCAAGAGCGCGTTGCATACGATCCTCCATGAAACAAGTTGCGGCTGACGACGAAGGTCGTCGAATTGCGCGTCGTCGCGTCGTCCCGCTCACACCAGTTCAGCGAGGAGCGCCTTCGCGTCCACCAAGTCAGCCGTGTCGAATCCCTCCGTGAACCATTCATAGATGCCGCTCAGCGCTCGGTGGGCTTCCTTTTGCTTGCCCTGTTTTTGCCAGAGGCTCGCGAGGCTCGTGCTGGCACGTAACTCGAGTGACTTCGCAGCCTGCTGTCGCGCTATCTCAATCGCCTTCTGAAAACAGGCCTCGGCCTCCGGAGTTGCTTCCTGCAACTTCAAGAGTTCGCCCTTCAACCGCCACAGCTCGGCGTCGTAATACCGCTCTCCATTCCTCTCGGAGACGGCGAGGCCTTCCTCGACGGCGTCGAGCGCCTCTTGCGTGCGCCCTGCATGCCATAAAGTCTCGGTCAAGATGGCTAGCGATTGCGGACGGGCAACCTGAAGTCCTATTGCAAGCTGTATCTCGAGCGCGGCCTTAATCTGCGAGATGCCGTCCTCCGCCTGCCCCAATTCGGCGATCGCCCACCCGTACGGGCACATGACCCACGCGCGCTCCGCCTGGATCGCCTGTTCGTCGCAAAGCGCGATGCACGCCCGTCCAATTTCCCTGGTCCTCTCGGGCTCACGCAGGCTCTGATAAACGAATGCCGCGAACATTTGGAAAAACGCGAGACTGAGGGGGCTCGAAAGCTTACGTGCAACCGCCAACGTCTCTTGGATTCTCCGGCGCGCTTGATCGGGAAATCCCATTAGCCAAAGCAACCGGACCATCTCGCTTCCCGCATGGATGCCGGGATCCATCCTGTATAGCTGTACGTAATGGCTATGCTGTCGAGGGTCATAGAGCTTGGCAACTTCTTCGAACTGTTGACGGGATCCGACGAGCTCACCTTGGTGCTGCAGTGTAAAAGCCAAGCTCACGGGACCGGCAAGCCGCAAAGCTGGCTCGCGTAGGTTGGGCGAAATGCTCGACAGCTGCTCCCCGGTTTCCCGCGCGGACTTGAGGTCGCCCTTGGCAATGTAATACGTCCAAAGACCAAACATGATCGGAAAGAGGGAAGCCGGATCGCCCAAGGCACGGCAAAGCTCGCGCGCACGGGTCATGTTGGCTCCCGTTTCCGGAGCAGCGTAGCCCAACGTGGACAGCAATGAGAAGGCCAGTGTGACTTGAAGGTCGAGTTCCTTCCGAGCCCGTTCTGGCGTCGCTGTCAGCTTCTCGAGCAGCGCAAGGCCGCGGCGCGAAAGTGCAATCGCCTCTTGGTTCGCGAAGATGCGCTGGGCACTTTGAGCGGCGAGTAGGAAATAGTCCGAGGCGCGACCAGGTTCTCGCGCCGTCTCGTACAGGAAACCCAACTGGTGCGCAATGGCCGAACGCTTGTCGCCGTAAAAGCCCTCGAGCGCGCGGGCGAGAGCTCCACTCAGGGCCGCCCGGCGCGTAGGTGCGGGGGAGGCATACAGCGCGTTTTGATAAAGCACATGGATGAAACGGTACCGTACAGTCGAAGTCCGGTCCGGAAACTCGCCTTCCGCTACGCATCTTACGAACGCGTGCACGTGGTCGAGCCGTCCTAACGCTTCCTCCATTTCCGTGCTGTCCGCTTCAAGTGCCCGGGCCACTGTCGCCGAATCGAAATCGTAACCTTCGACCGCGGCCGCGGTGAGCACCTCCCGGTCGCGATCGCTGACCTGCTCAAGCTTCCTTTCAATCATGCTTCGCGCCGACTGTGGGAGAACTCGACCCAAGTCGGGGATGGATTGGGCCAGACGCCACGCCGGGTCCGCTGCCGTTTTCACGAGCACGTTTTGGTCGCGAAGGTAGCGGACCAGGTCTACCATGAACAGCGGATTACCTTCGGTCCTCGAATGGATCACCCCGGCGAGGTCGCGGGGGAACGAGTTGGCCGGAAACTCTAGCGCGATGTACCGTTCCACGTCTCCCAGCGAGAGAAACTCCACCGCAATCTCGCGGCACGTGCCGCGCGTCTGAAGGTCCCGCTTCACGCCGATGAAAGGATTCCTCGAGAAAACCAACTCGGAGGGACGATAGACGCCTATCACGAGGATTCGTGTGCCGTCGAACTTAGTCGCGAGATAGGCCAGAAGGTCTATGGTGGAGGAATCGGCCCAGTGCAAATCGTCCAAACACAGAACGAGAGTCTCCGCGCGCGCAATCTCTTCGAAGAACGCGCCGAGCTCCCGCTTGACTCGTTCCTGCGTGGTAGCTCTCGCGTAGGCCTGCAGCGCCACGTCGGAAGGGTCGCTCTCGGACAGCGGAAACAATTGCGCGTACCAGCTTGGAGCGAGCGTCCTTAGCTTCTGCGCCACCGTGGCTCCCCCGCTCCGGGCCAGGCTTTCAAGAGCTTCTAGGAGCGGCAGATAGGCTTCCGAGCCCGCAAGGCGCTCCGAGCACCGTCCTTTCGCGACAAGGAACCTTCTGCCGCTGGCGTAGAGGTCGGAAAGAAAATCTTCCACCAAGGTGGTCTTCCCGATGCCCGGCTCGCCCGACACACACACCAGCTTACCGCGGCCGGCGGCCGCCGATTCAAACGCGGCCGCGAGTTCAGTCTTCTCCCTTTCACGACCCACCGAATGGCGGTTGCCGAGGGACGCCCCGCGCCATTCCGACGTCATATCGAGCCGCAACCGTTCGCAGGCTTGGCGCAAGTCGCGAGCAGACAGGTAACGTCCCGCCGGATCTTTGGCCAAACAGCGTTCGAGGAGCCGGTCGAAGGCTGCAGGCATCTCAGTCCGCTGGTCAGTCACCCGCTTCGGCGAGTCGCGGAGGATCGACGAAACGAGATCTGCAGGGGTCTTGCCGGTGAAGGGACGTTGGGCCGTGGCCATCTCGTAGATCACGATGCCGAGCGAGAAGACGTCGCTGCGGTGATCCACATGGTGTCCCTGCAGCTGTTCGGGGGACATGTACGGCAGTGTCCCGATCGCGATTTCCGCCTGGCTCTGCGAGTAGATCGTCTCAGCAGAGTGGCTCGCCTCGGCGGTAGCCATCATCGTCGCCAGACCGAAGTCCAGTACTTTCACAACACCGCGTTCGGTGACGAAGATGTTGGCGGGCTTGATGTCCTGATGGACGATCCCCTTGGCATGGGCGGCCTCCAGCGCATCGGCAATCTGAATTGCCAAGTCGAGGACCTCCGCTGCTCCCAAGCTCTGCTCGGCGATGCGGTGCTTGAGCGTTCGCCCCTCCAGCAATTCCAGAGCGATGAACGGCTGGCCCACGTGCTCACCAATTTCGTAAATGGTGCAGATGTGGGGATGGTTGAGCGCGGCGGCCGCGCGTGCCTCGCGCTCGAACCGCTCAAGCGCCTGCTTGTCCTCGGACCACTCCTCGGGTAGGAACTTCAGAGCGACGTAGCGCCCCAACCGGGTGTCGCGCGCTTTGTACACCACCCCCATACCTCCGCCCCCCAGCTTCTCCTCGATCCGATAGTGAGAGACGATCTTCCCAAACAGGGGGGGATCGGCCTTGCCTGCCTCGCCTGAGGCTCCCTGCTGCTGAGCAAACGCCTGCGCCGCCAGCTGCAGCGCGGGAGTCTCAAGGAACTGTTCGCCTTGCCGATGCACGGCTAACAGCGATTCGACTTCTCCCTGGAGAGACTCATCGCCAGCAGTCGTGGCTTTCAGGAAGGCCCCTCGCTCGCTTTCCGGCTGCTCCAACGTCAGGTGGTAGAGCCGCTCCACCTGGCGCCAGCGTTCAGGCGCCATGCGAGTGCTCTTTGCTCAGTTCGCACAGCAACCAGTCTTTGGCCAGTCGCCAATCCCGCAAGACCGTTTCGGGCGAAACGTTCAACGCCTCGGCGGTCTCCTTCACACTCAGCCCGCCGAAGAAGCGCAGCTCGACCACCCGGCTCTTGCGTTGATCTTGTGCCTCGAGGCACTTCAGGGCGTCGTCCAGGGCCACGAGGTCGGCACGTGGCTCATTCGAGATGACGACGGCCTCGTCGAACGAAACCCGCTGGGCGCCCCCGCCGCGCTTGAGGCTGCGCCGGGAGCGCGCGAAATCGATGAGAATGCGCCGCATCAGCTTGGCACAAACAGCGAGGAAGTGGGGCCGGCCGTGCCAGCTCACCCCGCGGACACCCACGAGGCGTAGGTAGACCTCGTTTACGAGCCCCGTGGTTTGAAGGCTATGGTCCGGGGCTTCGCGCGCGATATAGCGGTGCGCCGCGCGATGTAGCTCGTCGTAAACCAGCGGGATCAGGGTCTCGAGCGCACGCTCGTCGCCGTCGCCCCACGCCTGGAGCAAGCGCGTGATCTCGGTGGCGGACTCCCCGGCCATACAACCTCGCTTCAGCTGCGGATTACGCTGACCGCGGTCAATCTACCACCTTTTTGCGGACCCTTCCAACGCAAGCGGTCGCTGGATCGGCGTTCCTTGCGGGTCCCGACAGTTTTCGCCTGCAATTCCCGCTATACAAGGGTGGAGGACACGAGTCAGGCTTGTCCGAAGTCGCCACGCTCGTGCGGATGTGATGTCGCACGAGCCAGTTGGAGGACCAACATGAATGCGATTCGAATTCCAGAACTCCTCATCGGCGCTGCGGTACTGACGGCCTGTTCCGAGCGGAGCATCACTACAGCCTCCAGCGCCACTGCGCTCGCACCAGCAGGCGTCATCGCGGACAGGCCGGACTGGGAGCAGGGACCATTGCAGTCCCAGTCCGAAAAGTAAGGAGGAACGATGTGGTGGATCACTACATGGGTGCTCGTGTCCGTGGCCTTCGTGTTCGGGTGGGCCGTGGGTACGCGGCTCACCGCGCTGCCGCTCGAGGGTCCCGCGCAACACATCCGTAACGCCCTGCAGCGGCTGCTTGCCATGGACGACTGCAGGCTGACTGGTCTTGCGGCGCAGCAGTGTCTCGAGAGCGCCTACGAGCGTCTGTGGCTGGCACTCGGTCAACTGGAGCCGCAGGGTGCCCTCCCGAGTTCTCGACTGACTGCTGCACAGGCCACGGGGCGCGCTGAACGCACGACGTGGGGAACTGGAGCATCACCAGCGGCCAAGAAGGCATGAGGCGCAATCAAACAACGAGGTGACCATGTACCGGCTTCGAATGGAATCGTGTCTCATGCTCGGCGCGGCCTTACTGGCTGGCTGCAGCGACCGTAACACCCTCACCGCGCCGTCGGCCCATCCGCTCGCGGCGACCGCGAGTGTCGTGGACGGACAGCTGTATGAGTGGAGCGTGAAGTGTTCGGGCGAGTTGAGCTCTTACGCCAGCTCGTCCTGGAAGACTCCACTCGGTACGACCGGCGCCATAAGCAAGACCTGTTCGCCCAGCGCTTCGCCGATCACCCTCCAGGCAGTACGTCCCGCCGCGGCCGACAGCTTCAGCGCGTGCGTCAACGGGACGTGTCAGAAGTGGGCGGTCGACCCAGCGAGAACGTTTACCGCGCAATTGAAGGGCAGTTCTAGTGAGAGGGTCTGTTATCCCAGTTTCGGTTCACGCAGGGGCCATTGCTATCAGCTCCACGCCGCGGCCACGCTCAACGTTGCCGATCTCACGGGATCCACTACCGGCGACGTCCAGGTCACCACCTCCACCACGGGCACGGGCACCGACCCCGATGGTTACACCGTAGCGGTGGACGGTGGCGCTGGCCAGCCCCTCGCCGCCAATGGAACGGTCACCTTCTCGCAGGTGATTGTGGGAGATCACTCCGTCGCGCTCAGCGGTATCGCGCCGAACTGCGCGATGTCGGGTCAGAATCCCGCTACGGTGACCGTCACGTCAGGGGCCACGGCGCAAGCCACGTTCCAGATCGCATGTACCGAGATCCTCGCCATCGATGCCGTAGCAGGCTTCTCCAGCACGACGAACACGAACTCGAGTACCTGGTCGTACCGCTATCAGAACGGGTCGACCCGCGACGGGAATTATTTCCTCTTACCGGAATACGGCCCTGACGTCGTGGAGACGTGGACTCCCACCGACCCCGATGCCTGGCGCGTCCAAGGCTATGTGCCTGCGCTCGGCGTGAACAGGACTGGTTCTGACGCCACGATCGGTACCGGCCTGACCTGGCGCAACGGGACCATGCTGGTCCACCCCGGAGCCGCTGGCTTGGTGGTCCTCAGCTGGCTCTCTCCCTCGGAGGCGACGGCTGCCATCAGCTTCACCTTCAGCGACCTCGATACCAACTGCTTCGCAGACGGGATCGACTGGTTCGTGGAACGTAACAATGAGGCCGCGACGCTAAGCTCGGGGTCCCTCAACGACGGCGGCAGTTCCGGTCCGCTCAGCTTGACCGGCGTCCCGGTGCATGTGGGTGACCGGATCAACTTCATCGTCGGTCCGAGGTCCAATTACTACTGCGATTCGACGCAGTTGATAGCGAGTATCGCCACCACCGCACCTTAGCGGCAGCGCGAGCTCTCAGCGGAGGAACAATGTGCTGGGTCGGATCGGAATCGTCTCTCGTGCCTAGAGATCTACGCGATGCACCCCGACGGCTCGGGCGTCACCCGGCTTACCAACAATCCGTACTTCGACGCCGCTGCCGCCTGGTGCCAGCGGTAGGTAAGTGCGCTCGCGGGTGCCCATGACGGGAGTAGCTAGAGGGCGATGGACCGAAGGAAATCGAAGCGGCGCACCTGGCAATCACCATCTCTACTGACTGGAGGAAACGATGAACGCGATTCGGAAAACCGACCGCCTGCTGCTTGGAGCCGCCCTGATGGTCGGCTGCACCGAGCGGAACGCACAAACAGGACCAGCCAGTCCGGCAACAGGACCAATCTTGGCTGACGTTGCCGCTGGGAAGACCAGCGTTGTAGACGACGGCCAGTACGATTGGGTCGACAAAGTAGGGCAAGACTACCAGGACATCCACAGGTGTGAGATCACCAAGCAGGGCAAGAATTTCGTATTCGCGATGACTTTGTACGCCCAAACCGTGCCGAGCAACCCCCCCGTGCCTTCGTGGGCCGACATGCTCGATTGGGTAGTCGCCCTCGACGCCGTCCCGGTAGAACCAGCGGGCTATCCCTTTACGAAGAATACTGTGGCGCGCTGGGACTATGTGCTCGAGCACCGGGCGTACCGCTCTGGGTTCAGCGACCCCTTCGACCAGAGCGACGGAGGTGGCATCCTGACAGACCGAATCAACGGCAAGGTCCTGACTGTTCAGTTCAGCATCAACGGTGGGACCCTTACATGGGTTGCAGACGCCGCCCTGCTCGGCGACCCACCCACGTTCCAGTGGGCGTGCGGTGCAAGGGCCTTAGCCGCACATGCTGGTGATGACGTGAAGAACGGGTACAACAACAACCAGGCTTTCGACGTGGCTCCCAACACTGACCAGGGGGCGCCGCTCATCACGTGGCCGCAGTAACGATGCAGGACAGCGAAATCAGCGGGGCGGTCGAGAGACCGCCCCGGCTCGGAGGAACCGATGTGGTGGATCAGCAGCTGGCTGCTCGTGGCCGCGGCCTTCGTGCTGGGTTGGGCCGTGCGGGCCCGGCTCACCCGGGGCCAAGGCGAGGCTCCCGCCCAGCATATTCCGCACCGCCATGCAGCGGCTGCTCGCCGTGGACGACAGCATGCTGACTGGTGGTGCGGTGCAGCAGTGTCTCGAGAGCGCCTACGAGCGTCTGTGGCTGGCACTCGGTCAACTGGAGCCGCAGGGTGCCCTCCCGAGTTCTCGACTGACTGCTGCACAGGCCACGCGGCGCGCTGAACGCCCGAACGTCGCTAGCTAGGAGTCACCCATGAAAGCCATTGGGATCGGACGCAGCTTCCTGCTCGGGACCGCCCTGATGGTGGGCTGCACCGAGCGGAACGAAGTGCTCGACGACGGCTGTAGTCGGTAGAGGCAGGCCCTGGGCTGGGGAGCTCGAATAGTGGTAGGACGAGGACTTGCGTTGGGAGAAGTGGTGCCGTTTCTGGTGCCGTTTCTCCCGGCAAACCCCGGCATTTGCAGCAAGGGCACCCGGCGCCGACGCTCGGAAGCCATTGGAAGACCGACAAGTTGTCGTTTAAGGTGAATCCCCTGACCCGCATAGTTGGTATGAAGCGGTAGCTGGACCTCCACGGTCCCGTGGTGGCAAGCTAAGCCCCACACGCTTTTCACGCGCTCACCGTCTTGCGACGGGGCGCACACCGGGAGGCCAGCTACCATGGATACGATAGGCCTAGATCTGCACCAGCGCGAGAGCCAGCTGTGCGTCTGCGACGCGGACGGGACCGTCACCGAACGCCGGATCGTCACGAGCCGCGAGCGATTCACCGCGGTGCTGGGGAATCGCCCGCGGACGAAGATCCTGCTCGAGGCGAGTACGGAGAGCGAGTGGGTCGCGCGACACTTGGAATCGCTCGGCCACGAGGTGCTGGTCGCCGATCCGAATTACGCGCCGATGTATGCCACGCGGTCACGGCGCACCAAGACCGATCGGCGCGATGCGCGGACGCTGATGGACGCGTGCCAGACGGGGGCCTACCGCCTGGCCCACCGGCTGTCCGATCCGCGACGCCACATCCGCGCAGAGCTCGCCGTGCGGGACGCGCTCGTCCGCACGCGCACCCGGTACGTGGCGTTGGCGAAGACGCTGGTGCGACGCGACGGCCTCCGGGTGGCGAGCAGCGAAAGTCACCTCGTCGCCCAGCGCATCGGCGCGTTGTCGCTGTCCCCCGCGCTGGAGGCTGAGCTGCAGCCGTTGTTCACGGTGCTGGCGCCGCTGAACGAGCAGATCGCCGCCGCCGATGGGCGCATCGCCACGCTCGCGGCCACGGATCCCCTCGTCGCGCGGCTCGCCACGGCACCGGCCATCGGGCCGGTGACC
>Ga0209376_1003017_pt1 | contig 15528 bp, 20 predicted proteins | sample GraSoiAngelo_134_FD_185891 | JGI IMG/M metagenome (GOLD analysis project Ga0209376, IMG submission 185891) | Grasslands soil microbial communities from the Angelo Coastal Reserve, California, USA - 14_0929_05_30cm (SPAdes) (version 2) | ecosystem: Environmental > Terrestrial > Soil > Grasslands ... | reverse complement strand
CGCTTGCCCGCCGCTCGGAGGAGGCCGAGCACGACGAGGTACACGACGACCGTCCGCAGGACGATCTCCCAGAGCGGGATGGTCGTGACCAACATCACAGACATGGTGACCTGAGCGGGCCTCGCTTGCCAGGCGCGTATGAGTTCGGGACCGGCGATGATTTGTCGCATGAAGCGTCTCCTCGCCGCGATCGTCCTGGCCTCGGCGTGCACCGCGGGTCCTGCGGCTTCACCACTATCGCCATCGTCATCGGGCAGCGCGACGGTCACACCGTCGGTCGCAGCCTCGGCCTCGCCATCGGCGTCAGCCCCAGCGCCTTCGGCGTCCGCCGGTGCCGCGCCCTCGCCCACCGGGTCGCCGTTCGGGGGCGTGACCGCGAGCGCGCCGATCGAGGGCGGGATGTGGGCATTCGCAAGTCAGGGCGGATCGCTCCTCGCGCTGTGGACCGCCGAGGCGACGCCGATCCACCTCTCGCGGATACGGCGCGCCGATGCGAACGGCGCGTGGACGACGATCTTCGAGGATGACGCCGCGTTCGCGACGTTCCGCCAGGACCTGCGCCGCGCCGCGATCCTCGAGATCCGCGAGAAGCCGCAGGGTGGCGGTGCGTACGACGCGACGGCGATCGTGCTTGACCTCACAACGCGCGCGTTGGTCAAGGTCGATTCATATTCGCTCTCGTCCGCGACGTTCCGCGGCGGTGGCGGCGCGCCGCGGCGTCCGATCGGCGACATCATCGTCGGGGGCGGGATGGTCGCGTGGACGCACCTGAACGAGCTCGCTGCCGGCCAGATCGAGGGGGAGCTGCGCGTCGCGTCGCTCGGCGATCCGACTGCGTTCACCGTCGTGGGCCGCTCGCGCGAGTGGATCACGCCGATCTCGGTCGACGAGAACGCGCTCATCTACCTCGTGGGCGCGACGGACCGTGACGATCTGCGCGCGAGGGAGCTAGCGACGGGCACAGAGCGGTCACTCGTGAGGGTGCAACAGCCGACGCAGACAAGCGGACCGAGCAACATCGCGCGGAGCGGCAAGTTCGCCGGCTGGATCGAGATGCCGTCGCCCGTCGATCCTTCCAACGCGCGGTTCCGCGCCGTCGATGTCGCGAGCGGCGCGATACGCGAGCTCGACCTCGGTGCGCGGTATTGCTCGACGGTGACCGCGAACGCGTACGGCTTCGCCTGGACGTGCGGCGACGTGAAGCCCGCTCCGACAGCGCTCGGCTATTTCGACCCGGTGCAGTGGCGCAAGGTGAACGTCACGAGCGCAACCGCTGGGTTGCTCGGCTTCATCTGGACCGGACTCGTGCGAAGCGAGCGCCGCGCCGTTCTGTACGCGCCGCGCTAACGCTTCGCGAGCTTCTCCAGGAAGAACGCCTCCGCGAGGCAGGCGCGTTCGAGCTCATCGAGGTCGACGCTCTCGTCAGGCCCATGCGCCCGTGAAGACGGATCTTCGACGCCGGTGACCATGATCTCGGCGTTGGGGAAGAGCTCGGCGAGGTCGAAGAGGAACGGGATCGTTCCGCCAGCGCCGATGTCGACGGCCTTGTGCGCCCAGGCCTTCGCGAGCGCCGACTTCATCGCCTTGTACGCCGGGCCGCCGGTCTTCGTCGTGAACGGTTCGCCGGTCGATTCACTCGAGATCGAGACCTGCGCGCCCCACGGCGCGTTCGCGAGCAGGTGCGCGATGAGCGCGTCGAGCGCCTTCCGTCCGTCCTGACCGGGTGGGATGCGCATGCTGACCTTCGCGCGTGACACCGGCACGAGCTGATTGATCGCCTCGCGCACCGGCGGCGCGTCGATGGCGAGGACCGAGATCGAGGGCTTCATCCACAGACGATCGGTGAGGCCGCCCTTGCCGATGAGCTGCACGTTCGGCCGCGCGCCGGCTTGCGTGCGCAGCTCCTCCTCCGTGAGGTCGAGCTTGCGCGCCTTCCCCTTCGCGAGGCCGACGATCGCGACGTCGCCCTTCTTGTCGTGCAGCGTCGCGAGCAGACGCGCCATCGCCGTGAGCGCGTCGGGGAACGGGCCGCCGAACTGTCCCGAGTGCACCGCCTTGTCGAGCACGCGCACCTCGACGATGCACGACACGACCCCGCGCAGCGTCGTGGTGAGCGCGGGCTCGCCCTTCCGCCAATTGCCGCCGTCGGCCACAACGACGGCATCGCATGCGAGGTTCGCCCGCTCCTGCTCGAGGTACGGGCGCAGGTTCTCGGAGCCCGCTTCCTCCTCGCCCTCGATGAACACCGCGACGCCGATCGGCGGCTTGCCGCCGAAGGCGCGGAGCGCCGCGATGTGCGCGACGACACCGGCCTTGTCGTCCGAGCTGCCGCGCCCGTAGAGCCGACCGTCCTGGAACGTCGGCGCGAACGGCTTCGTCGTCCACTCGCTGTCCGGCCCCGGCGGCTGCACGTCGTGATGCGCGTAGAGGAGGGCGGTCGGCTTGCCCGGCGGCGCCTTCACGTAGCCGACGACCGCGGGATGTCCGGCGCTGCGGAGGATCTTCGTCTCGGCGCCTACCTCGCGCAGCAGCTCGGCGACCGTGTCGGCCGAGCGGCGGAGCGGCTCAGGGTCGAAGTCGCGCGCGCTCACCGAGGGGATCGCGACGAGCCGCTCGAGATCGGCGCGTATCTGCGGGACCGCGCCGTGGATGCGCGCGCGGAGATCGGCCATCGGCTGCGACCTTAGCAGCCCGCGTCAGGGGATGCGGTTGAACCAGAGGAGCGAGAGAGCGCCTGCGACGATGGAGAGCAGCGCGGCGATGGCCGTGAGGATCGCGGTGACCTCCGTGTGCTGCTGGCGGAAGACGAGCTGCGTGCTGAGGTTCTCGTACACGGCGCGCAGGTCGTGCTCGTTGCTCGCGTTGTAGTACTGGCCGTCGGTCTGTTCGGCGATCTGCTTCAGCGTCGCCTCGTCGAGGCGCGTGCGGACCGAACGTCCCTGGATGCGCACGACCGTGCCATCGGCGCTACCGACGCCGACGGTGTAGACGCGGATGCCGCGGCTCGCGGCGTCCTCGATGACCTGCTGCGGCGCGGGGAACTGATTGTTCTGCCCGTCCGAGAGCAGCACGATCGTCGCGGTCCGGTCGGAGCCCTTCGCGATCGGCGGCGGGGTCGGCCCGGTCGGATCGCCTGAAAGGCGGCGCAGCGCGATCACTGAGGGTGGCGTCTCCTCGCTGTCCTCGAAGATCGCGTCGAGCGACGCGAGGATCCCGCGACCGATCGCCGTCGCGCGCTGCGGCCGCAGCCGGTTGATCGCGGCGACGACCAGGTCCTTGTCCTTCGTCGGCGATTGCACGACCTGCGCGTCTCCGGAGAACGCGACGACGCCGAGCTTCACGTCCGCACCTTGACGGATCACGAATGCCTTCGCCGCGTCCTTCGCCGCCTCCATGCGGTTCGGACGAAGATCCTCGGCGAGCATGCTGCCCGATACGTCGAGCGCGAGGATGACCGTGCCCTCCTGCACGGGAACGACGACGACCGTCTCGGGCCGTGCCGTGCCGAGAGCCATGAAGAAGAGCGCGGCGAGGAAGAGCGCGGGCGGGATGTGCCGCTTGCGCCCCGGGCCCTTGCCGAGCGCCTCGCGAACGAGCGAGAGGCTCGCGTAGCGCAGCGCGTACTTCTGCCGGCGGCGCTGTGCCCAGACGTAGCCGGCGATGAGCGCAGGCACGACGAGCACGAGCAACAGGTTGCCCGGCCAGAGGAAATTCATGATGCGAGCCTCGCGCGCGCGTTGCCGCGCCGCAGCGCCTTGCGTCGCGCCGCGAAGCGCACGATCGAGCGCACGAGATCCTCCTCCGTGGAGAGCTCGAGCGCGTCGACGCCCGCCTTGCGGAACGTCTCGGCGAGCGCGGCCTCACGCCGCTGCACGACGTCCGCGAAGCGCTTGCGGAAGCGGCGATCGGATGTGTCGACCCAGAGATGGTCGCCGGTCTCGGCGTCGTTCATCACGACCATGCCGATCTCCGGCAGCTCTCGCTCGCGCGGGTCGGTAAGGCGGATTGCGAGGACCTCGTGCCGCCGCGAAAGGAGCGTGAGGCCGCGCTCCCAGCCGGGCGCGGTGAAGAAGTCCGAGATGATGAACACGAGCGATCGCCGACGGATCTGACGCAGTGCGGTCTCGAGGAGCTCGGACAGCGCCGTCGCTGGAGAGCTCTCGAGCCGCGGGCGCCGCTCAAGCAGATCGACCAGGCGCAGCACCTGCACGCGTCCGCTGCGCGCCGGGATGACGCGTTCGACGCCCTTGCCGTAGACGACCGCGCCGACCTTGTTGCCGTGGCGCGTGAGCAGCCGCGCGAGGACCGCGACGAAGTCGATGAGCAGGTCACGCTTGAGCGCGGACGCCGTGCCGAAGTCCACCGAAGGCGAGACGTCCAGCAGGAAGTGCGCCGTGATCTCGCGGTCCTCGTGGTACTCGCGGACGTAGGGCGCGTCCATGCGCGCGGTCACGTTCCAGTCGATGTGCCGGACGTCGTCGCCGAACACGTATTCGCGGATGTCGGCGAGGTCGAGGCCGTAGCCGCGGAACATCGTGCGGTAGTCGCCTTGAAGGAGTCCGTCGAGACGACGGATGACGGTCCACTCGAGCCGGCGCAGCCGGCGGTCAGGCGCGCGCAGCGACGTGTCCCTGCATCGGCGCGACAGGCACGGGAATGCGTTCGATGACCTTGAGGATGAGCGCGTCGCTGGTGACCTCGTCGGACAGTGCTTCGTACGAGAGCACGAGACGGTGGCGCAGGACGTCGAGCGCGACGTCCTTGATGTCCTCGGCAAGTGCGTAATCGCGCCCGCGCATGAACGCGAGCGCGCGAGCCGTGAGCACGAGGTTGATCGATGCGCGCGGGCTCGCGCCGTAGGTGATGTACTTCGCGTGATCGCCGAGCCCGTACTCGCCCGGGATGCGCGTCGCGGACACGATGCGCACGACGTACTCCATGAGCACCGGATCGACGAAGACGCGGTCGACCTCGCGTTGCAGGCCGATGAGCTGCTCACTCGTCAGGACCGGCTGCACCGCCGAGAGCGCACCGGTCATGCGCTCGACGATGACGAACTCGTCCATCTCGGTCGGGTACGTGATGACGACCTTCATCATGAAGCGGTCGATCTGCGCCTCAGGCAGGGCGTACGTGCCCTCTGTCTCGATGGGGTTCTGCGTCGCCATCACGAGGAAGGGGTCGGGGACGCGATGCGTCTCGCGGCCGATCGTCACCTGGCGCTCCTGCATGACCTCGAGCAGCGCGCTCTGCACCTTCGCCGGCGCGCGGTTGATCTCGTCGGCCAGCAGGAGATTGGGTGAACACGGGCCCGAGCGACGTCTGGAAGTCGCCGGTCTTCTGGTTGTAGATGCGCGTGCCGACGAGGTCCGCGGGCACCAGGTCGGGCGTGAACTGGATGCGTCTGAACTCGCCCGAGATCGCTTGCGCGACCGTCTTCACCGCGAGCGTCTTCGCGAGGCCGGGCACCCCTTCGACAAGCAGATGTCCGCGCGCGAGGAGCGCGACGACGATGCGCTCGAGCAGATGGTCCTGCCCGACGATGACCTTCTTGATCTCGAAGAGCAGGCGCTCCATCTGACTGCCGGTGCGCGTTGGTGTGATCGTCATCGCTCCCCTTCTCCTTCTATCAGTCCGGCGGTAGCCCAAGCGCGCCGGCCGCCTGGTCGATGGTGATCGCGAAGCCGACGCCGCTGAACACACGCTGACCGGCCGGGTTCACGAGTCCGGTGACGATACCGACCACCTCGCCATTCGCGTCGACGAGCGGGCCGCCGCTGTTGCCGGGGTTCACGGCCGCATCGAACTGGATGAGGCCGGTGAGCGGCTTCGCGAGCCCGGGCGCGGTCATCGAGCGATCGAGGCCCGAGACGACGCCGGCCGAGAGCGAGCTCGTCAGCCCGAAGGGATGTCCGATGACGAACGCCGGCGAGCCGATGGCGAGGCGGCTGGGGTCGCCCATCGTCGCGACGACGACCTTCGCTGGCGGCGTCTGTGGATGAAGCACCGCGATGTCCTTGTCGGGCAGCGTCCCGATGATCTCGGCACGCGACTCCGTACCGTCGGCGAAGCGCACGGTGATGCGCGTCGTGCCGTTCACGATGTGCAGGCTGGTGAGGATGTCGCCCTGCTCATCGACGATGACGCCCGCGCCGCTCGATGGCTCGCTCCCCGAAGTCGTCCCGGTCACCTGCACGACCGACGGTGCGACCTGCGCGTACACCGCCGCGGCGAGCGGCGGCGTCGGCGCGGGCGTCGGCTGCTCCTGCGCGGACTCCAGCGAAGTGATCGCGCCGGTCTTCACCGCGTCGACGAGCTGCCACGAGAGGACGAGCATGGCGGCGAGGGCGAGCGGCGCGGCAACGCGCCGCCAGATGCGGACGCGCAGCGGCAGCGGCGGGACGATCGGCGGCACCTCCGGCGCGGGCGCCGGCTTTCCCGGACCCGGGAAGGAGCCGTACGGCCTGTCGGACCGGGAGAACGTCATGAGAAGAGCACCAGTGTACGAGGCAGGTACCCGATTTCAGGCCTCACGGTTGCATCGAGAGGTCGCGGGATGCGGGCACTTCTCATCGTCAATCCGGCCGCGGGCAAGAGGACGGCTGGCCCACACGACCTCGACGACGCGATCGCGGTCATGCGCGACGCCGGCTTCGCGCTCGACCGTGTCGAGACCGAATCAGATCGGCCGACCGCGGGCGATCTCGCGCAGCGCGCGCTCGCGGAAGGCTACGAGGCGTGCATCACCGCGGGCGGCGACGGCACCGTGCAGTCCGTCGCCGGCGCGCTCGCGGGCACCGACGTCGTGCTCGGCATCCTGCCGTTCGGAACGCACATGAACGTCGCGCACGGCTTCGGTATCCCACTGGAGCCCATCGACGCGGCGCACGTGATCGCGAGAAAGCGCGTGCGTTCATGCGACGCGGGTGAGGTGCATGGCCGCATCTTCTTCGAGACCGCGGGCATCGGGCTCGACGCGGAGCTCGCGGGGGCGGCGCGTCACGCCGAACGAGGTCGGTGGCGCGACGCGTTCGATCGCATCGGGCGATACGTGACGCAAGGGACGCATCGCGTGAACATCACCATCGACGACAAGACGCACGCGCACCGCGTGATGCAGATCCTCGTGCTCAACAGTCCCTATTACGGCTGGGGGTTCCCGCTCCTCCCTGACGCGGCGATGGACGACGGCTTGCTCGACGTCGCGGTCTTCCCGCGCATGGGTCGGGTCGCGCTCCTGCGCGGCGTCGTCGCGCTGCTGCGCGGCGAGCCGCTGCCCCACCGGCCGATCCGGTACCGCGCCAAGCGCATCGAGATGACCTCCGGGGCGGCGCTTGCCGTCCACGCCGACGGCAAGATCGTCGGCGCGCTGCCGGCCACCTTCGCGTGCCGGCGCGGCGTGCTGAAGGTCTTCGCTTAGGTCTCGCTCAGCAGCGTCTTCACGACACGCAGATCCCTGATGAAAGCGGCCATCTCCTGATGCCGGCTCTCGTCGTCCTGCGCGCGGAGGATCGATGAGGGATGCACCGTCGCGACGACGCGGGGCGCGAGCGCTGCGCTTCGCACCTTTCCGCGGTCGACGGTCACGCGGAACTTGGGACCGAGGAGCGCCTGCGCCGCCGTCGCGCCGAGCGCGACGACCAGCGAGGGCTTCACGAGGCGCAGCTCGAGCTCGAGCCAGTGCTGACAGGCCGCGACCTGCGCGGTGTTGGGCTTGTCGTGGATCCGCCGCTTGCCCTTCGGCTTCCACTTGAAGTGCTTCACCGCGTTCGTGACGTACACCCGCGACCGATCGATGCCTGCGGATGACAGCGCTTCATCGAGAATGCGCCCCGCCGGACCGACGAAGGGCTCCCCCTCACGATCCTCGACGTCCCCGGGTTGCTCTCCGACGAAGACGACGTCGGCATCGCGCGGCCCGCTGCCGAAGACCGTCTGGGTGCCGAGGCGCCAGAGCTCGCAGGCGCGGCAGCCCTTCGCCGCCGCCTCGACCGAGCGAAGAGAACGGGGGTTCTCTGGTTGTGGATAAGTCCTTGACGCTTGCTCGCTCACCAGGATGCCTTCCACAAAAGCGATGTCTCGAATCTTCCAAAGCCGCGTAGGATGGGCTCCTTTACGAAAGCGTTGCATTCAGGGGAGGCGGACCGATGCCGACGCTCATCTATTACGAGTGCCGTGACGCGCTTCATCTCGCCGCACCCTCGCGACTCGGAATCGGTGGCATCGTGTTCCGCCACGGCACCGCGGCGTACTGCGATGGCAGCGGCGTCGACGGCGCGCATCATTGGGTTCCCATCGGTGGCGTACCTCTGGAAAAGTTGATCGGGACCGCGAAGACGCAGATCGAGATGTGGGAGGACCGCGATGACGACGGTCGTACGCGAACCCGGTACATACCGAACGCGCACGGGCAAGCTCGTCCACTTACGGCCAACCCCTGAGGGACTGATCGTCCTCGAAGCTGAGGACGATCGGTACGGACGCGTCGGCGGCGACGATGGCGAGCTCACGAAACTCTCGGACGATCCCGACTGGCCCGACCTCGGGCCACGCTACGCCGATCCCACGCTCTTCACCGACTGACTAGCTGCGCTTCCTCCGCGACTTCGTCTCGCCCCTGCGTCGGCGCGTCTTGTTCGTCGTCGCGGCGGCGATACGCTTCGCGACCTTCGTCGATCGTCCGCGCGCCATTTCGCTGCGCTTGATGTGCTCGTATTGGCGCGTGCGCTTCTTGCTCTTCACTCCGCGTGGCGGCACGTCACACCTCCGCACGCGGTTCGCAGCAGAACGCGTGCTCGCGTCTTGTTCCATGACGGTCAGTCATGGCGACCAAGCGAGCCGTTGGCATCTGGAATGCATCGTGTGTCTGCGTGCGCTCGGTGCTTGGGCACTCAGGGGAGATGAAGCGCAACGGCGAAACCCGCAAGGTGCTCCTCATCGATGACGATGACGAGCTCGCCGAAGTGCTGCGACAGGTCTTACGCGATGCCGGTCACTCGGTCGCGACGGTGCGACACGGCGCCGCCGCGCTCGAGTTGACGCAGCACATCTCGCCCGACCTCATCCTGCTCGACCTCTCTATGCCGATCATGGACGGCTGGTCGTTCGTGGCGCAGTACCGGCGGAGCGCAAAGCAAGGCGCGCGCATCGTGCTCCTCACTGGGAATCAGCACGCACCACAGATCGCGCACGCGCTGCAGGCCGACGGTTACATCACCAAGCCGTTCGATATGGACGATCTCATCGCGATGGTCGGTCGGGAGCTGTCCGTCAGCTGACGGGCTGATCCTCGTCGACCGCGACGACCTCGGGTGCCGTCGAATCCGACGGACCAACGAACGCCAGCGCCCGGCGCACCGTTTCCGCGACGCGCTCCGCCATCTCTTTGGGCATCTCGACGTCAGTCATCGTGTCTCCCCCTTCGCCTTTCCGTTGCCCGACATCGCATGACCGCCGTTGCGCCTGCGCTCGGGCTTCACCTGCACGTGCTGTTTTTGCCTGCCCGCCGGCGGCGCGGGATCGGCTTCATCGACGATCCCCTTCTCGCGCTCGATCTCGTCGAGGTCTTCTTCCTCCGCCTCCATGAACTCCTTGCGCGCGTGCGGTACGGCACGAATGAGCTCGTCGAGCTTGAGGTGGATGGCCTTCGCGTCACGGTTCTGCGTGTTCTGGATGAGGAAGACCATGAGCGTCGTGACCAGGGTCGTCACGGTGTTCGCGATGAGTTGCCACGTGTCCGAGAAGCCAAAGATCGGCCCTGTGAGGAGCCAGCTGCCGATGAGCACGACGGCCGCGATGAACGCCCACGGTGATCCGGCGATGACAGACACACGCTGACTGAACAACGAGAACCAATGACCGATTCCTCTCGGCGGCAACTTCTCGCCAACCGCTAGGGCACCTCTCCCGCACGCTCTGACGCGCCATGCCGGTCGTGGGCGCAAGCGCCGTGCCAGCCGCGCAAGGAGCCTCCGCTCCACTTCGCGTGGACCTTGCGCAATTCGCTCGGGACTTCCCAACAACGCCCACCTCGGCACTCGCGAAACGCTACGGCGTGTCGCCAACGACGATTGCGCGGCGCGCGCGCGAATTGGGGCTCCGGAAGGGTCGCGAGTACAGGGCGCAACTTCTACGCGAGAAACGCGTCGCCGGAAAGATGCAGCCGGCACGCGGGCCAGCGCACTACAACTGGAAAGGCGGGCGGACCTGGGAACGATTCCGCGATCCGCGGTACCTCGATTGGCGCAAAGCGGTCCTCGAGCGTGACGGCTACAAGTGCCAACAGTGCGGACGTCGGTGCAAGAAGTACGAGCGTGGTCTCGCGGCGCACCACGTCCGATCGTGGGCAGACGCGCCCGAACTTCGCTTCAATCTCACCAACGGAGTCACGCTCTGTCGCGACTGTCACATGGCACTCCATGGCCTCGGCCCGAAGGAAGTTCCGCTCATCCCTTGCGCTTGCGGATGCGGCAGTTTGATCAGAGCAGAAGATCCTTATGGCCGGCCGCGCCGTTTCGTGAATCACCACCACTCGCGCGGCCGAACCGTTTCAGCAGCGACCCGTCAACAGCTGTCGCGGAATCGTCGGGGTCGCTCGCTGACACCAGAGCACCGTCGGAACATCAGTAAGGGCCTGCGAACCAGTTCGAAACGCATCGGGCGACCCCCGGGCGCGCGCTCAACGCGGTAGCTTTACTGCCCTGCGCCTGAAATCCTTCCATGGGTCGACGTTCCCGAGCCGCTTCTCGAGCGTGCGAATGGTGAACTGCGCTGGGTCGAGCTTCGGGGTGACCTCATCCCAAGCAAGCGGCGTCGAGACCGGCGCGTGCGGCCGGCGCCGGACCGAGTAGGGCGTCACGATGGTCTGCAGGTAGGCGTTGCGGAACGGATCCGCGTACACCCGTGTGCCGCGGGCCTTCTTGCTGAACTCCATCGTCACGAGGTCAGGCTTTCGGCGCGCGAGCTCCTCGCCGACACGGACCGCGAAAGCGGTCACATCGTCCTGCGAGTGACCCTGACGCAGCGGCACGAACACGTGCAGTCCGCGGCTGCCCGAGGTCTTGGGAAACGATCCGAGCCGGTGTTCATCGAGGATCGCCCTCAGGCCTAGGCCCGCGCGGACGGTGTCCGCGAACTCCCCGCTGCTCGGGTCGAGGTCGAATGCGAGCCAGTCCGCGTCGTGCAGGGATTGGACACGAAAGTTCATGACGTGCATCGCGATGCAGCCCACTCTCACAAGGCCGAGAAGCGCGTCGAGCGTGCCGCCAACGAGGTAGTTCACGTCCTTGCCGGTGCTCTCCGCACGCAGTCGCAGACGTGGTGCGCCGACCGGGATGTTGCCCTCCGGGAAGTTCTTCCGGTAAAAGCAGCCGCCGAGCATCCCGTCGGGACAGCGCTCCGCGGTCAGCGGGCGATCGCGCATCCAGGGGATCAGCGACGCCGAGATCTCGTGGTAGAACCGCGCGATGTCACCCTTGGTGATCCCATCGTCGGGCCACCACACTTTGTCGGGATTCGAGATCTCCACGCCGCCGATCACGGCGGTCTCCCTCACTCGCGCCGTGCCCACGTGACCTCCTTGGCCGTTTTGTCGGTGCGCAGTCCGAGGAACGCGGGCTGGCGCAGCTTCCCGTCGGCAGTCCACTCCGCGTACGCGATCTGCGCGACGAGCTCGGGCTTCACCCACGTCGCGTCGCGCATGCGCGGCGCGGGATCGAACGGCGGCTTCTCGCTCCGCAGCTTTCGCAGCTTCGCGCCGAGGTCTCGCAGCGTCTCATGCGTGTAGCCGGTGCCCACCTTTCCGGTGTAGCGAAGACGAACGCCATCGAACATACCGACGAGGAGCGCGCCGAACTCCGCGCGCGCGCCCTGCGGCGGCGTGTAGCCCCCGATGACGAACTCGGACTCGCCCCGCACCTTCACCTTGCGCCAGGACGTCGAGCGCTGGCCGGCGTCGTAGCGCGAATCGCGCAGCTTCGCGATCACCCCCTCCCATCCCTTATCGCGCGCGACGTCGAGCGCCGCGTTTCCGTTCCCGCGCAGCTGGCGCGAGGGCATGAGGACGCCGCTGCGCTTCGGGACGATCTCGCGCAGCCGCGCGCGGCGTTCCGCGAGCGGGCGCGCGCGCAGATCCTTCCCGCCGGCGCGCAAGACGTCGAACACGACGTAGACCGGACGCGTGCGTGGATCGACGCCGCGCCGCTGCAGCAGTTGAAAGCGCGAGACGCCAGCGGCATCGAAAACGACGAGCTCGCCATCGAGCACGAGGTCTTTCTCAGTCAGCGCGCGGATCGCATCGACGACCTCGGCGAATCCTTCGGTCAGATCCTGGCCCGTACGCGAGGAGAGCGTGACGCGATCGCCCTTCCGTTCGGCGATCGCGCGGATGCCGTCGTACTTCTCCTCAAAGACCCACTCCGGTCCGTCCACGACGCTCTTGCTGAGCGTCGCGAGCATCGGCCGGATCAACCTCTGCGGCGCGGCGCGGGATCGCCGGTCGCGGCCTTCTTCACATCGCCACCCTCGTCCTTCGCGATCTCCGCGAGCAGACGCTTCGTCCGCACCGAGCGTGGCTCAAGCGCAGCGATGTCGCGTGCGCTCGCGTACTCGTCCTTGCGCTTCATGAGGAGCCACTTGCGATCGCCCGTACGCACGAGCGTGAAGCTGCCTTTGAGCTTCTTACCGTCGAGGAGGAAACGGATCTCGCCGGAATCGAGCGCCTTCGCGGGATCGACGTCCTCCATCGGCGCCCACATGCCCTCGTCCCAGATCATCACCGTGCCGCCGCCGTATTCGCCTTCGGGGATGATCCCTTCGAAGCTCGCGTACTCGAGCGGGTGGTCTTCGACCTCCATCGCCAGGCGCCGCTGCTTGGGGTCGAGCGACGGCCCTTTCGGCACCGCCCACGAGCGCAGTGTCCCGCCCGCCTCGAGACGGAAGTCGTAGTGGAGCGCGGTCGCGCGATGCTTCTGGACGACGAACTTCAGCGGCCCGCGCGAACGGACGCGCTCGGGCTTGGGCTCGGACGTCTTGGCAAAGTCGCGCTTGCGCTTGTATACATCGATGCCGAGCCTTCCAGACTGCGATGACCGTGAGCCTGTGCGGGTCTTAGTCGCCGCGGTCCTTCATCCCCTTCGGCGCCTTGTTCTTCGCGTCGACGCGACGGTCGGCAGTCAGGGAACGTCCCGTCTTCGTCTGGTCGTCCGAGAACTGCCCGCCGCTATCGCGCCGCACGAATCGGCTGCTGCCGGCACCGCCCGGCTTCACGACCTCGCGCTTGCCCGCCGGTGAACCTGCCTTGGCCATGGTCGCACCTCCATCTTGCTCCCTCTGGTGCAACAACGCGGCCAGTGCTCGGCCTTCGCGAGCGCTCGTGGCACCGACCCTGCGGAAATTGCGGCCGACGCACGCATTAAGGAGAGACGAGACGATGCCGCAGGCGATGGACGCGCTGAGCCTTCTGATGAAAGATCACGACCTGGTGAAGGACATATTCAAGAAGATCGAGTCGAGCGAGGACGAGGCGGAGCGCAAGAGCCTGTTCGAGCAGTTCATGGACGAGATCGCGATCCACGAGCGCATCGAAGAGGAGATCTTCTATGCGGCGCTTCAGAAGCTCCCGAACGCCAGAGCGGACGTGATGGAGGCGTTCGAAGAGCACCACGTCGTCGACATGATCATGAGCGAGATGGACGTCGAGCCCAACGACGAGAAGTGGGACGCGAAGTTCACCGTCATGAAGGAGAACGTCGAGCACCACATCAAGGACGAGGAGGAGAAGCTGTTCCCCAAAGCGGAGAAGCTCCTCGGCAAGGAGACGCTCGGCAAGCTGGGTGCGCAGATGGCCGATCTCAAGGAGGAGGAGCTGCGCGCGCTCGACGAGCAGGCGGAAGAGGAAGAGCCGGAAGAGACGACGCGCAAGCGCTAGCGATGGATCCGCCCGTCGAGGCCGCGACCGACCATCGCTGCGCGCTCGGCGAGCTCACGGTGGCTCTCGCGCGGTCGCGGGCGGGCGACCGCGCGAACGCGGCGGCGGAGGCGCTCACGGAGCTGCTCGTCGAAGGTCGATTCGAGTCCTGCTGCGTTCCCCACTACCTCGCCCTCGCGCCCGCGCAGGCCGAACGCGAGGTGCAGGTGCCGATCGCGAAGGACGCCGACATCGAGACGCGCGTCATCCTCTGGCCGGTCGGCTCGCGCGATTTCTCGCATCCCCACACCGACGGCTGGACGGTGTTCGTGCCGGTGCGCGGGACGCTCACCGAGATCGCTTCGAGCGATGGCGACACGCCAAGCGCGGTAGAGCTACCCGCGCGCAAGCCGCAGGTCCTTCGGCCGCAGGACTCGGTCCGCCACCGCGTACAGAACCGGTCAGAAGAGGTCGCGCTGAGCGTTCACGTGTCCGGCGAGCGCTAGAACATACGTTCTATCATATTCCCCATGGGAGCAGGCGGCGAGCGGGATCCCGTTCGCTATTCCGAGGTCACCGCCAAGAGCGCACTCACGCGCGTGTACGGCATGCCCTACTTCTCATGGAGCCTCAACCCCTATACGGGCTGCAGTCATGCCTGCAGTTACTGTTTCGCCCGTCAGTACCACGCCCTTCGCGAGCGCGACACGGGTCGGGGCTTCGATCGCGAGGTCGAGGTCAAGATCAACTTCCCCGACCTGCTCCGCAATGAGCTGAAGCGCCTGCGTCTGCGCGAGACCGTCGCGCTCGGCACGGCGACCGATCCGTACCAGCGCTGCGAGGGCCGCTACCGGATCACGCGGCGCACCCTCGAGGCGCTCGCGGAGTCACCGCTGCCGCTCGTCATCGTCACGAAGGGCACGCTCGTCGTCCGCGACGTCGATGTGCTCGTCCGCATCGCTCGTCAAGTCTCGGTCCGAGTCTGTTTCTCGATCGGCTCGGTCGACGCCGACCTCGCGCGCAAGGTCGAGCCCGAGACGCCGCCGCCGGCACCGCGGCTCGAAGCGATGCGCCGCCTGCGCGGTGCGGGACTCGACGCAGGCGTGCTCGCCGCGCCGATCCTTCCCGGCCTCTCCGACAGCGAGGCGTCGCTCGACGCGGTCGCCCGCGCGGCGCGCGATCACGACGCGACGTTCTTCCATCATCGGCCGCTCAAGCTCGATCCGGGAGTGAAGCCGCATTACTTCGCGTTCCTCGCGGAACACTTCCCGGTGCTGCTCCCGCAGGCCGCGGAACAGTTCGCCGATCGCATCAATCCGGATCGGCACTATGTCGCGGAGCTCGAAGCGCGCGTCGCGCGCGTCCGCGCGCGTTACGGCTTCGGCGAAGATCGCGAGGGCGAGCTCGATGTCGAGCGCGAGCGCGCGGAGGCCGCCGGCGAACCGACCTCGTCCGCGCCGGCCCAGATGCGCCTCGCCATCTGAGACGACTCGCGCGCCCACGCGCGCAGCTCGTCGACCGGCATGAAGTTGACGACGCGGTCCATGCGGATGCCCGCGCGGATCGCCGCCGCGAGCCCGAAGCCCACGAAGCCGAACTCCTCGGCCTTGTGCGCGTCCGTG
>Ga0209376_1003015_pt1 | contig 15531 bp, 13 predicted proteins | sample GraSoiAngelo_134_FD_185891 | JGI IMG/M metagenome (GOLD analysis project Ga0209376, IMG submission 185891) | Grasslands soil microbial communities from the Angelo Coastal Reserve, California, USA - 14_0929_05_30cm (SPAdes) (version 2) | ecosystem: Environmental > Terrestrial > Soil > Grasslands ... | reverse complement strand
CCAAAGCAAAATCACGACGCAACGAGAGGAGGAGGACAGGTGCGAAATTGTCTCCGGCATTTTCGAAGGCAAAACGCTTGGCACGCCGATCGCGATCCTGGTGCGCAACAAGGACGCACGGGCGCAGGACTACGCGGAGATCGCAAAAAAATTTCGCCCATCGCATGCCGATTTTAGTTATGAGGCGAAATACGGAATCCGTAACTGGCAGGGCGGCGGTCGCGCATCGGCGCGTGAGACGATTGGCCGCGTCGCCGCGGGCGCAGTCGCGAAAAAGATATTGGCGATCCTATACTCGAATTTCGAGATCGTCGCTTACGTCGCGCAGATTCACAAGATCATCGCGAAGATCAATCGTTCCAGCGTCAAGATGAAGGACGTGGAAAAGAATGCGGTGCGGTGTCCGGATGTTGCGGCGGCAAAGAGAATGGAGTCGCTGATCGGGCAAATTCGCGATGAAGGCGATTCAGTAGGGGGCGTGATTGAATGCGTCGTCCGGGGCATTCCGGCCGGACTTGGCGAGCCGGTGTTTGATAAGCTCGAGGCTGATTTGGCGAAAGCGATGCTGAGCCTTCCAGCAACCAAAGGATTTGAGATCGGTTCTGGGTTTGCGGCGACGCACATGCGTGGCTCCGAGCACAACGACCCGTTTGAAATGCGCGGAGGTAAAATCCGGACAGCGACAAATAATTCCGGCGGCGTGCAGGGCGGGATCAGCAATGGCGAAGAGATTTACTTTCGCGTCGCTTTTAAGCCGACAGCGACGATCGCGCGCGAACAGAAAACCGTTAACATATCACGTGAACAAACGAAGCTCTCTGCTCGCGGACGCCACGATCCGTGTGTTTTGCCCCGCGCGGTCCCAATAGTCGAGGCGATGGCCGCGCTCGTGCTTTGCGACCATGCCTTTCGGCAGCAAGCGATCGGTTTGCCGTCCGCGTTAAAATGAGACCAGAACCGCAGGTGGTGGCTGGGTCGCCACTTTGGCAGGCAATCTTTGTTTCGTTTGCCACCGTTTTGATTTTGTTCGAAGTCGTGCGGGGCTGGCGACTCGGTCTGCTCCGTCAATTGGTGCGTCTTGCTGCGCTTGCCGTGGCCTATGCGACCGCATTTCTCGGCGGGAAATTGGTTGTTCCATTAGCACGACCGTTTTTAAAACTACCCGACATCATACTGTCGATCTTAGGCGGCGCCGTGCTCGCGCTCGCCGTTTATGCGCTGGTCGCAAGCATTGGAACGATTTTGTTCAAACGCATTAGCCGACAAAATTCCAAGCTTGTCCGACTTGTTTATGCACTTTCAGGAGCAGTCGTCGGATTGTTTTTTGGCGCCTTTCTCCTCTGGATGACCGTGGTAAGCATTCGTGCGATCGGCGCAGTAGCGGACGCACAAGTCCGCAGTCGAGCAAGCTCTCAAGCCACCGACGCCCATTCTCTTCTTGATGTGCGACGACGTTTTCTTGAAGAGTCAGGTGAGGAATCGACCAGCCTCGCAACGTCGCTAGCACGACTGAAGAATTCGCTCGAACTCGGGCCAGTTGGAGACGCCGTTAAGCGAACAGACCCCGTTCCGTCGCAGACCTATGAGACGCTCGGCAAGGTAGGAAGTGTTTTTTCTAGTCCAAAAGCCGCGCAGAAATTTCTGAGGTTTCCTGGTGCGCGAGAATTGAGCGAGCATCCGAAAATTGTCGCTTTACGAAACGATCCGGAAATCGCAGATATGATCGCGCAGGGACGTGTTCTCGATCTTTTGCAAGATCAGCGCATCATCGATGCAGCGAATGACTCGGTGCTACGTGAACGAATCAAGAAATTCGATTTGCAGCGCGCTCTCGATTATTCAATTCAGGGAAAGTAAGTCTGCATGAATTACATCACGACCATCGGTCTCGAAGTACACGTCCAGCTCAAGACGCGCTCGAAGATGTTTTGCGCGTGTCCGGTTGAATTTGGCGCAGGGCCGAATACGCACACGTGTCCAGTTTGCCTCGGCTTACCTGGCGCGTTGCCGGTAATGAATCGCGAAGCGCTGCGCATGACGGCGCTCACGGGTCTCATGCTTGGCTGCGACATTGCGCCGATCTGTAAATTCGACCGGAAAAACTATTTCTATCCGGACATGCCAAAGAATTATCAGATTTCGCAATATGATATGCCGCTTTGCACCAATGGCAGCGTGCCCCTGCACGATCTCGCTTATCCGAGAGACGCGCAGAAGAACATCGCGACTCCCGACAAGGAAGTTCATCTCGTCCGGATTCACCTCGAGGAAGACGTGGCGAAAAGTTTTCATTTTGAATCGACCACGGGAATCGATTTCAACCGTGCCGGCACGCCGTTGATGGAAATCGTGACGCAACCCGAAATCAATTCCCCTGAGGAAGCCTTCGCGTTTCTGACCTCGCTCAAACAAATCTTGATTTACGGCGCGGTTAGCGATGCCGACATGGAGAAGGGGCAACTTCGCTGTGATTGCAACATTTCCGTTCGCCCGGAAGCGCAGGCGGAACTCGGGGCGAAGATCGAGATCAAGAATATGAATTCGATCAGCGGCGTGCGCCGCGCTCTGGCGTATGAAATTCAGCGGCAAGTCGAGGCGCTGGATCGTGGCGAAGAACTAGAGCAGGAAACGCGAGGCTGGGACGACGTGGCTGCTGAAACATTTCTCATGCGCACAAAGGAATCGGCCCATGATTACCGCTATTTTCCCGATCCGGATTTGGTGCCGGTAAAAAGCGAAGTGCTGCTGGTTGATGCACGCTCGCGTGTTCCGGAATTACCGAAAGCGAAACGCGCCAGATTTATTGAGCAGTATGAAGTAAGCGCCTATGACGCAGGCGTGCTCGCGAACGATCTCGATCTCGCCGGCTATTTCGAGATAGCAGCGAAGGGCGCAAAAAAACCAAAAAACGTTGCTAACTGGATCCTGAACGATTTGCAGAGTGCGTTGAGCAGCGCCGGCAAGACGATCAACGACTGTCCCGTTCCACCACAAGCGTTGGATGAGCTGGTCAATCTCATCGACAGCGGCAAGATCAGCGGCAAACAAGGCAAAGAGGTTTTCGCGGAAATGTTCGCGAGCGGAAAAGGAGCGGACGACATCGTCAAGGAAAAAGGGATCGAGCAATTAAGCGACGCGAGCGCGATCGAAGCGCTCTGTGACCAGGTAATCGCGGCCAATCCAAAGCCGGCAGCAGATTTTAAAGCGGGCAACACTGCGTCGCTCAATTTCCTAAAAGGGCAGGTGATGAAACTTTCCAAAGGAAAAGCCAATCCGCAGCTGGCCGGGGAGATTTTGGAGCGCAAGTTGAAGAACTGAAGAAGGCTTCAACGGTCAACCTTGAAGCTAAATTTCTAACACGACGGCTTCGGGAAGCGATTCCCCCTACGACCTCTTTGAGAGGCAATCATGAAAATCCTCATTGCACCGGACAAATTCAAAGGCTCACTCAGCGCGCGCGAAGTCGCGGAAAATATCGCAGCTGGACTACGCGATGTTTTGCCGGGCGCAAAGATCGACATGGTGCCCATGGCCGATGGCGGCGAAGGGACGGCCGAAGTTATTGGCGACACGCTCGATGGTGATTGGGTAAATTGTCCGGCGCACGATCCGCTCGGGCGCGAAATCGACGCGCGCTATGTCTGGATTGAGCATCGCAAATTCGCAGTCATGGAAATGAGTGAGGCGGCGGGGATGCGCCGACTCTCTGCCGGCGAACGCGATCCACTTCGCGCGAACACATTTGGCGTCGGCGAAATGTTGATTGCTGCCGCGCGCCGTGGCGCGGATCAAATCATTATCGGGCTCGGCGGCAGCGCGACGAACGACGGCGGCTTCGGAATGGCGCGAGCACTTGGTTTTCGATTCTTCGAGCAAGATAAGACGGAAGGGCAAGAACTGCGCGGTGCAGTGAGCGAACTGACAAAGCTGGCGCGCATTGACAGAGCAAGAAACCTATCGCTGCCAAAAATTGTCGCTGCAGTCGATGTGCGAAATCCGTTGCTCGGCAGGAACGGAGCGACGCAGATTTTCGCTCCGCAAAAAGGTGCGAGCGAAGAGAAGATCGAGGTGTTAGAGCGCGCGCTTGCCAGACTCGCGGACATTGTTGCAAAGGACCTCAAGGTCGATTATCGCGACGAGCCTGGAGCAGGTGCTGCCGGCGGTCTTGGCTTCGGTCTGATGAGCTTTTGCGGTGCGAGAATTCGGCCCGGTTTCGATGTGGTAGCGGAAGCGGTCAAACTCGAAGCGAAGATGAAAGATGTCGATGTTTTCATTACCGGGGAAGGAAGTCTCGATGCACAAACACTCCAGGGGAAGACGCCCGCCGGAGTGGCCCGGCTCGCACGAAAACTTGGCAAACGCGTTTTTGCGATTGTCGGGCGAGCCAGCGAAGACCGACAAGTACAGGAAATTTTCGATGGAGTCTATGAGCTCACGCGGCCGAGCATGAGCGAGCAAGAAAACATGGCGCGTGCCGCGGAGTTCTTGCGCAAGAAGGCGCGGGAGCTGGCGAAGAAATTGTCGCGGCGCTAGTGCCAAGCATCGGGTGGTGTTCCGGCGGCTGACGCTGCCCCGGTTACATCGGCGCGTCCTACCCTTTGTAAAATTCTCGGAACTGTTTTGCCGTCTCCACGTAACTCCAGGCCCATCTGGCGATGTCGTTTTGTTCGTCAAGACTTAGCGAACGGCGAATTTTAGCAGGCGAGCCTAAGACGAGTGAACCGGGCGGAATTTTCGTCGCCAGAGTAACGAGAGCATTCGCCCCAATAATGGAACGCGCGCCCACTTCTACATCGTCGAGAATGATCGCACCCATACCGACAAGCACCTCATTGTCGATCTTGCACGCATGCACGATGGCGCCGTGACCGACGGTGACCAGTTCGCCTATGGTAGTTGGATAACCGGTATCAAGGTGGACGACGGCATTGTCCTGAATGTTCGAGCGCGGTCCGACGATGATGCGGTTTATGTCGCCGCGCAAGACGGCACCGTACCAAACGCTCGATTCTTCTGCCAGCGCGACATCACCAATTACTATTGCGCCGGGAACAATCCAAGCACTTGGATGAATCGTGGGACCCTTTTTTAAACGGGCCGCAATACCGGAGTGTCCAGTTGGCAGCGGGTCTGGATCGATATGCATTTAGAGGTTAACGTCCAACGCCAAAAGCCGAACGTCCAACATTGAATCATATGATGAGATTTCTTATCTTCGCGCCTCGATGATTGTAAGCGTTGCATGCAACAGGTCCCCCTCGATACAGTGACGCCGTTCGTTTTCTCCGATCCGGCCGGCAAACGTTGGCCGCGGTTGCGGTTGATTCTACTCATCGCAGGGGTGCTCCTTTTTTTTGGGACGGTGTTGTTTGTTCAAACGCTGTTTGTCGCGCCGCAAATGAGAGTGCCATTTTCCCTGCGGCAGTTGAAAGGCCAGTTGAAAGCGCTGCAAAAAGAAAATCCGGCCGGACAATTTTCTCCCGTTTCGTTGCTCTGGCAAAAATTTGGCCAGGCACGACAAGCGGAAAAAAAGCTCGTCGGCCCAACGCCGACGCCACCGGCGCGCCCCCGAAAAAAATCGCCGGGCAACGAAGTTCGACTCGCATTTTACACCAATGGAGATCCGTACAGCTTCGCGTCTCTCGAACTGCATGCGGGGCAGATCACGCACGTTTGTCCTGAATGGATGACGGTCATCAATGGCATGGGCGACTTGCAAGTCGATGCAGATGCACGTCTGCCGAAGCTCGCTGCAAGCAAGGGCATCGCACTCATGCCGCTGCTGACCAATTTAGTCGGCGACACGTGGCAGCCTGAAGCGATCGAGAATCTGGCGCACGGTCCGCAAAATCGGCAAGAACGATTCATCAGCAACGTGCTGTCGGTTTTGCGCAATGCAAAAGCGGCGGGCGTGGTGGTCGATTGGGAGCAAATCGATCCAGCCTACAAGCAAGACATCGCTGGATTCATCGACAAATTTGCCGACGCGCTCCATTACGATGATAAGGAGCTCTGGCTCTGTATTCAGCCCGGGCAGGAGCTGGATTACATCGACTTCGAAAATCTCTCTGACAACGTCGACCGTTTTGTGGCGATGTTGTTTGACGAGACGTCTGACATTGATCCCCCGGGGCCGCTTGGCTCGCGCTCGTGGTTCGAGGGCTGGCTCCACGTTCTGTTGGAGGGTTCCGATACCAAACAGTGGATCATCGCGCTCGGCAGTTATGGATACGATTGGACGATCGGCGAAAAAAAAGCAGAGCTTATCACTTTTCCTGAAGCGATGAGCCGCGCCAATAATGCGAAAGTTGAGAGCGCGGAAATAAAGGCACCGAGTTACAATCCATATTTCTATTTTGAAGATGGCGACAAGGAGCATGCCGTCTGGTTCCTGGACGTCGTGACGTTCCTCAATGAATTGCGAGAAGTGCGCGATCAAAAGGCAGGTGGATTTGCGTTGTATCGGCTTGGCAGCGAAGACCCTTCGATCTGGGACGCCCTAAGCGTGCCGCGCGATTTCAAGCTTGACAATCAAACGCGAAAGTCGCTCGAAATTTTGGAAGGTACGGATACGATCACTGATGTCGGTGACGGCGAAATCGTGACGGTCGACGAAAGCCGCTCCGATGGAAGGCGAAATCTTGCAGTCGATCCTGAAGGATATCTTGCAGGAAAATACCTGAAGTTCCCGGAGTTCCCGACGCTTTATCATCAAGGCGCAGGCGGCGAGCATCAGGTTGCAATCACTTTCGATGACGGCCCTGATCCGCGGTGGACACCACAGATTTTGGACATTCTAAAGGCGGCAAACGTGAAGGCCGCGTTTTTCCTTGTGGGAGTAAACGCGGAGCGCTACCCGGGTCTCGTACGCCGAATCGTCAATGAAGGGCATGAAATCGGGAACCATACGTACTATCATCCAAACCTCGCGCTTTGCTGGCCTGAGCACGTCCGTCTCGAATTGAACGCGACGCAGCTTCTGCTCGAAACGATCACGGGTCGCGCGACGACATTGTTCCGTCCGCCTTACGCAGCCGACACGAGCCCCTCGCAACTGAGCGAACTGACGCCGCTGCAAATCGCGCAGGATCTCAACTATCTAGTTGTTCTCGAAAACATTGATCCGCAAGACTGGGCAAAACCGGGCGCTGACATCATCCTGCAGCGCGTGAAACAGCAACGCCGCGATGGCAGCATTGTTTTGTTGCACGACGCGGGGGGCAACCGCTCGCAAACTGTCGCAGCCTTGCCGCGCATTCTCGAATGGTTACATACTCGGGGCGACACCGTCGTTCCACTGAGCACGCTACTCGGGACCACGCGCGATGCAGTCATGCCGCCCCTAACGGGAGCGGGTCAGCCGGTGGCGCGAATTGTGAGCAGCACGGGATTTCGCATTTATCACGCAACCGAAGAATTTTTTTGGGCGTTCATGATCGTCGCAACCGGGCTCGTGGTCATGCGGACGCTCGTCGTGATCTGGCTGGCATCTCGATTTCGACGAAAGGTAAGAGGGGACTTCGCGGAACCGATTAGCATTGTCATGGCGGCTTACAATGAAGGGAGAGTGATCGCGGAGACCTTACGTGCGCTTTTGGCCAGCGACTACAAAGGCGAGATTGAAGTCATCGTTGTCGATGATGGTTCGCGTGATGAGACCGCCTCCCAAGTTAAGCACGTCGCACACGTCGATCCACGCATTCGCTTATTGCAACAGGAGAATCGCGGCAAAGCGCGCGCCTTGCAGCGCGGTCTCGCGGCCGTGCATCACGGTATCGTCGTTTTTATCGATGGAGACACACAATGTCAGCGCGACACACTGCCGCGTTTGCTCGGACCGTTTACCGATGAACGCGTCGGCGCTGTCTCGGGCCACGCCAAAGTTGGAAACTTGCGCACGTTCATCGCACGGTGCCAGGCCTTGGAATACACTTGCGGCTTCAATCTCGATCGACGGGCGTATAATCGCTGGAATTGCATCACGGTAGTGCCCGGCGCAATCAGCGCCATTCGCAAGGGTGCGATTGAGCAGGCGGGCGGGCTTAGTTTGCAAACTCTCGCTGAAGATACGGATTTAACGCTTTCGCTGCACAAGCATCGGCAGCGAATCGTTTACGTGCCCGACGCGATAGCGTGGACGGAAGCGCCCGAAAGCGTGCGCACGCTGGCGCGACAACGCTTTCGCTGGGCGTACGGCACGCTGCAATGTCTTTGGAAACATCGCGACATGATGTTCAACTGGAATTATCGCGCGCTTGGCTGGTTTAGTTTGCCGAGCATCTGGTTTTTCCAAATCATCCTCGTGGCCGTCACGCCGATGGTGGATTTGTTTTTGCTCGCCTCATTGCCATTTGGCGCATGGCGCGCGGTGATGCCATTCGTCATTACCTTCCTAGCGATGGACGTAATTCTCGCGACCCTCGCGTGCATTTTGGAGCGCGAACCGATCTTGCGCGCCTGGCGGATTCTCCCGATGCGCCTGATTTATCGTCCGATGCTCAGTTATTGCATCTGGAAGGCGATCTTGCGCGCGGTAAAAGGTGCATGGGTGAGTTGGGGTAAACTCGAACGCACTGCGTCCGTGCCCGTGCGAGTATAAGTTTCGAGACCCGGATGTTGAACGATGATCGTAGGACGTTGATCTCTGGCATCTTCGCCATGTCGATCTTAGCCCTTGTTTCGTGCAAGAGAGAAGCAAGCCAATCCCCTGTCGATCCAAACGGCCGTGTTGAAGTCGTGCTTCCCGAACACGGTGCATATACAGGGGCGTTCATGGATTTTGGAGACGAAGAAGACGATGTGACGTTGGAGATTATCGAGGATTTCGAGACAATGGTGGGCAAACATCAGGCGATCATCGCGTCATCGAGTTATTGGGGTGAGCAAAGTTTCCCAACGGCAAATTTGAACGTGGTTTGGCGACACGGTTCGCTGCCGCTCGTTTTCTGGTCGCCGTGGGACCGGCCCTACGAACAAAATCGCGGCCCCGACAAGTTTAATCTCAACGACATCATCGCTGGGAAATGGGACGCTTATATCGACAAGTGGGCTGATGCTGCGCGGGCGTTTGGTCATCCGTTAATTGTGGCTTTTGGCGTGGAAATGAATGGTGACTGGTTCCCGTGGTCGGGGATCTATTACGGCGGCGATCAGTGGAATGACGAGCGCGATAACTGGAAAGGCCCGGAAAACTTTAAGGCAGCTTATCGCTACGTCGTGGATCGCGTCCGGGCGCGCGGCACGACAAACATCAAATGGATGTTTCACACTAACAATTATTCCTATCCGCTGGACACTTGGAACTTCGCGCCTGCGTATTATCCCGGCGCCGACTACGTCGATTGGCTCGGCTTGAGCGTTTACGGGCAGCAGTTTAAAGACGAACCAAATCCGGATATCGGTTCACTTATGGATTGGCCGTACCGGGAAATGTGCGGCCTCGATCCGACGAAGCCAATCATGATCGCCGAGTGGGCGACCGGCGAATTTCCGCTTTCGGTCAACGAGCCCGGTATCAGGAAGACTGAGTGGATCAAACAAGGCCTCGACCTTTTTCGCACGCGTTATCCACGCGTTAAAGCTGCGGTTTACTGGCACGAACGCTGGCAAAATCCAGATCAATCATACAGCAACTTGCGCGTCAATTCCTCCGTTGAATCATTGAATGCATATCGCGAAGGCGTCTCGAACGCCGATTGGTTAGGCAATCTGATTCTGCGGCCGGTCCCGAAATCGACTGCAAAATAACGCTTTGGGATAGCGCTGTACGAACGCGAGTCAGAAAAAATCAGCGCCTTCGACAAAATCCGCATTTGGCGGCGTCTTGATCATAAAAGACTGTGAAGAGGCCATGGACGATGTCTCGGTTTTGAGGCAGGGACTCCGCCGAGGCCTTAAACTGGTCCGGCTAGCCGCTCGGCGGAGTTTTCTTGTCGATCTTGAACGCTGCGCCGTATAACGCTGGGCGTGAAGATCGACAATCTCATTCGAGTTTTCATCTCAGTTGCATTCTTATCAGTCGTGGCAGTCTCACCGGCTCAAACCACTTCTCCGGCTCCGACTGCGCCATCGCTCGAGCAGCGCGTGGCCGATCTTGAAGCTTATCTAAACAATTCAGCGCGCGGTGCCGATGCGGCAAATGCGGCAATTTCGTCGAACGTTTCCGGTCCGGGTCCCGGTCACAACGCCTGGATGATGACAGCGTCGGCACTGGTCCTTTTTATGACGCTTCCCGGTCTCGCTCTTTTTTACGGCGGCCTCGTTCGCGCGAAGAACGTTCTCTCGGTGCTTGCGCAATGCCTCGGCATTGCCGGTCTCGTCACGATTCTTTGGTGGGTGGCGGGCTATTCACTTGTCTTCTCCCATGGTTGCGCGTTTCTCGGCGGACTGAAGTTCGCTTTTCTCCGCGGCGTAGACGCGCATCCGAACGGCGATTATTCGTATTGGGTTTCGCAAAATGTCTTCGCGATGTATCAACTCATGTTTGCGATTATCACGCCGGCATTGATCATTGGCGCGGTCGCGGAACGCATGAAATTCGCGGCCGTGCTTGTTTTTGTCGCCGTCTGGATGTTCGTCGTTTATTTCCCGATCGCCCACATGGTGTGGGGAATCGATGGCTGGATGAATGGCCTCTGGAATCCCGCTGCGAAAATCACCGCCATCGATTTTGCCGGCGGAACCGTCGTGCACATGTCTTCCGGGTGGTCAGCGCTGGTTCTTTGCATTCTTCTGGGCCATCGACTCGGATTTAGAAAAGAAATCATGGCACCCCATAGCATGGTGCTTTGCATGGTCGGGACCGGATTGCTTTGGGTAGGCTGGTACGGCTTTAACGCTGGGAGCGCCCTCGCACCTGATGGAATCGCCGCGAACGCGTTCATGACGACGACTCTAGCCACCGCTGTTGCCTCATTCACCTGGGCGATGCTCGAGTACGCGTTGCGAGGTAGACCAAGCGTCCTCGGGTTTTGTTCGGGGGCAGTTGGCGGTCTGGTTGTGATTACGCCAGCGTGCGGATACGTCGATCCGACCGGCGCGGTCATCATCGGAATTGCTGCCGGGATTGTCCCGTTTTTTGCGTGCACAAAATTAAAATCCTGGTTCCACTATGATGACGCCCTCGACACGTTCGGAATTCATGCGGTTGGGGGAACGCTCGGCGCGTTTCTGACTGGAGTTTTTGCGACCGCGAGCGTGAATTCCAACTTAACCAAGCTCGCCGGCCGCGCGCTTTGGTTCGAACAATTGAAAGCAATCGCGATTACGATTGCGCTTGCGGTCACTGGAACGGCTATTATTGGCGCGATCGTGCGCGGGGTGATTGGTTTGCGCACTGCGCCAGAAATCGAGCGACAAGGTCTCGACATCAACGAACACGGCGAGGAAGGCTATATCACTTCCGGATGATTATCTTCGGCCGGGTTAAAGAAGCCCGCGGGGCCGCATGGCCGCTCAGCGCACTTTTCTCTGTGTCCGAGTCTGATGTTCTACTGCAGGGCTGATCGAGGCATCCGAAAGGAACGCGCGCCCCGAAACAGCCAGTGAAAGTCAACTCAACGAAAGAGAACACATGAGACGAACAACTATTGCTCTCGCTTGTGCAATGATTGCGCCTTTGGCGTTTGCGCAAACAAGGACCACCAAGACCCGACAAGCGACCACGACGCAACCGGTGATCACGCCAGCAACCACGCAAATGACCACCGCAGCGGTTGCAGTCGGGACGGTGACCGCATTCACGCCCCCCCAGACAACCGTTACGCCCCCGTCGCCGATCGTTGTGCAGTCCTCGCCCGACGCTAAAGCGATGTCGTATGTGCTCGCCCGGAAGGTTCGCTACGTCGACAAGGACGGCAGAGCAATCGATCCGCATCTGATCCGAGCGGGTACGCGCGTGCATCTCGATTTTGACCGCAGGGGGGCGGTCAAGCGCGTCCTCGTCGTCGAGAGAGAGTAGTGAAGCTTAATTCGCAAAATTTGAAGCCGCACGGTTTCGGATGAATTCTGCGGCTTTTTGGTGGATCGAGCAGCCTCCCGCAATCTCGATGTTAATTTAGGCAGCGGAGGCGCATTTCTTTTTAGCCGCGGCTAATCGTGATCTCTCTAAAGGCCGCAATTCTACATCCGGCAATCCCATGAAGTTGTGCTAACGAATTGAGCGTCGCTGCTCGATGTTGTGGAGGAGGTATTAGTGCGTTGACCTCGTTTTTTCCCGCTTTGTATTCGGTCATAGGCAGATTCATGTCTGCGCGGCTCATCGTCCAGCGGCGAATGATCAGGATCCGCCGCCCCCCCGGATCGTTGGGGGGTTTTTATTGCATTCGGCGTAGCAATAACCATTTGCATTCTGCTTGCCAGCCGATCTCTGTCTCGACGGTGCCACTATTGGGTCGAAATTTGATCCGAAATCAGTCGATTATTGTCTTTGAAATTGCCGGCGGAGGGGCTCGAACCCACACGATCTTGCGATCACTGGATTTTGAGTCCAGCGCGTCTGCCAGTTCCGCCACGCCGGCGAAAACGAATTGTCAAACTACGATCTCCGGGGCGAAGCTCAAGCGCTTACAACGACATCGAGAGGCTGCAGACTTCGCGGCAATCCGAAAATTTCGCGAAGCACGATCGCGTTGCGCAGTCCTGCTGGCGAGCGGAGAAGCGTAGCGATGTCTGTCCCGATGCGTCCGACCTTTGCTTTTGATTCAGTATCGATCGCATATGGTTCGACCGGCGATTTATTAGAAGCCGGCGGTTCGTGTGCGGGTGGGGTTTCGTGATGCTCGAAGGTTGGCGCGGGCGCTAGATATTCGGTTGGCTGGACAATTTGCCTCTTTCTGTGGGTGAAAACGTTGCGAGCACTCGGAACGGGCGGAGGTTGCACCGGTGCCACAGGTCGCGGCGGAATATCTGTGCGCGGCACAATCGGCGGAGGCGGTTTCGTCGTCGGCGGCTGCCCGAGCGCTTCGAGAAATTTGCGAATGCGTTCTTCGTCCGATTCGACTCGCGCTCGCCTAATTGACTCGCCTATCTTTGGCGTAATTGTCGGGCCCTGATCCACTTTCTGCGGCCCCTTCTTCGCGTTGCCGGCCTTGGTCGCGAGCAATCTCAACAACGCCGCCATCGCGATCAGCAGAATGAAAAGCAGATTTTCGAAATGCATACTCTAATCGTCAAATTTATTAAAAGTTAACGGTTAACATAGGGTTCGCTTCAACGCTTTAACAAATCAGGTTCCTTCCGCCCGCGGTTTCTCGGTTCCGGCGATTGATTCGCGCATCGAAGTATCTGCCTGGACGTTTTTCATCCTCACGTAATCCATTATCCCGAGATTCCCTGAGCGAAATGCGTCTGCCATTGCTTGCGGTACGAGCGCTTCGGCTTCGACTACCTTTGCTCGCATTTCTTGCGTCTTGGCCCGCATCTCCTGTTCTACGGCGACAGCGGCGGCACGGCGCACTTCGGCTTTCGCTTGTGCGACACGCTTGTCTGCATCCGCTTGCTCCGTCTGCAACTTCGCGCCGATATTATCACCGACATCCACGTCCGCGATGTCGATCGAGAGAATTTCAAACGCGGTATTACTATCGAGACCTTTGGCGAGCACGGTTTTTGAAATGCGATCGGGATTTTCCAGCACGTCCTTGTAGGAATGGGCCGAGCCGATCGCGCTCACAATGCCTTCGCCAACGCGCGCGATGATCGTTTCCTCTGTAGCGCCGCCGACGAACCGATCAAGGTGCGAGCGTACCGTAACGCGTGCCTTCACTTTCACACCGATGCCATCTTGAGCGACGCCGTCGATGGTCGCCCGGCCCATATCCGGACTGGGGGCGTCAATCACTTTCGGATTGATGCTGGTGCGGACCGCTTCGAGCACAGTCTTGCCGGTCCCTTTGGTAGCCAAATCGATGGCGCAAGCCCGATTAAAATCGAGCGAAATGCCGGCCTTGTCTGCCGCAATTAAGGCGAGAACGACCTGATCAACGCTTCCGCCAGCCAGATAATGCGCTTCGAGCGGGTCGCTGCGAACGTCAAGACCAGCCTTCACTGCCGTGATGCGGTTGTCGACAATAAAGCCGACGGGGACTTTGCGCAGTCGCATTCCGACCATTTTGCCGAGACTGACCGGCGCATTGGCGATTCGCGCCCGGATCCAGAGAACGAAGAAGTTAAAAAGGATGATCGCAAGCACGAACGCGAAGAGCGCCAGTACTGCGACTCCGACAAGATAAAGCGAATCCATATTGCCACGAAGCTATCGAATGCGGAACAATGCGGAAAGGTCTAATTGCGGCGAAGCGAAGGTCCCTCGATTAGCTGGCGAGCAAGCGGAACAACTCCGCGATGTAAATCAAGTAGTGCTCGGGGCGGGACTTGAACCCGCATGCCTTTCGGCATACGCCCCTCAAACGTACGTGTCTGCCATTCCACCACCCGAGCCAGTGAAGAGTGCTGGTGAACGGTAAATTGTTGATAGTGGCTCGCAAGCGCTTTGTCGGACGAGCTTTTGTACTGATGAGCGTCCCGGTGATCGAAATCAGGATCGAGCGAGAGTGGCCATGCGAACCCGAGAACGAACCTATGCCGTGGAATCCTCCCAATCCGCGGCTACATTTTGATCCATGGCGAGAAATGATGATGGCGGCTGGATCAAAGTCGATCTCCATATCCACACGCTGGATGATCCCAAGGACGCCGTCGATTATTCGGCGCACCAACTGCTGGCGCGTGCGCGCTCGCTTGGGTTTGGCGTTCTCGCCATCACATTGCATGATGCCGTCTTTGATCGACAGGAAGTCTTCGCCGATGCGGCAGCAATGGGCATCTTGCTCATTCCCGCAGCTGAGGTGCGGTTACGCGGAGCTGATGTCATTCTCCTGAATGTGACTCCCAAAGAAATCGCGGAGCTAAGAAATTTTGATGATCTACGGCAGCTGCGTGCCCAGCGTGGAGATTCGATCTTTACGATTGCGCCCCACCCATTTTATGTTTTTGGCGGTTCGATCGGGCCGCGGCTTTTAGAGAACATCGATTGCTTTGACGCGATTGAGATCTGCCATTTTCACAAGGGGCTCTTCAATCCGAATCGCCGCGCGGCCAAAGTTGCCCGGCGATTTGGCAAGCCATTAATCGCTACATCCGATGCCCACCGGCTGGACGCCTTCGGTCGGCATTACACAAGCATCCCCAGACCCGCTGAGCTCACCTTCGAAAATGTTCTCACCGCATTGCGGAGTGAGCGAATTAGCCTAACGAGTCCGCCTTGCAGCTTTGCCGATCTCGTGAACGCGATCTATTTCGTTTTCCTCGCGCATCCATTTCGACGGCGGCGGAAGCATCGTATCGGGCGCGCGCGCAGCGGTTGCCGTGCACCGGTGTCAGTGGTTGAAACGAAATCGCGAAGCTGACAGTGCTTCAATCTGATGAGCCGACAGCTTACACGCGCGACGCTTTAAGCCGTTAACGCTTTGCCGGGATAACGGTTCAAGGCTGGACCGCTGTCGGCTCCAAATCATAAATCGCGCCCCAATT
>Ga0209376_1003013_pt1 | contig 15534 bp, 12 predicted proteins | sample GraSoiAngelo_134_FD_185891 | JGI IMG/M metagenome (GOLD analysis project Ga0209376, IMG submission 185891) | Grasslands soil microbial communities from the Angelo Coastal Reserve, California, USA - 14_0929_05_30cm (SPAdes) (version 2) | ecosystem: Environmental > Terrestrial > Soil > Grasslands ... | reverse complement strand
TGGCGCGAGAGAAACGATGCGCCGCACTGGCTGAGGAATCCGCACGGTGCGGCCCGCCTCGTCGGTGACCTCCCGAAACACCGGCGGGGCCGCCGGAATGGAAGAGCCACTCTGTGCGCAGGTCGTGGCTGCCCATGACAATAGGATGGCAATCGCGCCACAGAGCGCAATTCGGAATCGCTGGGAAGCGAACTCTTTCAAGAATCTCACCGGTCGAGGCGTCTCTCTCTAGCAAGAAAAAAGCCCCACGAGACATCTTGGGGCTTCCGGCATCGCTCCTTCTCGCGAAGAGCGTGGCCTTCTGCGGCATGGGAGGGTGGCCTGGCTTACGGCTCTTTAGCCGATCACAGTGGCGGGACCGCGGCCGATTCACACGGCCTTCCCCGCTTCCCTGGCCTGCAAATTAAATTTCGAGTCTATGCCGCACTCGCGGGGGTGTCAATGCGGGACTGCAAAGGGCGCGACTGAAAAAACGCCGCGGGGGTCAGCGGTTCTTCCAGTTGGGCTTGCGCTTTTCCACCATGGCGCGCAGACCTTCCTGCGAATCCTCAAGACGGTAAAGCTCATGCAAGAAAATGTTCATCGACTGCTTGAGGCCCTCGCGCAGCGACAAGCCCATGCCGCCTAGAATGGCTTTCTTCGCCATCGCCAGCACCGGACCCGAATGGCCGCTAATGCGGGTAACCAGATCTTTCACCGCTTGTTCCAGTTGAGGTTCCGGCACGAGGCGATTCACCATGCCGAGTTCCAAGGCGCGCTCCGCCGTTACCGGTTCGCCCGTCAGAACAAGCTCAAGCGCGATCTTAGGTCCGACGAGGTATGGCAGAATTGTGGCTGCCAGCGGCGGGAAGATGCCGATGCTGATTTCCGGCTGGGCAAATCGCGCCTTGGGAGTGGCAATCACTAGGTCGCCGAAGGCCGCCAGCTCAGCGCCGCCGCCGATCGCCGGTCCGTTCACTACGCAAACGACGGGCTTGCCAACTTCCAACATTCCCGCGAATGCTGCGTGAAACGCGTCAAGCATCTGAAAAACGCGCTGCGACGTGTACTCACCAACGTCGATTCCGCCGCAGAAGACTTTGCAAGCGGAATCGAGAACTATCAGTTTTACGTCGTTGCGCTCACCGGCAAGAATGATTCCCCCGGCGATTTCGCGGAGCATGGCTTCATTGAGAAGATTATGTTCCGGACGGCTGAGGGTCATTCTCGCGACGCCGGCTTCGATGCGGAACTGCACATGCTTAAATTCTTCCGGTTTGCGCCGTTCCGGTTGCGAGGTGAAATCTTGGGTGTTGACAGGCTCAATCATTTCCCGCGCTCCTGGGCATCAATTGCCTTTTTTGACTTGAAGAAATCATTAGAACAAGCCAAATCTGATGCTAGCACGGCATGATCAACTATCCGGGAAGTGCGCAGTCGATAGTGCGCAAAAAGTTCGCGGGCCGGGGGGACAGGGTTGATGAAAGACGCTGAAGCGATGGCCATGGAAAACTGCTCGCCTTGTTATTCAGCTTTTTTCTTGTGCATCTCCGGGCATTGGTTATTCTGGGAGCTCCCCGGTAATGGAAGCGCCGGGGAACGCTCCGAAGCCATTCATAAGGATGTTTGGACACGACATTATGTCCACTGAACGAACAGCGGTGGCCGTTCGAATGCCCGCACTGCCCGATGCCTATGGATTCCCTACCCCGTCTTCCTGGGCACTGGCCGCGCCCGTACGATTCAACTCTGATTGGCGAGGCGAGAACGCGGATCCCGAAAGAGAAACCGAAGTACGGTTACTTTGGACTCCGCAATCGCTCTATCTGCGATTCCGCGCCAAATACCGAGTCATCACCGCGTTCTCCGATGCCGGGCCCGATGGGCGCCGCGATCAGCTGTGGGACCGCGACGTCGTGGAAGTTTTCGTGCAGCCCGACCCGTCGCAGCCCCGGCGTTACAAGGAATTCGAAGTCAGCCCGAACGGATGGTGGATCGATCTGGACATCGCGCCGGGCGAAAAACACGACTTGAAGAGTGGATTGCAGCGCCGCGTTATTTTGAACGAACTCGCGAAAACCTGGGTCGCGGAGATTGCCTTGCCCATGAAAGGCGTCGTCGACCGCTTCGATCCTGCGGCCACCTGGAGAGTGAATTTTTACCGCGTTGAAGGCGCTGCCGAACCGCGATTTTATTCCGCTTGGCAGCCCACGCGAACACCGGCACCTAATTTCCACGTCCCGGAAGCGTTTGGCGAATTGGTCTTTCGATCATCCGACCTGCCGAGAAAATAGCGCATTGGCCGGAGTAGGGCGAAAGATCCAGGCTGGCATCCCTCCTTTTTTTTCCTTATGCTTTCCCCGTGGATAGTGGACGCCGGTATTTCCGCCATTTTACGACGGAGCGTTTTCTTCGAGCCTTTTTCTTGTTTCTACACACGGTCGCATTCGCCTGCGGCGGTTCGGCCCTGCGGGCCCGTCCGCAGCAGACAACCAACGAACCTGCTCCGGCGGTCACAAAAGTCGAACCTCCGAGCTGGTGGGTGGGACTTACGGCGGAGGTGATGCTTTTGCTTAGCGGGCACGATCTGGAAGCCACCCACGTGGGGTGCAATCTACCAACGCTGCGCGTCTCGCGCACGCAAGCCGCGGCGGGCGGGAACTATCTCTTCATCTGGATGCAGATCGGGGCGGGCACCAAGTCTGGTACTGCGGTCTGCCGAATTACCGCGCCGAAGGGAGCGACGGCTTTCGAACTGCCTCTGGCTGTCCGCGCCCCGACGCTGGGAAAGTTTCAAGGACTTTCGCAGAATGATGTGATGTATCTCATCATGCCGGACCGCTTCGCGAACGGCGATCCCACGAATGATGAACCCGCGGGATCGCCGGGTTCCCAGGACCGTTCGAAACCTCGTGCCTACCACGGCGGGGACCTGCTCGGGATTCAGAACCACTTGCCGTATCTGAAGGATCTCGGTGTGAACACCCTTTGGCTAACACCCATTGTGAAGAACGGGGCTACGGAGGACTATCACGGGTACGGCGCCGTGGACCTTTATGCCGTGGACCCACATCTCGGGGCACTGCAGGATTATCAGAATCTGGTCGCGGCTGCGCACCAGCAAGGAATGAAGATTGTTTTCGACGTCGTTCCGAATCATGTCGGCCCGAAACATCCCTGGCTTTCGAATCCGCCGCTGCCCGATTGGTTTCACGGCACGGGACAACATCACATCGATTCGTTTTCCCCGCTCAAGGGCAGTTTCTACGGCAAGGCAGGCGGTCAGGCCGTCGGAAACGATCTGTTCGAATCGCTGATCGATCCCCACGTCCCGGTGGGCATGAAACGAAATCTCACGGAAGGCTGGTTCTTGGGGATTCTGCCGGACATGAACACGGAGAATCCCCTGGTCCAGCAATATCTTTTGCAAAACAGCATCTGGTGGGCGGAAATATCCGGGCTGGACGGCTACCGCGTCGACACGTTTCCCTATGTCGGGCGGAAGTTCTGGGCCAACTGGCATACGGGATTGCGCAGGCTCTATCCCTCTCTAACTACGATCGGCGAAGTGTTTCATCCCGATCCGAGTGTGACTTCGTTTTTCGCCGGAGGAGTGCGGCGCTACGACGGCATCGATAGCGGGCTCTCCACGGTCTTCGATTTTCCGATGTTCTTCACGTTGCGGGATGTCTTGCTGCGGGGCGCATCCACGGGCCGCATTGCTGATGTTCTGAGGCAGGATTCCTCATATCCGCGACCCGAGGTGCTCGTTCCGTTCTTCGCGAATCATGACGTGCCGCGTTTTGCGAGCGCCCAAGGCAGCTCTCCGGCGAAGCTGAAGCTGGCGTTCGGACTCATCCTCGCGCTGCGGGGCATTCCTGAGATTTACTACGGCGACGAGATCGGAATGCCGGGAGGCGGCGATCCTGACAACCGGCGCGATTTCCCCGGCGGATGGATTGGAGATGCGAACGACGCGTTTACGGAGTCGGGCCGTACGCGTGGCCAACAGGAGATTTTTTCTTACGTCCAGGCGCTGCTCAAGCTTCGCCGCCAACACCCCGCCCTGCGCACCGGCCAGTTATGGCATCTGGCCTCGGATGAATCATCTTATGTCTTTGCGCGCGAATCAGAAGAAGAACGTGTTGTCGTCGCCTTCAACAACGCCGATCAGTCGCGAGAAGTTCAGATTCCGTTGGCCGACACGCCGGCGCAGAAGGCAATGGAGATGGCACTTCTTTTCGGCCCAGCCAAGGCGACACTGGCTAGTAGCGAAATTCGCATAACCATGCCCGCGCAATCTCTTTCGATTTTTTCTCTGAACTAGCCCGGGGCGGGTGTGGCCGTTAGAACGTGAGGCGGACGCTCCAATTCTTTGCGGCATCGGGCACCGTCAGCGTGACGGCATGCGCCAGGCTGTCGTAGCGCCATTCGTGGATGAGTTCATCCCCGATGCGAACTTCTTTGGGCGCAGCCGCGGCGCCGTACAACGTCACCTCCGCGGTCTTCCACCAGGGCTGAAAGGCATTCTTCTCGATGGTGCTTGCCACCGTCACGGAGTCTTGCGAAACCTGACACGCATAGTTGACGCGCAGAATCTCACCCCTCTGATAAGCGAAGGTGTGGCCGTCGTCCTGATAGAGCGCGCCCCGACAATCACTGCCCGACGTGCTGGAAGGAAGATAGACGCGCAATTCGAACGGCCCATTTGGCTTCTCGCCAGAGTACTGCACGACGGGTTGCATGGGCACAATGGCGCCGGCCCGAACATAGAGCGGCAATTCGTCCAGACGAGGATGCAGGTTGATCTGGTCTTTGTTGGTGTGTTTCTCCGCTGTCCAATAGTCGTACCATTCCCCCGGCGGTAGAAACACTCCATGGGCATCGACTGTTTCGGTGACGACCGGGGCCACAAAAAAATCAGGCCCAAAGAGAAAATCACGATCGTCGCCGTAAAATTCTTGAGCCTGGGGATATTCAAGGAAGATGGGTCGCATCAGAGGCATTCCCGTCCGCGTGCTTTCTTCTGTAATCGTATAGATATAAGGCAGCAGCTGGTAACGAAGCCCAATGTATTTGCGTCGAATCTCTTCCTGTTCTGGGCCGTTCACCCACGGCTCGTGATCCGCCGTGCCTTTCGCGGCGTGATCTCGGTAGATGGGATTGAAAGCACCGAGTTCATACCAGCGGGTCAGCAAATCCGGCGGGGGGGAACTCCCAAAGCCTCCGATATCGTCTCCCACGAGCGCATAGCCTGAAAGCCCCATGCTCATGAGCATCGGCGTGCTCATGGAGATGTGGTTCCACGTTGCGAGATTGTCCCCTGTCCAAGTACCGGCGAAGCGTTGGGTACCGGAGTAGGCCGCTCTCGTGAGCACGAAGGGCCGCTCGTCCCCTTGCAGTTTGCGCAGGCCGTCATACGTCGCCCGGGCGTTCTGCATGCCCATGATGTTATGCGCCGCGCGGTGGTCGACGCTTGTGCCGTCATCCAAACGATGCCTGACGTCGAGTGGCATGGTCTTCTGGGGGTAGCGGAATACCGCCGGTTCATTCATGTCATTCCAAAAGCCAGCTGCACCCATGTCCACGAAATCCTTGTATAAGTGGCCCCACCAATCGCGCGCCCGAGTGAGCGTGAAATCAGGAAATACACTTTCACCGGGCCATACCGGTCCCACGTAAACGGATCCGTCCGGATTCTTGACGAAAACATCGCTCTTGATTCCCGAATCGAATGGCGCGTAACCCCGGTCGGGATTTCTCTTGATGTGCATGTCCGTGATCAAGATGATGTGGAAGCCCTGCTCGCGCAGGTCGGCGATCATTTTTTCAAAATGCGGGAAATATTGTCTATTGATGGTGAACGGGGCGTAACCTTCCTGATAGTCAATATCCAGATAGATGGTGTCGGCAGGAATTTTCTTTTCGCGCAGGAGCCGCGCGATTTCCTGCACGCGGGCCTCGGGATAGTAGCTATAGCGGCACTGCTGGTAACCGAGTATCCAAAGCGGTGGCAGGGGCGGGCGCCCGGTGAGCGCGGTGTACTGCTCGATGATTTTTTTTGGTCCCGGCCCGGCAATAAAGTAATAATTCAGTTCCCCGCCTTCCGCTCCGAAAGAAAAATAGTCCGCGGACTCTTTCCCGAAATCGAAACTGCTGCGGTAGGTGTTGTCAAAGAACAGGCCGTAGGCCACGCCCTTGCGAAGTCCCACAAAAAAAGGAATGGTCTTGTAAAGAGGGTCGGTGGATTCCTGCCAGCCGAACGCATCCGTGTTCCAGTTGGTGAACGAGCGATTCCGGCGATTCATGGGTCCGGCTTTGTCACCCAGTCCGTAGTAGTTTTCCTCTAGCGGCATTTTCTTCCAGACGTGAACCCCCTGGCCATTCCAGGCCATCGGCAAGCTCGGCTCGTCGGCGAGAAATACATTTCCAGCAACATCAGAGAAATTGATCAGCAGGGGTGACCGCTGAACGGTAGCCACCACGTTTCCCGCAGTGATTCGTATCTCCTTCGGATTCTCTTCGATGTTGAAGGCCGGCGGTTCGGGCGACTGGATCAGCGCCCACGAAGAATCCTTGGGAAAAGCACCGTTCGGAGCGAGGCGCACGCGGAACACGCCATCGCGAAAGACCGTGACGCGCACCTTTGCGGCACCCGCCGTTAACTCAACGCCATCTTTCAGCTTCTCGACGCGCTGGAGCTTGCCAAGATGCTGCCAGCCTTGCGCAACTGCAATTGCACAACCGAGAACGGCGGCCAGCAGCGCAGTTCCGATGCGTGGAACAATTCCTGTCATGTCCATCCTCCCGGGCGCGACGACAAGTGAAGAACCATCAGGTGTGTTTCCCACTTGCGCAGAAACGATCCGGGGCCTTCCGGTATTATCAAGCTACCAGCCACTGTTCGAAAAACGCTGACGCCTTTGCGCCTTCGACTCGGCGCCGCAACGCATCCATCACGCGGCAGCGCACCAATCCGTTGCGGCCGTAAAAACCGAGCCAATAGGGAAGATACACTTCGCCCTGCTCCCGCGCGATATCGAGACGGGCTTCGCGAAGCTTGAAGAATCCTTGCTGGAAGACGACGCGCAACACCTTCTCTCGCAGAATTTCCTCGGCGCGTTCCTCGGTGAGCGACGGAAGCATGCGGTTGCGGCTATCAACAGAAATGAGTTCACGGTGTTCGGGGATTCGTGGCCATTCAAATAGGTCGAGCGAACCATCTACAGCATCGAGCGCGAACAACCGAGCGTGGGGCGTTCTGCCGAGCTGGTAACGGACGCGATAGAGCCAGAAGGGCACGTAAGCGTCCGCAATCTTTTGCAACGGGCCGATGCGCAGGCGCCAGTACAGCGCCGAAAAGCCCGGCGCGGAGAAAGCCCGGACGGCTTCCCTCTGGGTGACGTTCGGTTTCAGGGTTCGAATGGCAGGCATGTCCATGATTCGTTCGCCAAAGCTGCTGCTAGCGGAAATAGACCCACAAGCCCACCACTGTGGCGATCAGGACCCCCGTAAACGCTAGGTTGAACAAATGTTCCGTTCGCGTTTCTCGCTGGAGGTGCGGCGTACTCACATCCGTGGTCTCGAGTTTCTCGCCCACCGTCGCAAACGTCAGTCCGGCGATCTTTTTCCGCTCGGGGGCCGGATACATCATGCTAACGACGATCAGCACGGCCGCGCAGACGACGAACATCAAAATGGCGTAGTGCAAAAAGTTCATGTCCACGAGCCAGCGGATGGCGCCGGAATCATAATGGCGGGTCTTATCCAGCACTTCGAAGATGAAGCGCACGGAACCGAGGGCAAAACCCACCAGAAGCGAACTGATGGCGCCCTGCCCGTTCAGGCGCGGCCAGAGAATCCCGAAAATAAAGCACACCGCAATCGGCGGGCTGATGTAAGCCTGCACGCTCTGTAGATAGATATACAGCTGGGCACTGAGCAAGTGAATGAACGGCACCCAGAGAAGACCGAGGACAACCATGACCCCCGTAGCGATCCGTCCGAAAAATACCAATTGAGATTCGGTCGCCGCCGGGCGGAACTTCTTGTAAAAATCGAGCGTCACCATCGTGGATGCGGAATTGAAGACCGAGCTCATCGCCCCCATTAGCGCAGCAAGTAGCGCGGCGATCATTAATCCCACCAGCCCGCGTGGAAGCAAGTTCACGATCATGGTCGGGTAAGCAATGTCGCCGTTGGTGATTTTCCCATCCACCACGTGGAACAACTCCGGATACAAGCCCAAGGCGATCAGCCCGGGCAGGACGAGCACGAAGACCGGGAGAATTTTCAGAAATCCTGCGAAGATGGTGCCCGCTTTGGCGTGGCCTTCGTCTTTTGCGGAGAGAACGCGCTGCACGATCACCTGGTCCGTACACCAGTACCAGATACCCAGGATCGGAGCTCCAAAGAAAATGCCTGTCCATGGGAACTCGCCGTCGGTGGCCGGCTTCATCATGTGAAAATAATCAACCGGCACCGCGGCGCGCAATCCGGCAAATCCGCCCACCTTGTCCAGGCCGATGATCGTCAAGGCAATCGCGCCGGCGAGCAGGATCAAGGTCTGCACCAGATCGGTGTAGATCACGGCGGCGAGTCCGCCCGCGATGGTATAGACTCCCGTCGCCACAACCAGGATGACCGCGGCAGTCAATGGACTCCAGCCCACCACGCGCTCCAGCACGATGGCAGCCGCGTACAAGTGCACCGAAATCTTCGTGAAGATGTAGGCGATGACCGAGATGCTTGCCAGATAGGTCGCGCAGTTGCGATTGAAGCGCCGTTCTAGAAACTCCGGCATGGTGAAAACGTTCGAACGCAGATAGAACGGTACGAAAACCCAGCCGAGCAGGAGCAGCATCAGGCAGGCCAGCCATTCGAAATGGCCAACGGCCAGACCCGACGTCGCTCCCGAACCAGCCAAGCCAATGAAATGCTCGGTGGAGATGTTGGAGACGAAGAGGGAGGCTCCGATCGCGAACCAGCCGATATTACGGCTGGCTAGAAAATAGTCCTCGGAGGTACGCTCTTTCTTGGAAAAGTAGAAACCGATGCCGAACACGATGGCGAAGTAGATCCCAATGATGACGAGATCAACGGTTTCCAGGGTCCGGTGGCTAACCGCGACCGAAGATGCGAAGAGCATCCATCCCTCCTTGGCGTCCGGCAGTGGAGAAGCGCGCCGGACAATTCAACCACACGCAGGAAATGAACGTGGCTACCCCTGCTAGAATCATGTCACTCGACTTCGACAGCAACGGGCCTTACAAATGGGCGCGAAGATTTGGACTGCGAAGTTTATAACAGGCCCCATCCAGGCTCAATGCTATTCGAGCGGCGGCGTATTTTCTTGCCGTTCCCGTTACCATGGAATAAGCGAGGGGCACGAACGGTATGCTCAAGTGCACCAGTCATCGGTCTGTTTCGGATTGCCACTGGGCACGGAACAGAGTAAAAAGAGACACAGGGAGAGGAACATGATGAAAGCAGTGCTTTGTTTGCTGTTCTGCGCGGCCGCGGTGATGGCTGCGGATAAGACGGTGTATGACTTCACTTTGAATTCGATCGATGGCCAGCCTGCGCCGCTCGCGGCCTACCGGGGCAAAGTCGTTCTCCTGGTCAACGTTGCCAGCCGTTGCGGTTTTACGCCGCAGTATACCGCGCTGGAGTCGACCTATGAGAAGTACAAGGACCGCGGCTTGGTCATCGTGGGCATCCCCGCGAATAATTTCGGCGCGCAGGAACCCGGCACAAATCAGGAGATCAAGACCTTTTGCTCCTCGAAATATCACGTGACCTTCCCAATGATGGCCAAGGTGTCCGTGAAAGGCCAAGACATCACCGCGCTCTATCAGTTCCTGACCGACAAAGCCATGAATCCGCAAACGGGCGGAGAGATTCAATGGAATTTCACCAAGTTTCTAATTGGCCCCGACGGGCACGTCATTACGCGCTTCGAGCCCGAGGTGACGCCGGATTCGCCGCAGGTGACGTCGGCCATCGAAAAGACGCTGGCATCGCTCAAATCCTGAGCGCCGCACGCCCGGCTCGATCTGTCGGGCGGTCACTCCGACGCGAAAATCACGCGAGCTGCGGCCGACGGCCGAACATGCAAAAATCGCTACTGGCCCAGCAATCCCCATGCCCATACTCTCGTTCGAAGACGTTTCGAAAGACTATTTGACGGATGGCCAGCCAGTGCATGCGCTCAAAGGTCTTTCGCTGAACGTAAAGCGCGGCGAGTTTGTGGCGTTGGTGGGGCGCAGCGGCTGCGGAAAGTCCACGCTGCTCAATCTTGCCGGAGCCATGGATTTTCCGACCACGGGCAAGGTGCTTCTGGACGGAGTTTCGACGTCGTCCCTGAAAGACAACGGCCTGACCCAACTGCGGCGCGAGAGGGTTGGCTTCATTTTTCAGTCGTTTCAATTGCTGCACACGTTGACGGTTTTTGAAAACGTCGAACTGCCACTGCTCCTCGCCGGGAAACACAACCCTCGCGAAGCGGCCCGGGAACGGCTTGCCTGGGTGGAACTCGAGGGCCTCGGCGATCGTCATCCCCACCAACTCTCCGGTGGCCAGATGCAGCGTGTCGCCGTGGCACGCGCGCTCATCCATTCACCGAGTCTCCTGCTGGCCGATGAGCCCACCGGCAACCTGGACACCACGACGGGCAACGTGATTCTTGAGTTGCTCCGGCGTCTCACGCGGGAGCAAAACACCGCGACCATTGTGGCGACTCACAGTCTTGAAGCCGCATCGCTTGCCAACACGCTCGTGCGGCTGCGTGACGGAAAAATCGAAGAGATCACCCGGCGCTAACATGCCTCGTTTTCTCCTCTTTTACCGATTGATGGTGCGCCCGCTCTTCCGTGAACCGCTGCGGACGTTGCTGACCATTTTGGCTATCGCCTTGGGCGTCGCCGTCGTCCTGGCCATCGATCTTGCGAGCGACGCCGCCACCGGCTCGTTCCGTAGTTCGATGGAAACCCTGGCCGGCGAAAACGAGCTGGAAGTGGTCACCTCGGGAGGTGTGCCGGAATATGTGGTTGGTACGCTGGCAACGCTGGCCTATTCAATTCGAGTCTCACCACGCATCGAGGACTACGCGGTGATCACCGATACCAAGAAGTCGCTTCCTCTCATGGGACTGGATCTTATTGCGGAAGGTAGCGCTTACGCGCAGAGTGCACTCCAAAAAACTGCTGAGTCCCAGACGCAAAGCGCTTCGGAACAGGTGTTCAACCGGCTTGGAGACGCCGACGGCATTTGGGTGGGGTCGAGTGTGGGCTACCGGACGAGCGACCGTGTCGAACTGCTCATCAACGATCGAGTCCGGACTTACACGGTGCGAGGCGTGTACCCCGATTCGAACGGCAACGAGTCCGCTATTGTGATGGACCTGGCCGCCGCCCAACATGCACTGGGGCGCTATGGTCGCGTCGATCGCATCCTGCTGAAAGTGCCGGAGACTCCCAGCCTGGGGGACTGGCAGCAGCGTTTACGGACCGTGCTTCCTGCCGGAGTGGAAGTTCGATTGCGAGGCACTGCCACGAACGAGAATCGCCGCATGCTTGCCGCTTTCCGCTGGAACTTGCGCCTCTTGAGCTACATTTCTCTCATTGTCGGCGCATTCCTGATCTACAACACCATCTCCGTCTCGGTCGTCCGCCGCCGCCCGGAGATTGGAATCGCGCGCAGCCTCGGCGCCAGCCGCGGCGTCATTCTCTCGGCATTCCTAGGTGAAGCTGCCTGCCTGGGTCTGGCAGGCGCTCTCATCGGGCTTCCTCTCGGCCGCCTCATGGCCACTGGTGCGGTTCGCTTGATGGCCGCCACCGTGGAATCACTTTATGTCAGCAGCCGGCCAGGAATCATCGAGCTGAACGGGCCATCCGTACTTCTTGCGCTGGCGATTGGCGTTGGAGTTGCGGTTGCTTCCTCCTATTCGCCCGCGCGCGAGGCTTCCCAGGTTTCTCCTGTCGAGGCGATGGCGCGGGGCCGGCGCGAATATGACGTGCGTGTGCACCAAGCCCGCGATTTGTGGCTGGCTCTTGTGCTCGGTCTGGCGGCCGCCGCAGCCTCTCGCGCTCCGGCGGTCGCCGGCAAGCCGCTTCTTGGGTATCTCGCCGCGATCCTGCTCGTAGCGGCCTCGGCGTTGGCAATGCCCGCTTTCGTCGACGCGCTGACCTCCGTTTCTTCGAATCTTCTCGGCAAGGTTTTCGGTGTGGAGGCGATGCTTGCCTCGCGCACCCTGCGAGCCTCCTTGCGCCGAACTTCTGTCCTGGTTGGCGCGCTTTCGACCGCCATCGCGATGATGACGGCGGTCGGGATCATGGTCGGGAGTTTCCGCCAAACGGTCGTGCTCTGGATGAGCGACCAGTTGCCCGCTGATCTCTATCTCCGTCCCGCTGGTTTTGCAGCCGCAGACCGCCATCCCACCATTTCTTCCGGTGTGGCGGAAGAAGTAGCAAAACTGCCGGGCGTCGCAGCCGTTGAGCGCCTGCGCGCTTACGAAATCAGCTATGAAGACATGCCTGCTACGCTCGCTTCCGCCGACCTGAACGTCCGGCGCTCCCATCGCAATTCCGACTTTTTCTCCGGACGCCCGAGCGAGCAAGTCCTCGCCGAATTGCGCGATTCGAATGCCGTCATCGTCAGTGAGCCCTTCACTTACAAGCACCATCTGAAGGCCGGCGATTCCCTGACCCTTTCACTGGGGGCAACCCAGGCGTCATTCCGCATCGCTGACGTTTATTACGATTACTCCAGCGAGCGCGGCAGCATCCTGATGGACCGCCAGACCATGCTGCGGTTCTTGCCTGATCCCGCACCCTCGAATGTCGCCATTTATGTTTCTCCGGACGCACCATTGGAGATAGTTCGAGCTGAAATCGAAAAAGCCACCGCTGGCCATCGCGTCTTACTGTTTTCGAATCGGGACTTGCGCGCCGAAGCCATGCGCATCTTTGACCGCACGTTTGCCATCACCTACGCCCTGGAAGCGGTTGCGATCATCGTCGCGGTTATGGGCATTGCCGGAGCGCTTCTTGCTTTGGTGATTGACCGCCGCCGCGAACTTGGACTGCTTCGATTTCTCGGTGCGGCCACCTGGCAGGTTCGAAAGCTGATTCTAATGGAGGCCAGTTTGCTTGGACTCTTGGCCAATCTTGCAGGTCTCGCCCTGGGATTTGTGCTGTCGCTCATTCTCATCTATGTGGTCAACAAACAGTCGTTCGGCTGGACGATCCGGTTTCACTGGCCGGTGGAAATTCTTTTTGGCGCGCTTGCGGTCGTGTATGGGGCCACTGTGCTTGCTGGCCTCTACCCGGCGCAGGTGGCCGTGCGCTTGAATCCAATTGAGGTCGTCCATGAAGACTAGGCTCGCAGGACTCGCGGCCGCGCTGCTTCTCCAGCAGCCTCTTGCGCCGCAATATCGCACCGCCTTGCCGGGATACCGTTACGAATTCCCGCGGGATCATTTCAATCACCCGGATTTTCAAAGTGAATGGTGGTACTACACCGGAAATCTGAAATCGCTTGACGGCCACCGGTTCGGATTCGAACTGACCTTCTTCCGGCAAGCCGTCAGCCGCGATCCCACGAGGAACACCGTCTGGGAGGTGCGGGATCTCTACCTCGCGCATCTGGCGTTGAGCGACCTGGATGGCGGGAAGTTCTATCACCTGGAACGCATCAATCGATCCGGACCCGGCGTCGCCGCCGCGAGTGAATCTCTCGGTCGCATTTGGAATGGCAATTGGCAGACTCAATGGCACGGCAGCGACCAGGAGCTGAAAGCGGTCAGTGAGCGCTTTCAACTGCACTTGACGCTGCATCCGGAAAAACCTGCTGTCATTCACGGTGAGAACGGCGTCAGTCAAAAGGCGGAGGGTCCGGGCCACGCCTCCCACTATGTTTCTCTAACCCGGCTGGCTACTTCGGGTGACATCGATCTCCGTGACAAAAAATTTGAAGTGCGCGGAACGAGTTGGATGGACCATGAGTTCTTTACCCATCAGCTCGAACCCAACCAGACAGGCTGGGATTGGCTGGGCCTCCAACTCCAGGACGGCACGGAGTTGATGCTCTTCCACATTCGCCGGATGGATGGTTCGATTGATCCGCACTCGGCTGGCACTTACGTTGACGCAGAAGGAAAGACGACACACCTGCGCTCAAGTGATTTCAAGTTGCAGCCCACCGGAGAAAAATGGAAGAGCCCCCTTACCGGCGCCGAATATCCCATCCACTGGAAGGCAGCGATTCCGAAATTAGCCATCGAACTCGAAGCAAAAACACCGCTCGAATGCCAGGAACTGACCGGGCAAACAAAACTTGCTCCGAACTATTGGGAGGGCGCCATGGTCATCACCGGTCAGCGCAAAGCACAACCGCTCAGCGGCGCCGGCTATCTGGAAATGACCGGCTACGACCGGCCCGTTCAACTCGTTCCGTGACCAGGGTGTTCTGCCACCTCTTAACTTTGTCTAGATTCCGCCAAATCCTGACTGACGGGGCTACCGGACTGGCGTGCCAGCGCCATGCATTTGCCGAAATCTCAGTGGGAGGCCTTCATCTGGGTTTCCAGAAAGGCCAGTACATCGTTTCCCCAGACATCGGTTGCCGACGAACAAAATCCCCAGTGCCCATCCTGATGGGTGCTGCCGAAAGCCGGATAGATCTTTGATTGAAAGTCCTTCTTCTTTTTGTTGGCTTCTTCGCTCAAGACCCGGCTGGGAGCCAGGCTGTAATCGTTCGCCGCCTGGAGCAGAAAAACAGGTGCCTTGGCGAGATCCACTGCACGCACTAGGCGATCTTGAAGTGCCACATTCTGCTCCCACGACATGGCGCCCGGAGCGATGCGGGCAGGGTCAACAAAGGGCCGAGACTTCAGATAATTGAGGCCGGCAATCACATCGACAACTGCGGCTTGCTGAAGCTCGACCATACGCCGAGCACGCTCGCCTGGAGGCGCCTGGACGACCAGGTCCTGGATGTAATTACCCGGCGAGCGTCCTTGTCCTCGGCGATGCGGCACAAAGAAGACGTAGGAATGCGCGGTGTAGAACTTGGCTAAGGCTGGCTGAGAACCCGGCAATTTCTCGCTGCCATGATTCCAAACGATTGCCGGAAAAGGTCCAGTACCCTCCGGCTTCCAAAGAAATCCGTGCAACTCCGGTCCACCGCTTGAAAACACAACCTCCTCAGGCTTGGTTTGGGCTACTGCTAAGGCCTGAGCTAATGTGCATAGCAAGAATCCGCAGAGGAATCTCTTCGTTCTCAGCGCGAGAAACGAGAGGCGAGTGATTCTTCGGACGGTTATCAGCGAGGAAGGGCGACCGCACTCGCGTTGTGTTCCCGTGTCGCAGGCCGAGGTGCCCGTGGACCTTGGTGTCATTTTGCTTGCCCTTATCAAGCGAGAGCATAACTTCAGAACTCCTGACATGGTACCTCGGAAACCTGTCCGCTTTTTGGGCTTGCTGGGACCGCGTAATGGATCTCGAGTTGGGTTCCCGGAAACCGCGTGTGGGTTTGATTCAGGGCCTGGCAGAGAGC
>Ga0209376_1003011_pt1 | contig 15536 bp, 13 predicted proteins | sample GraSoiAngelo_134_FD_185891 | JGI IMG/M metagenome (GOLD analysis project Ga0209376, IMG submission 185891) | Grasslands soil microbial communities from the Angelo Coastal Reserve, California, USA - 14_0929_05_30cm (SPAdes) (version 2) | ecosystem: Environmental > Terrestrial > Soil > Grasslands ... | reverse complement strand
GCTCCGCTGTGCAGCCCGAAGCCGTGACCGGTCGTCTTGGTCGTAAAGCCATGAGTGAAGATGCGATTCATGTGCTCAGCGGCGATCCCGCTGCCGTTGTCGGCGATCGCGATCCGCACCCCCGCAGCGCACCGCTCGATGCCCATCGTGACGCGCCGTTCCTGGCCGCCCATGCCCTCGCAGGCGTCCTTGGCATTGCGCAACAGGTTGACCAGTATCTGCAGCACCTTGTGCTTGTCGACGGTGATCTGCGGTACATCGGCGAACTCGCGCATCACCTTGACGGCATGACGCTCGAAGGCGCTGGCATTGATGCGCATGCTCTCCTCGACCAGGTGCCTGATGTCGATGATCTCAGCCAGGCCGCCGAGTTTTGCATAGCGCTGTTGCATCGCCACGATGTCCTTGATGTGGTCGATGTTGCTCTTGAGGGAATCCAGCTCCTGCAACGCGTTCCGGTTGTCCGCGCTGAGGTGTCGGGACAACTCGGCCAGGTAGACCGGCAGGACCTTGCCGCGCTCGTCGTGCGCCACGAAGCGGCCCAGATCGCTCTGGTGCTCCTGCAGCAGCGACACGACCCGACCCAGCCCCGCCGCACGCGAGCGCTTCAGGCTCTCGGTCACGAGGTTCGCCGAGACATTGACGCTGTTGAGCACGTTGCCTACGTTGTGCAGAACGCTGGTCGCCACGTCCGCCATGCCGGCTTGCCTCGAGGCGTCACGCAGCTGTTGCTGCAGGACATCTTCGCGCTGCTCGGCGGCGATTCGCTCCGTGACGTCGAGATCGATGCCCACCAGGCGCGCCCCGCCTTCGGATGAGTCGCTGACCACGGCCGCCACGGATTCGACGTGCCCGATGCTGCCGTCCGGGCGCACGATCCGGTACTGGTTGTGCAACTGCCTGCGTTCACGCATCGCCGCGGTCATGGCGGCCTGGGCGGCAGCGCGGTCGGCGGGGTGAATCAGCTCGAGCCAGCCGTCCAGCGTCGGACGGAATGTCTGTGCCGACTGTCCGTAGAGCTCCTTCATGGTGTCGCTCCACCACACCGTGCGACCACTCTCGTGCACCTCATACACGCCGGCGCGGGCCGCGCGCGTCGCCATGCCGAAGCGAATCGAGATGGTCTCGAGCTCCGCTCGCCGCCGCCGCTCGATCGCCGCGTCGGCGTCAAGCTGTTCTTTCAGGCGTCGCCGCGTGGCCAGCACGAATATGACCGTCAGGATCGCACTGATGAGCAGTGCCACGGTCACTTCCTGCTTCTGGCGTCGCGCCGACTCGACGGCATCGCGAATCACCGTCGCGTCGCGCAGCTCGAAGTTCTCATCGATCGCCCGGGTATCACGGTCCGCCAGCGCGATCTGCCCGCGCAGCGCCATGAGTTTGTCCAGGGTCGCGCCGCTGCGCACCTGCGCCGCGAGGTCCGCCACCAGCCTGGGCGTATCACCCAGTGCCGCCGCCTCGCCGCTGGCGGCCAGCTTGCTCAGCAACCCGGCGGCGCTGTTCAGGGCTTCGGCGGACTGCCGGCCGAGCGCACCGGTGTCAACCGCATCCGCAGCCCCGTTGGTGAAAGTGCGATAGTTGGCGCGCGCCTCGTTCGCAAGCGTCCGCAACGGGCGCGAGTGCTCCAGGGCGGTGGCGCGGCGCGCGTCTGCGACCATCTGCGCCAGCAACACAAATGCAATGGGCACGGCAACGGCCAGGAACTGCAGCGCGATCAAGCGATCCGTCGATCGCCTCATCGTGCGTCCTCCGGGGCGCGCCGCGGTTGCGCCGCCGGGCGCGCGCCCGGCGGGCAGGAATATCCGACCAAAAGCATAGCAATTCCCCATGTGCGCTACGTCACGTCTCGCACCGCGTCAGGACGGCAAGATCGCCTGTGATTTCACCTGCTTAAGCGATAACATGTTCACTGGGTGGGGGGCGAGATGCGGGTCACGCTTTGCCAAGTAACCAGGCGTAACGTCCGCGCAGCGTGAACTCCTGAACACAATGCGTGAGGCCGGCCAAGTCAGCTGCGCGTCAGCCATTGCAGCCATGCGCCGCAGCACCCTGTGCCTGCTCCTCGGACTCCTCGGTGCCGCCCCGCCCGGGCAGGCGGCAGGCTTCGACTTCGCGTCCTTGCAGTCGCTGCTGTCACATCAGGATATCGGCAGCGTCGAGGAGTTGATCGCGGCGCTGCCGGCGGCGCAGCGCAACCGCTACGCCCTGGTATTCGAGAGCCGCAGCCTGCAGGGCGCCAGCCCGGAGAATCCGCGGGTCATCCTCTACGGACCGGACGCGCGCTTCATCGTGACGTTCAATGGCAGTCCGGCACAGCGCGGATTCCGGGTCGTGGAGACCATGGAGTTCGACGACGACAGCAAGGAGTTCCGGCTGCGTGAGTTGCTGTTCCCCGAGCGGGCGGCGGGCCCGGAGAAGGTCGTGGTATCCGAGGTCAACCCGCAACGCTGTACGCGCTGCCACGGAGCGCCGCCGCGCCCCGTGTGGGACACGTTTCCATTGTGGCCGGGCGCTTACGGTGAGCGCTATCGTGCCACGCTGTCGGCGCGCGAGCGCGCCGGCCTGGCGGCGTTCCTCGCGCTGCAGCCGACGCATCCGCGCTATGGTGAGCTGCTCGACGTGAAGCGCTTCGCCGACCCGCAGACCTTCCGCTCCAGCGCGCTGACTCAGTACGCGGGCGTACCCGAAGAGCCACCGAACGCCGAGCTCTCCGTTTACCTCGGCAGGTTGCAGTCGCAGTCCATCGCGCGCCAACTGGTACGGCAGCCGGCTTTCGAGCTCTATCGATACGCACTACTCGGTCTCGCGGACACCGCCTGCGGGCGGCTCGCGGATTTCTATCCCGACGCCCTGTGGCGCACCCAGCGCCACGGCCTCGAGCGCTTCGCCCGGGACACTGCTGCGACGAACGCCCGACAAGCGCAACTCAAGGCGGCGCGCGCCGCTTCCGGCGGTGGCGCTGCCGTCGCCGCAGACGGCGGCACGAGCGACAACTCCCTGATGCAGTTGCGCTTCGTGGCCGAGTCAGCTCTGGGCATTGCCACGCAAAACTGGACGCTGGCGCTTGAGAAGGGGACATACGATTTCACGATGCCTCCCCTGCCTGCGCAACCGCTGCGCGAAACGCTGCTGGCAGAGGTTGCCGCGCGCGACGCCAGCATCCGGGATCTGAGCCTCTACTGGACCTCCTCCGACGGTGATCGCTATTGCAGTTACTTGAAGCGACGCAGCCGCACGGCGCTCTCGTCAACCGACGGGACAAACGGGGTGCTGGCGCCGGATGCGGCAGCGACACCCGGGCTCGCGGCGGCCGCCCCGACGGCTGTTACGGCCGCCAACGCGCCAGCCGCCGCGACCATTGGGCGGCCGGCCGCCCTGCAGCTGTGTGTCAGCTGTCACGAGACCGGGATGGCGCCGCCGCTGCCGTTCTCCAGCCCGGCGCAGCTCATGCAGCAGCTGCGCGTGCGACCGTCCGCGCACGGGACTTTGATCGACGAGATCCGCTTTCGTCTGTCGGCCGCGGCCGGCGCACAGCACATGCCGCTGGGATTGAATCTTTCTGATGCCGACCGTGAGAGCCTCGAGGCTTACTTTGCGGCACTCGCCGCTTCTTCGAACTGAGTTCTGCCTTCTTCCGCCGCCGGGCTCGCTGTGACGTACATAACATTTGACATAGCGCCTTTCGGCCGATACTTTGCCCCTCGGACCGCAAGCCGGCGTATTTGAATGCACAACAGCCACCGCGTGTCCTCTGAGACCTATGGCAAGCCGCAGCGGCGGCCGCGGAAACTGCGGCGCTCTAGGGGGTCGCTACTGCTCGCCCTGCAACTTCTCATGGTGGTTGCGGCGGGCGTGTGGCCAGCCCTCGTGTGCGCGTCCGCGCCCCAATTGGCCGGGCTGCCCGGCGGCTGGCGCGACGATCGGGGTCAACCGTTTGATTTGCGGACTCTGCAGGGGCACGCCGTCGTGTTGACCATGGCTTACGCCACCTGTCACCGGGTCTGCCCGACGACCATGCGCCGGCTGCAGCAGATGCAACGCGAATTCGACCGGCGCGGCAGCAGCGCGGAATTTCTGGTGATCGGCTACGACCCCGAACGTGACGATGCGCCAGCCTGGCGCCAGTATCGCGAGACCCGACATCTCACGCGCAGCAACTGGCATTTCCTCACAGGCACGCGCACCGCAGTCGAGCAGACGGCGCGGCAGCTGGGCTTCGAGTTCTGGAAATACGACGAGCACATCATGCATGACACACGCATCCTGTATTTCGACGAGCGCGGCGCGCTGGTCGAAACCCGCGAAGCAGCAGGGTATGAGACCACATCGAGGTAGCAGGGCCATGGGCACAACAACACCCCGGCGCGCCGGAGCGAGCCGAGCATGGGTCGGCGCGTTACTCGTGGCCGGTCTCGGTCATACGCTGGTCACTCACGCCGCCGTCGCTGACAGCGATCGCATCGCAGCCCTCGAACAGAAGCTCGATCAGAGTCTGCAGCTGATCGGGCAGCTGTCGGCGCGGGTTCACGATCTGGAAGCGCAGGTGGCGCAGGGCGTCCCGGTGGCCGCAGCCAGGCGCCCCGGCACGGCGGCCGCGGCAGCGGCCACGGCCGCAGCAGCCCAGCCCGGTACGCCCGCCGCAACCCCGCCGGCCACGGCCGCGGCAACACCGCCCGATACGGCGCAACGCCTGGCGAAAGTCGAGCAGACGGTGACTGAGATGACGGCCAGTGCCGGACGGCGCGCGGAGGAAGGGATGGCGACCCACGGTTTTGCGGACGTCGGCGTCGGAAACCATAACGCCACGTTTTCCAACTACCAGGGTGCCAATGTGGGTGAGCTGGATTTCTTCCTGACACCACGGCTTGGCAGCCGCACCCGCGCCCTTTTCGAGCTGAACTTCGAAGTGGGCTCGGACGGCAGCGTGGGCGTCGATCTGGAGCGCGCGCAGCTCGGCTACCAGTTCGCGGATTCCGCGACCGTGTGGCTTGGCCGGTTTCACACGCCCTATGGGTACTACAACACCGCCTTTCATCATGGTCAGCAGATTGCGACCTCCCTCAGGCGCCCGCGCTTCATTCAGTTCGAGGACCAGGGCGGCATCATGCCTGCGCACACGGTCGGGGCCTGGCTGACCGGCGCGCAGCGTGTGGGCGACGAGAAAGTGACCTATGACGTTTTCATCGGTAACAGCCAGCGCATCCAGGACCACACCCTCGACATGAATAACGCCGGCAATACGCACGGCAGCACGATCATGGGCGGAAACCTGGGTCTGCTCCTGAGCGGAGCTCTGGACGGCCTGAAGGTCGGTGTGGACGTTTTTCAGACCCGTATCCAGGACGAGGACCAGTCGCCCTCATACGTCACCCAGCTGCGGAGTTACGGTGCGTACGCCGCATACGACACCGACAGCTGGGAAGACATTGCCGAGTTTCATGTCTTCAGCAACCAGGACCTCACGGGTCGTACCGGGACGCATCACAGTGATGCCGGGTTCGTGCAGCTGGGCTACCGCGCCGGCCGCTACACTCCCTACGCGCGTTACGAGCGCGGCGCGTTCCAGCAGTCTGACGACTACTTCTTCGCGCAAGCCAGTGGGAGTTCCTACTACCGCACGGCCCTGGGTCTGCGTTTCGACGTCGATCTGGTGTCTGCGCTCAAGTTGGAGCTCGCCGACACCCATCTCACCGATCGGCTCATCGGGAGCTATGACGAAGCACTCCTGCAGTACGCGATCCGGTTCTGATCGGTCGTTACCGGAACCGCGAGATGCTCACGAGCTCAGCGAAACTTCTCCTCACCGGCCTGCTGTGCGCGGGATGCGCCGTGGCGGGCGCCGCTGACCTGTCCGTGATCTGCAACTCGCGGGTACCGCTCACGGCGGGCGACGTCCGTGACCTGTTCCTCGGTGAAAAACAGTTCGCCGGAGCGGTAAAGCTGGTGCCCGTCGACAACAGCTCGGCGCAGAGCGTGTTTCTCGACAAAGTTCTGAAAATGAACGCCGCAAAATACTCGACTACCTGGACCAAGAAGTCGTTCCGCGACGGCATAAATCCGCCCTTGCTCACCGGTAGCGACGCCGAAGCGCTCGCTTACGTCAAGCGCACCCCCGGCGCCTGCAGCTACGTCACCACTCCGACTCCGCCGGACGTGGTGGTGGTCGCGCGGCTCTAGGCCTGGCGCTGCCGCGCCGGCGCTCGCTCACCGGCCCCGCATGCCCAGATTCTCGGCCAGAAATGCGTACACGTCCGCGCTCTGCGCGATCGCCTGCGTGACAGTCTCGCCCCCGCCGTGACCCGACGACAGGTCCACGGCCAGCAACACCGGCGCCGGCCCGGCCTGGGCAGTCTGCAGCGCGGCGGCGAATTTGAACGAATGCATCGGCATGACCCGGGTGTCGTGATCGCCGGTGATCACCAGGGTCGCCGGATAGTGCGTCCCCGCATGCACGTTGTGCACCGGCGAGTAGGCGTACAGTGCCTTGAACTCCCGTGGATCCTCGGGCGAGCCGTAGTCCCCCTCCCACCCCGCGCCCTGTCCAAAACGATTGAAACGCAGCATGTCCAGCACGCCCACCTGGGCGATCGCCGCCCCGAACAGCTCCGGCCGTTGCGTCAGACACGCGCCGATGAGCAGTCCGCCGTTGGAGCGGCCGTGAATCGCCAGCCGGTGCACGGACGTGTAGTGCCGGGCAATGAGCCACTCGGCGGCGGCGATGAAGTCGTCGAACACGGTCTGCTTGTGCGTGCGAATGCCCTGACGGTGCCAGACTTCCCCGTACTCCCCGCCACCGCGAATGTTGGCGATCGCAAACACGCCACCCATTTCCATCCAGGCGATGCGCGAGGCGTCAAAGACCGGCAGGCTCGACAGCCCGAAGCCGCCATAGCCATACAGCGGCAGCGGGTTGTTGCCCTGCAACTTGAGCCCCTTGCGGAAGGCGAGCAGCAGCGGGATGCGCGTGCCGTCGTGGGCGGGGTAGAACACCTGCCGCTGCTCGAACGAGGCGGGATCGAACGCGAGCCGCGGCGCGTGTACGCGGGTGCTGGCCCCGGACTCCGGGTCATAGCGGTAGATGGTCGGCGGGGTGATCAGGTCCGTGAACGAATAGAACGTCTCGCGATCACCGGGATGGCCGTCGAAGCCGGCTGCGGTGCCGGCACCGGGAAGGGTGATCTCGCGGCGCGGCGTACCGTCCAGGCCGTAGGTCATGACGCGACTGTGCGCGTCGTGCACTGTCCTGACGATCAACTGGTGATCGACCAGGGTGACGCTCGTGCCCCCGAGATCGATGGCGTCACGCCCCTGCGGGATCACGCTCTTCCAGTTTGCCCGCGCCGGCTGCTCTGGGTCGATTGCCAGCACCCGTCCATTCGGAGCGTCGAGCGAGGTGAGGAAGTAAAGCCAGCCGGCGTCGGCGCCGACATAGACGTAGGCAGCCTCGAAGCCCTGCGCCACCGGGGTGGCGGCCGGCACGCTCGCCGTGAGATCGATCAGGTACAGGTTCTCGCGTCCCTTGTCCCCGACCTCCCCTTCACCCGCGCGCACGATGAGCCAGCGGCCATCGGTGGACAGATGTGGCTCGAACTGCCAGTCCGGATGCGCGCTGTCCTGCAGCACGCGTCGGTCCGCCGCCGCGCCCAGCGCGTGATAGTAGAGCGCGTTGCCCAGATCCTGGGTGCTGAGCTCCGCGCCGGGCTGCGGCGGCGGAAAAGCGCTGTAGTACAGGCCCTGCCCGTCGGGGGTGAACGCCGGCTTGTAGTACTTGGTGAACCGCAGGACATCGGGCAGGTCGCGGCCGGTGGCCAGATCGCGGACGCGCCACTCGGTCCAGTCCGAGCCCGACATTGAAACCGCGTAGGCCAGCAGGGTGCCGGCGCGATTGGGCACGTAACCGGTCACCACCGGGTTGCCTGCCCTCGGCAGCGTGTTCGGATCGACGGCGACCGCCGCTGCATCGCCGAGCCGGGTCGCCGTCAGCAGCACGCTCTGATCCTGCTGTCCGCTGTTGTCGGTATAGAAGTAGCGGCCGCCTTCCCGGAACGGAATGCCGCGCTTCTCGAAATCGTAGAGTGCGGCGAGGCGCGCGCGCAGGCGAGCGCGCTGCGGCAGTGCCTCGAGATAGGCGTGCGTCAGGCTCGCTTCCGCGCTCACCCAGGCACGGGTTGCGGGGGAATCGAGGTCCTCGAGCCAGCGATACGGGTCCGCAACCGCCGTGCCGTGGTACTGCTCCACCACCGAGCCGCGGGCAGCGGTCGGATACCTGAGCCCCTCGTGCGGTTGCCCCGCGACGGAGCCTGCCGCCCAGAGGCCCGCGAGTATGAGTCCAGGTAGAATTGCGCTATGCCAGGACACATCGGAATCGTCGCCTGCTCCGCCGAGGGCGCGGGGCTTTGCTACCTGACCGTGTGTCTGGAAGGCGCGCAGCTGCTGGGAGCGTTCGATCATCCCGAAGTCTCGATGCACACCCACCCGCTCGCCAGGTACATGAAGTGCTTCGAACGGGACGACTGGCCCGGCGTCGGGGAACTGATGCTGTCCTCCGCCCACAAGCTCGCCAAAGCGGGCGCTGATTTCCTCATCTGCCCTGACAATACGATCCACCAGGGGCTGCCGTGGGTGGACAGACGCTCGCCCCTGCCATGGCTGCATATCGCGGAGGTGGTCGCCGCGCGGGCCGCCGAGCTCGGCTTCCGCAGGCTCGGCATCCTCGGGACACGCTATCTGGTCGACGGCGAGGTCTATCCCGAGAAGCTGACCGCGCGCGGCCTCGGCTACGTGCGGCCGAACACCGCGGAACGCGCCGAAATCAATCGCATCATTTTCGAGGAGCTGGTTGCCGGGGTCTTCAGGCCCGAAGCAGTCGCCTACTTCCAGCGAGTCATGGGCCGCATGAAAGACGAAGGCGTTGACGCCGTGGTCCTGGGCTGCACGGAGATCCCGCTGATCATGAACGACGCGAATTCCCCGCTGCCAACTCTCGACTCCACGCGCCTGCTGGCGCGCGCCGCGCTGCGGCGCGCGGCACCCACCGCAGCCGTGCGCTGACGGGTCGATTGCGGCGCCCGGGGATCGGGCGCTATTTCTTGCCTTCAAACTTGAAGGAGACCTTCACTTTGGCGCGGTAAGTCTTCACCTTGCCGTTCTGCACCTGCAAGTCCAGCTGCACCACCTCCACGATGCGCAGATCCCGCAAGCTCTTGGCGGCCTGCGCAACCGCTGCACCCGCGGCCTTCTCCCAGGACTCGGTGCTGGTCCCGACCAGTTCGATGATCTTGTAGACGCTATCGACCATGGATTTCTCACCTTCCAGCCCCGCTGCCGGGGACCGTGGGTTGTTGTTCGCGGGCACGCATGATGCTGCCGACCTGCAGTAATTGCAACGCGCCGCGGCCGTCCGGGGCAGTCACTACCGGCGTCTGCGCCGAGGGCGACGCGCTGGTGTTCCTGCCCGCGAGCTACCTGGAGAAGGTCAGGTCCGCGAAGGGGTAGTCGCAGCCCCGCGCCTGCGCGCGGGCGCGGGCGTGCGGACTTGCGCGGGGGAACGCCACACGGGGCGGCGCACGAGCGTGCTCTTGCCGAACAGCGATTCGATCAGATCGACGGCGAGGATTGCGGTCCTGTTGTGGACATCGAACGCCGGGTTGAGCTCGACCACGTCCAGCGAAGCCAGGCGGCGCGTGTCGGCGATCATCTCCATGCACAGCTGCGCCTCGCGGTAGGTCGGGCCACCCGGGACCTGCGTACCCACGCCGGGCGCGATATCAGGATCGAGGAAGTCGACGTCGAAGCTCACGTGCAAGTGAGTGTCGTTGTCGAGTCCCGCGAGCGCCTGTTCCATGGTCTGGCGCATGCCCATCTCATCGACGTAGCGCATGTCGAACACTTCGAGGCCCTGCTCGTGGACGAAACGCTTCTCTCCGGCATCGACACTGCGGATCCCGACCTGACGCACCCAGGAGGGGTGAATGGCCGGGGACGCGGCGCCGAGCCCGGTCAGCTCAGGCGGTCCGAACCCGCACAGACAGGCGAGCGGCATGCCGTGCACATTGCCGCTCGGGGACAGCGCGCTGGTGTTGAAGTCGGCGTGCGCATCGAGCCACAGCACCCGCAGTTTGCGGCGCTGCTCGCGGCAGTGGCGTGCCACTGCGCTGATCGAACCTACGCCGAGGCAGTGATCGCCGCCGAGGAGGACCGGCAGCCGCTCCTGCTGCAGCTGCGCATACACGGCCTCGTGTACCAACTGGTTCCAGCGCACCACCTGCGGCAGGTGCCGGTACCCGTCCCGCGGCGGCTGCCAGGGATTTCCCGGTCCGTTCAGGTTACCTAGATCGAGCACCTCCAGCTCGCGCGCATCCAACGCGGCGGCCAGTCCCGCCACGCGCAACGCCTCCGGTCCCATGGACGAGCCCCGGTCCGCGGCGCCCACGTCCGTGGGCGCGCCAATGAGGGTCGCCTTGCGCGGGCTGCTCACGCTGCCACCCCGGGGCGAGCGGCAAGCTTGCGCGGCTCGGGCAACAGCAGCGCGAACAGGTCTTTCGGGTTGTCCAGATCCGGCAGCAGATCGATCTGCTGCTGCGCGCCGCGCTCCTCATGATGGATGCGCAGCAGGTAGCGCAGGGACGAGAAATCCTCCAGTGCAAACCCGACCGAGTCGAAGATCGTGACCTCGCGATCGCCGCCGCGCCCGGGCGCTTGCCCGGCAAGCAGCGCTGCGAGCTCGATCACCGGGAAGGCCGCACCCATCTGCTGGATCTCGCCCTCGATGCGCGACTGCGGCTCGTACTCCACGACGACTCGCACATCCGCACGCCGCAGAATGTCCGGATGCAGCTCGGTCTTGCCCGGACAATCGCCGCCCACCGCGTTCAGGTGCATACCCGCGCTGATCATCGGCGGTGTCAGAATCGTGGCATTGCGCTTGTCGGCCGTGACGGTGGTGACGATATCGGCGCCCTGCACCGCCTCCGCGCTCGACCCGCAGCGCACCACCCGCAGGTCCGGCAGCTGCAGACGGGCGAGATTGTGCTCGAGCTTGGCGCTCGCACCGGCGTCGGTGTCGTACAGCCGCACTTCGCGGATGCCGAGCATGTGATGGAAGGCGATGGTCTGGAATTCGCTCTGCGCGCCGTTGCCGATCAGGGCCATCACGCGGCTGTCCGGGCGTGCCATGCGGCGGGCTGCGAGTGCCGAGGTTGCGGCGGTGCGCAGCGCCGTGGTGAGGGTCAGCTCCGCGAGCAGCAGCGGGTAGCCGGTCTGAACATCCGCCAGGACTCCGAACGCCGTCACCGTGAGCAGCCCCACCGCGGTGTTCTTCGGGTGTCCGTTCACGTACTTGAATGCGTACAGCCGCCCGTCGGACGCCGGCATCAGCTCGATCACGCCCAGCGGTGAATGCGTCGCGTGCCGCGGGGACTTGTCGAACACGCCCCAGCGCAGGAAATCCGCCTCGATCTCGCCGGCGAGCTCCTCTATGAAGCGCGCCACCCCGCGCCGGGCGACGAGTTCCTGGATACGCTCGATGCCAATGAAATCGACCATGACTGACTCCGTCGGCGGCCGCGAAGGCTGTGAGGGTGGCCGCATCTCATGGTCCGTCCGCTCATAACCAAAAGAAAGCCAGAAACCTGTTCATAACTGGCGCTACATTGATCATAATGACAGACATCATTGACGTTATGATGATATATTGCACTGCAAGGAGGCCCGCGTGGATGATACCGACCGCCAGTTGATCGGCCTGCTGCGCAACGACGCCCGTGCCACGGTCGCTTCGCTCGCGAAGGCGCTGGGGGTCGCTCGCGGCACGGTGCAGAACCGCATGGCGCGGCTGGCCGCCGGCGGCACCATCGTCGGTTACACGGTGCGCCTGAAGCCCGACGTCGAAGAGCAGCGCATGCGCGCCTTCATGACCGTCGCGGTGGAGGGCAACAAGGTCGACGCGGTGCTCAAGGCGCTGCGCGGCGAGCCGGCCGTGGCTGCGCTGCACAGCACCAACGGGCGCTGGGACATCGTTGCCGAGCTGCGCGCCGACAGCCTCGAGGGTTTCGACCGGGTGCTGGCACGCATCCGGCTGATCGAGGGAATCTCGCAGACCGAGACCAGTCTGCTGCTGTCGACGTTCAAATTCTAGGGAGGGCAGATGCCGTTACGTGAACTGTTGGGCCGGCTGCGGCAATTCCCGCGCAATCTCGGCGTGTCGGTGGCGCATGACGAACGGCACTACGCGAGGCAGGCGAGCCGCGAACTGCTGGAGCTGTACCAGCTCGTGCACCGCGAGCACCCCGAGCTCGGCGGCCGGGCGCTGTACACAGCCGTGGTCGCCCGGCGTCTCGGGCCCAACGCCAGCAACGCGGCGGACATCGTGCTGCGCGCCGAGGAGAGCTTCACCGACTGGCCGGTGGAGCGGGAATTGAGATTTCGTCACGTGGTCCACTACCAGATCTTCGACGAATACCGCCTCCAGGCCCCCGCCCGCCACGGAACCCGAACCAACATCGGGGAGGTGGTGGCGCGCATCATCCCGGAGGAGATCTGAGGTTGCCGCTGCCTTCGGCGCTGCCGCTTCAGTTCGCGGCGCGCCGTTACGCCGCTCGCGGCTTGCTGCCGCCGCGGCGCACCGGGGTGATCTGTGCCGCGCGGTGCTCATGCTTGAGAGTCTTCACCGCAATCGAGGTCTCGACGTGCCGCACGCCCGGCAGGGCGAGGATACGGTTGTTGACGATCGCAGCGATATCCTCGAGCGCGCCGAACAGCCCGATCGCCAGGATGTCGAACCGCCCGAGCATCAGGATGACGCAGCCGATCTCCGGCATGGCGGCAATCTTCTGACACAGCGCCCTGAGCTCCCCGTGCTGTGCGTGGACTCCGATCAGCGCCAACCTGGGAGAGCCTGCAAACGCGACGTTGGTGACGGCGGTGAGACGGATCGCCCCGCCCTCTTCCAGGCGCTTGATGCGGCCGCGAATCGTGCCTTCGGTCACGCCGAGCTGGGCGGCGATGCGGCGGTTGCTCACCCGCGCATTCACCGTCAGAACCTCGACGATCCGCCGATCGAGCCCGTCGAGGCTGGGCGGCGCCGTCCTCACGTGATCGGTGCCCGGTCGAAGTCGTACTTGATCACCTGCGCCGCGATCCCGACCGCGAGCGAGCCGATGCCGCGGATCTTCGCCAGGTCGCGCAGCAGGAATGCCTCCAGTTCGTCCAGTTCGTGCAGCGCCACCAGGATCTCGACGGCGTGCGCACCCGTGACGAGGTGCGCGACGAATACCTGCGGGAGCGCGGCCAGCTCGTGCGCCACTTCCGGCGCGGGCCGGCCCTGCACCTGGACGCCGATCGCCAGCAGCACCTTGCAGCCGAGGGCCGCAAAGTCGCTCACCGCCACCACCCGCATGGCGTTCATGTTCTGCAGGCGGCGGATGCGCGCACCCACCGTGGCCGGCGAGATGCGCAGGCTGCGCGCGATGCGCTGATTGGTGGCGCGCCCGTCGCTCCTGAGCGCCGCGATGATGCGGCGGTCGACATCGTCCAGTCGGTACGGCTGCGCTGCGCCGCTCACTCACAGCCGCTCGATGATGGTCACGTTCGCCTGGCCACCGCCCTCGCACATGGTCTGCAGGCCGTAGCGCGCGCCGCGCCGTTCCAGCTCGTGAAGGAGCGACGTCATGAGTCTGGCGCCGGTCGCCCCCAGCGGGTGCCCGAGGGCGATCGCGCCACCGTTGACGTTGACGCGCGCGGGGTCTGCCTGCAGGTCGCGTTGCCAGGCGAGCACCACCGAGGCGAAGGCTTCGTTGATCTCGACCAGGTCGATGTCGGCGAGCGTCAGGCCGCTCCTGGATAGCGCGTACTGCGTCGCGGGAATGGGCGCAGTCAACATCCAGATGGGGTCCGCACCCCGAACCGAGAGGTGGTGGATGCGCGCGCGGGGCTTGAGCCGCCTGCGCCTCACAGCGCCCTCCGAGGCGATCAGCAGCGCCGCGGCGGCATCGGCGATCTGGCTAGACACGGCCGCGGTGATGCGGCCGCCGGCGGTGAGCGCCTCGAGCCTCGCCATCTTCTCGAGCGTGGTACCCACGCGCGGCGTCTCGTCCTGCTGCAGGCCGTTGATGGGGGCTATCTCGCGCGTAAAGAAGCCGCGCTCGATGGCCAGGGTAGCGCGGCGGTTGCTCTCGAGCGCGAATTCCTCCATCTGCCGGCGGGTGATATTCCACTTCGCGGCGATCATTTCGGCTGCGCGGAACTGCGATACCTCCTCGCCACCATAGCGCTCGCGCCAACCGCGCGAATTACTGAAGGGGTCGGCGTGACCGAACGCCCGCCCCGCAACCATCGCCGCCCCGAGCGGAATCTGGTTCATGGTCTGCACGCCGCCGGCAACGATGAGATCCTGCGTTCCGCTCATGACGGCCTGCGCCGCAAAGTGCACCGCCTGCTGCGATGAGCCGCACTGGCGGTCTACGGTGGTGCCCGGAACATGCTCGGGCAGGCCCGCGGCGAGCCAACAGGTGCGCGCAATGTCACCGGCCAGCGGTCCCACCTGATCGACGCAGCCGAAAACGACGTCGTCGATCTCTCCCGGATCCACGCCGGTGCGCTCAATGAGCGACCTGATCGCGTGCGCGCCGAGATCCGCAGCGTGCACCCCCGCCAGGCTGCCCTTTTTCCTGCCGGTCGGCGTGCGTACCGCGCCGATGATGTAGGCCTCGTTAGCCATCGCTCATGTCCATCGATCGACTATGTGCATTGATCGACGCTCAGCGCAGCAGCGCGAGCCAGTCGCGATTCCTGGGCCCGTAGGCCACGAAGAACGGGTTGAGCAGCTCTTCGCGGGTGTTGTACCTCAGCGGCTCCCCGTCCAGGCGGCTCACGGTACCGCCCGCCCCGGTCACCACCGCGTGCGCCGCCGCCGTGTCCCACTCATTGGTCGGCCCCAGGCGCGGGTACACATCCGCGGCGCCCTCGGCAACCATGCAGAATTTGAGCGAGCTGCCGACGGGTAGCAGCTCGTGCGGCCCGACGCGCGCGAGAAACGCATCGAGCGAGTCGCCGCGGTGCGAGCGGCTGCCCACGACCCGCACCGTCCCGCCGGCTTGTGCCGCTACGTGGATCTCCTCGGCGCGAGCCCCCTCTGTGTCGCGCCACGCGCCCACCCCCGGCAAGCCCCGGTAACTCATGCCGCTCACCGGAACGTGCACCACACCCATGGCCGGCGCATGCCCTTCGATGAGCGCGATGTTCACCGTGAACTCACCGTTGCGCGACAGAAACTCCCGGGTGCCGTCGAGCGGATCCACGAGCCAGTACCGCCGCCACTGCGAGCGCTGCGCGAAGCGCGTGTGCGCCGCCTCCTCGGACAGCACCGGTACCTCGGGCGTGAGCTCGTGCAGCGACTGCTCGATGAGCCGATGCGCGCGCAGATCGGCAGCCGTGAGCGGGGAGGCATCGGCCTTGAGCCTCGCGGCGGGCTCGCCGCTGGCGTAGATCTCGAGAATCTCGCGCCCCGCCCGGCGGGCGATCGCGGCCACGCGCGCCAG
>Ga0209376_1003003_pt1 | contig 15561 bp, 15 predicted proteins | sample GraSoiAngelo_134_FD_185891 | JGI IMG/M metagenome (GOLD analysis project Ga0209376, IMG submission 185891) | Grasslands soil microbial communities from the Angelo Coastal Reserve, California, USA - 14_0929_05_30cm (SPAdes) (version 2) | ecosystem: Environmental > Terrestrial > Soil > Grasslands ... | reverse complement strand
CGGCGATGGCCGGATGGCGCGCGGCGATGAGCCGGTGCATGGCCTGGCAGATCCGCCGGTACGCCGGGTGTCCCTGCGGCGTGGTCCGCAGCTCGATCACGTGCATCGCCTCGCGCGCGTTCATCTCCATGTAGAAGCGGACGCGATACGCCATGGACACCGCGTAGGCGGCGACGTCCGGCAATCCTGCGGCCTCGATCGCGTCGTGGAGCTCGGCCGACTCCCCCAGCACGCGACGCCAGTCCTCGGCGGCGCCGGCCTCGTCGATCTCCTCGGGCATGACATAGCCGTGGCCCGGCGTGAGCCGCTGCCACTCGAGCGTGAGCAGGCGGTGCCGCTGCAGGTCGCGGAACGCGCCGTAGTCGCCGAGCACGTCGAAGCGATAGGACGTGCGCTCGAACGCGCGGCCGGGCTTGTGGCGCCGGTTCAGCCGCTTGCCGACGTAAGCCGCCAGCACCGCGCTGCGCTCGTCCGCCGTCATCCGCCGCGCGGTCTCCAGCAGCTCGGCGTCCCCTCGACTCGAGACCGCGTAGAGCGCGGCGGCGACGATCTTCACCTCGCCATCGGGATCGAAGTCGGTGAGCGCGACGACTGCGTCGGGCGTCCTCGTGGTGCGCGACGCGGACATCGGCGGCACCAGCCGCCGCGCGACCTCACGCGTCTCCTTGCGCGTCTCCTCGAGATATGCGGACCAGGCGCCGCCCCGTTCCGGCACGTCGAGCCGCTTGAGGAACGCGGGGATGACCTTCCGCAGCTCGATCAGTATCAGGTCGGCGTAGTCCCGAACCTCGCGCAGCGGGTGGGCGCGCATCCGGAGCAGGAGCTGCTCGTATCCTTGGCCCGTGCCGTAGATCCCCACGTTCGACGTCGTCGCCGCGGGCAGCAGGCCGCGGAGCGTGTCGAGGGCCTTGGCGCGGATCGTCATCCGGTATACGCCCTCGGCCTCGGCCGGATCACGCGGGAACTTCGCCTCGTAGAACGCTCGCAGCTTGGGGAGCCAGGCGCGGTAGGTGTCGAAGCACCGGTCGAGCGTCGCGACGTAGCGATCGTGGAGCGAGCCCGTCAGCTCGGCGGGCACGTGATAGCGGTACCGGCCGTCCGGCCGATCGTCGTAGGGAATGTAGCGCGTCGACTGCTCGAGGTAGGCCATCAAGCGGCCCCACTCGAGCACCTTGGTCAGGAGGTTGGAGGCGCCCTCGCACGCCAGGTGCACGCCGCCGAGCTGGGCCACCGAATCGTCGCCGTACTCGCTGAGCACGCGCTCGTAGAGCTGCTCGGCCCGCTGCGTGCCGGCCTCGGCGTGCGCCGCGCCGCGGCCGGCCGCGGCGGACAGGCCGGCGGCCCCCACGAACTCGTCGACGAAGAGGCGGCGCAGCGACTTCGGCGACCGGGAGTAGCGGGCGAAGAGGGCGCCCTTCACGACCTCGGGGAGGTCGACGAGCGCGAACACGGGGCCGGTGAGGCTGGTGAAGTACGGGGCGAGGGCGGCCTGCTCGCTTGCGCTGAACTCTTCGGCCATCCCCCGCGATCTTAGCACCAGGCTGCCGCCTGCAGCCCGTCCTGAATCTGCCCGTCTTGAATCTTGAATCCGCTCGCGAACGGTACTACCATCCCGGCGTTACGGCCCCGATGTGCCGTGTCCTTCACCGTCGAAAGGAGTACGTCGCATGAGGCGCAAAGCGCTGCTCGTCGCCACCCTGATGCTGGCCGGCCTGATCGCGAGCGCACCCGCCGCGCTGGCCCAAACCGACTGCACCAAGGTCGTCCCGCCCTCGCCGTGGGGACCGAACGACCAGACCGGCGCCACCAACCGGGTGACCCCGGCCGTCACGAAGGCCGCGGCCGCGGAGATCAAGGACGGCAAGGTCGTCGTCATGTCGTACCCGCTGACCGACGGGATTCCGCTCTTCGGAACGCGGTTCTCGAAGACGATCCTGACCGCGACGACGCTCGCCCCCGGCGGGGCGCTCGGCGAGAACCAGCTGACGTACATGGAGGACACCTGGCTGAGCCAGAGCCACGTGGGGACGCACCTCGACGGCATGGGGCACATCGGCCGCAAGGATTGCTACTTCAATCAGATCGCGATGGGCAAGTTCATCACGCAGAACAACATGACCAAGCTGGGTCTCGAGCACCTGAAGTCGTTCGCGACGCGCGGCGTGATCGTCGACATGGTCAAGGTCTATCAGGCCGCTGGCAAGTTCAAGACCAACGCGGCGTGCAAGAAGCCCTGCATCGAGAAGGGCACCGTCATCACGAAGGCGGACATCGAGGCCGGCCTCAAGATGTACAACGTGACGCTGCGTGAAGGCGACATCCTCATCGTCCACACCGGCTGGGGCAACCTGTTCGAACAGTACCCGGCGCAGAACGCCGTGTACAACTCGGGCGAGCCCGGCATCGGCAAAGAGGCGGCGGCCTGGCTCGTGTCCCAGAAGATCGTCGCGGTCGGCTCCGACACCTGGGGCGTCGAGGTGATCCCCGGCGAGGACCCGAAGGAAGCGTTCATCGTCCACAACATCCTGCTGACCGACGCCGGCATCCACATCATCGAGAACGTTCGGACGGATTTGATGGCCGCCGAAGCCGATCAGACCAAGCGCGCGACGTTCTTCTTCAGCATGACCGTGCCCAAGGCGGTCGGGCTGACCGGCAACTTCGTCGCGATCGAGGGCATCCGCTAGGACCTTCCGCCGTGGGTAGCGCGCTGCGCCCGCCGGCGCCCCGCAGGGGGCGCCGGCGATTCTTTCTCTGGATCAGCCCCGGGTGGGGCCTGCTCCTCTTGCTGCTGGCGGGCGCGAGCGCGCTCGTGGCCCAGGAGCGCCGCTACACCATCGCCTTCGCGAACCTCACCGAAGAGCCGGGCGTAACACTCGAGGGCACCGGGTTCACCGGCCGCGAGGTGCGCGAGAGCTTCGCGCTGGCGGCCCGCCGTCATCCCATCGATCTCGTGTTCTACGACAACCAGCGGGATCCCAAGAAGGCGCTCGCGAACGTCGAGGAGGCGATCGGCCGGAAGGTCCACCTCTACATCCAGTACTGCGACGACCCCGTCACCAACGCGCGGGTCGGGGAGCGACTGCGCGCCGCGAAGATCGGCGTCCTGGCCATCAACACGCCGGTGCCCGACGCGCCGCTGTACACCCTCGACAACCGCGCGGCCGGCCGCATCGCCGGCGAGGCGTTGTCGGAGTATGGCGTCAAGAACTGGCGGAGCGCGCCGACGATCGGCGTGGTGCTGGGCAACATGGCGTCCCGGGACCATCGCGTTTCCGAGCGAGTCCAGGGAGCGACCGAAGGCCTGAAGCGTCATCTCCCCGCGCTCAAGATCTCGACGCTCGATACCCAGGGCAACGCGGCACAGGTGGCGACGCTGGTCGGCAAGCTGCTGGCGAGTCATCCCGCGACGAAGGTCCTGATCGCCGCGATGGACGACGCCTCGGCGCTGGCGGCGAAGAGTGCGCTCGACTCCGCGGGGAGACTCCACGACGGCGCCATCGTAGGCCAGGGGGTCGATCGCTCAGTGCACGGCGGGATCAACGACCGCAAGGAGATCGACCCGGCCAACCGCGGGAGCATCGTGCTCGGCTCGGTGGCGTTCTATCTCGACCGATACGGCTACGACGTCCTTCCGATCGCGATGCGCATGCTGCGGGGCGAGGCGGTGGCGCCGCGCACGGTGACCGCCCACCGCCTGATCACCGCCGCGAACGTCTTCATCGAGTACCCTCCCTACGACATGAACTGAGGGGCGATCAGCGCCGCGCGGGCGGGTCGACCGCAAAGAGCCCTTCGGCGCCCGCGCCTACCGCGTCGGGCGACGCGGCGAAGCTGACCGCTCCAGCGTTGCTCATCGCGGCGAACGGATAGAGCCCGAAGGACACGAGCTTGCCCCCGCCCGGAAGGGCGTCGCCCGCGGCGGCGACTTTCGTGGTGCCGTCGAGACCGGTGACGAACGCCGCGACCGGCGCACTCGCGCCGTCCACCGAGGCGATGAATCCGACCGTACCCATCGCGCTCAGCGACGGCCAGAGCCCGAAGTGGGAGAAGACGCCGCCTCCCGGCGCCGCGTCACCGAGTCCGGCGACTCGCCGGAGTCGATCGTCGATGACGTAGATCGCCCCGGCGATGGGCGCATTCTTCAAGATCGCGTTGAAGGCGACGGCGCCCGCATCGTTCAGGGCCACACGTTCGGAGAACTTCGCGAAGATCCCACCGTCCGGCGTCTCATCGCCGGCGGCGACGATCACCCGGACGGCGTCCCCCTTGGCCCGGAAGACGCCGCCGGGCGCCGCGCGCCCCTCCACGACGGCGCCGAAGGCGATGACACCGCTGCCGTTGATCGATGGTGGCCCGAAGGCCGCGAAGCTGCCACCAGCCGGCGTGGGATCGCCCTGGGCGACGACCTTGCGCGTCTTGCCGCCCGCGTGCAGATAGATCGCCTCCAGGCTCTCCCGACCGCGCCGAACGGAGGCGAGGAAGGCGACGTCGCCACGGTCGTTGATGGCCGGAACGTCGACACTCGCGAGCGTCCCGGACGGAATACCCGGTGCGGTCGCCCCGGCCAACGCCACCACTCTCACGCGACGCTCGGACGCCACGAAGATGCCCTCGACGGCCCGGGCGCCGGAGATCGCGGCCGCGAACGCGAGCTCGCCGGCGTTGTTGAGCGCCGGAATCGGGTGCCGGCCGAATCCCGAGAACACGCCTCCGCCGGGCACGGGATCACCGTCAGCGGCGATCTTGGTGATCCGCGCTCCCGACGCGAGGAAGAATCCTTCGCTGGTGCGCCCGCGCACCACCGTGGCGAAGAATGCGACCTGGCCCTTGTCGTTGACGGGCGCCACGATCGGCAGCGACTCGACGCTGAACCGGTCGAACGCGCCGCCGCCCGGGGCCGGCTGGCCGGTGACGACGACGCGGCGAATGGCCGGGGGCTCCGCGCCGAGCGATCCGGCGGGCGACAGCAACGCCGCCAGCGCGACAGCGATGCAGGCTCTGAGCATGACGTGAGACTATAGCGGCTCGATGGAGCCGCAGCAATGACGGTCGCCCCGATCGCGCTCGGCGCCCTTCTGGCGTTCGGCCTGACGAGCGCGAATGGCTCGGTGGCTCAACGGGCGGGCTGGGAATTCACGGGGTCCTGCTACTGCAAGGCATCCGGCGAGCTCCGATGCGTTCCAAATCAGACCGAGGTTCAGTGTCGTCACCGCTGCACCGAGGAGCTGTGCGACGAATGGTTCTGGCTCGAGCGACGTCCGTGCTGGAACTGGGGCTACGGCGGCTAATGCGCGCGACTACGCGCGCGCGCTGGAGGCTGGCGCCGCTCGGCGCCCTGCTGCTGATCGCGGCCTGGGGGGCGCCGACTGCGCACGGCGCTGAAGCCAGGCTGCGAATCGTCGCCACGCTGCCGGACCTCTTCGTCCTCACGCGCGCCGTGGCGGGTGAAGGAGCAACGGTCGACCTGATCGCGCGCTTCGGCCAGAATCCCCACGACATGGAAGTCCGGCCGAGCCAGATACTCCTCGTTCGCCGGGCCGACGTTCTCGTCCGCAATGGGCTCGAGGAGGACGCGTGGATCGACGTGATGGTGAATGCCGGCGCGAACCCGAGAGTGCTCCGCGGCTCGCCCAACGTGGTCGACGCCTCGCAAGGCGTCCACATCCTCAAGGTCCTGACCGGGCGGGTCGATCGATCGCTGGGAGACGTGCACCCGCTCGGGAGCCCCCACTACACGCTCGACCCGGACAACGTCGCGATCGTCACCGCGAACATCGCGGCCGGACTGGCGAGAGCCGCGCCCGAGTCGGCTCGCGCATTCGAGGCCAACCGCCAGGCGTTGCTGGAGAGGGTCGCCGAAGCCGACCGGCGCTGGAAGGCCGCGCTCGCGCCTTTCCGCGGCACTGCGATCGTGAGCTATCACGACAGCTGGCCGTACTTCTATCGGGCGTTCGGGTTCGTGGAGGGCGGCGTCGTCGAGGATCGGCCGGGGATTCCTGCCTCACCGCAGCACCTGGCGGCGCTGATCCGCCACATGCGTGAGCAACAGATCAAGGTCATCCTGCACGAGAGCTGGTATCCCTCGGACCTCACGGCCCGGATTGCCAGGGAGACCGGCGCGAAGCTGCTCGTGGTCCCGCAGTCACCCGGCGCCCTGAAGGGCACCGAGGACTACATCACGCACCTGGAGCACCTGGTCAGCGCCCTCGCGAACGCGCTCAAGTAGCTCCCGGGATCAGCTCTTCCGCATGTAGGCCGGCGTCTCGCCGGTGAGGAAGTCCTCGCGCGGCGGCGCGAAGATGTCGATGACCTCGGTGTCCTCGGGGAACCACGCCTCGTGCTCGACGCCGCCCGGGATCACGCCGAGATCACCCGGCCCGCACGTGCGCTTCTCGTTGCCGAGACGGAACTCCATCTTCCCCTTGACCACCCAGAAGAGCTGCTCGTGGGGGTGTTGATGGGCGGCCGCGTGGACGCCGGCCTTCATCGACCACCACACGATCATCTCTTTGTCGCCGACGAGGATCCGTCGCGTGATCGTGTCCGTGATTTTCTCTTCGGGCAGGTTTTTGAGCGCGTGGTAGCCCTTCATGCTTGGCATCGGACGGCCTCCTCCCGGTGGGTGCCCGAAGATTGATCGGGGACCGTCCGGCTGTCAAGAGAATGCTAGGCTCGGGCTCCACCGAGGGAGGCGATATGGCCAGGCTCAAGATCGGGTTTATCCCCATCGAAGGCGGCGAGTACTACCGGGAGGCGCTCGACGAAGTCACCCGAGCGGAAGAGCTCGGCCTCGACTCCGTATGGATGGAGGAGCACCACTCGGTGACGAATCACTACTGGCCGTCGCCGCTCACGGTGCTCGCCGGCTTCGCGACGCGCACGTCGCGGATGATGCTCGGCACCGACATCGTCGTCGCCGCCTTCCACCATCCCGTACGCCTCGCCGAGGACGTCGCGATGCTCGACGTGATGTCCCGGGGGCGCATCACGCTCGGCATCGCGATCGGGTACAAGCCGGACGAGTTCGCGCTCTACGGCGTCGAGCTGGAGAAGCGCGGCGCCAGGTTCGAGGAGCAGCTGGCGATCATGAAGGCCCTCTGGACCCAGGAGCGGGTGAGCTTCAAGGGCACATACTACACGGTCGACGGTAGGCTCGAGCCGAAGCCCCTGACCAGACCGCACCCGCCCCTGTGGATCGGCGGCTGGGGCGACATCACCCTCCGACGGGCGGCCACGCTGGCCGACAACTGGATCCCCGGGCCGACCGCCGATCTCAAGCGCCTGCTCGCCGGCAAGAAGCGTTTCCTCGAGAACCGGCAGGCCGCCGGGCGCGCCGAGGCCGTCACCGAATGGCCCCTGACTCGCGATCTGATCATTGCCGAAACCGACCGAAAGGCTCGGGAGCTCGCCGAGGAGCACATCATGATCGCGTACCGGAGGGAGTACGCCGGCGGCTGGCGCCACCCGTTCATCGACTCCTCGATCGCGACCGATCTGGACCGGCTCATGGAGGACCGGTTCATCATCGGAGGACCCGATCAGTGCATTCGGCAGATCCGGCGCTTCGTGACGGAGTACGGAATGACGCATCTGATCTGTCGGACCTTCTTCCCGGGCATGGCGCACGGGCACATCATGCGCGAACTCGATCTGATCGCGCGCGAGGTGACGCCTGCGTTTCAGTGACGCACGACTCGTAAGTATCTGATATAATGGACGCTTGCAGGAAGAGATTTGTTGAAAAGGAGTGGAAGGGCCATCTCAAGCAGCGCCTATCGCCTCGATCGGTCCTATCAGTGGAACTACTCGCACGCGCCGGCGCTGCCGAAGGTGCGGCGCCTCGCCCGGGGACAGGGCGGGCGGCTCCTTGGCCGGCCCGTCAACTCCCGGTTGGGCATCGCCTCGGGACCTTTGCTGAACTCGAAGTGGATCGAAGGCTACGCGCGACTCGGTTTCGACATCTTGACCTATTCCACCGTGCGCTCGGCCTATCGGCCGGCTCATGTCCTGCCCAACATCCGGCCTGTGGATAACCTCGAGCAAGCGGCGGTCGTCGCACGCCGGTCAGCCGTCAACGGCAACACCACGATCGCCATCTCTCTCGGCGAGCCGTCGATGGAGCCTGACGTGTGGCGCAAGGACGTCCGTCGGGCCAGGGAGCGCATCGGGTCAGGTCAACTGCTGATCGTCAGCGTCATGGGCTCGACGGTCCTGGGCGCGGACATGGAACCGCTCGTCGAGGACTATGCCCGCTGCGCGGCCTGGGCGGCTCAGAGCGGAGCCGACGCGATCGAGGTCCATCTGGCGACACCGAACCCGCTCTCCGAGCAGGTCCAGATGATTTATGAGAACGTGCCGCTCTCGGCCCACATCCTCTATCGCGTGCGCACGACGGTGACGGTGCCGGTGCTGGCGAAGCTCGGGGCGTTCAAGACACCGCGACTGCTCCATGAGACGGCGACCAAGCTCGCGCCGTGGGCCAGCGGCTTCGTGCTCGTCCACGGCCTCACCAGAAAGGTCGTCGACGACAAGGGGGCGGCCGCGTTCGAAGGGGCCGGCCGCGAGCGCGCGGAGGTCGTCGGCGCCCAAACATTCGAGGTCGCGTCGCGGCAGGTCGAAGAGCTGCTGTCGTGGCGCAAGGCCGGAGCCTGGGATCGCGCGATCCTCGCCGTCGGCGGCATCTCCACGGTTGAGCGCGCGACCTGGCTCCTCCGTGAGGGCGCCGACGCCGCCCTCGTCGCCACCGCCGCCCTCTTCGACCCCCTGATCGCCACCCGCTTCCGCCAAGCCCTCACCACCGCCGTCGCCTAATCCGGCTTCGAAAGGGCCCCGTCCTCGTGGGCGCGCACCCGGCTGCTCGTGCGCCGCTCAGCGCAACCCGCACCAGCCGACCACGCGACACCGCGCTATGCTCACGCCGCACTCCAGCGCCGCTCGTAGCGCTCAGACCGAGCGAGTCCGACGCACGGGGGTGGGGGCGGTGGGCCCTGCGCAACCTGTGTAGTCAGCCTCGCTAGAGCCGCCGACCGCCAGACATCACCAGCACGCACAGTAGCTAGCAGGTTGCGCCGGGCCCACCGCCCCCGCCCCCACCCACCCCCCGACCGACTCGGAAGCGTGTGCTACGCTACGACGCGTGCGCTGGCTGATAGTTCTTCCGTTTGAGCGCCCCGGGCTCATGGGGATGGACTTCGCGGTCGAGTTGCGAGAGCTGGGGCACGAGGTCCGCACGTTCGCCTACCGCCGGGACAATCCCCTCTACAAGAACCGCGGGTCCAAGGCGCTCTATCAGCGACTGATCCTCCGCTGGCTGGAGCGCGCCTGCGCGACGTTCCAGCCCTCGATCGTCCTCGTGGTGAAGGGCAGTCCGATCACGCCGGCCGCGATCCGCCGGCTGAAAACTCGGAGCGACGCGCTGTTCGTGAACTTCTTCCCCGACAACCCGCTCTGGATGCTGCCGTTCGAGTGCATCGAGCCCTACGACCTTTTCTTCACCAAGGACCGCCACGCGCTCGTGAGCCTGCAGCAGGTCGGCCTCACCAACGTGCGGTACATGCCTCTCTACTGCATCCCGGCGGACCACCATCCCGTCACGCCGACCACCGAGGAGCGCACGCGCTACGGCGCCGCGGTCTCGCTCGTCGGGAGCCGGTACGCCTACCGCGAACGCTTCGTGCAGGCGCTCGAGGGCTATTCGCTCCGGATCTGGGGGTCCGGCTGGCCGCACGCGAAGGATCCGGCCGTGCGGCGGATGGTCGCCGGCGGGCCAGTGTGGGGGCACGCGAAGCTCTTGGTCTACTCGGCCTCGACGGTGTCGCTGAACCACCACCACCCGATGAACGACATCGTGGGCACCAACAACCGTACCTTCGAGCTGGCCGGCGCGGGAGCGTGCCAGCTCGCGAGCTACCGGGACGACCTCACGAGCCTGTTCAAGCCGGGCGAGGAAATCCTCGTCTATCGAGATCTCGGCGAGCTGCGCCGCCACCTCGACTATTACATCGCCCGCCCGGACGAGGCGCGCGCCATCGGCGAAAACGCGCGCCGGCGCGCGCTCGCGGAGCACACGCTCCGTCACCGGATCGAGGAGATGCTGGAGGCCGTCGAGACGACGTTCGGGAAACGGTCGTGAGCGACTCCCTGGCCCAGAGTCTCACCTGCATCGAGTGCGGTGCCGCTCACTCGCTGACCTACCGGCTCGAGTGCGAGCGGTGCCACGGCCTGCTCGAGCTGCGATACGACATCACCCGCCTCCAGAAGGACGGGCCGGCGCTTCTGCAGGGCGCGGGGCTCTGGCGCTACGCGCCCGTCCTGCCCATCGGCGATCCCGCCCATCGGGTGACGCTCGGCGAGGGCGGCACGCCTCTCCTCGACTGCCCGCGGCTCGCGAGCGAGCTCGGCGTGCGCCGGCTGCTGCTGAAATTCGATGGGCCCAACCCGACCGGCACCGTGAAGGACCGGTCGTCGGCCACCGCGGTCGGCGCTGCACTCCAGTTCGGCTATCGGGCCACGTCGGTCGTCAGCTCCGGCAACGCGGGCTCGTCGATCGCCGCCTACTCGGCACGCGCCGGACTTCGCTCGCTGATCTTCGCCTACGAGCGGGCGTCGGCCCCGAAGCTCCTGCACATGGCCGCGACCACGACGGACCTCGTCATCTACAAGGGGGTCTACGACGACCTCATCTCGATCTGGGACCGGCTCGTCGAGGAGCGGCTGTTCTTCGACTGCGGCGCTTCGCGCAACGCCTACAAACAGGAAGGCAAGAAAACGCTCGCCTACGAGATCGCCGAGCAGACGGGCTGGAGGCCGCCCGACGTCGTCGTCGCTCCCGTCGCCGTCGGCGAGACGTTCATTGCGACCGCCCGCGGCTTTCGCGAGCTGCGCGAGGCCGGGTGGATCGCGCGCGCGCCGCTGATGGTGGCCGCGCAGGCGACACGGGCGAACGCCGTCGCGCGCGCGTTCCGCGACGGCACGGCGATCACCCCGCTCAAGATCGGCTACACGGTGGCCGAGGGGCTGGCCGCCGGTAATCCTGGCAAGAAGGGCGACTGGGTCCTGCGGCTCTTGCGCGAAGGCAAGGGGCTGGCCGGCGATGCCGAGGACGACGAGATCCTCGCCACCCAGCGGAAGCTCGCGCGGGTCGAAGGCATCTGGGCTGGACCCACTGGCGTCACCACGCTGGCGGTTCTGGCGCGGCTCGTCGCGCAGAAGCTGCTCGATCCGGCACAGACCGTGTGCGCGATCATTAGCGAAACGGGTCTGAAGACCGAAGCCGAGCCGCCCAGCCGGACGGGAACCGCCTTCGATCACGACTCGCTCAGGCGACTCATCACCGAGCGCCTGGCCTAGGTGCCGCTGCCCCGGAGCTTCTACCAGCGGCCGGCGCGCGCCGTCGCGCGCGACCTCCTCGGCTGCGTCATGGTCGCCCGACGGGGGCGCACCGTGACCGCGGGCCGGATCGTCGAGACCGAGGCCTATCTGGGGCCCGAGGACGCGGCCTCCCACGCGGCGTTCAGGCCCGGCAGCCGCGCGCTCTTCTATGGACCCGGCGGGTTCGCGTACGTCTACCTGAACTACGGCATCCACTGCTGCTTGAACGCGATCGCGAATCCGGCCGGACAGCCGGGCTGCGTGCTGATCCGCGCGCTCGAGCCCGTTCTCGGCATCGCGGTCATGGCCAGGCGCCGCCGGCTCGACCCCGGCGCGCGCCGACTGGCGAGCGGGCCCGGCAACCTCACGCGCGCGCTGGGGGTGACCCTGCGCGACACCGGCGCTGACCTCACGCGCGGGCGCCTCACGATCGAGCCGCCCGACGCCCCGCGCGAGTTCCACATCTCCTCAGGCCCTCGCATCGGTATCACCCGCGCCCCCGGCCTCCGCCTCCGCTTCTGGATCGCCAACAACCCTCACGTCTCCCGCTGACCCACGCCCGCCCGGCCGCAAGCCGGGCCCGCTCCATGCCGCGCGAAGGCAACACCGACCAGCCGATGCAAACGCGCGAGCGATTGGTTGCGCCGGTGGCGCTGAGCGAAGTTTCGCCGTCGCCTCGAGCGCTAGAGCGGATAAGGAACGAGCTCGCGCGCGATCTCGACGTCGCCGGCGAATCGAGCGCGTGCCTCGTCGGCCAGCGCCTCGATCTCGGCGTGGTACTCGGCGCCGATGTGGGCCAGGATCAGGCGCCGCACGCCGGCGCGCGCGGCGACGTCCCCCGCCTCCGCGGCCGTCGAGTGCGCGCCCACGTGGCCGCGATCGCGCTCGGAGTACGTCGCGTCATGGACCAGTGTGTCAGCGCCGCCAGCCAGCGCGACGACGGCGTCACAGGGACGCGTGTCCGATGAATAGACGACGCTGCGACCTCGCGCCGCGTCGACCCGCACGGCGAAGTTCGGCATCGCGCCGTGCACGTTCGGCGAGGTCCGCACGGCCAGCGGCCCCAAATCGAAGGCGTGAGCGCCCTCGGCGAGCGCGATCGGGCGCAGGGTGAGAGCAAACATGCCCGGACGCTCGAGCGTATTGAACAGGGTCAACAGATCTCGCAGCGGCCCCACGTGCTCCGGCCGACAGTAGATTGTCAGCGGCGCCTGGCGCCCGAGCACCGACAGGTTGCGGATGAGCGCCGGCAAGCCGTAGGCGTGATCGGGATGGATATGGGTGATGACGACGACCGCCAGCGCGTTCGGGTCGACGCCGGCGCGACGGAGCTTCTGGATCGGGCTGCCGCCGCAGTCGATCAGGATCCCCCCCTGCGGGACGACGAAGACGAGCGACGTCGTATCGCGCGCGGCTGACGGGACGGAGCCCGACGTGCCGAGGAACGCGAAGTGCATCAGTGCTCCTGGCGAAGCGCCTCGGGATCGAACAGAGCGTCAGGGGGATTCGTGTTGACCTGGATCGAGCGGACCGTGATCAGCACGATGAGCTTCCCGTCGATGAACGCCTCCTGACGACGCGGAAAAAAGTACACGCCGATCAGGGGGCGATGCTCCGAGAGCGCCAGGTCGACCAGCTTGGGGCCGTTCGGCAGCCGCTCGCGGGTGACGATGCGGACGACGCCGTATTCGGCGTCGAGCCACACGGCCGGTACCTCGCGCTCCCCGGGCCGGGCGCCGATCACCGTGACAGTACGCCCGCCGATCCGGGCCACGTGGCTCACGTCGTCTCGCACGCCGCGAGCGCGCCAATCCGCGAGCAGGTCGGTGGCCCGCCGCTGGAACGGAACGACCACGCTCGCGAGCGCCCGCCCCGAATCGATGGCCCGGGCGTCGTAGACCTTGCCGTCGGCCCGCCGCACCCAGGCGCGGTTGCCGATGGTCACCTGGATCTCGCGCTGGCCCTCGAGGATCTGCTCGAGGCGCTGGTGTTGCGGGAGCTTGAAGAGCATGCGCTGCTCGCCGGCCGAGATCGGATGCCGCCCGTCCTGATGGTAGAGCGTGAGGCTCTGCAGGATCTCCAGGTCGCTGATCCGGACCTCGGCGAGCCGGGCCATGAAGGCTTCCACGGCGGCCCGGGCGTCCTGCGCCACCGCGGCGGCGGGCACGCCCACGCTGATCGCGATCAGCAGGAGCGGTAGGACGCGGGCGCGCGCCACGCTTGTGGTTATAATGCCTGAGATGCGCTCAAGGCAAACATTAAGGAGCGCCTGTGCCTACTGACCCATTCGGTTCCGGCGTTCTCGCGCTCGTCTGGAACTCGGGTCCGATCGCGAAGTTCGTCCTCGTGGTGCTCCTGGTCTTCTCGATCGTGAGCTGGGCGCTCATCGTGGAGAAGGCGTGGCAGTTCAGGCGGATTCGGCGCCAGACGCTGGAATTCCTTCGCGTCTTCCGCGAGGCGCGGCGCCCGTCCGTGGTGCACGGCGCGGCGCGGAAGCTCCGGGCGAGCCCGCTCGCGCAGCTCTACTTCGCGGCGTACCAGGAAGTGTCGGGAATCCCCGAAGTGCTCGACAAGGTCCTCGACGATCTCGACGAGGGGCTCAATGGCGACCGGCTCGAAGCGGTGAACCGAGCGCTGCGGCGGGCCGCCGCGCTCGAGGTCGCGCAACTCGAGCATTATCTGCCGTTCCTGGCGACCACCGCGAGCGCCACGCCGTTCATCGGCCTCTTCGGCACGGTGTGGGGCGTCATGGCGGCGTTCCACGGCATCGGCGCCCAGGGCTCGGCGAGCCTGGCGGTGGTGGCGCCCGGCATCTCCGAGGCGCTCATCGCCACCGCCGCGGGCCTCGGCGCGGCGATTCCCGCCGTCATCGGCTACAACTACTTCGTCAACCGCGTGAAGCACTGGGCGGTGGAGATGGAAGGCTTCACGCTCGACCTCCTCAACCTCCTGAGTCGCCCGGCCAAGGTCGGACGCACCGCCAAAGATGGCATTTAAGACCGACGAATCACCCGGCGCGCGGCGCATCGGCACGAACATGGCCGAGATCAACATCATCCCGCTCGTCGACGTCGTCCTCGTCCTGCTGCTGATCTTCATGTTGACGGCGCCCATGATGTACCGCGGCATCGACGTGAACCTGCCGAAGGCCTCGTCCAAGCCGACGGCCGTCGAGGAGCGGATGGTGCTGACCGTCACCAAGGACCACGCGCTCTATCTGAACGACCGTCGCCTGTCGTCGAATGGCCTCGAGATGGAGCTCCGCCGCACGTTCGCCAACCGCACCGACAAGACGCTCTACCTGAAGGCCGACGCCGGGCTCGCCTACGGCGCCGTCGTGGAGACGATGGACCGCGTACGTCGCGCGGGCATCGAGCGGCTCGGCATGGTGACCGAGCCTGCTCGGGAGCGCTGAGACCCCGACGGCGTTGGCCTCAGTGGGTCTGCGTGTGCGGTACCACATCGGCCCGGCCCTCGAGCGGGGACGGCTGCCGCTGACGCCCGCTCTCGTGTCGGCGGCCGCGCACGTCGTCTTGCTGGCGGCGGTCGCGGTCGGGGCCATCCTCTGGGGCAAAGCGCCGAGCAAGCCCGTCATCGTGAACCTCGTGCCCTCCGTTGCGGCCGTGGGCTCTCCGCAGGGTCGCGCCTCCCTGCCCCCGCGGGTGGAAGAAGCGAAGCCGCGGCCGCCCGAGCTGCCGACGCGTGAAGCGCCACGGGACTTGCCGGCGCGCAACCTGCCGCCGCGGGACTTGCCGGCGCGGGATTTGCCGCCGCGCGACTCGCCAGCGCTGCCCGATCGCAGCCTACCGACACGCACGGCGGCGGCACTGCCGCGTCCCGACAGCAAGGAGCTGCCGACCGCCCCGAGCCCCGCCCCGTCGAAAACTCCCACGCCGACGCCCGTGCAGCGCGAGGCGAGCGCGCCGCCACCGCCGCAGCCGCTCGGGACGGCCTCGGGATCCACCGCTGGCACCGGGCCGGTCAACCTGAACGTCACCGATTTTCCGTACGCCTACTACATCCGGCAGGTCCATCAGAAGATCCAGGAGCGATGGAACGGACGCGCGATCCCGGGTCAGCAGCCGTCGGTGGTGTTCGAGATCGGCCGCGACGGTCGACTCAACGGGGTCGCGATCGACAAGAGTTCGGGCAACGGGTACTACGACCAGGCCGCCCTCAGAGCCATCA
>Ga0209376_1003002_pt1 | contig 15561 bp, 17 predicted proteins | sample GraSoiAngelo_134_FD_185891 | JGI IMG/M metagenome (GOLD analysis project Ga0209376, IMG submission 185891) | Grasslands soil microbial communities from the Angelo Coastal Reserve, California, USA - 14_0929_05_30cm (SPAdes) (version 2) | ecosystem: Environmental > Terrestrial > Soil > Grasslands ... | reverse complement strand
GTGCCTGCTTGTTCGGCGATCTCGAATAGCGAAATGGAAATAGGCGGAGGCGCGGGCGCAAAATGTGGGATGATCTCCTTGTAGCCGATCACTTTCAGGACGTAGCGCACCGTCTGCGAAAGCTGGCTGAACGCGACTACACTCTCGTCATTTCGCAGGCGTAGGTAAAAAGCGATACTCTCCGTCACGTGATCGGTCAGCCACCAACTCGGGTAGCCAGCCTTGTCCGCCGCGCGGGTGATGGCAGCGTGCAGCCAATCGCGATTAAACTCGAAGAGTTGTCCCGACTCGGTCCGCAGATACGGAAATTCTTCTTTAAATGCGACCATGATTTTCGTTTGGGATACCGCGTGATCCCGCGCCGGCGGCGCGAGATTGAGCTTGAGTTGTCTCGGGCGGAAACAATTCCCGCTGGAGCGCATTTGGTTTTATTCGCCGGCCGAGGGTATGGATGGCATCCACAAATTGGTCGACATCCTCAAATCGTTGGTGCACCGACGCGTAACGTAAATACGCCACTTCATCAATCCTGCGCAATTTTTCGAGCACTTTCGCTCCGATGTCTGAGGAAGGAACTTCCCGCCCGCTGGTTTCAAGTTCGTGCACAATTTCGTCCACCATCTCCTCCAGGGTAAGAAGACTGGCCGAGCGTTTTTCAAAGGCTTTTGCGATGCTGGTAGCGAGTTTGCGTCGGTCAAATGGCTCATGTGTTCGGTCACGTTTCACCACCCGCAAGTCTGATCGCTCAATTTCTTCATACGTGGTAAAGCGATATTTGCATTTCAAACATTCGCGGCGGCGGCGGATGCTCGAACTATCCCGCGATTGACGGGAATCGATGACCTTGTCATCACGAGACCCGCACTTGGGGCAACGCATAGTGTTGGACGCTTCAATAACACACAACCAATTGTATCGTCAATACTTTCGAAGGCGAAATTCTTGTTCGGAAAAATTGCGCTGTGACGACAAGATTCCATTATTAATTGCTTTAATCCTGTTCGAGCTAGCAGTGTAGTGGCCGTCCTCAGTCGCACAACGGCCTCCGATATGTGCGTGAGGAGATAGTTTAGGGCTTCTGCCGGCTCAAACTGCTAGCGCACATTGACGCAACGTCGCCCTAACGTTACACCCATTCGCATGCAGAACGGCACTGCGCGGGGCGCGACATACGGACCGTGGCTTGTCGGTCTGGGCGCCGCACTCTGGGGCACTGAGAGCGCCTGGCGCATCCCGCTCAATAATCTATTTGACGCCGACGTGATCGTTTTCTGGGAGCACGTGCTGATTTTACTTCTGTTCCTACCGTTTCTGCTCCCGCGCCTCCGCGAGATCCGCAAAATCGACGCGCGCACTTGGGGCTATCTCATCTTCTCCGGCTTCGCTGGCTCCGCTGTCGGCACGATCTTCTTCACGCTTGCATTGAAATACGGCAATCCGACCGTTGTGAACGTCATCCTGAATATTCAGCCCGTCATCTCAACGATGGGCGCGTTCCTGCTCTTTGGCGACTGTCTCCGCCCTCGTTTCTTTCTCTACGCTGGCATCGCAATTGTTGCCGGCATCTTCGTCTCCGTCGCGCATCCGACGCTAATCGGCGTCTCGTTCGAGCGTGCCGGGCTAAACCGCGGCACTGGCTATGCGCTCGTCTGCGCGCTTTTCTGGGGACTCTCAACTGTCGCTGGCCGAGGCGTTATGATCGGCATGCCGCTGCGGCTCGCCTCCAGCCTGCGCATTGTTGTTGGCTTGACCTGCATGACACTGATCCTACTCACATACGGCAAGCTTCACGGCGCAGCGCTCTGGCCAGTAGCCGCGCAGGCGCATGCCACAAAGGCGATCGTCTGGCTGGTCTTGCTCGCGTCAATCTCCGGTGGCATCCCGCTCCTCATCTATTTCGAAGGTCTGCGCCTCACTCACGCATCGACTGCGGGCTACTTCGAGATGATGCAGACACTCGCCGCGGTGTGCATCACGTGGGGTGTTTTCCACGCGACACTCCAACTGCACCAGGTGTTTTCGGGGCTTGTCCTCGTCGCGGCCGTGGCAATGGTCCAGCGCGTCCAACAGATCCAACCCAGAACTGACTGATTGACACCTGGTGCTTGGATAGCTGGCGTACGACTCGGCTGCGATTCTGAAAGCTGGCTGCTTACGTTTTGGCGACGGATTTCCGCGCTCGAGGCTTCGCGGCGCGCGGCGACTTTTCGGCGAACTCGAAACCGACTTTACCATCATCCAGCTTCAAGTACGCGGAAAAAGGGCGGCCTCGTTTCGAGATAAATCTCGGAAGGAGGTCTGTCTTGCCCGTCGACATCAGTTTTTGCGCTTGTTCTTTCGGAATCGGGCGCTGCAAAATCGTTTTGCTTACGCGGAATGTACATTTTCTCGGGGCAGTGGCGGCACGCTCGCAAACGTAGGCATTTTCCAGGTCGTAAACCTGGCCCTCCTTACAAACCGGACACAGTCCGATGGATTCATGCCGGGAGGTGTCTATCTTTTGCGGCGCGCCATTTCCGTCCGCACCGAAATCAAATTCCGGTTTTTTGTCTTCGCCGAGTTTCACTGCAGCTTCGAACGGACGTCCCATCTTGCTGCGGAATCCTTGCAGCGGTCCTACACGTTCTTTCGTTAACAATTCGCGGACTTCCTCCGGCTCGAATTGGCGCGAGGCCATCGTCTTCCACATGAGCCAGTCGCAATTTTGACACCTGAAGGTTTTGTAATCTTCCTTGATCGGACCGCTGCCGCAGTTAGGGCATTTGGCGTCGATGACAGCGTACTCGCCTTCGATGGTCTCGCCACGGAAGTTGCGGACCTTCTCCACGATCTCGCGCGTTAACCCGCGAATGTCCTCCATGAAATGGCGACGGTCGAGCTTCCCGTGGGCCATTTGTTTGAGACGAAATTCCCATTCACCGGTCAATTCCGGCGTGCACAAAACGTCCGTGCGCAAATTTCGCAGCAGCGTGATGAGCGATAATCCTTTCGCCGTGACGACGAGCTCCTTTCCCTTACGCTCCACGTATCCGTCAAAAATCAGGCCTTCGATAATTTGGGCGCGCGTGGCTGGGGTGCCTAAGCCGCGCTCGCTCATCGCTTCGCGCAACTCTTCGTCTTCAACCAGCTTGCCAGCGCCTTCCATCGCCGAAAGCAACGTTGCTTCGTTAAAGCGTGCGGGCGGCTTGGTCTCATTTTCCTTGATTTCAATCGCAAGCACGTTTGCCCGTTCGTTAGGCGAAATCGGAACAATCGATTGTTCGTCCTCGCCAGCCGCTTCTTTCCCATAGACCGCCTTCCAGCCAGGATCGACAATGATTCTTCCGTCCGTCTTGAACGGCTCACCTTCCACTCGAGTGATGCGCGTGGTCACTTCAAATTGCGCGGCCGGATAAAAGACCGCGATGGTGCGGCGCGCGACCATGTCGAAAATTTTGCGCTCGAAATCATCGAGATGGGCGGGCGATGTGCCCGTGGGGATGATGGCGTGGTGATCGCTCACCTTGGCGTTGTTGAAGACGCGCTTCGTCGGCTTGATCCATTCGTTGCGGAGCGCTTTCTCGGCGTAAGTGGCCAGCGCCTGGTCGTTGAAGCTGGACATGACCTTGCGCACTTGGCCAAGATTATCTTCCGGCAGATAACGCGAATCGGTCCGCGGATAGGTCAGCACCTTATGCTTCTCGTAAAGGGCCTGCGCGATTTGGAGCGTGCGGCGCGCGCTTAAACTGAAGCGGCCATTGGCTTCGCGCTGCAGTGTTGTTAGGTCGTAGAGCAGCGGCGACGCCTGCGTTGCCGATTTTTTCTCCTCCGTGATCTCGCCCGTTTTGTTGGCGCATTTCGCTTCGATTTCGTCAGCTTTCTCGCGGCTCCAGAGCCGTTCTGCCCGCGCGTCTTCGTCGCCATCGCTTTTGAATTTCTCGTCGAACCAGCGGCCGCGATAGCTCCCCGCCTTTACCCCCAAGTCCGCGTGGACCTCGAAATACGGACGCGGCTTGAAGGAGCGGATTTTTTCTTCGCGCCCCGCCAGGATCGCAAGCGTAGGCGTCTGCACCCGACCGGCGGCGGTCTTTTGAAAACCGCCGCTGCGCGAATTGAATGAAGTAAGCGCGCGTGTTGCATTGATGCCGACCAGCCAATCGCTTTCCGCGCGCGAAGTCGCGGCATCCGCCAGCGGTTGCATTTCTTGCTCGGAACGCAGATGCTCGAAGCCGACGCGAATCGCCTCCGGTGTCATCGATTGGAGCCAAAGCCGCCGCGTCGGTTTCTTCGCGCCTGTCCACCGCAACGTGTTACGGAAAATGAGCTCGCCTTCGCGCCCGGCATCACAGGCGTTAATGATCTCGGTCACATCGGGCCGCTTGATCAAACGCTTGAGCACCTGCAGCCGCGATTTTGTCTTCTCTTTCGGGATAAGATCGAAATGGTCCGGCAACACCGGGAGATTTTCGATATTCCATTTCCCGCGTTTCACTTCTGCGCCTTCCGGTGGAACCATCTCGACCAAATGACCAATCGCCGAGGAGATCACATATTGATCGTTCTCGAAGAAATCTTTCTCGTGCTTGAACTTGCCTAACACGCGGGCGAGGTCGCGCGCGACACTGGGCTTCTCGGCAATGACAAGGGACTTGGACATTTAAAGCTGGAACCGAAGCTTAGCTTTGCGGTAATTGCAATCGGCAAAAGATGGACGAGGTGCCTATCCCAGCTTCACAAAGTATTTCCCGGGCAATTGCTTAACGAGCCGCTTTAGTTCAAGGCTGAGGAGAGTAGAAGAGACGATTGCGCTTGGCAAATCGCATCTGCTGGCGATTTGGTCGATGGGCGTTTCGGACGAATCAATCGCCTCATAAACGCGACGCTCGCCCTCAGAGAGCGGCGGTAAAGGACGCGCTGCGGCTTCCGGCGACGGCTTTGTCTCGGGAAGAAGAATTTGCAAGTCCTCGAGAATGTCACTTGCGCTCATGACGAGCTTGGCGCCTTGCTGAATCAGCCGATTGGATCCCATGGCACTCGGCGCGTTAATGTGTCCAGGAACAGCATAAACGGAGCGGCCCTGCTCAATCGCTTGTGACGCAGTAATTAGCGCTCCACTGTTCAAACCGGCTTCGACAACAAGAATGCCGTGACTCCAGCCACTAATGATCCGATTACGCATCGGAAATGTTTGTCGGTCGGGTTTAATTTCCATTGAGAACTCGGACACGATCGCACCGTTTCCGGCCACAATCTTTTCGGCCAGCCCCCGGTTTTCAGGCGGATAAATTTCCAGCAACCCAGCCCCGACCACGGCAATTGTTCGACCTTTCGCGGCAAGCGCGCCTTGATGCGCAGAAGTGTCGATCCCACGCGCCAGGCCGCTGATCACGGTCAAACCAGCATAAGCTATTTGGTAGGCGAGTTTTTTAGCGGCCTCAGTTCCATAATGGGTGGTGCGGCGCGCGCCGATAATGCCAATTGCGTGATTGTCGCGCTCTTGAAGGTCACCCCAAACGTAAAGCACGATCGGCGGAGCGTGAATTTCCCGGAGCGACTTTGGATACGATGGTGATTCCTGGGTGATGACGGTCGCGCCGAAATCGCGAATGCGATTCAGCTCCGCTGTAAGATCGAGAGTCGATTGCCAGGCTGCAATTTGATCGGCAACTTCACCACCGATTCCCTCCACGGCGCGAAGTTCGCCGCGTTTCGCGGTCAGCACGCGTTCTGGAGTTCCAAAAACTTGTAGCAATTTGCGCAGCCGTACTGGCCCGACAGTCGGCAACATGTTGAGCGCAATGCAAGCTTCAGTTGTATTCATCGATTAGCACGATTTCGGTAGTTGGGGCGATGCTCTGCGGAGCCGTAGAAAATTTGTCGGCTCGACAGAGTGTCGCCTACCCTTATTCGTGCGCACTCGCACGACCTTGCGACTCAAAATGGAATTTCGTCGTCGTCTGGCTGCGGCGCAGCCGCTTTTGGCGGGGGTGTGCTCGATTTGCCGGCGGCGCGCGACGTTCGATCTTCCTCGCCCTGTTCACCCGGGCCAGCGGTGGCACCAGCGGCCCGTGCACCGATGAGCTGCATCGTTTCCCCAATCACCTTCAGCTTCGAGCGTTTCTGTCCTGATTGTTTATCTTCCCAAGAGTCGAGCTGGAGCCTGCCTTCGATAAAAACTGGCCGGCCCTTTTTCAGATACTCTCCGGCAACCTCTGCAGTGCGTCCCCAAAAAGTGACATCTACAAAGGTAGCTTCTTCGCGCTTCTCTCCACTGTCGGTGGTGTAAACGCGATTAACCGCGATACCGAGATCGCATACCGCACTCCCTTTCGGCGTGTAACGCACCTCTGGATCGCGCGTCAGATTTCCGAGCAATATGACTTTGTTGAAGCTGGCCATGCGCCGGTTATAGCCAAACTATTTCGCTTTCGCCAACTTTTTCAGTGCCTTCTCCTTCTTTTCCGGGAGGCGCTGGTAGTTCTGACGATAGACTTCCGGATCAAGTTTAAATTTGGAACGCAACTTTGTAATGAGCTGCGGATCGGCATAAAAAACAAAGTTCACGTAAGAACCGGAATCAAGCGGCCCCGCCACATAGGAAAACTGGCGCTTATCCATTTTTTGCACCTGCTCGATCTCCGCGCCTTCTCTTTGAAATTCAGATTCCAATCGATCGACAATATCTTTGACGGTGTCTTCTTTGCCCTGCGTATTGAGCACGAGCAACGCCTCGTAACGATTCTTCATGATTCTTCGGTTTTGTTGAAACTGTTCATCGCGGAAACGAGTCCATTGTCAATCGCCCATTTTACCGCTTCCGCGGCGCGATCGATTGTGGATCTAACAAGCGGCTTTTCTTCCTCAAAAAATCGGCTCAATACGTATTCAACCGAGCCTTCGCCTGGCGCCGCTCCAATACCAATGCGCAATCGCGGAATTTCCTCCGTTCCGAATCGCACGATGATTGATTCGAGACCGTTGTGGCCTCCCGGACCGCCGCAGGCCCGCAATCGAAGGCGGCCAAGTGGCAAAGCGAGATCGTCGAGCACAACGAGAATTTCCGGCGCCTCGATTTTGAAAAACTGTGCGAGCTCGGCGAGCGGTTCGCCGCTTCGATTCATGTAAGTCATCGGTTTCACTAGAATCAATTCTCCTGATTGCGCCAAAAGCGCGTCCTTCTTAGTCGATTGTTTCCATGTCGACTCAAAATGCGCGGCAAGCCGATCGACGACAAGAAAGCCGATGTTGTGACGCGTATGCTCGTATTCGACCCCGGGATTTCCGAGACCGGCAATCAGACGAACTTGTGGAGTTCTTTCTTCCACAGTCGCTCAGACGAAAATCAGATTCGGCAAGACCTGTCCTCGGCGGCGTTAACTAAGATCGAGCGGATCCAAACAGCTTACTTCTTTTGCTCTTTTTCCTTTGGGATCGCAGGGGCCGCGGCCGTTTCACCCTCTTCCTTTTTCTCGCCAATCACTTCGGGTCCAGCGACAGCTGGGGCTTCAGCCACAACTGGTTCTTCTTCGACTGTTGGCGCGAGAACTGAGAATGCCGTGAGATCGGGCGGCACCTTGCTCGTGACTCCAGACGGCAGTTGAATCTGGCGCAGGTGAATGGAGTCTCCGATGTTCAACTGCGAGACATCGACGGTGATCCGATCCGGCAAATCGCGCGGCAAGCATTCAATTGCCAGAGCGCGCAAGCTTTGCTCAAGCAATCCGCCAAAGTTTTTGACGCCATTGGGAACGCCAATGGGCTCGAGCGGGACCTCAGCTTGAATCGTCTCGTCCATTGAGATGGCGTGAAAATCAATATGAAGAATGTCACCGCGGACTGGTGAGTGTTGCACTTCCTGCACAAGCGCCGTGCGATTCGATTTCTCACCAGCGATTTCGAGCTCGACCAGAACATTTTCTCCAGAGGCATGGCTCATCATTGCGTTGATGTCTCGGGCGGAGACTTGCAATGGCTGCGGCTTGTCCTTGCCGCCATAAATGATCGCCGGAATAACGCCGCGCGCTTTCAGTTTGCGTACCGCGGAGCGTCCCACGCTCGCTCGTGGTTCAGCTTTTAGCTTGACTTGTTTTGCCATTTCTTTCGTTTTCGATGTTGAACAGCGATGAGACGGACTCATCCTTGTGAATCCGCTTTATGCCCTCGCCGAGAAGCTCGGAGACGCATAGCACCGTGGTTTTAAACCCTTCGACAGTGCGCACCGGAGTGCTGTTGGTTGTTATCAATTCCTCAATTTTTGACTTTTGCAAGCGCGGGATCGCTAGATCGACGAGAACAGCGTGTGAAACACCAGCATAAATCTTCAGGGCGCCGCGCTTCTTCAAAAGCTCAGCTGCAGAAGCCAACGTTCCCGCTGTTTCGGTAAGGTCATCGACCAGCAACACATCGCGATCTTCGACCTCGCCTATCAAGTAAAGTGCCTCCGTCTCCGTCGCGCTCCGGCGTTCTTTGGCGACAATCGCTAGGTTCGCGCCGAGCCCGTCGGCATAGGCCGAGGCCATTTTGAGGCCGCCGAGATCTGGGGAAACCACCACCGTTTTTCCCGTAAGCTGCTGTCGTAAATACTTGATCAATACCGGGAGCGAATAGAGGTGATCTACCGGAATATCGAAGAAGCCCTGCACTTGCTGCGCGTGCAGGTCCATGGTCAGCACCCGGCTCACGCCAGCGGCATCCAGCAAATTCGCCACGAGCTTCGCCGTAATTGGAACACGAGGCTGATCTTTGCGGTCCTGGCGGGCATAGCCGAAAAATGGAATGACCGCCGTGATCCGATCCGCGCTGGCACGCCGTGCCGCGTCAACCATAATGAGCAACTCCATCAAGTGCTGGTTGGTTGGCGGACAAGTCGGTTGGATAATGAAAACATCGTGGCCCCGAATATTTTCCTCAATCCTGACGTAGGTCTCGCCGTCCGGAAACGAGCTGATTGTCGCCTGACCAAGTGGTACGCCGATATATTTGCAAATGCGCTCGGCCAGCTCCCGGTTAGCGGATCCGGTAAAGACCTTCAATTCTGGCTGGAGCGCAAACATGGAGCGGTTAAGTTAGGCGGTTGGAAACAGCCTTGGCAATCTTCAAAAACTTGCCAACTAGTATTTCTTTAGCGAGTAATTCTATACCTAAAATCCCCGACATGAACACCGATGCCATCCGGGTGGATCGTCCCACCACCAGCTCGAAACTCTTCGCGCACACGCGCTGGGATGCGATCCCGACGCTGGCCGGTCTTTTCCATCTCGTCTATTTTCTAGGTTTGTTTTTCCTGTTTCCGCATGCGCCGCTTTGGGTGATGCTGGTTCTTGGATTCATTTACTCGTTGATGGTCAACGCAAACATCAACGGCGTAGGGCACAACTTCATTCATAACCCATTCTTCCGCTTGGAGTTGCTTAATCGACTGTTTGGAATCACTCAATCGATCGCGTGTTGCTTTTCACAAACGTATTACAATGCGGTTCACATGCAGCATCACAAAGGCAATGCCGACCGGCCTGATGAGAAGGGTGAGACGATCGACTGGATCTCCATTTACAAACACGGGCACGATGGCGAAGCGGAGAGCCCGTGGAGATATGTCTTCCTAAGTTTCTTCCGCGACGATATTGGTGCGATTCGGAGGGAATTGCGCAAACGCGGCCGCCGCGAACTCATATGGGGAAACATCGAGCTGGCAGCTTTCGCGACTGTGCTGTTCGTGATGTTTGTGTTTAACTGGCGCTACGTGATTTTCTATTTTCTGCCGTTTTTCTATCTTGGCCACTGTTTTAGTTATCTGAATGGCTATTACCGCCATTATGGGGCGGACCCCGATAAACCCATTGCTTGGGGGGTGAGCAGCTACGGGAAGATTTACAACTGGCTCTTTTTTTACAATGGCTATCATGCCGAGCACCATTTCCGGCCGAAAGTGCATTGGACCAAAATGGAAGCGTTCCACCAGCAAGTCGCAGAACTGCAAAAAGAAGAAGGCGTCCGCGTGATCGAGCATGCGCACATGCTTGGGTTCCTCGATCGCAACCTGCCGAAGCGCGGAAAATCTGCCCTCGAGACGACCGAGGCGATTTCATAGATAGGGACAATCAACCTCCAACTCCGAAGTATCGGACTTTCAGTAAACCGCTGTCCTCTCGTTAATTGGTAAAGCTAGCGCGCAGTTTTTCTTTCTTTGCCTGGCAGTCTTCCTGCAAGCGGCGGATTTCAGCCGCTTGCTGCTTTTCCAGCGATTCCACTTCGTCGAACTTCCCTGCGTTTTGTGCTTTGCGAATCTGATCTTTAAGAAAAACCTCTTTCTCGGCGATCTTCGCTCGATAAATGGAATCAATTTCCGCAATTTCCTTTTTCTGATCGGCCGTGAGCGAAATGGACGGCGACGCTTTTTCGAGCCGTTCCATCGCGAGTTCGTAGGCTGATTTCATTTTCGCATCCTGTTGTTCGTGCTCGGAATCGGACTGAAAAAACCGTCGCGGATTGCGTTCGCGAAATCAAATCCTAAGTTACTCTTTCATGTGCGCGAAAATTCAACTTCTCAGCGTCGACTTCGATGGCACGCTCGTTTCGCGCGCTGGCGAACCCGTCCTCGACATCCAGTGCATGGAATTAATCCGCGAATTGCAGGAAGGCGGCGCGATCTGGGCGATTAACACCGGGCGCTCCGTCGATCTCCTCGAATCCGGCCTGGCCGATTTCTCATTTCCGATCCGTCCCGATTTTATTCTCACAAACGAGCGCGACGTTTTTCGTCCCGGCCAAAACGGGGACAAATGGGAAGCGTTTGGTGATTGGAACGAACGCTGCGCCCGTGAACACGCAGATTTATTCAGTTCATCGCAATCGGTGCTCGCCGAAGTCGTCGACTTCGTGAATCAAAAAACAAAAGCCCGCATGATTTACGAGGCGAGCGAACCGATTGGTTTGATTGCGAACAGCGAAGAAGAAATGGATCGGGTGACCGAGTTCATCGAGGAGGCGCGCGCCAAACAGCCCAAGTTCAATTACCAGCGCAATACAGTTTACCTCCGTTTTTGCCATACCGATTACCACAAAGGCGCGGCGCTGGCTGAGCTTTCCCGCTTGATCGATGTCCCGCGCGAAAAGATCTTCGCCGCGGGTGATCATCACAACGACGTTTCAATGTTAGACGGTCAATTCGCTGCACTTCCATCATGTCCAGCTAACGCCATCCAGGAAGTGAAAGATGCGGTCCGCGCCGCGGGCGGTTATGTCGCCCAAAACGAGTATGGCGCCGGCGTCCACGAAGCCCTCGCCCACTTCCTTAACGGAAGTCGCTGACGCCTTAAGCCCCTTCAACGTGTCAATTCTTCAATGCCGCGACAGCCAGCGCTAGCGGAGCATCCGCTTCAATTTTTCCGGCAAAACGGTTGGTCATGTAGGTTAAAAGCAAAACCCAAAATGAAAGCGCAAGCCCGAACAGCGGAAATTGGAGTGCGAGAGGCAATGAATAGATGATCGCCATCAGAGGAATCCAGACCGCCCATGTCGCCAGCAGTGTCGGAATAATTTTGCCTCGATAGTGAGCCACCGTGAACAGTTGGCGCAAAGGTCGCAGTGAGACTCCATTGTTCTTCCATTCATAAGTGAGCACGCCGAATGGCGCGGCGAAGAACGGGTTATAACCAAATTGATCGACGCAAATCTTTGCCGCGACCACCGGCAATGTTACGACGTCACCGAACCAGGCGGCTTCACTTCGGTACAAAAGATCGACAAGGGTTCCATCGAATCCCCAAACTGGGACGGTAAAAAGCAAGTTGCGCAGGTTCCGTAAAGTCGGGCGACAGCGCTGAAAGAAAATTATCAGGAACAACTCTGGGATAAGGGCACCAGCGGTTATGGACGCGACGATTACAAAGAGAATCCCGTGTGAACGTTTATATTCGGCAAGTTGAGAAAGCACCGCGGCTGCGGTGTGACTTGTGTAATAAGCGATCAACAGCGCGAGCATGAACGCTTGAATTATCAATGCCGGGACCGCATTCGCGCGCGCCGCTTCCCAGCCAAGAGTGATCGGTGTTCGCGATTTTTGCATCGCCGCACATACTTGGCTGAGTCACTCAGCGATCAAGCAGAATTTCGCAGCCTACAAAGCAGCCGCTTGTAAAAAGAATTTAGTCCCCGCGACCACCCACGATCACCAGTGAACACTCGCGCTTGACCCGGCAGCTCCAGGAGTAAGAGCTCCTTCGTCAGAAACCTTTTCACCGGGAACCCTGGCTGCTTGTGAGCCGGACCCGTCACTGCTCACTTCATCGTGCGAGGCGCACGCAGGGACCAGAAATGCGATTGCCAAAACTAAAGCAGCTGAAATTCCCAAGCGTTTCACGTCAGAAAGTTAACCGCGAATTACGTTATCTCTAGCACGAAATTGATCCGTTTAACCATGGCGCTTGTCAGGCTAATTTGCTGCGGCTTCGCTGGCCCGGTAGCTTCAATCGTGATGAATGCGCTCCGTGACATCAAGTCTTTGCAATTGGAAGAGCTGGGCGAGAAGTTTCGCGAGTTAGGCGAGCCAAGTTATCGCAGCAGGCAGATTGCGGATTGGCTTTACAAAAGGCGAGTCGAGTCATTTGAAAATATGACCGATCTCCCGCACGAACTGCGCCGGCGGTTGGCAAAGCTCTTTGGTTTCGACCGCTTGGACGTGGTTCGTGTTCTCGGTTCGCGCGACACGACGCGAAAATTTCTTTTTCGTTTAGGTGATGGAAACCTGATCGAATCCGTCTTGATCCCAGCCTCGCCAGCATTGTACGGACAAAAATCGGACCGCAGGACAATCTGCATTTCGACCCAAGTGGGTTGCGCTTACGGATGCAAATTTTGCGCGAGCGGTCTGGAAGGATTCTCGCGCAATTTGAGGGAGAACGAAATTGTCGATCAAATTATCACGGCGGAACGGGAAAGCGGCGAGAAGATCGACAACATTGTCTTCATGGGAATGGGCGAACCCCTCGCAAACTTGCAGAACGTGATGCGCGCAATTCGAATCATCAACGCGCCATGGGGTCTCGGTATCGGCGCGCGGCACATCACCGTTTCGACCAGTGGTCTGGCCCCGCAAATTCGTAAACTGGCCGATGAGCCACTTCAAATCCGTCTCGCGGTTTCCTTGCACGGAGCAACTGATGAAGTGCGCAATCAAATCATGCCGATCAATCGGCGTTACAACGCCGAGACATTGCTTTCAGCTTGCGATTACTACGTCGCCCGCAAGAAACAGCGGCTCACGTTCGAATATATTTTGATCGCGGGCGTAAACGACTCTGACGAGCAAGCGCATATTCTGGCAAAACATGCACATCGACTCTCGGCAAAAGTAAACTTGATTCCATACAATACGGTTGAGGGTCTGGAATGGTCGCGGCCGTCGCGGAATCGACAGGAAAACTTCTTGTCGATCTTACGCGAGCAGAGAGTCGCGGCGACGTTGCGCCGCGAAAAGGGCCACGACATCAATGCGGCCTGCGGACAATTGCGATTGCAAACCAAGCGCGAAGACGTGGCATCGCCTTCCAGGCGACGAAAAAACAGGCAGGATGTCCGTGTCACGATTTGAAATCTTTTGCGCGGAAGCGGAAGCTGACCTTTAGTCGAGTATGGCCGGTTACGAGGGCGAGTCCGAACCCATGTGGGACGAATACGACTGGGAGCGTTTTCTCCAGCAACAGGACCACAAGACCGAGCAGTACATGCAGTTACTGGAAAAATATCTCGACGATCCGCAACGCGATCAGATCATCGCCCGGGAAATGGGTTGGACGCAATTACTGGACGAGAGAGATTGGAGCACGGAAGGCGACGCGTTGTGGGATGAGGAGCTCACGGAAGAGAGCCCTCCCGGCACAGATCGGGCGCCGTCATTCGACACATTCGAAGATCATAATCTCTATCGCGCCGCGTTCGCACTGACGGTTTGGATCGATCAACTCTTCGATGAAGATCCTTCGCTACAAAACGAACCGGCGGCGGTGAAACTGGCAACCCACTCGGCTCTGGCGAGCGCAAAACTGGCCGCGGCCTTGAGCGATGATGATGTCGATGAAATCGGGATGACCATTGCGTATTTGAAGCGCGCGCTGAAGGCGATCACGATTTCAATGGACTCGGCAAGGCAACTTTTGGCTGAGAAGTTGATTACCCCTGCGCAGCATTCGGTGCTGCAGCAGCGGCTCTTCCGAGTACGTGACGGAATCATCACCCTAATGGGGGAATACCGTGGCGAGTGGCGACGGCGATTCGGCAGCCGCTAAAGCTGTTGAATGAAAGGCGGCTAGTTCCGTCCAATTATGCAAACGGAAGCGACTCTGGCTCAGGCCGATGTGTCGGAAATGGACTTGGTGAAGCGTTGCCAGGCCGGTGACCCCGAGGCATTCGACGAGCTAGTAACTCGCTACCGAACAAGGATATTCGGCATGATTTACAACATGGTCCATAATGAGCAGGACGCCTGGGATCTGGCTCAGGATAGCTTCGTAAAAGCGTGGAAGTCGATTAAACGCTTTCGCGGGCGCTCTTCCTTTTATACGTGGATCTATCGGATTGTGATGAACGTGACGATCGATTGGCTGCGGAAAAAACAGGTGAAAGGGGTGGGCGCAGAATTTGACGATGCGATTCAGGCGAAACAAATCGATCCCGCATCCAAAACAGCGCCGAAAGCGGGCGCGTTGCCCTACGAGATAATGGAGCGGTCCGAAACCCGGACGCGCATTGACAACGCCATCGCGCAACTCTCGCCCGACCATCGCGCTGTGATCTTAATGAAGGAGATTGAGGAGATGCAATATCACGAGATTGCCGAAACGCTTGGCTGTTCGATTGGCACGGTGATGTCGCGCTTGTTTTATGCGCGCAAGAAATTGCAAAATTTATTGAGGGACGTTTATGAAAACATTTGAAGAAAAATGGACGGCCTGGCTCGACGGTCAGCTCACTGGAAAAGAGTTGATCGAGTTCGAGGCTTCGCTCCCCGACAAAGCTGCAGCTAAATTGGAAAAGCGAGATGCGAAAAAGCTCGGCGCTCTTTTGAAACGCGAACTCGGCACGCACGTGATAGCAAATGAAGAGTTCTTCAGCCATCAGCTCCGCGAGAGAATCGCGCGCGAAAATGTCGAGCCGTTTCGGGAGCAGGCTGCCGAGGTGCCCACCTGGTGGACAGTTCGTCGGCTGTTTTGGACCGGAACGGCTTCGCTCGCACTCTTTCTCGTTTTCGCCGTTTTCGTTATGCGGGAGAAGAATCCAGCCGAGCAGTCGCAATACCTCTCGCAGATTCTAAACGCGCGCGTTGATCCGGTTGTAAGCCCAAATGCGACCGTTTCGATGTTCGAGGCAGAAGAGGACCGGGTAACGGTGCTCTGGACTGAAGGATTACAGTCGCTGCCAGCGGATTACGCAGCCAAATAACAGCTCATGGTTCGCTCGCTCCCGTTCGTCACCGCTTTTATCGCGCTGATCATGAGCACAGCGCCGGGATTACGCGCGGCGGAAACCGTTTGGAGTGGACTCGTGATCGCGGAAAATGTTGCGCAACCGGAATCGATCCCGCCG
>Ga0209376_1002997_pt1 | contig 15582 bp, 10 predicted proteins | sample GraSoiAngelo_134_FD_185891 | JGI IMG/M metagenome (GOLD analysis project Ga0209376, IMG submission 185891) | Grasslands soil microbial communities from the Angelo Coastal Reserve, California, USA - 14_0929_05_30cm (SPAdes) (version 2) | ecosystem: Environmental > Terrestrial > Soil > Grasslands ... | reverse complement strand
TCGCAAGCTGGCGCAGCGAAGTGCGCGGCGTGGTATTCGGGCTCGATGGCGGCGCCGGCGCCCCGCGCTTTACTTCCTGGATCGGTAGTATAGCCCTGCTGACCAAAGGACGCTCCCCTTCAAGTTCGTTCCCGCCGCATCGAACGACGAGGGAAATCCGCCCTCCGTCTCGCGCTTGACCTCGCGTGAGGGCAGGTGGTCCCTATCAGATTAAGCAAGCACGCCTCCCGCCTGAAACGAATGACCCTAAGTGCTTTGTCATGAATAAGGACTATCGAGCGTTCTAGAATTCCCTGCAGACCTATGTAACAAAATGTTACGGTTTGGGTAGACCTTATAGAACTTCGTTGAGGAGCCGCTCGGACTCAATTTCGGCCTTTCTCGGCGGTGTTACGGTTGTTTCTCGTGAAGCGACTCGTCCACTGTTACCGTGCCACCTTCACTCACTTGGACCGTTCTCTTCGCTTGCTGAAATCCATTCAACCGCAGAGTTACGGTGTGCAACCCGGCCGGGACTTGCACGCGAGCGGGCGTCAACTGCCCCGTAGAGGTTCCGTCCACGATGATTTCCGCGCCTTTCGGATTGGTGTTCACCTGCGCCCAGGCCACCCGGCTCGAGGATTTTTCGCTAAGCGGCACATTGAATTGCGTTTGGATATTGTCCTTGACCTGAATCCCTCCGGCGTAAGGGTCATAGCCCTGCAAGCGCAAGACAAGGTTGTACTGGCCGGGCGCGAGCGGAAGCGTTACCGGCGTCTGACCCGATTGTTTCGCTCCGTTGATGAAGACATCGGCTCCCGGCGGCTGGCTGCTGATAAAAATGCCTTTGGCCAGTGATTCGAGTTGGATCTTCTGGTCTTGCGCGTCGCCACTCTTTACTTGCAGGGCGGTTTGAACGGATTGATAGCCTTCCTTTTGCACTTCCAGGCTGTAGCGCGCGGGAGACAAATTGTTGAAGCTGCAGGGTGTTTCGCACTTGTTCTGGACGTGGCCCGCGGGACCGCGCAGCACTGCAGTCGCGCCGATCACGTCGGTGACCACATGAATCGCTCCGCGCCCTGCGGTAGGAACCGGGTGTGAACCCTCCTCAGGATTGCCGGTCACAGCCACCGGTGTGTCGTCGTCTTCGAGGTGATCGATAACCCGGACACTCGAGGGAGCGTTCCGCAACAATTTCAAGAGCGCACCGTGTTCTACTGGCCGGAGCTTTCCGACGAGCGTGAGTGTGTTGCCGGCGACTTGAACCTTCACGTGGCCGCTTAGTCCCTTTGCAGAAATGGCCTCTTCGATCCGGCCTTTGTATTCTGCCGCTTTGGCGCTAAGCGAATTCTCCGTTTTCTTGGGTGCCACTTTCTCGGGGGCGATCTCGGCAGGCTTGGACTCTAGCGGTCTTGCCTCCCCACCTGCTCCTGCCGCAGCCACGGCATCCTTCGATTGCGCAGAATTATCCGTTCCCGACGGACGTGCCGCCGGGCTGTCGGGAGTGGTTTCTGATGTCGCCGGCACCGCGGGGGGCAAGCTGCCGCCTTTCATCTGTGCGTCATGAAGTTCGCGTGCGGCCTGAAAGACCGGTCTTATTTTGTTGGCTCCATAAATGATGACGCCCAGAAGCAGCAACGCCGCAAGGATCGTTCCGAATACATTCTTCTTCTTGACCTCCGGAGCGTGCGCGATGGTTCCCGTTCTCCGCACGACGGGAGTTTGGCCGGGTGCCGATGTCCGCGCGTTCAAGGAGCGCGCCGTCGCCACCACGGTTTGATCTTCGCCGGTGAAACCACGGCCTCCGGTATTTCCGGAAACCAGGGTCGCCCCAGGCGAGCCTCCACCCATGGCCATCGTCGATTGTGAGTTGCTGCCGCCTGGCGTGAGTGTGCGGTACTTCCGCAGATCTTCGAGCATTTCGCGGCAATTCTGGTATCTCTGTTCGGGCTCTTTCTCCAGCGCCCGCATGACCACTGCGCTGATCCCGGGATGAATCGATGGATCAATCTGTCGCGGCGGGACGGGATCTTCGTTGACGATCTTGTAGATCACTGTGGTGATGTTCTGGCCCGGGAAAGGTTTTTCAGCGGTCACCATTTCGTAGAGCATGACGCCCAGCGAGAAGATGTCGCTGCGGCCGTCAACGGCGCGGCCCTTCACTTGTTCCGGCGACATGTAGCTAGGGGTGCCCATGACGTGCGCGGTTTGCTGGACGGTGCCGAACTGCAGAATCTTTGCGGTGCCGAAGTCCGTAACCTTGACGGTATCGTCGGCGGTGAGCATGAGGTTCGCGGGTTTGATGTCGCGGTGGACGACGTTGCGTTCATGCGCGAATTGCAGCGCGCTGCAAGTCTGCTCCATGATGCGCAGGGTGCGCGGCAGGGGAAACGCGTGGCCGCTATCGAGCAGCGCCTGCAGGCTCTTGCCTTCAACCAGCTCCATAGTGATGTAGTAAAGGCCGTCTTCTTCGCCGGCGTCGAAAACCACCACGATGTTCGGATGCGTCAGCAAACCTGCGGCGCGCGCTTCGGTTTGGAATCGCGTCAGGAGTTCGGGGCGCGAGAGTCCCGTGCCTTCTGCGCTCAGCCGGATGGTTTTTACGGCGACGGTGCGCCCGATGACCGGGTCCATGGCCTTGTAAACGACACCCATCGCGCCGCGGCCCAGTTCACCAATGATTTCGTACCTTCCGGCTTTTGTTACTGTTGGCATCGTTCAATCGATCTGTCGCCCAGAAGGCGGCACAGTCAATCCAAACCCAATGGCGCAAATCGGGGTTAGCCACGGGAAGGAAGGCAACCGGAGAACACTCCGGAGACCTTCCGTCGTCAATTTCATGGTCTTCATCAGGGGAAATGCATCCGCCGACACCCAGGCGCCCTATCCTCCACGGTACGCAATGAATTTTCTGTTGGTCAACGCTACTGCCGTACCAGTGTTTCGCACTCGATACGGTCGGCCGCTTCTTATGCCTTGACGTTTTTCTAAGAGACTTAGAATGAGTCATTTATGGGGGACAGTCACGATATTCAAGTGCACCTCCGGGCAGGTGTAAGGTTACTCCCCAATCAGCGAGCAGCCGAGAGAAAACGGCGCGGCACTCGGGCCGGAAGTCAACGCTCTTTCAGGAGCGACCCAATTGATGGCGGCTCTCTTTCTTCGCGCAGGCCATCTTGTGGCATTGACCTAGGGCCGCGGACGTCCCTCCCCCGGCGACATCGTGCGTTCCGGCATGGGGACATTGGTTTCGCGGACTGGGCGGTCAACTTCGTCCGGGCGAGCGGGAGCCTCGAGTCCGTCCGTGAGCAGAAACCCTTGCAACGCGATGCCATTGGTCCACACGCTCTCGAGCGTGGAGATGTACTCGATCTGTAACTCGAAGAGTTTTCGTTGTGTATCCAGGACGCGGGGATAAGACGCCAGCATCTGGCCATATCTCTCTACCATCAGGCTGTACGCTTTCTTGGCACGTGGAAGCATCTCGTCGCGATACTCCATGGCCATTAGGCGTGCGTTTGCGTATTGATCCACGGCTGATGCCGCGCGCTCGCGCAGCGTAAGCGCTATGCGCTTCTTTTCCTGCCCGGCGCGGTCGACATCAGCCCGGGCCGCCCCCACATTTCCCTGGTTGCGATTGAAGAGCGGAATCTGCACGGCGACTTCCGCGATTCCCTCCCAGCCTTTCGCCAAGGGAACGCTACCAAGCGTTTCGTGGTTGTATTCCATACCAGCGCGGACTTGGATATCAGGAACCGACTCACGCCTCGCACGGGCCAGAAAGGATTGAGCCCGTGCTTCCGCCGCATCGGCAATTCGAACGGCAGGACTCTCTTTCGCAATGGTCTCCACGGCTTCTTCTTCATTCACTTCCGGCCACCCTTTTTCCAGATCACCGGCCACCATGGTCAATGGCAGATCCGGCTGCCCGATCACCGCCGCGAGGGAGCGCCATTCTTCGCGAAGCGTGTTCTCCTGCATCCGCGCGGTCATGCGCATCCTTTGCGCTTCCACTTCTGCTTCGAGTACCTCGGTTTCGTCGGCCTGCCCAGTATTCATCAGTCGCCGCACTGTCTCCGCGGCATCTTGCGCGATCATGGCCATGTCGCGCCGGGCATAGAGCAGCTCCTGAGCGGCCAGCACACGCAGAAAGGCCATCTTCACGGCGCTTTGCACCCGCATTTCTTGCTCTTCACCTTCGATCTCCGCGAGCTTCACATCTTTTCCGAAAATCCCGCGGCTCAGGCGGAGTTTCCCGCCCGTGACTACCGTCTGCTGCAGAAAAAAGCCCTGCTTCCCGCCGCCCACCGCCCCCCCGCGGATTTCATCGCCCGTGTAAGCCATGGTTGGATTCGGATAGAGACCCGACTGTTGCTGGCGCGCGTTGGCGGCGCGAATCTCCGCCTGCGCTTGACGCAGGGTGGGATTCGATTCGCTGGCGATCTTTTGCACTTGCTCAAGCGTGACCAGCGCGCTCTTCGCATTTTCCTGCGCTCTTCCCATCCGTGGATATTCCGGTCTTACCGGCACCAGTTTCATTCCATGGTGTGGTTCCTGCGCGGGCATCTGCATTTGCTGCGCCCGCACGCCGCCAGCTGCCAGCACGCTTGCGGCGAATAGCGTTCCGCATCTCCCCGTAGCTCGCATGGTAATTCCTCTCCGCGCCTTCTCGGTTCTCTGAGATCTCTCAGTTACGTCAATTTCTTTTGTTGTACTACTCATGGTGACGCCCTTCCTGTGCCGAAGGGCCTGCCGTCTTCTTCGACATAATGGCGTCATATTCTTTGTCCGGCAGAACCCGCACCATGGTCATCATTCCCATCATTCCCGCGCTCCAATTTTTCGGCAGCCCGTAGGTTTCGGGCTTTTCCACCACTTCGTCCATCCCCATTTCCATGAAAGCGTCCTGCGGAAAACCTGGCACGCGCTCAGCGTTTGAGGCGATGGGAGAGGGATGCACGTGCTGGAACGGCACGCTTTTCGCGAGTGACTCCATCTGGCTCATGGCCTTTGCCTCGGTCTGGTCGGTGGTTTGGATCTGCCTGTCGCGCAGCAAGTCCATCATGCTGTTCATCATGTGGTGTGGCAGGTGGCAGTGGATCATCCAGTTGCCGGGGTATTTCGCGTCGAACTCTACGACGCGGGCCTGGGCCACGCCAATGAGAACAGTGTTCATCGGAAACCAGGTGGACTCCGGCGCGCGTCCGCCTTCGGTGCCGGTGACCACGAACTGATGCCCGTGCAGGTGCACCGGGTGATGATCCATACCAAGATTTAGGATGCGCAGCCGCACGCGGCTTCCCAGCCGAGCGAGCAGCGGCGTGGTCATCGGTGCGGAAACGCCGTTAAACGTTAGCCAGTTGAATTCCATCGCCGCCGTATTGGGAACGCTGTTGCTCGGCAGGACTGCCCATTCCTGGAGGATCAAGCCATAGTCGTGGTCGACGCGGGGCTGGTAATCCTTTGCCGGATGGGCCACGAAAAATCCGATCTGCCCCATCATCTCCTGCATGGCGCTGTGCGCGTGGTAGAAGAACGTGCCCTCCTGGTGCACCGTGAATTCGTAAACGTACTTTTCACCGGGAGCGACGGGCTTCTGGCTGATGTAGGGCACGCCGTCCTGCTCGATGGGTATTTCGAGACCATGCCAGTGCAGGGAAGTCGACTCCGGCAGGCGGTTCTCGAAGACCACACGTACGCGATCGCCCTGCTGCACCTGGATCGTCGGACCGGGGCAGCTTCCGTTGTAACCCCACGCGTCGATGGTCTTGAACGGCGCGATCTTTCTCTTCACCGGTTCGCCGACAAGGTGGAAAACCTTTACGCCTCCATCCATTTCGTGAGGCAGGTCCGCCACGTCCGGAGTGAGCACGGGGAGACCGGACATCCTCGGCGGTGCGCTATTTTTTTCGCCGCCCGCGACTAGGGTGTTCCCCCGTTCCGTGCGAGGGGCCCGGGACTCATCCCGAATTCCGTAGCATCGCGCCTGAAGATCTTTGCCCAATCCAAACAGCCCCGCTCCCAGAATTGCCGCATCATAAAAAAACGCACGTCTCGATTCACTCATGGCAGCCTCCGAATAACGATCCTTGGTGGTGGCGGTGTCAAACCGCTACCGTGTTGGTGTTCAAGTAAGACCGCGGGCAGGCGAAATCCTGCATCGAGCGGAGATTCGTCGGGGACGATCTTGTTACGGTTGGAGAAATTCCTAGATTCGTAAGCGGACTGTTCGTGCCGAAAGATTCAATTGCGGCGGGGACTTACAATCCCCTCCGCATTTGGCGCCAAGGGTTTGGACTGGAGAAGGGGATTGCGCTCCGCGGACGTTGCTCTTCGCGGCGCTCTCTCGCTGCAAAAAGTCGTTGCCTACCCGACCGATGGATTGTCTGATTACCGCTGGCAGTTCGCCCTGCCCACATCTCTTAGGGACTGTGAGATAAGTAGCGGTTGCGCCTGGATGCGCTCCGGCGCCGCCGTGGCACTCCACTTCTTGTGAGGGCTGCGCGGAGAACTGCGGAGGGCAAGCGATTCTCATGCAGAGGGGCAGACATAGAGGACTGCTTAACATGGCGAAGATCGTCACCATGGCAAGCATGGCCGCGCCTCGTTGACTCATCCGCGTTTTCTCGGTCTCTTTCATGCACCGGCAGCCCGCGAGCTGCTCCAATGATGTTCTCACGACGCCGCAAGCTTGAATAGCATTTCTCTTTGGTATTGCTACCACAGCTGCTTCCTGAATTACCGAAGTGCCAGCCAGCTCTCAGGCTTTCCCTTTGTCCGCAGTCAACGTAGCCAGCACGCTCTTGAGCCGCGCCACGATCGATTGTTGCGGATTCTCTCCAACGATCTTCTGGCGAACGATCCCTTCGGGGTCGATGACGATGTAGGTGGGGAAGGCGTGAATCCCGAACGTTCTCTGAATGGATCCCTCAGGGTCTCGATACTGGTGCCAATCCATTTCCTTCTTGGCGACAAAATCGCGCCACTTGTCCTCTTCCTTGTCTGCGCTGACGCTGATCAGAACGACTCTGTCCCGCGGATATTTTCGGGTGAGTTCTTTGAGTTCGCCAACGGAGGCACGGCAAGGCGGGCACCACGTAGCCCAAAAATCGAGAACGATAAATTTCCCCGTCAGCCCGCTCAAGGAAACTGTTTCTCCCTGAAGCGTCCTGACACTGAATTCCGGCGCATAGTCCTCACGCGCGCGCCTTGGATTGTCCATCAGCTTCCGGGCGTATTCCGTGTATCGGCCCTGAGGGTCAAGGTGCAGATACTGACCGATTTCCTTCTCTCCTTCGTCATCCTGCGACTCTTTCATGAGGGTCATGCCGAGCCGCAGATGGTATTCGGTTAGCTGCAATGCCTGCCGATATTCAGACTCTTCTTCTTTCAGGGTCTTGGCGTCGGAGCCAGCGGAGGCAAGAGTGAACCCGCGCAAACTATGCACTTGGGCGCGTTCCACGTCGTTGGTGGCGAGCTTCATCGCTTTGTCGGCAGCGTCCAGGGCGTCTTTTTTCTGACCCAGGCTTGCCAGCGCCTGGGCCAAACCGAAGTAACAAGCGAGGCACGCTTCATGTTGAATCTTGTTCGCTTTGCGGAAGGCTTTCTCCGCGCCGTCGTAGTGATGAGCCACGAGAGCTTCCTGTCCCGCTTTCAGTTCCTGCTGCGCAACGGGATCGAGTTGCGCCTTTGCCTCTTGCGCGCTGCTGGTCCCGCCAATGAATGCTGTCGAGACCAATCCACCGGCAGCCACAAACCAAAGCACGCTGTTTCTGGCGGAAGTCCTAAAGGGTGCGTTCATATCGGCTGGAATTATGCCACAAGGCTAATCGAATTCATGAATTATGACGTTTCAGTAGCCGCGGAGGTTTTTGTCTACGACAGTTTTTCCCGCAAAAGAGCGGTAGACTATCGTAAAGTAGCCCGCGGCCAAGATCATTCCGAGGACCCACCAGACCAACCCAACCTTCAGTCCATAAGCGCCTGCTTTAGCAGTCGTCACCGTCAGGGAATACACCGGATTCCGCGCGGGCAAGACCATCGGATACACGCCGAACACAACGCTGGTCAACATGCCCGTCAGGTAAGCGCAGGATGCCAGGAACGCTTTGTGCTCATCGCGTCTTCGCAATTCAAAAACGACGCCGGCGATCCCCGCTACCGCAACCAGCGGAAAAACGAATCCCCACGGCCAGGTCGTGAAATTCTCTTTTACCTGCGGCTGGATGCGGAATGTGAAGGCCGTCACCAGTGCGGTGAGCGTCAAGACGCCCCACCATGCCCGGCCAGCCAGTTTTCCCGCGCGCGCGTTGACTTGGCCACTGGTCTTCATCTGCACCCACAATCCACCGTGCATCATAAGCGCCAGCAGGGCCAATACCCCCACTTGGATGGTGTACCAGTCGAGGATTCCGGTATCGTCTCCGAGGCGGAAATTGGTCCACAGCGGCTCGAAGAAATAACCGCTCGAATCCAGCGGCACACCGCGCACCACGTTGCCCAGCGCCGCCCCGAAAAACACGGCCAGCAATAAGCTCGAGGCCCAGAAGAGAAAATCCCACAGCGGATCCCAAACCGCGCTCTTGATGTGATTGCGGAATTCGATAGATGCTCCACGTAGAATCAGTAGCCAGAGAACGATCATCAGCGGCAGATAAAACCCGCTGAAAGCGCTGGCATAGAGAGCGGGGAAGGCGAAGTATAGAGTTCCACCGGCGGCAAGCAGCCACACTTCGTTCCCGTCCCAAACCGGACCAATGCTCCCCAGCACCTGGCGCCGCTCTTCATCCGTTTTTGCCACCAGAAGATGAATGGTCCCGGCGCCCAGATCAAAGCCATCCAGAAGCACGTAAATCACGATCATCACCGCTACCAGCCAGAACCAAATCGTTCCCATGGCGCTCTCCTCAATTCGCCGCTACAGCGCTTGCTTCTTCGCCGCGCAGGCTCTCAACGGGTTCCGGTCCGTGTTCGATCTCGCGATAAGTCAGGAACAGCCACAGGATCGCCAGAATTGTGTACATGCCCATGAAACCGATCAGAGTGAACCAGGCATTGCCGGCAGCCACGCGCGGAGAAATACCGCTGGCGGTGCGCATCAATCCGTAGATCAGCCAGGGCTGCCGCCCGAGTTCGGCAGTCATCCATCCCGCCGTGTTCGCAATATAAGGAAGCGGCACGCCAAGCATCAACACCCACAACATCCAACGCGCGCCAAACAGTCTTCCGCGCCAGAGCAGCAGCGCACCCAGGACCATCACGGCGATGAAGATCGTCCCAAGACCGACCATCAAGTGATAACTGTAATACAGCAACGGTATCTGGTCTGGCCATTCCGCCTGCGGAAAATCGGATAAGCCCTTCACGTTCGCCCGCCATTGCCGGTAAGTAAGAAAGCTCAGCATCTTGGGAACTTCCAGAGGATTGTCCAGTTTTCCTTTTTCTACGTCGGGCTGGCCGAGAATGGCCAGCGGCGCGCCTTCTTGCGATTCAAAAAGCCCTTCCATTGCCGCCAGCGTCGGCTGCTGACTGTTGCCAACCAACTTTCCTTGCATGTCGCCCGTGGGAAAGAGCTGCAGAATGGCAGCGACCGCTCCCACCAGCACGCCCGCGCGTACAAATGTGCGGCCGTAGTTTTCATGGCGTTTCGTCAGTAAATAAAAAGCACCGACCCCGGCCATGACGAAGCAGCCGGTTTGCACCGCTCCCAGCATCGTGTGCGCGTACTGCCACAGCGCCCATTTGTTCAGCAAGAGACCCCAGAAGCTGGAGAGTTCGATGGTACCTTCGGCGCCGATCCGGTAACCGGTCGGGTGCTGCATCCACGCGTCCGTTGCAACGATGAGATAGCCCGAGAGCCACGAGCCCAGAAAAACCAGAAACCCAGCCACCCAGTGTCCGATCCGCCCAAGCCTCTCTTCACCGAACAGGAACAAGCCAAGGAAGCTCGATTCGAGAAAGAACGAGAACACCCCTTCCATCGCCAATGTCTGCCCGATCACTCCCCCCGCGGCCTTCGAAAACGCCGCCCAGTTCGTCCCAAACTGAAATTCCATCGGAATACCTGTAACGACGCCGAGAGCAAAATTGATCCCGAAGATTCGCGCCCAAAATCGCGCCGCGCGATCGTAGTGTTCATCGCCGGTTCGCAGCGCCTTGGTCTTTAGATACACGAGGAGTAATGCCAGCCCCATTGTCAACTGTGGGAAGATATAGTGAAAGGTCACCGTGAAAGCGAAATGGAGACGGTGTACATCCAGTGCCTGTCCCATGCAGTACCTCGTCGCAAATCGGTGCGGTCATCAGCCAAAAGGGTCTCGGCATTCTTAAAAGCTGCTAGTCCAGCGAAATCGCGGAACCATGCTTGTACCTGCGCAGCTTGTTGAATCTTATTTTTCGATCCTTGAATTCTTATCTGACGGGAGTCACATAGCAATGTCTTTTTTCATCCTATTGTGGTTCTGGCCCGTGGATCTTGCGCGAAGAGGATCCTCGGGCGCCGCTGGCCAGGGCCGATTGTGCTATCCTGACAACGCGCTAATGAGATTTCTGCTGGAGCACCCTCCTTCCATCCGAGCTTCGAAGGCATCCTGAATTCTTCTGGGAGGTTCCCGTGACCACCGCATCCTCCTCTTCATCTCCGTCGCAGCTCCCTTCCCATCTGCGCGGACGTGTACTCCTCGAGACGCCGTCCTTGAACAAAGGCACGGCCTTTACTTATCAGGAGCGCCAGGCCCTCGGGCTTGATGGCCTTCTCCCGCCTGTGGTGGAGACCATTGAAGAACAGTCTTCTCGCGCCCACAAAGCCTTTCTCCGTAAGCACGACAATCTCGAGCGGCATATTTATCTCCGCCAACTCCAGGACACCAACGAGGTTCTTTTTTATCGGTTGCTTCTCGATCACATTGAGGAGATGCTGCCCATCGTTTACACGCCCGTGGTTGCGGAGGCCTGTCAGGAATTCAGCCATATTTACCGGCGTCCTCGCGGCCTGATCATCTCTTATCCGTTCCGGGATAACATCCGGCGCCTCCTTCAAAATCGCCCCAACGAAAACGTCGGCGTGATCGTGGTCACCGATGGCGAGCGCATATTGGGTATAGGAGATCAAGGAGTCGGTGGTCTTGGCATTCCGATTGGAAAACTCGCTCTATATACCTTGATTGGCGGCGTTCCGCCGGTACAAACGCTGCCGGTGATTCTTGACGTGGGAACCAATAATGACGAGCGTCTCGCCGATCCCGAATACCTCGGCTGGCGCCACCAGCGGGTCAGCGGCGATTCCTACTACGATTTCGTCGATGGCTTCGTGCAGGCGCTGAAAGAAGAGTTACCGCATACCCTGCTCCAGTGGGAGGATTTCTCCAAGACTCATGCCCGACCCATCTTGGACCGCTACCGCGATCAACTTCTGACCTTTAACGACGATATCCAAGGCACGGCTGCCGTCGCCTCCGGAGCGATCTTTTCCGCGGTGCGGGTTTCCGGTCGTGGCCTTCGCGAGCAAAAAATCGTGATGTTGGGCGCTGGCTCCGCAGCCATTGGCGTCGCGGATTTTCTCTGCGAAGCCATGGTTGCCGATGGTTTGACGCAGCAGGAAGCGCGTTCTCGTTTCTGGCTGATCAATCGCGACGGTGTACTTCACTCTCAGCGCACGGACCTTTCCGAGGAGCAGCGCGTCTATGCACAGCCGGTGGAGCACTTCGCAAATTTTCCGCGGAGTTCGGCAAACAATAACGTCGGCCTAAGCGAAGTCATTCAGCAGATTGATGCCACGATTCTCATCGGCCTCTCGACTCTACCGGGCGCGTTCTCCGAAAGCATCGTTCGCGAAATGGCGCGCAAGTGTCCGCGGCCCATCATCCTTCCGCTTTCGAATCCCACTTCCAAGTCCGAAGCCATTCCCGAGGATGTTCTTCACTGGACGGATGGCCGCGCTTTGATTGCCACCGGTTCGCCCTTCCTGGATGTTCATTACCAGGGCCGAAAAATGCGTATCGCGCAATGCAATAACGTCTATATATTCCCGGCCATGGGTCTCGCTCTTCTGGCAACCCGGGCGCGGCGCGTCACGGACGGCATGTTTCTAGCCGCCGCACACGCTCTGGCAGCACAATCTCCTGCCACCACGGATCCCTCCGCACCCTTGCTGCCCGCGTTGACCGGGCTGCGCCAAGCGGCGGTCGAAATTGCCTTTGCCGCTGCCGAACAGGCCCAGCGCGAAGGACTCGCTCCCAAGACGACAGCGGAAGTACTGCACAACGCGATCATCTCCGCTCAGTGGGCTCCGCACTACCCCTCGTATCTCTGAGGGACGCGTTCCTCTTCGAGAAAAGTTGTCCATTCCCCAGCCGCTCGTGCCGCATCCGATGTAAAGTTTTGAGGCCGTTCCACCCCCCGGAGGACCACCGGTATGAAGTACCAAGCCATCGTCATTGGTTCCGGCCAGGCCGGCAACCCGCTTGCCTATCGGCTGGCGGATTTTGGCTGGTCTGTGGCGCTCATTGAGGAAAAAAATCTTGGTGGCACGTGCATCAACGTCGGCTGCACCCCTACCAAGACCATGGTCCATCGCGCGCAAGTTGCGCACTACGCGCGAAACGCCGCGCGCTGGGGTGTCAACACATCGAACGTCAGCGTCGATCTCGCAAAAATCGTTGCCCAAAAGGAGGAAGTGGTTCTCAGTTTTCGCGGCGGCCAGCAGAAGCAAGTCGACAAACGCGCCAACCTTCGTCTCCATCGCGGCCACGCCCGTTTTGTTGGCCCCTATCAACTCAAGGTAGGCGATGACCTGCTCGAAAGCGAAAAGATTTTCATCAACACCGGTGGCCGCCCGAACATTCCCGCGATCCCCGGCCTGGATACCGTCTCGTATCTCACCAATGAGTCCGTCATGCAGCTCACGGTTCTCCCCGAACATCTCCTCATTCTCGGCGCCGGCTATATCGGCCTGGAATTTGGACAAATGTTTCGCCGCTACGGCAGCCGCGTTACCGTTCTGCATACCGGCAAACAAATTGTTCCTCGCGAAGATCCCGAGATTGCCGCCGAGTTGCAGAAAGCGCTCGAATCCGAGGGCGTGCGGTTCCTGCTCAACACCGTCACCACGCGCGTGGAAAACAAAAGCGGCTCCGTCATTCTCTTTTGCGAAGGACCCGCAGGCTCAGCGCGCCTTACCGGCTCGCATCTACTGGTCGCCACCGGGCGCGGTCCAAATACAGATGATCTCGGTCTCGATAAAGCCGGCGTCGAAACCGACAAAAGGGGTTTTATCGATGTGAACGGCCGGCTCGAGACCAACGTTCCGGGTGTCTGGGCCCTCGGCGATTGCAAAGGTGGCCCGGCATTCACGCACATCTCCTATAACGATTTCCAGATTGTTTACGGCAATTTGGTGGAAGGGAAGAATCTCACCATCGAACATCGCCCCGTGCCGTACTGCGTGTTCACCGATCCGCAGCTCGGCGGCGTCGGCATGACCGAGAAAGAAGCTCGCGCTATGAGCTACAGGCTCAAAATTGGAAAATGCCCGATGACCTATGTGGCGCGCGCCATTGAGCGCGGCGAAACCGCAGGGCTGATGAAGCTCGTCGTTGACGCCTCCAACGACCGCATTCTGGGAGCCTCCATCCTGGCATCCGAAGGCGGCGAGCTGGTCCAAATCCTCGGCACTCTCATGCTGGCGAATCAACCGTATACACTCTTAAAGGGCGCCGTCTACATCCATCCCACCCTCGCCGAGGGTTTTTTCTCTCTCATGGAAGACGTCAAGCCAGCCGACTGACGAGCCGCTCGTGCCAGATCTCTCCATTCTGAATTCGCCGGTGTGACCGGCATCACTGCCCCCGTGACCTGGCGCACTGCCTCCGCGTGACGTCTGGTGTCAAATGGGAGCATTGTCCCGCTGGCCAGGAAGAACAAGGCTGATTGCGCCTTCAGGAATTCCAGGAGAAACTTTGTTACTCACAACGACCAATAAGGCCATAATAAAGGAGCACACCGAGTTTGTTTAGAGCTTCCCCTTGGCCCAAAAGCCTAGCCTTTGTGCGGCATCCAATTCCCCAACATCTGTGCTGCAGGTATCAGGAAGCGCTTGCCTTTTTCTTCGATTCATTGAGTTGATTAACACCAGGCGTGCCGAGCGGCTCCGTCAGCAAAGATGCGCGATCCCGAAACAAGCGCTCGAGTTCGGCAACAAGGTCCGGGCAACTGCTCTTGGAGGTTACCTTGTGGATGCCCATGAGTTGCGCAGCACGCTCGACTTCGGGCGAGACGTACATCGTGTGGACGATTATGGGCACGGTGGGTGCAGCTTTGCGAATATGGCGGGCGGCTTCGAGACCGTCCATGCGCGGCATGGCCAGGTCGAGAATGATGGCATCGGGACTCAGCGCGGCAGCTTGGGCGACCGCCTCGTCACCATCTTCGGCGTCGCCGCAAACTTCCCAGCCCTCATGACTTTCAAGGAGGCTGCGCAGGCCCTGACGCTCGAGTTCGTGGTCGTCCGCAATTAGGATTCGTATGGCCATTCACAGGCGTGTGCCCATCCCCTAAGGCTCAGTGGGACGAACGCAGCAAACTTTCGTGCGTGGTGTTGGAAGTATCCTTGAATTCCGTAATTCGCAATCGGGTAAAGTCCCTACAGTGGGGGAGGTCTTCTATGTAGTCGACTTCGTTTTCTTTTCGTTTTTGCTTCGCTCCTGGAGTCCAATAGGCCGCTCTTTTTCTGCCGCTCCTTGTCCCGGATCACGCATTAGAAAAGAACATAAAACGAATCAGAACAGAAGATGGTTGATCGGTACACGGCAGGGTCACCACGCAATACGCAAACAAGTTAAAAACTCGTCACCGGACGGCGGTGCAATTGAATAACTCGAACATGAACGGCAAGCATGGCATTGAACGCTGGGATGACACCACCCTTCTGGCTCGCCGCCCCCATCCTCTGACTGGAGGAGGAGACCTTGATCAAGGGGATAGCTGCACGCTGGAATCACCAGCTTCTTGGCAACCTGCTTGACCTGCACAAACTGGGCAACAAACCCCTGTCAAATTTAATCTCTGAAAGGAGCGCGCACGTAGTTTGCTGGGGGTTATTTCGGTTTTTCTGGGGCGGGATTGCGAGTGTATCTCGGAAAGAAAAGCTAACGGGGCCGAGAATGAGCAACAAGCGCGAGGAAATACGACTCAGCGGAGATTTTGGGACAAGGCCGTTGATCGATGCCACGGTTCTTTAGACCCGCAAAGTAAATTAGAAAACGGTGACCTCTAAGTGAATGGTGGGCCCTAGGTGACGATCTTAGAACTTTTGAACCCCAGAGCGGCCAGCCGTGTCTTACGTCTGGAATCATGGCCGGGACGGGCGGGGACGGCCGCGTGTGCAAGTCGCTGACGCCCGGGGCGCCAGGTCGGACTACTAAACCAGCGATCGGTGGGCAGCGGGTCTGAACCCTTGTGGACTGTGGCTCGGAGGGCGGGTTGCCATTGGAGCGTTGCAGCTTGACGTCATGCGATTTTGGTATTACATTTGTAAGGAAGTAATGGGTGCTACCATGGAATCTGCGATCACCGTGAAAGGACAAGCGACCATCCCCAGGGCCGTCC
>Ga0209376_1002989_pt1 | contig 15630 bp, 13 predicted proteins | sample GraSoiAngelo_134_FD_185891 | JGI IMG/M metagenome (GOLD analysis project Ga0209376, IMG submission 185891) | Grasslands soil microbial communities from the Angelo Coastal Reserve, California, USA - 14_0929_05_30cm (SPAdes) (version 2) | ecosystem: Environmental > Terrestrial > Soil > Grasslands ... | reverse complement strand
GACCAGCACGACCGCGATCAAGATCGTTGGCAGCGACAGGCCGATGTCGGTGAAGCGCATCAGCAGCGAATCGGTGAAGCCGCCGCGGTAGCCGGAGATCAGCCCCAGCGCCGTCCCGAACGTGCCCGAGAGGCCGATGGCGAGCAGCGAGACCACGAGCGAGATCCGGCTGCCGTAGATGACCCGACTCAGCACGTCGCGCCCGAAGCGATCGGTCCCCAGCGGGTGCCGGCCCTCGCCGCGCTCCATCCAGACCGGCGGGATCAGCTTCTGGGTGATGTCGCCCTCGGTCGGGCTCTGCGGCGCCAGGTACGGCGCGAACACCGCGGTGAGCACGAGCGCGGCCAGGATCGCGCCGGGGAACCAGGGGAGCTCGCGGCTAGGCGCGGGCATGGCGGATCCTCGGATTGAGATAGCTGTACAGGACGTCCACGAAGAGGTTGCCGACGAGGTAGAGCGCGCTCAGCACGAGCACGCCGGCCTGCACGATCGGATAGTCGCGCGTGGTGATCGACTCGAGGATCAGCCGCCCGAGCCCCGGCCACGCGAACACGGTCTCGGTGACCACCGCGCCGCCCAGGAACTGCACGAACAGCATGACCGCGAAGGTGACGACGGGCAGCAGGGCGTTCTTCAGGCCGTGCTTCCACAGCACGATCTGCTCGTGCAGTCCCTTGAGCCGCGCGAACTTGATGTAGTCGGAGCCGAGCACCTCCAGCATCGCGGAACGGGTCAGGCGCAGGATCGCCGCCGACGTGAAGTAGCCGAGCGTGAAGGCGGGCAGGACGATGTTCTCGACCCCGCCCCGGCCGCCGGCCGGGAACAAGCCGAGCACGACGGCGAAGATCAAGATCAGCATCAGCCCGAGCCAGAACGCGGGCATGGACTGGCCGAGCACGGCGAACACGCGCGCCGCGCTGTCCAGCATGCTGCCGCGGTGCACGGCCGAGTACATGCCGAGCGGCACGCCGATGAGGACGCTCAAGAACATCGCGACGAACCCGAGCTCGACCGTCGCCGGCAGGCGCTCCCAGATGTGCTCGGTGACCGGGCGCCGGGTCAGCACGGAGTTGCCGAAGTCACCCACGAAGATGTTCATGACGTAGATGCCGTACTGCACGGGCAGGGGCTTGTCGAGGCCCAGGTGATGCATGAGGATCTGCTGGTCCCGCTCGCTGGCGTTCACGTCCAGCAGCAGGTGGACGGGATTGCCGGAGAGCCGCGTCAGGAAGAACACGATGCTGATCACCACCAGCATGCTCAGCAGCGTCTGCAGGGCGCGGCCGATGAGATAGCGCCACATGCTACCGGGCGCGCCCGACGTATTCCCAGTTGCGCACGCACTACTTCTTGTGCCCGACGTATTCCCAGTTGTGGAAGCCCATGTGCCCCGCGATCAGCGGCCACTCGCCGACCTTCGGTCCCACGCCTGCGATCGCGTGGGCGGCGCCGATCGCGACGCCGGGGACGTACTCATGGAGCCACGGGCCCATCTCATCGCGCATGATGCGCACGCGCTCCTGGAAGCTCGGCTGGACCGCGAGGCGATCGATGAACTCGTCGAGCTTCGGGTGCTCCATGAACAGGCACAGCGCGGCCTTCGTGTAGCCGGCGCGATAGACGACCTCCCACGGCTCCGGGGCCACCAGCGGGGACGCGTACGCGACGCTCACGCCGGAGTACGCGCGCGCCCTGAAGTCGGACGCGAAGACGGCACGGTCGATCGGGCGGCGCTTCACCTTGACGCCGATCTTCTCCCAGTAGGTCGCGACCGCTTCGCCGACGTCGGGCAAGAACCCGCGGCCCGGCCACGCCGTGAGGTTCATGGTGGTCTCGAAGCCGTTCGGATAGCCCGCCTCCGCGAGCAACGCCTTGGCCTTCGCCGGATCGTACGGGTACGGCTTCTTCAGCGCGTCGGACGCCCACGGGTCGCTCGGATAGGAGAGCCAGCTTCCCATCACCGTGCCCAGGCCCCCGAGCACCCGCTGCATGACAGCGTTCTTGTCGACCGCCAGGTTGAGCGCGAGCCGCACCTTGCGGGCCCGCTCGGCGTCGGGCTGGGCCCACGGCACCTTGGGGTCGTACGTCGCCTTCGTGGGCCACTGGCCGCCCAGGATGACGTAGAGCCAGGAGACGTTGGGCATCACGAGCGTCCGCACGCCCACCTTCTTCAGCTCGTCGGAGTACTCGCCGCCGATCTCGATCACGTCGACGCTGCCGGCCCGTAACATCGCCATCCGCGTCGACGGCTCCGGCACCTTGAGGAACACCAGCCGCTTGAAGTTCGGGGTCGCCCGCCAGTGGTTCTCGACGGCCTCGTAGACGATCTTGTCGCCGCGGATGTGCTCCACGAACTTCCACGGACCCGTCGCAATCGGCTGCCGCTCGGCGCCGTCTTCCTTGGTGCTCTCGACGTGGCGCTTGGACTGGATGAACGCGACCGACGCGAACAATCCCTGGTTGACTTTGTTGCCGAACGCGACGAACGGCTTCTCGAAGCGCACGGTGATCGTGTACGGGTCCTCGATCTCCATGCTCTTGATCAGCCGGAACTCCGGCGCCAGCGAGTTCGCGGAGCCTTCCTTGGCGAGCGTGGCGAACGTGAACCGGACGTCTTCCGCGGTGAACTCGCCCTTGCCGCCGTGGAACTGCACGCCCTTGCGAAGATAGAACGTCCAGGCGCGGCCGCCGTCGGCCACCTTCCAGCGCTCGGCCAGCATCGGGGAAAGCTCGCCGGTCTTGGGGTCACGGGAGAGGAGGTTCTCGTACATGGGCTTGAGCACCACGTCCTCGGCCCCGACGTAAAGGTGCGGAAGCCAGCGCTCGTTGCCGAAGGTCGCCACCGCGACCGTGAGGGTGCCCGTCGGTGCCTCGGCCCGGCCGGGAGCCTTGGGCTGACCCAGTGCCTGGCCGGCACCCCCGAGGGACAGGATCACGATCATCGACACAATCCAGGACCGCGGTCTCATAGCCTTCCTCCTAGCCCGAGGCAGGACGGTATCGTCGGGTCAGGGACGTGCTACGGGAAGAAAGGTCCCGCTATCGTACCTCACTCCAGGCCGTATTCGGCCCAGTGCGCGTCCACCCGGTCCAGATCCTCTTTCGGCGGAACCGAGCGGGCCGGGAACTTGTGCTTGCGCGTGGCGTCGACACCCACCTTGGACGAAAGCACGGTCTTGCGCTCGAGCTGGTTCACGTCCTCCTCGGCGACCGACGGGTCGAGCGCGACCCCGGCCGTGCCCCGGTTGACGTAGAGGTCGTGCTCGGGCTGCACGTGCCAGGACATAGCCCACAGCACCTGGAAGTAGTCGCGCACGTCGATGTCCTCGTCGACGACCACCACCCACTTGGAGAACGACGGGTCGTACGCCCACGCCGCCCACATCGCCCGCTGGGGCAGGGCCGGATGATCGCGCCGGAGCGAGATCGCCAGGAACGCGGCGCCACCGCCGGCCTCGAGCAAGTGCACGTCGCGCACCGGGAGCCTCAGATCGCGCCGCATGTACTGGAGCAGCGCCACGTCGCGTCCGGTGCCGCGGATGCAGCTCGACTCGCTCGGCGGCATCTGGCTGAAGAACGCCTGGTAGATGGGGTCCCTGCGGTGCGTGATCGCGGTCACCTCGATCACGAAGCTCGGACCCGAGGAGCCCATGTAGCCCGTGTACTCGCCGAACGGCCCCTCGTGCTCGCGCACGCCGGCGGGCACGAACCCCTCGATCACGATCTCGGCGTGCGCCGGCACCTCGAGATCGTGCGTCTCGCACTTCACGACTTCCAGCGGGGCGCCGCGGAGCGCGCCGGCGACACCGAGCTCGTCACCGCGGATCCGGGCCACCGACGTCAGCGGCACAGGCGGATCGCAGCCGATCACGACGGCGCACGGCGTGGGCTTGCCGTTCTTCTCGTTCTTCATGAGGTGCGCGTACATGTCGCGCCACGTGGTGCTGAGGAACAGGCCGAACTTCCGCGGACCCTTCAGCATGAGCCGGTACGTGCCCATGTTGCGCTCGCCGGTCTCCGGGTCCTGGGAGATCACGCACGGCCCGGTGACGTAGGGCGCCGGGTCCTGATCGCGCGTCCAGCGGCAGAGCGGCAGCGTCGTCGCGTCGATCCGATCGCCGGTCAGGATCACGTCCTTCACAGGGCCCGTGGCAACGCGCACGGGCGGGATCGGCCGGCTCTGCGCCTGCGCCCACTTGTCGGCGATCTGGTCCACGGTGGTCTCGAGCGCCAGCGCGTACACCTCGGGCGAGGCGCCGAGGATGCCCGCGACCACTGGGATGCTGAAGCCCTTGACGCGCTCGAACATCACCGCCGGCCGGCGCGCCGGCGGCAGCCGCTGGAAGACGCGGCGGATGACCGCGGCGACCTCCCAATCGCCGTCGACCTCTTTCTTCACGTGGTGGAGCTTGCCTCGCGTCTCGAGCGCGGCCAGGTACTCGCGGAGATCTTTGTAGGCCATGTCAGGTCGCCTCCCTGTCTTCGCGCGCCTCGGCCGGCGGGACCCCAGCCCCGCGACGGCCTGCGGCGCGCACTGCCACTCGATAGGGATGGTGCTCCATCCAGTGCCGGGCGATGTCGACGCGCCGGCAGACCCACACCCGGTCGTGCCGCGCGACGTGATCGAGGAAGTGCGCGAGCGCGGCGGCGCGCCCGGGCCGTCCCATGAGCCGCATGTGTAGGCCGATCGACATCATCTTCGGATGATCGACACCTTCGGCGTAGAGGTGGTCGAAGGCGTCTCGGACGTAGGCGAGCCACTCGTCGCCCGTGGCGAACCCGCCGGGCAGCGCGAACTTCATGTCGTTGTTGTCCAGGGTATATGGAACGACGAGATGCGGCTTGCCCGAGACCTGGGTCCAGTACGGCAGGTCGTCGTCGTAGGCGTCGGCGTCGTAGAGGAACCCGCCTTCCTCGACGACCAGGCGGCGCGTGTTGGGACTGAGGCGTCCCGTGTACCAGCCGAGCGGGCGGCTGCCGGTCAGGCGCGTGAGGCTCTCCACGGCGCGACGCATGTGCGCGCGCTCGACCTTCTCGCTCACGAACTGATAGTCGATCCAGCGCCAGCCGTGGCTCACGACTTCGTGCCCGGCCTCGACGATGGCGGCGGCAGCGTCCGGGTGTCGCTCGAGCGCCATGGCCACGGCGAACACGCTGATCTTGACGCCGTGCTGGGCGAAGATGCGCATGAGGCGCCAGAACCCCGCGCGGGTCCCGTACTCGTACATCGACTCGACCTGAAGGTTGCGCACGCGCTTCAAGACCGGCATGCCCACGACTTCCTGCAGGAACGCCTCGGCCTCGCCGTCGCCGTGCAGGATCGATCGCTCGCCGCCTTCTTCGTAGTTCATGACGATCTGGAGCGCGAGCCGGGCTCCGCCCGGCCACTTCGGATCCGGCGGCGTCTTGCCGTAGCCGACGAGATCGCGCGGGTAAGCAACTCGGAGGGGGGCTTTGCCCCCCATCCTCTTCGGAGGGGGCCTCGATGGCCCCCTCCGAGGCCTCCCCCCCGGATCAGTTGCGCGGGCGAAGCCCGCGCTCGAACGCGTCGGTGTCTTGCGCGTGGGGGTCATATGCGACCAATGCCGGTTGCGCCGAGGTTATCGTCGACGTCCAGAACGCCGGTGACGCCGGCGGCGGTGTAGTGGGCCAACGCGGCGTGGACGCCTGCGCCGGCGGCGGTGCGAACGCCTTCGTGGCGCAGCACATGCTCGAGGGCGCCGAGGCAGAGCAGGATGTTCTGTCGCTGCGCCGAGTATCCCATGGTGCCGATGCGCCAGATCTTCCCCTGGAGCGGCCCGAACGCGGCGCCGATCTCGATGTCGAAGTCCTCGATGAGTCGGCGCCGAACGCGAAGCTCGTCGACGCCTTCCGGCACGACCACGGGGGTGATGAACGGCAGCCGCCGCTCCGGCGGCTCCTTGCCGAAGAGCGAAAGGCCGAGCGCGTCGATGCCGGCGCGCAGCGCGTCGCCGTGCAGACGATGGCGGGCGAAGCGGGCCGCGAGCCCTTCTTCGCGCACCGCGCAGAGCGCCTCGCGCAAGCCGTACACCATCGAGGTCGGGGCCGTGTGATGGTTGAAGCGAGCCGGGCTCCAGTAGTCCGCGAGCTGGCCGAGGTCGAGATAGTTGCTGCGGATCTTGGTCCGTCGTTCTCTGATGACGCTCTCGGCCCGCGCGCTGAACGTCACCGGCGCCAGCCCCGACGGGCAGCTCAGGCACTTCTGGGTGCCGGCGGTCGCAACGTCGACGGCCCACCGGTCGACCGGGACCTCGCACCCGCCGAGCGTGACGACGCAGTCGGCGACGACCAGCGCGCCGTGCTGGTGGGCCAGGCGCACGATCTCCTCGAGTGGCTGGAGCACGCCGGTCGACGTCTCCCCGTGGACGAGCGCAACGACCTTGGTGCGCCCTCCCTCGAGCGCCGCGGCGATCGCGTCTGGCTCGATGATCCGCCCCCACTCGCCGCGCACTGGGACGACCTCGGCGCCGCACCGCTCGGCGATCTCGATCGTCAGGAGCCCGAAGCGGCCGCACTCGGCCACGACGACCCGATCGCCGGGCTCGACCAGCGAGACGATCGCGGCCTCCAGGCCGGCGCGCCCCGTGCCCGGCACCGGGAACGCGCGCTCGTTCGCAGTCTGGAACGCGAAGCGCGAGAGCTCGACGACCTCGCCCATGATCGCCGTGAACTCCGGGTCGAACTGGCCGAGGAGCGGCGTCGACATCGCGCGCAGCACGCGCGGATCGGCCATCGTGGGTCCGGGGCCGAGGAGGATCCTCATGCCGCGGGATTATATAATTGACTCCCTCGGCGGCCCACGTGCGAACCCAATTCACCGGTCAGCCCCTGACGCGCTTCGAGGACCCGCGCCTCTTGCGCGGGCAGGCGGCGTTCCTCGACGACCTGCGCCTTCCGGGTGTTCGTCACGTGGCGCTCGCGCGCAGCATGTACCCACACGCGCGCTTCCGGGTCGACACGCCAGCGGCGGCGGATCTCGAGGGCGTCGTGGGCGTCTTCACGGCGGCCGACTTCCCGCCGGCCAGGGGCTTTCGCCACATTCCCGCGATCATCGCGCACCCCTCGCTGCGCGCGTGCGGCCAGCCCCCGCTGGCGGTCGGCAAGGTGCGCTTCGTCGGCGAGCCGATCGCCGCCGTCGTCGCCACCAGCCGCTACGTGGCCGAGGACGGCGCGGCCGCGCTGGCCATCGAGTACGAGCCGTACGATCCGGTGCCCGACGCTCAGGCGGCCGTCGCCGCCGGCGCCACGCTGCTCCACGACCAGGTTGCGGGCAACGTCGCGGCGGACTTCACCGTGCGGGTCGGCGACGCCGATGCGGTCTTCAGAACCGCCGAGGTGGTGACGCGAGAGCGGTACTACGTTCAGCGGTACACCGGGATGCCGTTGGAGACTCGCGGCGTGGCTGCCGACTACGATCTCGGTACCGGGCGGCTCACGGTGTGGACCTCCACGCAGTGGCCGCATACTGTCCGCGACGTCCTGCGAGACGTGCTCGGGCTCGCCGAGCACCGGATCCGCGTGATCGCTCCCGACGTGGGCGGCGGCTTCGGCGTGAAGCAGGAGATCTACGCCGAGGAGGTCCTGGTCCCCCTGCTGGCGATGCGCCTGGGCTCGCCCGTGAAGTGGATCGAGACCCGGCGCGAGCACGTGACCACGGCGGCTCACGCGCGCGAGCAATGGCACGACATCGAGCTGGCCGCCCGTCGCGACGGGACGATCCTCGCGATGCGCGCCGAGTTGCTCGCCGACATGGGCGCCTATACGCGAAGCCTCGGCGTGCTGTGCCCCTCGATCACCGCGGCGAGCCTGCCGGGCCCGTACCGGATCAAGCACTACACCTGCCGCGTGCGCGCGGCGCTGACGTGCAAGGCGCCCGCGGCTGCGTATCGCGGGGCCGGCCAGCCCGAGGCGGTCTTCGCCACCGAGCGCGCGGTCGACCATCTGGCGCGTGAGCTCGGCATGGACCCGGCCGAGCTCCGCCGCCTGAACTTCATCGGCCGCGACGAGTTCCCGTGGGAGGTCGGGACCGAGTCGGCCCAGGTCCCCATCGTCTACGACAGCGGCGATTACGTGGGCGCCCTCGATCGCGCGCTGACGCTCTCCCGCTATCGAGAGCGGCGCGCCGAGCAGGCCGCGGAGCGCGCCAAGGGCGAGCGCGGCCGCCTGCTCGGCATCGGCGTCGCCGCCTACGTGCTGCTGACGGGCCTCGGGCCGCACGAGGGCGCCGTGCTTCGGGTCGACGCGACGGGACAGGTGCTGCTCGTCACCGGCGCGTCTCCGCACGGGCAGGGGACCGCCACCGCCCTCGCCCAGATCGTCGCGGACGAGCTCGGGCTCACACCGGGTGACGTGGTGGTGCGGCACGGCGACACCGCGATGATCCCCTTTGGCGTCGGCACCTACGCGAGCCGCAACGCCGTGGTGGCCGGCAGCGCCGCGCTGGTCGCGGCCCAGATGGTCGCCGCCAAGGCGCGACGGCTGGCCGCCCATCGCCTCGAGGTCGGCGAACGCGACCTCGAGCTCGCCGACGGCGTCGTTCGCGTCGTCGGCGCTCCGCACCGTCACCTCTCGCTCGCCGAGCTGGCGGCCGCGTGCGCTCCCGGCTCGCCGCTGCCGGACGGGATGACCCCGGGGCTCGAGGCCACGCACTACTTCCTGGCGCCTCGACCGACCTTCGCGAGCGGACTCCACGTCGCGGTCGTGGAGATCGACCGCGACACCGGCGTCGTCTCGATCGCGGACTACGCCGTGGTGAGCGACGCGGGCCGGCTGATCAACCCGCTCATCGTCGAGGGACAGATCCACGGCGGCTTCGCTCAGGGGCTCGGCGGCGCACTCTACGAGGAGCTCGCGTACGACGTGAGCGGCCAGCCGCGGACCCAGACGCTGCTGGAGTACACGATGCCGTCGGCCGAGCAGGTCCCGCCGCTCAAGATCGCCAACGTCGTCACGCCGAGCCCGCTCAATCCGCTCGGCGTGAAGGGCGTCGGCGAGGGCGGCGCGCTGGCCCCTCCGGCGGCGATCGCCGCCGCCGTCGAGGACGCGCTGAGCCGCTTCGGTGCCCGGATCACGAGCACGCCGATCAGGTCCGAGAGCCTGCTGCGGCTCATGCTCCGGTCTTGACGTAGGGTGGGGGCCTGATGATCGACGCCTGGATCCTCGACTGGCTCAATGTCGGCTTCCGCTGGGTCCACCTGATCGCCGGCATCGGCTGGATCGGCACGTCGCTCTACTTCATGTGGCTCGACGCCGCGCTGATCCGGAACGACCCGTCGCGGCCCGACGTGGAGGGCCACACCTGGCTGCTCCACAGCGGCGGCTTCTACCTCGTCGAGCGGCGCAAGCTCCCGCCGGGCCAGCTGCCGGCGCCGATCCACTGGTTCAAGTGGGAAGCCGCGATGACCTGGCTCACCGGCTTCGCGCTGCTGGTCATCGTCTACTACCTCACGCGCGGCGTGTACCTCGTGGATCCCGCCATCTCCGCGATCGGTCCCGGCCAGGCGGTCGCGCTGGGGATCGGCCTCCTCGTCGTCGCGTGGGCGGTGTATGACCTCGTGTGGAGCTCGCCGCTCGCCCGCGACGGGGGCCGCGCCGCCACCGTGCTCTCGTGGGCGCTGCTGCTGGCCGTCGTGTACGGGCTCACGCGCGTGCTGAGCGGCCGCGCCGCGTACATCCACACCGGCGCCATGCTCGGGACGATCATGGTGGCGAACGTGTGGATGCGCATCGTGCCGGCCCAGCGCGACCAGATCGCCGCCGCCTCGGCGGGCCGCACGCCGGACGCCACGCTGGCCACGCGCGCCAAGCAGCGGTCGACCCACAACAGCTACGTGACGTTCCCCGTGATCTTCATGATGCTGAGCCACCACTATCCGCTGACGTACGGCCATCGGCTGAACTGGCTGGTCCTCTGGCTGCTCATCGTCGTGGGCGCGGGCGTCCGTCACGTCATGATCGCGCGCGAGCACGGCCGGCGCGCCGACTGGTGGCTCGTGCCCGTCGCCGCGGCCGTCGCCGCGGTCGTCTACCTGACGTCGCCGGCGTGGCTCGGCGCCGCGACCAGGCGCGGGGAGCGCGTCGCGTTCGACGCGGCCAACACGGTCATCGCTCATCGCTGCGTGTCCTGCCACTCCGAGCGGCCGAGCGACGATATCTTTCGCATCGCGCCCAACGGGGTGACGTTCGACACGCCGGAGAGCATCCGCGCCCGCGCCGAAACGATCCGTATGCGCGTGGCAATTCTGAAAAATATGCCGCTCGCCAACAAGACCGGCATGACGGACGCCGAGCGCGATCTGCTGGCCCGCTGGGTCGATCAGGGGGCCGCGATCGACGTCCGCACGCGGGGCCGCTGAGCGTGGCGGCGGTGACGCTCACGCTCGAGGCGCTGAACCGGGTGCGCGCCGCGGAGTTCGAGCGGGCGCTGGGGGAAGTCTTCGAGCGTTCGCCCTGGGTCGCGGGCCGCGTGGCGCCGGCGCGCCCGTTCGCCACCGTCGAGGATCTGCACGCGGCGATGGTGGCGGCCGTGCGTCGCGCCTCGCGCGACGAGCGGCTCGCGCTGCTTCGCGCCCACCCGGACCTGGCCGGGCGGGCCGCGCGAGCCGGGGCGCTGAGCCCGGCCTCCGTCGCCGAGCAATCGAGCGCCGGGCTGGATCGGCTCGACGACGCCGAGTTCGCGCGGTTCGGCCGGCTGAACGCGGCGTATCGCGAGAAGTTCGGGTTTCCGTTCATCATCGCGGTGCGCCGACACGACAAGCACGCGATCCTGGCCGCGTTCGAGACGCGACTGCTCAACACGTCCGAGCAGGAAATCGCAACCGCGCTCGCCCAGGTCTTCGAGATCGCGCGTCTCCGTCTCGATTGGCTCGTGAGTGCCCGATGAGCCCCGGCCTCACGACCCACGTCCTCGACACGTCTCGCGGCCGGCCGGCGGCCGGCCTCCGGATCGATCTCTCCCGCGTCGAGGCCGACGGGCGCACGCGCCTGGTCAAGAGCGTCACGACCAACGCTGACGGCCGGTGCGATGCCCCACTCCTCGGTCCCGCCGACATGGAGCTCGGGCGCTACGAGCTCCTCTTCCACGTCGGCCCCTACTTCCGCGCCTCCGGCGCGACCTCGGTGGACCCGCCATTCCTCGACCAGATCCCCATCCGCTTTGCAATCGCCGACGCCGCGGCGCACTATCATGTGCCGTTGCTCGTTTCCCCCTACGGCTACACGACCTACCGAGGCAGCTGACGGCGAGGCGCAGACGGGCGACGCTCGGCGTGCCGACGGAACGCGCGGGCCGAGCGCGGTGCTCGTCGTCCACGGCGTCGGCCGATCCTCCCGGCGCCGCTCGATCACCCCCGCGCGAGTCGTCCAGCTCGCCGGCGAGCGGTTGAACCGGGTCGAGCTCCGGTTCAACGCGGCCATGGAGCTCTGGCTCACGGAAGCCGAGGCAGAGCTGTCGGCGGTCGGCGAGCTCCCCGGTCTTGCGGCGCGCCGCGCCGCCGAGTACGCTGGCTGCGCTCGCGGCGCCGACCGGCGCCCCGGGGAGGAAAACAGAGATGAAGCCGACGATCGTTCCCGAGACGCCGCTGCCTTCGACCTCCCGCGACGAGCTGTGGTCGAGCGACGCCATCGCCCGCATGCTCCAGGCGCTCGACGTGCCCTGGGTGGCCCTGGTGCCCGGGGCGAGCTTCCGCGGGCTCCACGATAGCCTGGTCAACCACATCGGCAACCAGCATCCGCAGATGCTGCTGTGCCTGCACGAGCAGCACGCGATCGCGATGGCGCACGGCTACGCAAAGGCCAGCGGCCGGATGATGGGCGCCATCCTGCACTCGAACGTCGGTTTGCTGAACGGCAGCATGGCGATCTTCAACGCGTGGTGCGACAGGGTCCCGATGCTGATCCTCGGCGCCACGGGGCCGTGGGACGCGGCCAAGCGCCGGCCCTGGATCGACTGGATCCACACCGCGTCCGATCAGGGCGCGCTGATCCGCGGCTTCACCAAGTGGGACAACCAGCCGGCGTCGGTGCCGGCGGCCTACGACGCCCTCCTGCGCGCGGCGCAGATGGCCACGACGGCTCCGTGCGGCCCCACCTACGTGAACCTCGACGCGGGATTACAAGAAGCCAAGCTCGGCGGCCTGCCGCCGCTTCCCGACGCGTCGCGCTTCCAGGCGCCCGAGCCGCCGCGGCCCACGCCCGAGCTGGTGGCGCGCGCGGCCGCGCTGCTCTCCGGCGCCGCGGCGCCGGTGATCATGGTCGGTCGCGGCCGGCGCACGATCGAGAGCTGGCGGGCCCGCGTCGCGCTCGCCGAGAAGCTCGGCGCGCGGGTGGTCACCGACCTCAAGCCGGGGGCCAGCTTTCCGACCCGCCATCCCTTGCACGTCGGGCCGCCCGGCACCTATCTCTCCGAGGCCGCCGTCCGCGTCGTGCGCGAGGCCGACGTGGTCCTCGCCCTCGACTGGATCGATCTGGCCGGAACGCTCAAGCAGGTGTACGCGGATCAGCCCGTCGGCGCCAAGATCGTCTCGGCGTCGGTCGATGTCCATCTGCATCGGGGCTTCGGCATGGAGTACTTCGGGCTGCCTCCGGTGGACGTCCAGCTCCTCGCCGAGCCCGACGTCGCCGTGCCCCTGCTGCTCGAGGCCTGCCGCGCCCGCGCGCACACGCCGCCGCCGCGCGCGCCGGAGCCGGCGCGGCGCCCGCACGAGGTCCTGAGCCTCCGGGCCGTCGCCGACGCGCTCAACGAAGCCACGGAGGGCATCGACGTGTGCCTGACGCGCCTGCCGCTCGGCTGGCCGGGCGAGGGCCGCCACTTCGATCACCCGCTCGACTATCTCGGCGGCGACGGCGGCGCGGGTGTGGGGGCGGGGCCCGGCCTCACGGTCGGCGCCGCGCTGGCCCTCAAGGGCACCGGCCGCGTGACGATCGGCATGCTCGGCGACGGCGACTACCTGATGAGCGTAACCGCGCTGTGGACCGCGGCCCACTACAAGATCCCCGCGCTGTTCCTGATCTGTAACAACCGGTCGTTCTACAACGACGAAGCCCACCAGGAGCGCGTCGCGCGGCTGCGCGGGCGACCGGTCGAGAACAAGTGGATCGGCCAGCGGATCAACGAGCCGGACATCGACCTGGCCATGCTCGCGGTCGCGCAGGGCGCCAAGGGCATCGGCCCGGTGACGGATCCCGACAAGCTGCGGAGCGCGATCGCGCAGGGCGTGCGCGCGGTGCAGGACGGCGACGTCGTCGTCATCGACGCGCGTGTACGGCCCGGCTACGACGCCGACATCAGCGGCGAGCGCGCCGCGATGCAGGAGCGCATGGCGCGGCGCTGACGCACCATCGGCTTCCGCCGCTCACGAATCGACAAGGGGAGAACTGCCATGGCACAGAACGGCGCGATGAAGAATATGCGGCTCCTGAGCCACAACGACCTCGGGGGCTTCGGCAACGTCGGCGAGGGCATGGCGATCCAGCTCGCCCGCGACGGCCGGCGCATCCTGTGGCTCGGCCACGAGTCGGCCCCCAAGAACTTCACCGCCGTGGACGTGACGGATCCCCGCAAGCCCTCGGTCATCCTCCAGACCGATCTGCCGCACGGCGACATGCGGTCGAACAACCTGGAGCTGCTGGGCGACCTGCTCATCGTCCCGTACCAGACGAGCCGGGTCGGCTTGAAGCCGGCGGGTGTCGAATTCTTCGACGTCTCCGACCCGAACCATCCGAAGTCGGTCGCGTTCTTCGACGCCTCCGGGCCCCACTCGCGGGGCGTGCACCACATGTGGTTCGTCGACGGGGCGTATCTGCACCTGGCGAGCGGTGCGGGCGACTTCAAGCCGCGCAATCCCAAGGACGATCAGTTCTATCGGATCATCGACGTGCGCCAGCCCACGCGCCCGGTCGAGGTCGGCCGCTGGTGGCTCCCGGGCACGCGCGACGGAGATTCCGAGCCGGCGCCGACGCGGCACACCAAGATCGACGCGGGCTTCCGCGCCCACAACACGAACGTCTACCCGCGGCGACCCGACCGCGCGTGGATCGGCTATCTCGACGCCGGCGCGATCGTCCTCGATATCTCGGACATGGCCCGACCCAAGCTGGTGAGCCGCTGGGACTATCACCCGCCGTATCCGGGCTTCACGCACACGGTCCTGCCGCTCTTCGACCCGCAGCTGATGATCGTCTCCGACGAGGCCACCGCGGTCGGTGGCGCTGACTGGCCTAAGCTCGTGTGGGTGGTCGACGTCAGGGACGAGACGAATCCGGTGCCGATCGCGACGTGCCCGATCCCGCCGGTCGGCGAATTCGCCGGACGCGGCGGCCGGTACGGCGCCCACAACCTGCACGAGAACCGGCCGGTACCGGGATCGTTCGTCTCCGAGACGCTCATCTTCGGCACGTTCTTCAACGGCGGCGTGCGCGTCTTCGACGTCTCCAACCCGTTCCGGCCGGAGGAAGTCGCGTACTGCGTCCCGGACGCGCCGGCCGGATCGAAGGCCGGCGCCATCCAGATCAACGACGTGTTCGTGGACGAGCGCCGGATCGTCTACGCGGTCGACCGCCTGATCGGCGGCCTGTATGTTCTGGAGCTCGACGTATAGGTGAGGGGAGCGTTCCGACGACTGGTCGTCGCGCCGGAACGCGTGTGGATCGAGCGTGGCTACTTCTTGCCGAGCTCGGCCACCGCGCGATCGCGGTAGCTGAAGTTGAACAGCCTGGCCGGCGGCAGCAGGTCCTTGTACTTGAGGAAGCCGTACTCGCCGCTGAGCCGCTGCATCGAGTCGAGCACCGCGGGATCCCTCTCGCGATTCGGGTCGGGCACATGCGCCCGCGCGGCGGATCACGTCGGCCTTGGCGCCGGTCCGCCGCGGCGAGCCGCATCGTGACCGTCCAAATCCGGGTCATGGAAGCCTCCTCGATCGCTGCACGATCAGCGTGGGGACTCGACGAGGCGCGTGATCTCGCCGGGCTCGGGAATACGGCCGGCCCCGCGCTTGGAGAATACGGTGCGACCGTCGACGATGACCGTCAGCTCGCCAAGGCCGCCCCAGCGAATCTTCGCCGGCACGCGAAGGGTCGTCTGGAGCTCGTCGCGGAGGCGGACCGCCTCGCGCCGCAAGTCCATTCAGATCGCGCAGCGTCTGATCTCGATGTTGATGGTTCGCGTTTTACACACAGATCCCCGTCGAAGGCAAGTGTGGTATAGGGAACCTTCGACAGCGACCCCGAGTGAAGGCGCGACATCCCACAATCCACTCACCCCGGAGGACACCCATGAAGATGGAACGGCTCCTGTCCCCCCTCATCGGCGCGGCGTTAGTCCTGGCCGCCACAACGGCAAGCGCACAGCAGCCGCCAGCCGCGGCACCGCCCCCACCGCCGCCGTACGGCATGGCGATCAGCCTCGAGCAGGCCAAGAAGGTCATGGCGGGCGCCGAGGCCGAGGCGAAGAAGAACAGCTGGAACGTCTGCATCGTCGTGCTCGACTCGGGCGGCAACATCGTGATGGTGCAGCGGATGGACGGCGCGCAGTTCGGGAGCATCGAGGTCGCGCGCGAGAAGGCTTACTCGGCCGTCGCGTTCCGCCGGCCTACCAAAGCCTTCGACGACGCG
>Ga0209376_1002984_pt1 | contig 15639 bp, 15 predicted proteins | sample GraSoiAngelo_134_FD_185891 | JGI IMG/M metagenome (GOLD analysis project Ga0209376, IMG submission 185891) | Grasslands soil microbial communities from the Angelo Coastal Reserve, California, USA - 14_0929_05_30cm (SPAdes) (version 2) | ecosystem: Environmental > Terrestrial > Soil > Grasslands ... | reverse complement strand
CGAAGAACTCGTCCTGCTCTCCTGGATCCTTCGTAAACACTCCTGCTGTTAGTCCAAACTCTGTCTTGTTCGCCTTCTCTAACGCCTCGTCCAGAGACGAGACCTCGTCAACAGCCACCAGCGGCACAAACAGCTCCTCCTTCAACAGACGGTGATCCGGAGGAAGACCATACACAACAGTAGGAGTAACATAGTAGCCCTTCGGAAGCGACATCTTCGGCGCCTCCCCACCAACCAGGATCTTTCCCTCCTTCTTCGCCTGTTCAACCGCCCGTTGATACTTCCTGAACGCAGTCTCATCAATCACCGGACCCACAAACGTCGCTCTCTGCCGCGGATCACCGACCACCGCAACCTTCTCAACCTTCGATTTGAGAATCTTCAAGAAATCCTCCCGCACACCACGTTCAACATAGACCCTCGACGTCGCGCTACACTTCTGACCATCATAGCCAAACGCCGACCTAACCACGCCCTCCGCCGCCTTGTCGAGATCCGCTTTCGAAGTCACAATCGCCGGATTCTTACTGCCCATCTCAGCAATGAACGGCTTCGGATACGGCTGCTTCACAACAAAATCCCTGTAGAGCTGCATGCCCACATCCCTCGAACCAGTAAACGCAATTCCAGCCACCATCGAGTTACTAGCGAACTCAGCCCCAAAAGAGCTACCTGGACCAGTAACGTAGTTGATGACGCCCCCGGGAATACCAGCCTCGACAAGAGCCTCATACAATTTCAGAGCAGTGAAAGGAGCCTCACTAGTCGGCTTGAACACGACCGTATTACCCGCAATCAAAGCGCCAGCGATCATCGTCGTCGCTAGCGACAATGGAAAGTTGAACGGCGAAATGACCGCCCACGCCCCGTACGGTCGCAGGACGCTCTTGCTATCCTCCCCCGGAACAATGTGTTCCATCGGGGTGACGTACCCGTCGTTCTCCTCCATCAAGCGTGCATAGTAGTTGAGGAAATCAACGGCCTCGTTGGCTTCCGCGATTGCCTCGTACCGGTACTTCGCAACCTCGTACGTCATGAGCGCCGCGAGATGGAACTGGCGTTTCTCTAGGACGTCCGCCGCTTTGCGAATAAGCTGGACACGTTCCTTCCACGGTCTACTACTCCAAGCCGCAAAATGTTCGTTAGCCGCTTCTAGAGCCTTCCGCGCGAACTCTGCGGTGCCTTTCTGGAAATATCCTAAGAGGACGCTCGAGTCTACTGGGCTGTGGACTTCGAACTCGCCGCCGGCAAGGACTTGGCGTCCGTTGATGAACATTGGATGATGTTTGCCAAATTCACCCTCAACGTGCTTCAGCGCTTCCTCGTATCGAGGATGAATCGTCTCATCGGCCAGGAGGGTGACGAAGGTTACTTTCTTGGGCTGAGAAGTCACTTGCAATCCTAACAGTTCCCTTTTCCTGAGTTCCACTCAGAAGAAGATAAGATTGCGCCTCTTCAAGCGCATGGGCAAAGTGGTAGGAAGCGAAAGTAGGCGGTTAGTTGAGCTTGCTGAATGGGGGCACTCGGAGCCAGTTCTTCAGATGGAGTCTTGGAATATCAGAGGTGGGGTATCTTCGGTAACCCTAGGCTGTCACGGTGGCTCTCGTCCTTCTGAGCCTGCGGACGCCTTTCCTGATAGCTCTTCCTGAGCTCGGATGAGAAGCGCCCGCTTTGCGCATCCAGTCCGGGACGATCACGGCTCTAATCAGTTCCTGCATGGTAATGCCTCGGTCTTTCGCCATTTTTCTCAACTGGGCGTATATCTCCGGGTCTAGGGACTGCATGAATTTAGTTGCCGTTGTTCATCCACGCAACCAATACCGTGCTACCCTAGGATATAATCCCGTCGTGTACAGTCGAATCAGATTTCTATTGTCGCCATCTATTGTAGCACAAACTAAGAATGCGGCTGTTTGCCAACTGGCAACAGCTCCATCAACGACCTCACGGGGACCCCCTCGATGTTGTCCTTTCCGCTCTTGTTAGCCAGAACAGTCACCCCGACAGGCTTCGCCTTTACACCCTGAAGGGTCTCAATAGCGGCCCTAATTGTTTCGCCCATTCTAAGAATGGTGTCTACGATCAGCACCTTCTTACCCTCAACAGCGGAGAAACTTGGGTTTACCGCCCCGGCAACCTTCTTCTCCCCCAGCCGTTGTGGTCTTACGGAAGCCACAGGTTTCCCCAGTGATCTTGCCACTATGAGACCAAGCGCCATGCCGCCCGCTTCGATTCCAGCAACCACCTCCGGCTCCTCCATTAGGTTCTGTTCAACTGCTTCTCGTACCATATCGGCCATTGCTCTTCCGACAAGGGTCAACCGGCGGACGCTGGACCCTATCGGATTCCAGTTAACATAAACATCGTAGGCATCGCGAGTCTTGACTCCGTCCTTTCCATGAAGCAAGAGCCAGACAACCGTGTCAGCCTGGACCTTCAGCTCGTCTGCAATCTCATAAGTAGACATGCCTCGCTCTTTGAGCTCAAGAGCCTTCTTTGCAAGCTCCTCCAGAGATCTCATAACGTATCTCCCTTAAACGAATCTAAGCATCATATCCTAGTTATAACTTGTCGAAACGCGTTCTAAGTCAGCGTTGCGACACAAACAGTAGAGCATATCTTCTGAACAAGTTAGAAACCTCTAGAGAAGGATCAGAATGGACACGCGAAAATTCCACACTGCCACTGAGGAAGAGATCAAGAAAGCAGAAACTAGTGACGTGTACTTCGAGCGAACTAAGGAGATCCTGGAAAAGGAGGGGCTCTCAAATATTCACGTAACCGCCGAGATCACGACAGGGTCTCTTCCCAAGAATTGGGAATATGGAATACTTGCAGGCGTCGAAGAAGCTGCGCACCTGCTAGAGGGACTAAACATTCGTGTAAGGTCGTTTCCTGAAGGGACATTGTTTCGCCCTGTTGATTCTTCAGGGGTCCGCGAGCCAGTCATGGTCATAGAGGGCAGGTACTTGGATTTCTGTCTCTACGAGACTCCGCTCCTCGGGCTCCTCTGCCAGGCCTCCGGCATAGCCACAATGGCGAGTAAAGTGCGCAGAGCCGCGGGCACAAAGACCGTTTTCTCGTTTGGAATCCGCCGCGCTCATCCAGCACTCGCCCCCATGATTGATCGAGCGTGTTACATCGGAGGATTCGACGCAGTCTCCAGTATGCTAGGAGCGAAGCTATTGAACAAAAATCCGACAGGCACAATGCCTCACTCCCTAATAATCGCCATCGGCGATCAGATCCACGCATGGAAGAGCTTCGACAAGTACATGCCGAAAGAAGTGCCACGAATCGCGTTAGTCGACACGTATTGTGACGAGAAGACAGAGTCAATCATGGCCGCTCAGGCGCTAGGAAAGTCGTTGTATGGAGTAAGACTGGATACTCCTAGTTCTCGACGTGGTAATTTCCAGGAGATAGTCAGAGAAGTTCGTTGGGAGTTGGACTCGAGAGGGTTCAAGGACGTTAAGATCTTCGTTTCGGGAGGGTTAGACGACGAGTCGGTTAGGACCCTTTCAGAAGGCGGAGTTGATGGCTTCGGGGTCGGCACATCGGTTAGCAATGCACCCGTCATCGATTTTGCTTTGGATATTGTAGAAAAAGAAGGAAAACCAGTCGCGAAGAGAGGAAAACTTGGTGGAAAGAAGGAGGTCTGGAGATGCGAAAACTGTCTCCTTGACTATGTCCTCCTCGAAGGAGTCCCATCTCCATCGTGCTCGAAATGCGGAAACAAGACGAAACCATTGCTAGTCAAGCTGTTGGAAAGTGGACACCCAACTAGTCCTCTCCCCACTCCAGACCAGATTCGTGAACACGTAATCGACCAACTAAGAAAACTAACAGCATGACGTTGTGTCAACTCTGTGACGGATAGAAATTGATGTTAACTATCGTCGGATAAGTGCATAAGCCGTTAGAATAGGCTAGAATGAAAAGCGAACGGGCCTATAATTGAAGAACGAGACTTGGCGAATCACACTAGTCAGTGCCTATGGAATAGCGGTAATTTGCATAGTGGCTCTGGGACTAATCAAAATACCGATTGTCTACCCTCTCCTGTTTATCCCGTTCTTGATTTATCAGTTGCATAGGCTCATCACTAACCCTCGCTACCGTGTAGTCTCGTTGATGAGTGTCTGCGTACTCTTGGTCGCGATACTAGGCTTTCTGTATCTGGTTCTGAAATATCTTACCTAGCTCCTCTCGGCTTCGTAAGACGAAGACTTAACGGAACCCAGATGACTAGCGTCGAGCTGCTTTTTTCTTGGAAAGGACCTTTCTTCTCAACGCCGTCCCGCAGACCCTGCAATTTTTCTCAGGCGGCCGATATCGTCTGAAGCAGGCGGGGCAGTACATGATCCAGTCAAACCGATGAACTATTCCATAGTTTGCAAGAGAACTGTGGCCGATCTGCAGATGCTCGGCAAGATTCTGAATAGCATAGTCGTCACTGACGATCACGGGCTCGTGGCCGTCAAGTTTCAGATCTAGGGCCAGTGCCAATACTTCTCGGTCGGCTTTGGACAAATATCCTGATTCTCCCGCTTTCCTGCTTGCCTCTTCTACCATTCCCTCGGCTCTCAGTGAAGGAGCCTGAACTTTCAGTTCGCCTTTCTCGCTGAACATTCGAAATCGAAGTTGAGGCATTGTCCCCGCGGACAGTTCTTCCTCCACGGCTCTAACGGAGTAGGCTTCTCCTGACTTCGAAGGATTGAAACCCATTATGAAAGCGGACGTGTCAAGAACGAGCACTGTCAAACATTCTCCCTCTCTGAGGCAAGCCTCCTGAGGCCACGCTGGAGAAAAGTATCTCCGAAGCGGACAAACCGCGCGCTAACAGATGACTTCTTCATCTCTAGTGGTTGTCCCCGGCGTATTTCTTTCACGGGATTTCCATCCATAACAAGGGTCGCGGTGGGTCCAGGTTCCTCTAGGCTGACTGTAATTTTCCTGTCTGCTGGGACTACTATCGACTTGACAGGTTGGAGAGGGGCGATGAGAGTGAGAGCAAAGACGTCGAGGGATGTTTCTAGAACAGGTCCCCCTGCCGAGAACGAGTGGGCAGTTGAGCCTGTCGGGCTGGCGACCATGAATCCGTCCGCCCTCGCCTTGATGATCCGTCTTCCACTCTGAGAGACGTCAAAGTTCAGCATCTTGTCGGGAACTGTTGGCAAGAGGAGAGCTTCGTTCAGGCAGTTTCCGATGAGGCGATTATTCTGGGAGACAGAAACGCACCATTGTGCTTCCATCTGAAAATCATGCTTGAGCCACCTGGTGAATGATTTTTCGAGATCTTCCGGTTCGATTTCAGTAAGATAACCTCTGCGGCCGAGGTTCACCGCTAGTATTGGGGTCTGAGGATTCGGCATCTCCTGAATGGCCTTCAACACCGTGCCGTCGCCACCCAGAGTGATCAAAAGATCGACTTTCATTCGGTTGAGGGGTCTGCCACCCGGCAGCTTCGCAGTCCGGGAAAGTTCTGCTTCCGGGACCGGCGTCATTCCAGAATCCATTATGACTCGGTAAGCCCTCCGAGCCGTAGCCAACGCTTCCTTCGACTGCGTCTTGGCCAGGATTCCAACTAGCTTAGTCATGAGAGTTCCGTTTGTCTCAGCCTCAGGTGATCTGATTGCTTGAAAAGAATTCCCCTAGCCTCTTTTTCGCGGGAAGTCTTTTAGATGGACTCTTTGACGATTAGTTTTCGAGTCAGAATTTCATGAGCAAGCCTGTCTACGTCGGCGAACTAAAGATCGGGCAGTATGTGATCATTGACGGTGAGCCCTGCCGAATTGTTGATTTCGAAAAGTCGAAGCCAGGCAAGCACGGATCGGCCAAGGCTCGGATTACTGCGATCAGCGCCTTCACTGGTCAAAAGAAGACGCTTCTGAGTCCCGTGGATGGCAGAACGGAAGTTCCGATGATCGATAAGAGGACTGCTCAGATTATTTCCATCTCCGGGAATAATGTCCAGATGATGGATATGGAGAACTACGCCACTTTCGATAGTCCCTTGCCTGACGACGCCGAGCTCAAGGCCTCCTTGGCCGCAGGCGTCGAGGTCGAATATTGGGACGTTCTCGGGCGTAAGATGATCGTTCGCAGAAAGGGCTGACACCCCTTCTCGTCACGAGAACCGGCTACCGTTAAGCATCTCAAACTGCGTCCAGGGATGACTCTGGATGCTCTAGCCCGCGAGATGAAAGCAACTCATGTGCTCGGAGCAGGGCGAATCGGCGAGGCAGTTGATGTCGTTTCAGAGATGTTCCATGATCGCTCTTTCACGAATTTTCTGACAATTGCAGGTCCCATGGTGCCCGCGGGTTTCAGACTGCTATTCGGGGACCTGATTGATCGAGGCTTCCTAGATGCGATTGTAACAACTGGCGCAAATCTGACTCACGACGTGATAGAGAGTCTTGGACTCCACCATTACCAAGGTAGCTTCCAAGTTGACGATAGAAAACTGATCCAGCGCGGTTACAGTCGGATCGCGGACATTTTCGTCAAGGAGTCATCTTTCGAGAGTCTCGATAAGACAGTGAGAAAATTCTTGTCTAGGATGCCGATCGCAGACCGTCGAAACATCGCTTTCTCTGAACTGTTATCCAAACTTGGTATGATGATCAAGGATCAAGACTCAATCCTCCAAAAGGCAGCAATTAGGAACGTGAAAATATTCTCACCCGGACTATTGGACTCGATACTTGGACTAAGTCTCTGGAGCTTTGCCCAGACCGAGACGTTACAACTGAATCCGTTCAGTGACGTGACGAAGATGGTGAACATGGCCATGGATGCTGACAAGATCGGCGTCCTAATTCTGGGCGGCGGCGTTCCGAAACATCACACCCTGCTCGCTAGCGTCCTCCGTGAAGGAGTAGACAGGGCTGTCCAGATCACATCAGACCGTCCCGAACCAGGCGGGTTGAGCGGAGCGCCCTTGTCGGAGTCGATAAGCTGGCGGAAGATAAGGAAAGGCGGAAAGTTCGTAGACATTTACGGGGACGCGACCATCTGTCTTCCGTTGATTATTGGAGCTGTTCTGGACAGGGTTAAGAAGCGCGAACGACGACTAGTAGAATAGGATGGAAGCCGTAGGGCGATCCCTCACCGATGCAGTCCGGAAAATGCTCCGGATGCCCAATGTTGACGAGCGGGCTATCAAGGAGCTAGTGAAGGATCTCCAGAGAACCCTCCTACAAGCGGATGTTAACGTCGAACTAGTTCTCCAACTCTCCAAAGCCGTAGAAGAACGCTCCATCAAGGAGAAGCTTCCGCCGGGAATCAATCGTCGAGAGCACGTTGTCAAAGTGCTCTACGAGGAAATGGCCAAGTTTGTCGGTCAGGACCCTGCCAAAGTCGAGATCCAGCCGGGCACGTTCCGGAAGATCATGCTGGTCGGTATCCAAGGAACTGGCAAGACAACCAGCTCGGTAAAACTGGCACGATTCTTCGCCAAGAGAGGCCTCCGGGTGGGAATCGTTTGTGCTGACACCTACAGACCCGGCGCATACGATCAACTGTTACAACTAGCGACCAAGGCAGAGATTCCGGTCTACGGGGAGCCGGGAAAGAAAAAACCCGAGGACATTGCGAAGCATGGCCTCGAGCATTTCAAGAAGGAAAATTCCGATCTAGTAATTATCGACACGGCGGGACGCCACCGGAACGAGAAGGACCTGATGGACGAGATGAAGCGCATCGCGTCCGCGGTCAAGCCAGACGAGATAGTTCTTGCGATCGACGCAACCATTGGTCAACAAGCTATTCATCAAGCCAAGGCGTTCCACGAAGCGACCCCGATCGGCTCTGTTTTACTGACCAAGATGGACGGTTCGGCGAAGGGAGGCGGCGCCCTGTCTGCAGTTGTCGCAACCGGCTCCAAAGTGAAATTCATCGGATCCGGAGAGAAAGTCGAGGACCTAGAACTCTTCGTCCCAACAGACTTCGCGGGTCGCCTATTGGGAATGGGAGACCTGAATGCCCTCCTAGAGAAGGTCAAGGAAGCCGAAGTCAAAGTTCCCGAGGCGAAAGTTCGTCAGTTCATGGAGGGACGGTTCAGTCTCAAGGACATGTTCGACCAGATGGAGAACCTGCGTAAGATGGGTCCGCTTCGAAAGGTTTTGCAGATGATCCCGGGAGCGGGAAACTTGCCGGAAGAACAGCTCGGGGTTGCGGAGGAGAAGATGACGGCTTGGCGAGTTATTATTCAGTCGATGACACCGAAGGAAGTTGACGAGCCCCGTTTAGTCGATAGTTCACGGGCGAAAAGGATCGCACATGGGTCAGGCAGAACAGAGAAAGAAGTCCGAGAGCTAGTAAACCAGTATTTCTCGATGCGGAAGATGATGAAGCAGATGAAACGGCGGGGACCAATGATGAAGGGAATGCCGTTCATGAAGAAATAATTGTGGAATCAGTTAGCTGGAATGAGTCTTCGACTAGGAGTTCTTCTGCTCTAGTTTGTCTTTGACTCTTTCTTCTTCCTTCTCAAAATAGCACACTCCTTCCTTGAGCACTGATCCGAACAATGGGCCAAACGTGAAAGTTATGGCTGAGATGGCGGCTCCGATCGAGAAGAAGGCCATGATAGCGGCAAATATCTTCCCTACATCGGTCGCTGGAGTGGCTGCTGGCCCCTCCGCGGTAGCGAGCAGCGCCATGAAGTAGAAAGATGCGACTAGACCCCATCCTTCGAATACCATGAGTCCCACCGTGCCAACAGCCGTCACAATCGGCAGCACTACGATTGCATAGAACGCTCTCTTTGTGAATGGAGAGAGAGGATGATGAACGATCCCAGAGAGTCTACTTGGCAATCTCTCCTTCTCGCAGCTCAGCAATCTCAGGGTCCGGGTGATTATCTCTTTTGATACTAGTCGAGGCAGCGCTCAGAATGGACCCTTATTCTCGGAGTCTGCCGTCTCTCTACAGGTGAAGGCTCAGTCAGGAAAAGGTTAACCTATCAGCCTAGTCCAGCTGTCAACGAATAGAATGGGGCTACCGAAGCCTACCGTGCAGCTGCTGCTTAAGGAGAATCAGGATCATGCCTGCGCAGAGGCTCCTGAGATATGTGTCAAGGTGATGGCTATCGCTGATCTCCCTGACATGTTTGGCGAATTCCAGGTGGTGGCGTTCTGGAATAATTTTGACAGAAAAGAGCATGCTGCACTGATACACGGGGACATTTTCGAGAAGGAGGAGGTCCCAGTAAGACTTCATTCTGAGTGCCTGACGGGAGATACGCTTGGCTCTCTCAGGTGCGATTGTCGCGAACAGCTCCAAGAGTCAATGAGGCAGATTGCGAAGATGGATCGAGGCATCGTACTCTACATGAGGCAGGAGGGGCGGGGAATCGGCTTCATCAACAAGATCAAAGCCTACCAGTTACAGGATGAGGGCTACGACACTTTTCGAGCCAACGAGGTGCTCGGGTTCAAGCGTGATGAGCGTGACTATGATTTAGCGGCTCACATGCTGAGGTCTCTACACGTCAAGTCGATCAAACTGATGACGAACAACCCGGCTAAGATCAAGGATCTCCAGCTGCATGGAATCCGAATAACCGGGCGGATTCCCGTAGTCGTTCCTCCAAACAAGTACGACAGATTCTATCTAGAGACCAAGAAGAGAGCAGGCCACCTTCTCGACAAGACCCAGCCGGAAGAGTTTCTCGAACAATCAGAAGAATTACAGGACAACCATCACTGGGAACAAGCCGAGTAATCTCTCGAATCCATTCCCTCAAAGTTACCATTCACCGTTACCGGACTCGTTACCATCCAAGAAATCTCGGAAGAAGACGACCTTCGCGACACAGAACAGCTGTTTGGCGAGATTTCTCTTTCTTGAAAATCGCCTGGAATAAGCCTGGATCAACAATCTGGGAGGGGGATTCGATATGATGCCGAGTTCACGCTTGCATGATCCCGTCAGTGCGCTAGTTGAAAAACGCGTATTTCGGCTGTTCTGCGCGAAAAACCGGTAATCTCGCCAGGAAACGTTCCAGCCAGCAAATGGACCCTTCCTAGAATTTACAAAATAAAAAATTCCCACGACACAAAACCGTGCTTTGGAGGAGTCTCTCCGCAGCGCGAACCTTCTCTACTTATGCGCGAGGTCAAGCCTCATTTCCCAGGTACGCTTGAAACCTAGCTGGCTGTAGACTCTTCGACCCATCTCGCTGGCGTGCAGCATTAACCGCTCGTACTTGTTCTTCCGGCACCATTTGATCGCCTCCTTGACAACCATCGACGCGACCCCCCGTCGACGAAAATCAGGCTCAGTAAACATTGACAGGAGATAGGGCTGGACCATCGACGCTCGGTGAGGCCTCGGCTGGACCGGTTGAAGCCACACGCAGCCACCTCCCGCCATCCTACCATCAGCGCTCTTCACAACCCAGGCCATGAACTGATGATTTCTCAGACGTGCCCGCGCCCATCGTTTGTAGACACGGTCTCCCTTTTCATGCAGCTCGTTATTTCTGACTCCGAGAGCCTTCCACATGGCTCGACGTTGATGAACCAGGGCGTCTAGATCTCGAACTCCGGCCGGGCGCACTATCAGTTTCGATTTTGCAATTTGACGGCGTTTACCTGGCATGTGCGGAAGATGCGCTGGGTCGTGCGCTTTTCGCGGGTCGAACCCCTAACTCAGCTTCTTGGGATCGAACTTGTTTCCGTACTTGTCGATGAAAGCTAGCTCAGGGAGCGGCATCCGATTCTTCTTCCCAACAATCCTCTTGATTGGATAACCGAACCCGACAACCACCACAGGCTTCAGTGTGCTAGGAATGGCGAAATCCTTTCTCATCTTCTCATCCTTAATACCCGTGTAGATTCCCGAGATAATCCCGTGGTCCCACGCAGCCAGCTCCATGTTCTGGACGGCCCGACCAGCGTCAATCAGGTGAAAGCTAAGGGTAGGATCGGAAAGAACAACCACCGCAAAATTAGCCCCCGCAACCCAGCCGCCAGAGGTGCTATCCTCTGCTAACCTCTTCAGCATCTCCTTCTCTTGGACCAGAATGAACCTCCACTCTTGCTTGTTGTTGCCGGTTCCGGAGGCGCGGGCAGCCTCAAGAACCCTCGACTTCACCTCGGCCGCGACCTTCTTCGAATCGAACTGGCGAATATCCAGCTTGCTCATAATGACCTTGTAGGTATCCATCTTCTTCTCTCCGTATCTATGTTGGAATCAGTACCAATCTTAAAGAATTCCCTTGACTCGAAAGGATTTGCTATCAGGGAAACGTGAAGACTTTGGATCAGCTAACAGTCAACCAGATTACTGTTCAAGAGACTAAGCTCAAGGAGTTTTGCAATAGCGTCTGGACCAAACTCGGGGTCCCAGAAAAGGACGCCCAAGTGACAACCGACGTTCTGGTGCTCGCAGATCTGCGAGGAGTCGAATCTCACGGAGTCGCAAGACTCCCAAGATACTACACTGATTTGAAGAATGGCTGGACAAAACCCACAGACCAGAGCAAAATCATCAGGGAGACGAAAGCAACCGCGCTCATCGACGGTGGCCAGAGCCTCGGCCAAGTCGTCGGACGCAGAGGAATGGAATTGGCGATAAAGAAGGCGAAAGAATCGGCGATAGGAATCGTCTCGGTAAGTAACTCGCACCACTACGGAATCGCCGGATACTACAGCCTCATGGCACTAGAACACGATCTCATCGGCGTAAGCATGACCAACGCCGCACCACTAGTCGTCCCCACGTTCGGCCGAGCAGCCGTTCTCGGAACAAACCCAATAAGCCTCACAGCCCCAGCGTCCAAAGAGAAACCGTTCGTATTAGACATGGCGACATCCGTCGTCCCCAGGGGAAAATTGGAAGTCTATGATAGGCTGAAAAAGAAAATGCCTCTCGGCTGGGCAGTAGACGCAACTGGGAAGGGAACGTCCGATCCCCACATTGTTCTTGACGCACTCTCAAAGAGACTCGGTGGAGGAATCCTTCCACTGGGCGGAGAGGGAGAAGAACACTCAGGACACAAAGGCTACGGATTGGCCCTCATGGTCGACGTACTCTGCGGCGTTCTAAGCGGCTCAGCTACGGGGCTCGGAGTGGACGTCGACAAGACAAAACCCAATGTTGGCCATTTCTTCATGGCTTTGGATCCAGCTGCTTTTCGTCCGTTGGAAGATTTCAAGAGAGACATGGACCGGCTATCTGAAGAGCTGAAGAATTCGCCCAAGGCGCAGGCGCAGAACAGGATCTACGTCCACGGTCAGAAGAGCTATGCTAGAATGGAAAAGTACAGCAGAGAAGGCATCCCACTTGGGACGTCGGTGGTTGAATCGCTGAGACAAATAGGCACCGAGTTAGGCGTCCCATTGTCATTCTAGCATCCGTCCGAAAGTCAGACAATCCAAAAGAGTCGACGATATAGCTACCTGCTATCGCGAAAGGAAGTCGAACGAATGGAACCTTGGGATGTCGTGATTATTGGAGGCGGAATCCTGGGGACATCAGTCTCCTACTGGATAGGAAACCAGTACGAGGGACGAGTTGCAGTCTTAGAGAAGGAACAAGACGTAGCTGTACACACATCCAGACGGAACACAGGCGTCGTCCACCGCCCCTTCTATCTTGACCCCGTCAAGCGACGAATCTTCGCCAGATGCTCACAAGCCGCCTACGGCATGTGGAAATCCTACGCTCGAGAGCGCGGCCTACCATGGGAGCCTGTTACGACCTTGGAAGTGGCAACTCGTCCCGAGGATGCAAAGAGGGTCGAAAAATACTATCACTGGGGAATCCAGAATGGAATGGGTGAAGACGAGCTTGAGGTTCTCAATGCTGAAGAGGTTCGAAAGCTCGAACCGCATGTTCGTGGCCACGGTGCCATCTGGTCAAAGACAGATACCTCGGTGGACTATCACGCTTTCACTAAATCTCTCCGGGCAGACGCGGAGAACGAAGGCGTTAGGTTCCTAACTCGGACGGAAGTCGGATCCGTCAAAGTTGACGGAGATTCATTGGAGATAATCCCAACAGGAAATGATAGTGAGCCGATCCGAGCCCGATTTCTCATCAACTGCGCCGGGGGCAGCTCTCTCCGCATTGCTCACATGCTGAGGCTGGGAACCGAATACTGCGACCTGAACTTCAGGGGAGAATATTGGGAAATAGGCAGCGAATGGACCTACCTAGCATCTAGGAACATCTACACCGTGGCGCAGCATCCCGAGCTTCCGTTCCTAGATCCGCACTGGATTGTGAGAGCCGACGGGAGGAGAGAAATCGGACCGAACGCGGTGCCCGTCGCGGGCCCTTACACCTATCGAGGATTCTTCAGAAACCCGGTAGAGGCAATAAAGAAGATCTTCGAGCAGCCGATCGCCAACAAGATAGCACTGCTCTACAATCGGGACTTCCTTGAACTAGCAGGCCAAGAGTGGCTCTCTTCCATCTCGAAGGGAGAAATGGCGCGACGAGCCCAAGAGTTCATCCCCGAGCTGAAAGTACAGTATCTGACAAAACCAGGAATCGCTGGAGTGAGAGCTCAGGTGATAGATCGTAACGGGAATTTTATCAAAGAAGCGATCGAGCTCAAGGGACCAGGCTCCTATCATATCACCAATTACAATTCTCCGGGGGCTACAGGGTCTCCCGCCTTCGCAGCTTGGGTCGTCAACAAGCTGGGCCAGAATGGTCACCTCAGCCATCTAAAGAGTGCAGCCTCAAAGAGAGGTCCGTGGGATTTCAGAATGATAAGCGACCAAATCGATGCTAAAACGGATTAGGTTTCATACCTCAATCAATCATTACTATGTTCATCGCGTCCCGTCCTCTTGAGCGGCCTGTTCCCTTTCAGTAGAAAAGTCACTCGTTCTCTAACGCTGTCGAACGAGGCGAAGAGCCTCGGTGCAGCAAATACCGCCGTTGGGCCAATTATGAGAATCGCGGTCAGAACCACCCAAACTATGAGTTTGTCAATTAGGCTACTGGTTCTGCTCTGAACGAGAGTATTCCAGTCTAGGTAGTGCAGTCTCGCCCCATAGACTGGGTCAGAGCCGCCAGCTTGAGCAGTAGCTTCAGGCACGCTTTCGCCGGTAGAGAGTAGCTGCACGAACGAAACTGTTGAAGTGTCTGTGTGTATTATGCTGACGGAGCTGTCCCATCCAACAAAGAAATTCGCTCCCTTGTCCAGAAACGCTGAGGCTATGTCCTGTGTTCCTTCTAGGGCGGAGCATCCCATAACTAGGATTGTCGATTCCGAGAAGCTTCCAGCCATGTTTTGGCGTACGAATTGCGGAGTTATGGCGAAGTACCAGGGTCCGCCGTCAACCTGCGCAGGAACAAGCCTGCCCGCCAACTGATCCGCTACAAACTTGGATTTTGAGTAAGGCTCGGCTGTTATGATTGACTGGCTAGAGCCAGTATGTGCTCGTATGATTATCAAATCATAACCCTGCTGCGGAAGTTGCCGAAACGATTCGACAGCGGTTGGGCTGGGACCAGAATAGTCTACAGAGTACCCTGCAGCCTTCAACGTGTCCGTTATGTTTGTGGTGAACGCGGGGTCGGGGTAGTTGAGCGAGAGTTGATCCATCACAATCGCTCTAGGCTGCGAATTTCCATGCGATACCGGCAGCCGCCAGAGATAATTATCCGTATTCCAGGCTGTCATTCCAACAACAAGGACGATGACTATTACTGTCGACAGGACAAGGCTAGTTCGCCGTCTCGGCTTCTTCCGTTTGGCGTGCTGCGATTGAATGCCTCCCGAGGAGCTAGTCAATAGAACATCCCTCTGAATATTCCTATCGCTCGGTTGAAGATTCAGCTCTGTTGACTTTGGAACCTTACTTCGCTTGATACGGCCACGTTAGTTTGGCGGAACCGTTTTTCCCGGCCAAAATACCGCTTTGCGACCATTAGAGGGTTGTCTTTCTGCATTTTCAAGCCCTCGCTACGCCAAATTACGATATAACTTTAGGGGGAACCGGCGTGGATTCTGGGGAGCCTCTCGGATCTCCTCTGTGGGGGGCATCGCCTTGGTATCTGACTCTCCGACGGGTTAGAAACGAGGCCCCTCTTTGGGGCCGTTGCGGCCCTACCGTATTATGGTGAAGGAGAACTGGTTGTTTCTCTGGGTGATGACTGTTATTGTGTAGCTGTTTCCTGTCTGGAACTGGAACGGGCTTCCGTTATGGGTGCAGGTGAGGCATGCTGTGTTGATGGGGAGGAATACCCCTGTACCATTTACTATGCTTGCGGGAGAGGTGGGAGGCACTGACCAGCTCGTTCTGGCGTACTGGTTGCCGTTCTGGTCTTGTACATAGTAGCTTGCTAGAGTGGTTGGGGTGGAGCCTGTGTTTCGAAGAAATAGGGTTAGCTTCATGTTGGTCGTGTCGAAGCCCTGGTTTTCGATGGTTAGTATCTCTCTTCCGGTGGGTGGTGTGGGTATTATGGCTCCGAAGACTCCGAGTGACCATGAGTAGACTATGACTGTCATGACTACGACTATGACTACGAGTAGTAGGGTTGCGATGATGGTGTCGAGTCCCTTCCGGTCGTAGTGTCTGCGGAACAAGATAGCTTGATGGCCTCGTTCGAGCGTGTCTATCCGGTCCGTCTCTCAAGCCTGTGTCGTCACCTTGTGGGAACTGGACG
>Ga0209376_1002979_pt1 | contig 15653 bp, 17 predicted proteins | sample GraSoiAngelo_134_FD_185891 | JGI IMG/M metagenome (GOLD analysis project Ga0209376, IMG submission 185891) | Grasslands soil microbial communities from the Angelo Coastal Reserve, California, USA - 14_0929_05_30cm (SPAdes) (version 2) | ecosystem: Environmental > Terrestrial > Soil > Grasslands ... | reverse complement strand
GATGTCCGCAGGCCCATTTCCCGTCTCTGCCTGATCCCGCATGAACGGACATTTGGTGTCCCACCCCAACACCGCTCGGTGATGGTCGGCGTCCAACATGACCGAGAAGGGATAGATCTGACAGTCGAGCGGCCGCACTTCATAGATCCGGCAGTGGGAGGTGGCTGGCTCGAATGCCGGACAGTGATAGCCCTCACCATGTGAGTTCGGCACCAGGCTCACCTGGCAGCCAGCGCGATCGGAAAACTGCGCAGCCTCAACGCCTGCGGCGACCGCTCGGCCGATCTCCCCCGCGGTGAAGTAGGGACGAAGGAAACTGTCCGCCTCTGGGAAACGGCAGCAGACCTCGCAACTCAGGCAAACCCTGCTCGGGACCAGTTGCGGCAACGGTTTGATCTGGATCAGCTCCATGCGACGCACCGGAGAACGATTTTTGGAGCTATCCTATCAAACTTCCTGGAACCGCTGTACAAAATTCAGTTTCACCAGGAAGCGACGATTCTCCGAGAGATCTTCCTGCCTTCCCTGCCTCATTCGACTCGGGAGCGAGGCACGGCGCGGAGCCGCTCCCTTTCCTGCAGCATCGGCGTGGCCTGTTTCCCGATGCACGCGAGCACGCCGGCAGAGTTGATCGAGGCTGCAGACCAGGCGCTCTATACCGCCAAGGCTGCCGGCAAGAACTGCCTCCGGGAGTACAATCTTGAGATGAACGCCTCAACCGAGGCTTTTCCCGAAAAGCCTCGCCGAATTTCACCTCGTAATCCTGATTCGTCCCTCGTCTTTCGTCAACAGAACCCTCGTCGATTGACCAATGACGGGTCACGAATGAGGGAGGACGCTTCCGCTATGCTCTTGTCTGAACGAGAGATGGCATGTTACGATCACCGCTGATTGTGATGAGCATACCTGGCCCTGCCCTTAGGACTGGAAGCCCACAGGGATAACGGGGAAAATCGTTGGTACTCGCGCACAACCTGTCAAGTCGGACCGGCAGCGACGCGGCGTCTCGTCAGTGCTCCCTCATCCGTGAAGCCTTGATCCGCGACGGACTGTATGAAGCAGCGCGCCCCGGTGACACGACCGATGCCGTCGGCGCGGGTCCGGTCACTACCAGGTGGCGCATCGCTCCGAGTCCCTTTCTCCTCTCCTCCGACGACCTGGCCTTCTTCCGTTCCCTGGGGAACCGCCTGCTAGCCTTCTATCGAGCCCTCAACCGTCTCTATCAGGACAGCGTCCGCGGGACGCAGCCTAGCTGGGTGGCATCCTACCTGGATCAGGGAAAGCCTGAGTCGCTCATCACCTTGAGTCAGATGAAACGATTTCGGGATTTGCTTCCCGCCGTGATCCGTCCAGATGTGATTCCCACTGAAGACGGTATGATCATCACCGAACTGGATTCAGTGCCTGGCGGTATCGGTCTGACCGGCGCGCTGGCTAGAGCTTATAGCGAAGGGCCAACGACAACTCCCACAACTACTTCCCATCGGCCATCAACCACCCGTCGAGAGCCTCTGGGTCGAACGATCAGTCATCATCCATTTGACATCGTGGGCGGAGCCGACGGGATGGTAGAGGGCTTCGCGGCGATGCTGCGACATCTCCTGGACGGCCGATCCGGCTGCATTGCAATCGTCGTGTCCGAAGAAGCGAATGACTACCGTCCTGAGATGACATGGCTTGCCGCCCGGCTGCGGGAGCGCGGAATCGAAGCGTGGTGCGTGGAACCCAGAGAGATTCGATTCACGGAAGACTCGTTGGTGCTCACAGGAGAGGCCGGTGATCGGCCGATCGCGTTGGTCTATCGGTTTTTCGAGCTCTTCGATCTCAAGAACGTCCCCAAGTCCGAACTCATCATGTACAGCGCCAAGAAGGACCGGACGATCGTCACCCCGCCCTTCAAACCGGCTCTGGAGGAGAAGCTTTCCTTTGCGTTGTTACACCACCCGATTCTGAGTCCCTTCTGGAAACGGGAACTTGATGAAGAGACCTTCGCGTTGCTGTCCGGCCTGATGCCGCGCACATGGATTCTCGATCCGCGGCCGGTGCCACCCTCAGCCATCATCCCGGATCTGCGCATCGCCGGCCGAGCCGTCGGCGACTGGCAGGACCTGACACGGGCCTCACAAAAAGATCGGCGATTCGTCGTGAAGCCGTCCGGCTTTTCGGAACTGGCCTGGGGCAGCCGCGGAGTATCGGTCGGACATGACCTCCCTCAGTCGGAATGGGCCGCAGCGCTGCAGACTGCCTTGGCCTCGTTCCCGACGACTCCCTATATCCTCCAAGAGTTCCACAAGGGTCGGCAGTTCGAACTGTCCTTCTATGACGAGCGTACCGACGATGTCGTCCCGATGGCAGGACGCGCACGGCTCTCTCCCTACTATTTCATCAGCGACGACCACGCGGAACTGGCCGGGATCCTCGCCACAGTCTGTCCATTGGATAAGAAAGTGCTCCACGGGATGCGGGACGCCATCATGATCCCATGCGCAGTGCAACCCGTGAAACGTGAGGCGTGAGGCGTGAAAGGTTTTCGCACGTTCCCCTTACCCCTTACGCCTGACGCCTAACGGGGATTTACGGCTTTGACTCTTTACCACGTGAAATGGTGTCCCGAATGTACCCTCGTCCGGGAGAAGCTCGACGAGCTGGGCATCGTGTACGATGAGGTGGAGGTGTCGGACTTTCGACCATTTCGTAAACAGGTATTCGAAGTGTCGGGGCAATACTATGTGCCGGTTCTGAAGGACCGCGACAAGGTCTTGACCGAAACGCGAGAGATCTTGGAGTATCTGGATCGGCAGTATTCTAACAGCGCCGAACGAAGTAGGACTGAGTAACGAGGACTGAGGGCCGAGTCTAGCCCTCAGCACTCAGTCCTCAGTCCTGAACCGCTAGTGGCTCGCTCTAACGGATGGAGGAACTGAGAAACGATGGAGGAATGGAGACGCATACTCGCTGAGAGTGTCGTGAGGCCAAAGGACCTCGCCGCTCACCTGGGCGTTAACCCGCGCGAGATCGAGGCGGTCGTCGGCGACTATCCCATGCGCATTACGCCGACGGTGCTGGCCACGATCAAGGAGAAGGACGACGCAATCTGGAAGCAGGTCGTTCCAGACCGGGCTGAGATGGAGGACATGGACGCCGAGGACGACCCGCTTGAGGAAGACCTGATGAGCCCTGTGCCCCATCTCGTCCACCGGTACCCAGACCGGGTGTTGTTGATGGTGACCAACCAGTGCCCGATTTATTGCCGGTTCTGCACACGCAAGCGTCTGGTTGGGAAGCCGGGTTTTTTGAAAAAAGGCGAGCTAGACCAAGCGATCGCGTACTTGAAAGAGCATACAGAGGTGCGCGACGTCACCCTGTCGGGCGGCGACCCCTTGCTGCTTCCCGACCACCTCCTCGAACGCATTCTCAAGGCCTTGCGGACGATCCCCCACCTGGAACTGATCCGGATCGGCTCCCGCGTCCCCGGCTCGCTGCCGGAGCGCATCACTCCCAAGCTTTGTGAGATCGTGAAAAAGTATCATCCGATTTATATGAACCTGCATTTCAACCATCCAGACGAACTGACGCCGGAGGTGAAGGCCGCGTGCGGCAGGCTGGCGGACGCGGGCGTGCCGTTGGGTGCACAGACCGTGCTGCTCAAGGGCGTGAATGACGACCCGGAGGTCATGAAACGGTTGGTGCATCAGCTCCTGCTGGCCCGCGTGAAACCCTACTATCTCTACCAGGCGGATCTGACCAAGGGCACCAATCATTTCCGAACGACGGTGGAAACCGGCATGAATATCATCCGCGCGCTGCAGGGCCACACGAGCGGGATGGCGGTCCCTCACTTCGTGATTGACGCACCTGGCGGCGGAGGCAAGATCCCGATCCTGCCTCCCGATTACCTCCTGCATCTCGACGAGGACGGTGCGGTGCTGAAGAATTACGAGAACAAAACCTTCCACTATCCTCAACCCCAGAACGGCACAAGCCGTGAACTGCCCATGGTCGGAGCCAGCCCCAGCCTGTCGGTCTGCGGCGTCCGTCCTGATCCCCGAAGGAATGGAGGTCTGGACGATCTGTGACCAGAATCGCCTTCCAGCACGGGATACTTCCGTATCAACGACTGAAGCCACTCATTGCCGAGCGGGTCATCCGCGCGGACCTGCCGATCGAGGATCGGCAGGTCCAGCCGGCCAGCCTCGATCTGCGCCTGGGCCGAAAAGCTTATCGCTTGGTGAGCAGTTTCCTGCCCGAGCAGTCCGAGATTACAAGTACGCTCAATGTCCTGGACTTCTACCAATCCGATCTGGTGATGTACGAGATGGACCTCAGCGGCGGAGCGATCCTCGAAAAGGGCCACGTCTATCTGGTCCCCCTGCTGGAGAGCTTGCACCTTCCCAAGACCCTCCGCGCGAGGGCGAACCCCAAGAGCACAACCGGCCGGCTGGACGTGTTCACCCGCGTCATCACGGACTTGAACGTCGGCTTTGATGAGATCCGTCCCGGTTATACCGGTCCACTCTATCTGGAGATCGTGCCTCGCTCGTTCACGATCAAGGTGAAGACCGGGCTCTCGCTCAACCAGCTCCGCCTGATCCGAGGCCCTGCGACTATCTCTGATTCCGCGCTCCGGTCACTACACCGGACCGACCCGCTGCTGTACCACAACGTGTCGTCGGACAAACCGCTGGTGTCCCGCGAGATCCGGACCAGCCGAGGCCTGTTCTTGCGTGTGGACCTCCAAGGCGAGGACCGTGGGCATGATAGGATCGTGGGGTATCGGGCGAAGAAGAACAGCCATGTCGTGGATCTCTCCAAAATCGGCCACTATGCGGCATTGGACTTCTGGGAGCCGATCCATCGTCACCGCAACGACAGTCTGCTGCTCGAGCCGGAGGAGTTTTACATCCTGGCGTCCAAGGAACGGATCAGGGTTCCGGCTGGCTATGCGGCCGAAATGGTGGCGTACGAGGCGGCTTGTGGAGAGCTCCGTACGCACTATGCCGGCTTCTTCGATCCAGGCTTCGGTTACGGCCGCGGGGAGATCCGGGGCACCCAAGTGGTGCTGGAAGTCCGCCCGCACGACGTCCCCTTCCTGATCCACGATGGACAAACCTTTTTCAAGGTTGTATATGACAGGATGCTGGAGATTCCGACCCACGTGTACGGCGCAGCTCTCGGCTCCTCCTATCAGCGACAGGGCCTGACATTGAGCAAGCAGTTCAAGGCCTGACCGTGCAAGACCAGGACCATCAGGCCCCGACCCGCCAGCCGCAGCCCGACCCTTCCCGTTCTTCTCGCGACGAGGACCAACGATCAGGGGAAGATCGTCATCTCACCACAGCCGAGATGATGATCGGCACAGCCATGATGTTCATCGGCTTTATCGATGTCCTAACCTCGATCAGTAGCGGGTCCGAGATGGGCGGTGTGTTTCCGCTACTCCTGTATTTCGCCGGCCTGGCAATCTGGGCTCATGCGACCATCGTCAATCTGACGGTCCGCTATACGGTCGTCACCATGGCCATCGTCCTGGGACTCGCCTTCTTCCATTATGGGGAAGTCCACTTCTGGCATAAGCAGGCGATCTTCTGGTCCACGGTCGCAATCGTCATGTACTTCATGTTCAAGACTTCCACGAAATAGGATTGGGACCATGACGATTACGGTCGTCATCCCCACGCTGAACGAGGAAGCGGTCCTGCCGCGCACGCTTTCCCTGACCGCAGGGCTAGGATTCGACGAACTGATCGTGGTAGATGGCGGCAGCCACGACCGAACGCGTGAAATCGTGACCGCGTTACGCGTGACGCGTGACGCGTCGCCTGTTGATCCAAACCTGCCACCTGTCACTCGTCACGCGTCGCCTGTCACCCTTCTGACCGCTCCCCCCGGGCGAGCCAGGCAGATGAACGCAGGTGGAACCTCGAGCAAGGGGGATGTGCTATTGTTCCTCCATGCCGACACAAGCTTGCCGAGCGACGCCAGACAAGCGGTTGAACGGGCTCTGGAAGATCCGGCTTGCGTCGGAGGTCGGTTTGACATGCGCTTCGAACGGGATTCAGGACTTGGCTGGCTGATCAGCCGAATGATGAATCTAAGATCGCGCTGGACCGGTATTGCGACCGGGGACCAAGCCATCTTCGTGCGGCGCTCAGTGTTCGAGCAGTTAGGTGGATATTCGGACCTGCCGATCATGGAGGACGTGGATTTCACCCGCCGACTCAAACGTATCGGCCTCATTGCTGCGCTTCAGTCGAAGGTCACCACCTCCTATCGTCGCTGGGATACCCGTGGGCCACTCCGTACGATCCTGTTGATGTGGACGCTCCGATTCCTCTACTGGATCGGGATCAGCCCGCACAGCCTCACGCGCCTGTATGGCAGCGTCAGGTAGTGGGCAATAGGCAATGGGCTCGGGGCTATAGGTATGAGATGGGCGAAAAGAGGAGAAACGAGGCTAAGGGATCTCCAGCCCATAGCCTCTCGCCTCGCGCCTCTAGCCTGCAGCGCGCCGAAAGCGCGTTGATCATTTTCGCCAAGGCCCCGATCCCTGGCCAGGTCAAAACACGCCTCTGCCCGCCGCTGACCCCCGATGAAGCAGCCAGCCTGCATGGCAGCTTCGTGCTGGACGCGATGGAACGGAGCCAAGAAGCAGGTAGGCATGGGTCTGTGACAGTGGAACGTTTCCTGGCCTGCGCACCGCCGGCAGACCATGTCTTCTTCAAGATCATGGAAGAGCGCCACAAGGTCCGGCTACTACGCCAGACCGGCGACGACCTGGGCAGCCGCATGGACCAGGCCTGCAAGGAAATTTTCGCACTGGGCTACCAACGCGCCCTCTTAGTCGGCACTGACGTGCCTTCGCTGCCGGCCTCCTATTACGGACAGGCCATCAGCCTCCTTGCGGACCATGACCTTGTCTTGGGCCCTTCGCTCGACGGCGGGTACTACCTGATCGGGCTCAAACGACCCATCCCAGACCTGTTCAGAGGGATTCCCTGGTCTACGGATCAGGTCTTCCCTCTGACCAGAACGAAGGCTGAAGCGCTGGGGTTGAAAACGGCGCTGTTGCCGACCTGTCGAGACGTGGACACGATCGACGATCTGCTGGCCTTGATCGAGCAAGCCAGGCTAGAGGTGCGAGGCACTAGGCAAGGGGCGAAAGGGAAGAAACATGATGGGACTCACTCGCACACCTCTAGCCTCTCACCCCTAGCCCCTTGCCTGTCGCTGCGAACCGCCAGCGCGCTTTGCCTCTTGGCCAGCCGGCTTAAGTCTCACGCCAGCGCAGAGACAACCGAAAATGCTAGACGGAATCGTTGACGACTGAATAAGAGAAAAAGGACAACATGACATGAACCACCGCGTGGCTCTCATTACGGGAGGAGCACGAGGGATTGGACGCGCGATCGCTCTCGACCTTGCCGCACAACGATGGTCCATCGCCATTTGTTACCGGAGCAGCGAGGCGGAGGCGATCGAGACGGGCAAGGCCGTCGTCGAACGGGGAGGCAAGGCCCTGACGTTCCGCTGCGACGTCTCCGATCCCGCCGCCGCCAGGCATCTGGTTCAGGAGGTCGAGCAGACATGGGGGCAGCTGGACGCCTTGATTAATTGCGCGGGCCCCTACCATCGCGTGAACCTTCTGGAGGAGACGCCCGAGGGATGGGCAGAGATGTTTACCAACAACCTGCACCCGATCTTCTACCTCGGGCAGGCGGCTGCACCTGGGATGAAGAACCGGAAGTACGGCCGCATCATCACCTTCAGCATGGCCAATGCGGACCAGATGATCGCGCAGCCGGACATCACGGCCCACTACATCGCCAAAGCGGGGGTCCTGATCCTGACCAGGACTCTCGCTAAACTGCTCGCGCCCCATGGCATCACAGTGAACGCGATTTCACCGGGGTTCATTGATTCTGGCAGCGCGCCACCGGGAGAACTGGCTGGCATGGCGAAGCGCGTTCCCGCCGGCTACATCGGTGAGGTAAAAGACACGGTCTCGGCTGTGCGGTTTCTCCTGTCGGACGATGCACGGTACGTGAACGGGGCGAATATCCAGGTCAGCGGCGGCTGGGGAATATGAATGCGGGGCAAGTGTGCTGACCTCAGTTGCTCGCGGAACCCGCACGATGAAACTGTGCTCGTTCGACGCGCGCAGTTGAGGTCAGCACATTCGCCCCCAAAGGATGAGGGCGTGAAGAGAAGGCCGGTGGTCGCTCGATGCGCGCAGTCGAGATTATCCGCGCGATCACCTGAAACGGGAAGTGAGGAAAGTTGGAATCAAGAGGATCTTAAGTCAACATGCATGCCTGACTCTGAGGTAAGGACCGGTGCGAGATCTTTAAGAAGTCATGTAAGGGCATTATCGCGAAGACGTATCGTAACAAGCTATATAAACGGCTCGTTTATCAGCCAGCAATCCGGACACCATAGCGGCATGCTTGTTAAGTCAGTGGTCAACTTGGCGTCGTTTCAATGTCTTACTGCAGGTCTAGCACTCGTGGTCTTAATGGGGTGCCCAGTAGGTTCCGTCCCATTGTACTATGACAAGACGATCAGCCATGAGGAAATCGCGCAATTGAAAGGAGAGTCCCAATTCCAGCTAGTGACGTATAGGACCCCTCTTGTCATGGTCGCGTTTCCAGGTCGAAGCTCTGCTGGCATTGGTAAGGGACCACTACTTGGTGGAACAAGTAGATTTCCTGGGCCTGCTTACGCTGTATCGGAAGAGGAGCATGTGCGGATTCGATCGTGGCTGGGAGATCCTACTGTACGATTACGCGATCGCTTCTTCCCGTTGCTAGGGGCTGCCATTGGGCTCAATGCAGTTGCAGTGATGAATGTTGCAGCAGAACGGTACGAACTTGACGATCATGAAGCACCAGCTAAACCTGAACTCATCACCTTCGATTTTCGGATTGCGGAATGGGGCCTTTATTACTTGCCGCCAGACCAGTACCTGTTACAGCTTGTGGGTAGGGCAAGATTGTTACGCCCAGGTGCGGCCAACCCAAGATGGTCCGGGATTTGTGTTATCGATGCTGGCGCTGCGACTTTCTTCGAATGGACCAATAATGAAGGTGAATTGTTACGAAGCAAGTTGGATGTCTTGATTGACAAATGCGCCAAGGAGCTTCTCGGCAAGATTGTGAGAAATTGATTAAATGAGCAAGAGCTGAAGTCAGCAACAGTTTTGCGAATAAAAGCGGAGGAGTTGCAAAGAGGTTGGCGGCAGGTCTGCAATCCAACATATTCTGAAGCAAGTCTCGGATGGATATGGATGCGCGGCAGAGTCCGCGCCTCGTGGCTGCTGCATCACTCTGGAAAAAACAAGGGCGACTGTTGCGCTCTTACTGTGCTCGTCAGCGACCCGTTGCATTCACTGGCAACGGGTCCCCCGGCACATCGTACACCCCCAGGGAAATCTGATAATCAGATGTGCGCGTTGCGCGAGCACGAGAGCGTGACAGTCGCCCTTAGTTCCTGTACCGAGACCGTGTAGGGAAAAGGGGATAAGTCCGATTTCCATCGATTCGGTTCTGCTCAGATCTTCCGCGGCCGGCCCCGAGGGCGGAAGGTAGATTCCAATCCCAGCGTGGCCGCAATCCGCCTCTGCCAGCTTGCTTCTCCGTACGGTCGGCCCCGGGTGACCGAGCCACGCATCGCTTCCAGCTCAGTCGGGGTTTCAGGACGGCTCACCCACTCCACCCAATCCGCTGGCTGAGCCACTGGCCACTCAGATAGGCTCGGCCTACCCTTCCCATCCGCCAGGTGGAGCCGTTGCCACAGGCTGGACCACGGCCAGTCCTCCGCCTTGTCAACGAGCTTCGCACGCACCGGGTTTCGCTCCACGTACCGGCAAACGGTCAGCAGGTGCTCGTCCTTTTGAATGGCGAACGACTTATAGGTCCCTTGGTAGAGGTGGCCGGTTCCTACGCTCTGCCGGTGCAAGTGCCACCGTCGCACGTGCGTCGTGGTCACCCGACGCATGAACTCGCCCAGGTCGCCATCCTCTCGCGGCCACAGCACGACATGCCAGTGATTCGGCATCAGGCAATAGGCCAGTATCCGCATCGGTACGTGGAGGAGCGTGTCAGTCAGTACGCGTTGGAACGCGCGGTAGTCCTCATCGTCGTCGAAGATTTGTGCGCGGGCGTTGCCCCGATTCAGGACGTGAAAGAGCATGCCGCCCGAGGCGCGTCTGGCTGTCCGAGGCATAACCGTACCTTAATCCACCAGAGGAAGCCGGTCAATAATCGGACTTATCCCCTTTTTCAGGGCTCCCGCGACAGACCAAACATGGCTGCCGCGAATACAGCCACGAGAAGCAATGGCGGAACTTTGAGCTCAAGTGCGCGCATGGCGAGATGTATGCGGTCTAACGCCCACGCTCAGCCGCGTGCTCGCCAAGCAAGCACGTCGGCTGGAGCGCATGGTTAGGGCGATCATTATTCTCACAAGCCTGCCAAGATTCGCCCCATACTCCTTCGCGCAGAGGCCAAGCTGGTTGCCCTACAGGAAATGCATCGAGCATTCGCAAAGGGAGAGCGTCGCCCCCATTGTTTCCGGACGAATAGATCTAGAAAGCGCTTATAATACTTCTGGTGCGTCTTGTCCCTGGCAAGCAGCAAAAAGCTCAGCTTACCGATCCTTATCCCCGGCAGGAATTTTCTGTCATCTGCTCTAATGACTTGAGCGGGAGTGCGTGAGTCCATAGCATCGCGGAACACTCTGTCGTGTCGCAAGGCGCTGCCGATGTTTGGCCAGTGCCACGGATACATTTCTGCCCAACGGGAATTTACCAAGGATGCGAGAAGGATGTCACCGGCGATGCTCTTCGGAGGAGAAGCTGTTTCAGCCTCAATGACCACGGCATGAGTTCCTTTTCTCACGCGAAGCGCCAAGAAATCTGGTCGATAGCGGATCACCCGGTGGTCCGAAAGACGAAAATAGACAACACAGGGATCCAACGGCTTGAAGCCGTGCGTGGAATGCACATCCCAAAGAGCTTGGATAATTTTATTGTGCCAGTCTAATCTTCCCATGGTCGCGGTTGCGTAGGCCTAACGCCGGCGCTTAGCCGCGCGCGAAGCGCGGCGGCTGCATGTAGAAGTTATGCTGTAGGCGTGCGCTGAGCATTTCGTCCCGAACGAGTTCTTCCTCGTCACGGAGCGCTTGGACGGCGATCCTCAAGAAATCTACAACCGCTTCGTCAGTCAGCCCGCCCATGTCTCCGGCACTCCATGAGAGTTAGCGGTCTGCTCGCATTCGTCGAGCCGGTCAATAAAGGGACTTATCACCTTTTTCACGGTCCCAAACCCTTTCCCGCGCGGGAAGCCGATGAGCGTAGAGCCGAATTCCAACTGCGCTGGAAATGACTCCCGACCCCCTTTATTTCCTCTATCCAAATAGGCTCTGTAACTTGCCGATTGCGCCTGCAAACGCGGCAAAGAGAAGAATCACCGTTATCACGATTGCAGCCACAGCAACCATGGGGCGATTGAGAAATCTGTTCTTGATCACGCTGGCTAAGTTGCCACCCCGATCTCGCATGTACTGCTTGTAGGCGCCAGACACCTTTATTAGCATCTCTTCCCGCTGTAAGGTATAGAAGTCTCCCAATGACATATAGGGCTGAAGCATTGCCTTGTTTTGCAACCCCTGTTCGACGTGACGCACGTCTGACAAGAACAGCGCTTCAATTTCAGCCTTTCTCTTCGACAGAGCCTCGGAGCAGAAATCTTGGAGTTTTTTCTCAGCAACCAGCGAATCGTTTTTGCTAATGACATCAACTGCCGCTGCCACCACCATCTCCACGCTCTCTGTGAGCTCCGTTTCGAGCACCATATGCATTGCCTTGACTGTCTCTGACGAATTGAGAAGCCCGCGCGCATTGAGACGCTGCTTCTCCTCGGTGAACCGCTCAATCAGTCGGCGGTTTTTTTCGTCGAAACGAAGGCGGAGAAGTTTCGCGAATTCTTCTCTCATTGTGTTGGTCTGCCATTCATGGGCTAACGCCAGGTTGACGCGCGTGGTCTTCTGCGTCGCGTTGAACCGCTAGGATTCGTCTTCCTCTACTACTTTTGCATGGAGGTTGAGAAGTTGCTTTGCAACATCAATAGACATCAGGAGATGGCGAAACTTCCTTCCGGCGTTTGTGAGCTCGTAGAAGGCGATAAGTTCAGTACCATCCGGGCCGTCGAACGGCGATGGTGTAGCTTGGGTGCGCCTCCTGACGAAGTGGAAATCTTGAAGTACCCTCGTCAAGCGGAACAAGGGAGTTGATGTGATCCCGCCGACATTGGGAACCCTAATAGCTACCCTCTCCGCCTCATTGTCGCCAAGCACCCAGTTAAAGAGTTCATACTCAATGTCCTCTTGGATCCATTGACCGTCAAGGTAGGTGAGCACATCCAAAATAGTGTCAAGGTTCTTTACGGGTGATTTCGAGAGGAAGTCAATGAGCCGCGCATCGGAAAGGCCGTGAATCTGCATACGCAGTACTCCTCACGAATCCTAACTATTAGGTGAACCGCTAAGAGTCCCGAGATAACCGCACGGTCTATCTCGTTTCAGCTCGTCTGCGTCCCTACTGGAAATATCAGCAATATCTGTCACTTGTGTGCTGTTGTCAAGACGCCACCTGCCGGGATAGACGGCGAAGCCGGCTTGATAATCAGCGGGGCCCGATCGTCCAAACTTTGTTTGTGAAGTCTCGGAGGGAGCGGATACGCGGCGAGGTCGGCGCCTCGTGGCTGTTGTTCACTCTGAAAGAACAAGGGCGACTGTTACGCTCTTACTGCGCACGTCCACCGGGAATCTCGTGAAGCGTCGCTCGTATCTCGTGAAGCGCGGTACAGGATGAGTCTGAATCCGAGAACGAGATACGCTTCACGAACGACGATTGGCGCCGGCAGGTCCGCGAGCACGAGAGCGTGACAGTCGCCCTTACTTCCTGCGCCGAGACTACCTCACTTCTCGAAGGCTTTCTTCAGCAGCGGCTCCAGCTCACCTTTCTTTTCCATGGGCTCAAGGACGTCGGTGTCCCCGTAGAAGTTTCCATTGATGAAGACCTTGGGGAGCGTCGGCCAATTGGTCAACTTCGTGAGGGCCTCCCGTTTGGCGGGGTGCGGGAGCACGTCGACGAGCTCATAGGGATATCCGTACTTGTCGAAGAACTCCATCGTCTCCTTTGTGAACCCGCACATGGGCATCTGCTTGGTGCCCTTGCCGTAGATCAGGATCTTGTGCGCTTTGATTTCCTGCTGAATCTCGTCATCGATCGGATTTGCCATAGCGTTTCCTCCAACAAGCTATAAGCTATCAGCCATCAGCTCTCGGCCTTCGTCGTTCGTCTCGGCCGTGATCTCCAACGCATGGATGCGGCCGTCTTTCATGGGCGCGTCCAACGCCTGGTAAATCATCCGGTGCCGATCCAAGAGGGACCTCCCTTTAAACAGATCCGAGACCACCCGGACCTGCAGATGATCCATCGTGCCTGTACGGTCCGTGACGGACACCATCGCATCCGGCATGGCCTGTCTGATGTAGTTCGTCAAGGTGTCCGTGTTAATCATGCAACCACTCACCGCCTTACAGCGATTGACGCTTAGCATATCGTAGCCGCTGCACGAAACGCAATCGCGGGACTTGCTCCGTGTCGTGCAGAACTGTTCTTTTTTCAGGCAGAATTTCTGAGGACCGGCGGGAGCTCTTCGAATCGCGCCGTGAAATGACGGAGCACCGGAGCCTCGTAGGTCATCCTGAGCCCGGTGATGGAGTCTCGCTGGCAGTAGAGCTCACAAATAGATTCCGCCACATAGGCGATCTGCATGTTCGTGTAGACCCTGCGGGGGATCGCCAACCGGACCATCTCAAGCTCGGGATGAATCGTCCGGCCAGTGGCAGGCTCCTTCTTCCCGAACATCACCGTCCCGATCTCGACCCCACGGATGCCGTACTCGCGATAGAGGGCCACAGCCAAGGCCTGCGCCGGAAATTCCTCTGCACGGATATGCGGGAGAAATTCCTTGGCGTTGAGATAGACCGCATGCCCACCGACCGGCTTGAGGATCGGCACGCCCCCATTCTCCAGCATCTCACCTAGGTACCGGACCTGGCCGATCCGGAACCGGAGGTACTCCTCGTCCAACACCTCGCGGAGTCCGCGGGCCATCGCCTCCAGATCGCGGCCTGCTAATCCTCCATAGGTCGGGAAGCCCTCCACCAGGATCAGCATGTTGGTGACATCCTGGACCCACTGTTCGTTGTTCAGGCTCAGGAACCCACCGATATTGACCAAGCCGTCTTTCTTGGCCGACATGGTGCAGCCGTCCCCGTAGCTGAACAACTCGCGAGCGATCTCCAAGATCGGAGTGTTGGCGTATCCGGCCTCTCGTTCCTTGATGAAAAAGCAGTTCTCGGCGAATCGACAGGCATCAAAAATCAGCGGGATCCCGTACCGGTTCAACAAAGCCCGGGTCTGCCGGATGTTCTCCATCGAGACGGGTTGGCCACCGCCGCTATTATTGGTGATCGTCATCATGACCAGCGGAATGTTGTCCCGCCCCAGTCGGTTGATCGTCTCCTCCAGCCGGACTAGATCCATGTTGCCCTTAAAGGGGAGCGTACAGTGCGGGTCGTAGGCCTCCTTGACCACCAAGTCGAGCGCCTGGGCGCCCTGGTGCTCGACATTGGCGCGAGTAGTGTCAAAATGGATGTTGTTGGGGACCGACATGCCGGGCTTGACGATGGTGGAAAACAGGAGATTTTCAGCCATGCGCCCCTGGTGCGTCGGGATCACGTAGCGATAGCCGAAAATTGAGCGCACTACTTCTTCAAAATGATAGTAATTCTTGCTGCCTGCGTACGACTCGTCGCCCAGCATCATCCCCGCCCATTGGTTGTCGCTCATCGCCGCGGTGCCGCTGTCCGTGAGCAGGTCCACATAGACGCTGTCGGCGGGCACGTGAAACAAATTGTAGCCGGCCGCCCGGAGCAGCCGATCCCGCTCCTCCCGCGTCGTCCGACGGATTGGCTCCACCACCTTGATCTTGAACGGCTCCGATGGGAACTTCACAGGCTCCCCTCGCGTATTGTGCTGTTGAATCGTGCCAATTGCGCATGGAAGGGTTTCGCGCCTTCGTATTCGAACACGTATTTGGTCATATCGAACAGAGACGCCGGGTTCAATTCCCGGATCACCTCTGGTTGCCAGGTGATCTGAAGCTGCTTGATCATGGTGATCTGTGTGGGCTTTCCCACCATGCCGAGCGGTACCTGAGCGTACGATTGCGAAAAGATCAGGATCTCTTCGTCGAACATCGCCGAATTGATCTCCTCAGCGGCTCCATACTTCTTGAAGTCCTGCTCCAGGCGATGAAATGCGGGCGAACGACTTAGTTCTTCCCGAAACGCGTAGTAAATCTTGATGCCGGCCCGGTGTTGGTCATCCATGATCTGGATCGCATCAGCCACGAGCGAGGCATCCCCCATCTGAGCTTGCGAAAGGATTAACAGCCGACGGAGAACCACGTTGCGCCGGACGGCCGCCTGGTTGGCCAAAAGATAGCTGGGATAGAGGGCCTCTCCCTTCTTCCAGATGTTCCAGCGTTCCATGATGGCGTCCACCGACCGCTCCGCGGTTTCCA